>Ga0207714_1002822_pt1 | contig 10243 bp, 12 predicted proteins | sample PonA232FremontCA_2_FD_187270 | JGI IMG/M metagenome (GOLD analysis project Ga0207714, IMG submission 187270) | Marine sediment microbial community from Fremont, CA, USA - Pond A23 Sediment 2 (SPAdes) | ecosystem: Environmental > Aquatic > Marine > Unclassified | place: USA: Fremont, California... | reverse complement strand
CGACCGCGCGGGCGACGTCTCGCGCGGCCGAGAGCAGTTCCGCGCGCCCGCCGTACGCGAGCGCGACGTTCAGCGTGAACCGGTCGTACCCCCGGGTCCGGCCCTCGGCGTAGTCGACGGCCTCGCGGACCCGCGCCGGGAGCCGGTCGACCTCGCCGATGGCCCGGATGCGGACCTCTCGGTCGTGGACCTCCGGCCGGTCGGCGAAGGTCCGGAGCTTCTCGGCGATGAGGTCGAACAGCTCCTCGCGCTCGGCCTCGGGCCGGTCGAAGTTCTCCGTCGAGAAGGCGTAGAGGGTGAGCTCCTCGACGCCCAGGTCGGCACACCACTCCAGCATCGCCTCGGTGGTCTCCGCGCCGGCGCGGTGGCCCTCCGTCGCCTCGTCCCCCCGGGTCCGGGCGTACCGTCGGTTGCCGTCCTGGATGACGGCCACGTGGGTCGGCCCGTCCGAGAGCTCCCGTTCGAGGAGGCGTTCGTAGACGCGGAGGCCGAGCCGGTGGAGCCGTCGGAGCATCTACCCGCGGCAACTCCGTCGACGCATATGTGCCTTGTGACCGGTTCGTGGCACGTGTGTCCAGTGGACACGGGGTCGTGCGGTGTGAGCGACGCGATGCCACGAGCCGTGCGTGACACGACGCCGGGGCTGGCGCGGGTGACACGACGCCACAGCGGCACGTCCCGGCGTCCGCGGGGATGGGCGGACCACCGCCGGCGAGGCGAGCCAGCGTCACACGGACGGTCGTAGGCTGTTACCGCTCGTCGCCGACCCCGGAACGGGCAACGACCGGTAGATCGGTACGACCGTCCGCATCAGGGGAGCTGACGGCGCCAGCGTCGACGGTGTAGAACGAATGAGACCCGCTCAACGGTCGCGTGGAACCCTCTACGCCCGTCTCTGTGGAGTCGACGAGCCATCCGCAGGGTTTTTATAAAGGGATGCCATCTGGACGGCTGTAATGGCGACCGGTACGGTTGACTTCTTCAACGATACGGGCGGTTACGGCTTCATCGAGACCGACGAATCCGACGAGGACGTCTTCTTCCACATGGAGGACGTCGGCGGTCCGGACCTCGAGGAGGGCCAGGAGGTCGAGTTCGAGATCACGCAGACCGACAAGGGTCCGCGGGCGAAGAACCTCACCCGACTGTAGAGATGGCGACTGGAACAGTAGCCTTCTTCAACGACACGGGCGGGTACGGGTTCATCGAGACGGAGGACGCCGACGAGGACGTCTTCTTCCACATGGAGGACGTCGGTGGCCCCGACCTCGAGGAGGGCCAGGAGGTCGAGTTCGAGATCGTGGAGGCCGACAAGGGTCCGCGGGCGAAGAACCTCGTCCGGCTGTAGGACGGGTCCTCGACCGCCGCGCTGGCGGCGGGAGCACTCACCTGTCCGACGAGCGGCCGCTCCGGCGTCCGCACACGAACGGGTATCGGCAGGGGTAAACCGACGGGGGCCCGGAGTCCCGTATGGCCGACACCATCGACGAGGACCTCTACCGGCGGACGCAAGCGCTCCTGGAGCCGGGCGAGATCGAGCTGGTCGGTATCATCCTCCACACGGAGCTGGGGACCGACGCCGAGCCGAAGCTCCACCAGCTCACCCTGGAGACGGGCGACCTGATCGCCGAGCACGCCGGGCTGGACCCGACCGACACCTACGTCCACTCGGGCAACGACGACCCCGATTTCGGGCTGAACCAGCACCAGGGACTGACCCTCGACGGCGACGAGTTCGTCTGGGAGTGCCAGCAGCTCCTCCGCGAGGGGACCTACGACGTGGTGTTCTACTACGAGGCCTCGGCCGACCAGGACGGCATCGTCGAGACCCTCCGTGCGGACGGCCACCGGGTCACCCCGGTCCCGTAACCGCCCCGGAGCCGTCCGGCGATTCGGAGTCGATTCGATGCACATACTTATCCGACAACAGTTCATGAGCCGTGACGACGTGAACGGCCCGGCCGCGACGGCGCCCGCTCCGAGGGGGGGCGGGTGACCCGTGCCGACCCCGCCAGACCCGACCGATAGCCCCGGCACCGGGTCGACCGAGGTGGTCCTCGTCAGGACGTCGACGACGGACCCGATCGCCACGCTCGGCGCGGCCTCGGCTGACCCGGCGCGCGGCCCGCTGCTCGCGGTGCTCGCGACGGTCTCCCGGGAGCGGTTCGAGCGGCGGCTCTCCGAGTCGGGACGGGACCCCGACGACAGTCGGGTCGTGGACTTCGTCCCGCGGGTCGGCCCGGCCGACGGGACGGGGCCGGGGGACGGGGAGCGGATACACGGGGACATCGCGGGGCTCTCGATGGAGCTGGTCGGCCGGCTGGACCGGCAGGACGGGGGGCTCGTCTACCTCGACTCGCTCGAACCGTTCGTCTCGGTGGCGGGGCTGGAGTCGACGTTCCGGTTCCTCGTCATCGTCGCGGCGCGGGCGCGGGCGGCGGGGGTGAGCCTCGTCGCACGGCTCGACCCGGAGGCGTTCGACGCCGTGGCCGCGGGGACGCTCTCGGAGGCGTTCGACCGGACAGTCGAGGGGCCGGCCGACGGCGCCAGCGCCGCCGGATAGGGGGCGGGGGGGCCCGACCGCCCGCGAACGCGAGCCTTATGCCCGTACCGACCGGACCGTGAGGCATGAGCGAGACAGTCCGTCTCGACCGGATCGACCGGGCCGTCGTCAACGCCTTCCAGGGGGGGTTCCCGGTCGTCGAGCGGCCGTTCGAGCCGGCCGCGGCCGCGCTCGGCGAGCGCGGGGTCGAGGTCACGGCCGAGGGGCTCCTCGAACGGGTCCGACGGCTCGACGAGGAAGGGGTGCTCTCCCGATTCGGAACGCTGGTGAACGCCGAGGCCATCGGCGGAACGGCGACGCTGGTCGCGATGCACGCCCCGCCCGAGCGGTTCGAGGCGGTGGCCGAGGCGGTGAACGACCACCGCGAGGTGGCCCACAACTACGAGCGCGAGCACCCGCATCTCAACATGTGGTTCGTCGTCAGCGTCGCCGACGCCGAGGCGGTCGACCGCGTCCTCGCGGAGATCGAGGCCGAGACGGGCCAGGAGACGTACAACATGCCCAAGCGACGGGAGTTCCGCGTCGAGGCGAAGTTCCTGCTCGACGGGCCGATCCCGGACGGTGACCTCGACCTCTCGGGACTGGGACCGGCCGTCGAGCCGACGGGGGAGGCGACGCTGACCCCCGACGAACGCGACCTCGTCCTCGAGGTCCAGGACGGTCTGCCCGTCACCGCGACCCCGTACCGGGACGTCGCCGACGCGCTCGACCGGGAGGTCGACTGGGTGCTCCGGACGCTGAAGCGGTTCCTCGCCGAGGGGAAGCTCCGTCGGGTCGGGGTCGTCCCGAACCACTACGCCCTGGGGTACACGGAGAACGGGATGACCGTCTGGAACGTCCCGGACGAGATGGTGGCGGAGGTCGGTCCGGCGGTGGCGTCGCTCGAGTTCGTCACTCACTGCTACCAGCGCCCGCGACACGAGGGGGTCTGGCCGTACAACTTCTTCGCGATGACCCACGGCCGGAGCGAGGCCGAGAGCGAGGCGCGCATCGAGCAGGTGCGCGAGCGGATGGCGGAGTTCTGGGACGTGGGCGAGGCGGACTGGGACACGCTGTTCTCGACCCGCATCCTCAAGAAGACGGGCATCAGGCTGGACGAACGCGCCGAGGCCAACACCGAGGAGTGAGGTGGACGTCGTGTCGGAGCGCGTGATCGTGAGGGGAGAGCGGGACGGGAGCCGGGAACGGAGCGGAAGCCGTCGGCGCCCGGGCTCGCGCGGCCCTGCTCGCCGACGGGCGGGCCTCCGGCGTGCGGCCGTGATTCCGTGCACGGGGCCGACGTCGGGACACTCCCGTCTCCCGCCGAAGGCGCTCGGAGGGCATCGCTCGTGATCCCCCTGCTCCACGACTTCGCGGGGCAGGTCGTGCTGGTGTTCGGCGGCGGGCCGGTCGGGGCGCGGAAGGCGCGGCGGTTCGGCCGGGAGGCCCGCGTGGTGGTCGTCAGCCCGGCGTTCGCCGACCGCGAGTTCGCGCCCGAGGAGCGACGCGAGCCGGATGCGGGGGTCGAACTGGTCCGCGCGGCGCCCCTGCCGGCGGACGTCGGGACGTGGCTCGACCGCGCGCGCCCGGCGCTCGTGGTGGCCGCGACCGACGACGAGGCGGTGAACGAGGCGGTCGCCCGCGAGGCGCGCGAGCGGGGCGTCCTCGTCAACCGTGCGGACCGCTCGGGCGACCGCGCGGCGGGGAGCGTCGTCGTCCCGGCGACGGTCCGGTCCGACCCCGTCCTCGTGGCGGTCGCGACGGGCGGGTCGGCCCCGGCGCTCTCGCGGTACCTCCGCGAGCGGCTTGGCGAGGAGGTCGCGGGTGCGGGCGAGATGGCCTCGCTCGTGGCCGAGATACGCTCCGAGCTGAAGGCGCGGGACGCCCCGCCGGAGCGGCGCCGTGCGGCGGTCCGGGCGGTCGTCCGGGCCGAGGACGTATGGAAGCATTTAGGTTCGGAGACGGGTAAGGCCCGACGAACGGCCGACGGCATCGTCGCCGCCGAGCTGGGTGACTCCACATGACAACGCCGACCGGACTGCTCGCGGGCGTCAGCGTCCCCCACCAGCGGGCGGGCATCGACGACATCGACCGCGCCTCCAGCCAGCCACAGGCGGAGGCGGTCCGGTCGTTGCTCGACCGCGAGGGGGTCCGCGAGGCGTTCGTCCTCCAGACGTGTAACCGTGCGGAGGCGTACGTCGTCGCCGACGACGCGGCGAGCGGCCGCGAGGCGCTCGCCCCCTACGTCCGGGCGGTGCCCGAGGAGTCGGTGCTGGAACTGGACCACGAGGCCGGACTCGAACACCTCCTTCGGGTCGCCGCCGGCCTGGAGTCGCTCGTCGTCGGCGAGGACCAGATACTCGGCCAGGTGAGCCGGGCCTTCGAGGACGCCCGCGAGGCCGGCGGGATCGGCCCCATCCTGGAGGACGCGGTGGTGAAGGCGCTCCGCGTCGGCGAGCGGGCACGGACCGAGACGTCGATCAACGAGGGGGTCACCTCCCTGGGATCGGCCGCGGTGGCGCTGGCCCGCCGCTCGCTCGACGGCGACCTCGCCGACGGGACGGCGCTGGTCGTCGGCACCGGCGAGATGGGAACGCTGACGGCGCGCGCGCTGGAGGGGGCCGTCGACCGGCTCCTCCTCGCGAACCGGACCGTCGAGACCGCGGAACACCTCGCGGGGACCCTCGAGACCGAGACCGAGGTCCTCGGACTGGACGCGCTGTCGGGCGCGGTGGCCCGGGCCGACCTGGTCGTCACGGCGACGGGCAGCGAGACCCCGATCGTCGACGCGGGAACGCTGGAGGGCGCCGGGCGGACGCTCGTCGTCGACCTGGCCCAGCCGCGGGACGTCCCGGCGTCGGTCCGGAGGCTCGAAGGGGTGACGCTCCACGACCTCGACGCGCTGGAGTCGCTCACCGACGAGACACGGGCCCAGCGCCGGGCGGCCGCCGAGGAGGTCGAGGCCATCGTCGAGGAGGAACTCGACCGGCTCGTCACCCAGTTCAAGCGCAAACGCGCCGACGACGTCATCGCCGCGATGTACGAGGGTGCCGAAGAGCTGAAGACGCGGGAGCTCGACACCGCCATCGCCCGGCTCGAGGCGGCCGAGGGCGAGTTCTCGGAGGAGGAGCGGGCCGTCGTCGAGTCGCTCGCCGACGCCCTCGTCGGCCAGCTGCTCGCGCCGCCGACCCGGAGCCTGCGCGACGCCGCTCAGAACGACGACTGGGCCACGATCAACACCGCCCTCGAACTGTTCGGCCCGGGGCTCCGTCCCGACCCGGACCAGGTGGCCCGCTTCCTCGACGGCGTCGAGGAGGCCGACGACGAGGACGCGAGCGTCGATGACGAACCGGACCTCCCCGTGGACCTGCCCGACGACGCCTCCGTCGAGGACATCCCGGAGGAGGTCCAGGGACGGGTACCGGCGTCGATGCTGGAGGGGCTGGAGGACTGATCGGGCGGGGTCGCTACGCCGGGTGGTCCCGCCCGTTCAGGCGCGTTCCCGCGCCGTCTCCAGCCACGGTGGTTCTCCGACGGTCGTCGTTCCGCGGTCGACGAGTCGACCGCTCGCCCGGAGGGTGTACGTCTCGCCGCCGTCGGTCTCGACGGTCGCTCGGTAGTCGTACGACCTCAGCACCCCGTCGGACCCGACCACCGCGACGAAATCGAACCCGACGATGTCCTCGCCGCTCCCACCGAACGCCGCGTCGGAGACGTTGTCGGCACCGTTGACGGTGTAGACGTGGCCGCTGGCGTTCGTCCGGTGGACCAGCAGGTCGAAGTTCCGGAGGTCCCCGAGGAGCGAGGAGTCCAGATACGCGTCCGCCCCGGAGGGGTCGGTCGGGCTTCCGTACTCGACCCGGCCGGAGGGGTAGACCGTGCGTTCGTACGCCTCCTCGCCCTCTCCGTACGTGGTGGCGACGAGGCCGTCCTCGAGAACCGTCGTGACGTTGGATGTCCCGGTAGGCAGGTCGAACCGGGCGGTGACGCTCCGGTTCGGGCCGAGATCCATCGTCTCGCTCCTCGTGCGGTAGCTCTGTCGGTAGGTGAACGACCCCGCCCCTTCGAGCGACGCCCGATGGCCCCGCTGGAGCGCCGCCGTGTCGACGGGTGGCTCGAACGAACTCGCTTCGGGGGTCGACTCGCGCTCTCGGCTCGGCGTTCCGGTATCGACGGGGTTGCTCCCGCCGTCTACCTCGGCCTGACCGCCACCGTCGAGACCGCCGTCGGACCCGCCCGTCCCGGCTCCGTCCCCCCCGTTCTCGGACACCGGACCGAGTCCCAGACCACCGGTCGCGACCGCCCCACCGACGACGAGGACGACCCCGACGAGGGCTGCGATCACGAGCGCGTGTCTCGAGAGTCCTCCCTCGCCGTCGAGCAGGCCGCTCACCCCGGCGTCGTGGGTTCGCTCGGTCGTCGTGTGGCTCGTGTCAGGCCGTCGGCGAGGCGCCACCTCGCCCTTCGAGAAAGAAGGTGATCGAGCCCCCGACGAGGGCGTTCGGGACGACCATCAGGACGATGAGCGTGACGAGCTTTCCGACCTCGATGGGGGCGCCGCCGCCCCCGGTCGAGGCACCGCTTCCCGCCCCACCGCCCCCGCCGAAGACGACCGAGAGGCCCACGAAGAGGATGATCGAGACGATGATCCCGAAGACGGCGAAGCCGATGCCGTTCGCGATACCGCTGTTGACGGCGCGGGTCCGGACGTCGCCGATCCCGCTCGCGGCGGTCGCATAGCCCACGAAGGCGGCGATGAGCGGTCCACTCAGGACGGCGAACGCGAGGACGACCATCGAGAGCAGCCCGCTGATGAGCGACCCGCCGACGCCCGCGTCCGAGCCCCCACTCAGCTGGAGGAGCAGTACGACGCCGAGGAGGCCCAGCCCGCCACCGATGACGGCGTAGTACCGGACGCTCCGGAGGATCAGCGAGGTATCGACAACGACACCGCCGTCGGTTCCCGTCTCTGTCGCCATGTTCCGCCTGTCACGAATCCGTCGATTAAACCTGTGCCCGATTCGTCTCACGAGCCGCAGCGACCCGATCGCTCTCCCGCCTCGGCGACGGCGAACAGCCCGACCTCCGCGGTCGCGGCGGTGACCCGGGTCCGGGAGTCATAGCGGGAGACCGGATACAGTAGACATCCCCGTACCAGGGGTCGCTATCTCGGCGACGGCCGGAACCCGACCGTCGACGGCGCGGGGCACGACCGGACTACGCGAAGCCGACCGAGAGGGGCGGTCCCGAGCGAGTCGTTCCCGGACGGGCTGGCGATCACCCTGGCGGGTCACTCCCCGTCCTGGCGCTGGGCCCACCACCGTATCCACTCGGCGACGTGGCCGCGCATCCCGTCGACGCTGACCCGGACGGTCCCGTCGAACCCCCACCGGGCACGCTCGGCGTCGTCGCCGTAGACGAGCGGGACGTCCACGGTCAGGTCCTCGAAGGTGGCCTCGAGGTCCGCTTCCTCGTCGATCGAGGCGTCGATCACCTCCTCGATGGCGTCCATCCACGTGTAGTCCCGGGCGGCGAGGTCGGCCCGTGACACGGGGGGCTCGGAGCTGTCGGACATGGTCACTGTCGTCGGGTTGACCACCGACGGGGTAAACCGTTTCGACGGTTACCCGGGGGCGGGAACGACCCGGGACGTAGCGGCGCCGTTCGGCGGGCGAGAGCGGGTCACTCGGGGAGCGGACAGGCCCGTCGGGGCCGGCGCGAGCGGGAGCGGTCGGCGTCCGGGGCCGGAGCGTCGCGGACGAGTCACCGCGCGGAGGACGAGTGGAGGGCGGGGAGTGAGAGCGCTGACGCTTCCGTCCCGTCGAAGGGGTTGTCGTCAGACGGTCGTGCGTAGTCCGTTACCGGTGATGACCGACCCATCGGGGTAATCCCCGGTAAATCGTTACGCACGACCGTATCAGTCCCCGGCCTGCTGGTCGCCGGCGTGCCGGTTCGCCCGCGAGGGCGGGGGCACCTGGTCGTCGGTGCGGCCCGGCCGCTCGGTACCGGCGGTCCGGTTGACGTGGGCGAACCGTTCGGGGGTGTTCGCGAGCGGGTGTGCGGGGTTCTCGGCCGAGCGGATGCGGGCCGCCCGGAGTTCGCCGAAGCCGTTGACGCGGGCGCGGATGCCCCGCCAGTGGTGTTCGGCGGCCCCGGGGACCCGGAACGGGTGCGGGGGTCGGTAGTCGCTCTCCCGGCCGGCCAGCGTCGCCCGGTTGACGTTCGCCGCGAGGTCGTCGTGGTCGACGAGGACGCCCACCCGCGCCGAGGAGGGGGCGTTGGCCGCGAGCACGTCGAGGCCGAGGTGGAGCGCCCGGTACTCGGCGACGTTGTTGTCCGGTACCCGGTCGGGGACCGAGAGCCGTGCGACGCGGCCGCCGTCGCGGGTCTCGATGATGACGCCCAGGCCACCCTCGCCGGAGTCGTGGAACGAGCCGTCGGCAGCGAGGTAGAAGTCCCGACGGTGGGTGTGGGGAGGGTGCGCGATGTGAGGGGTGGGCGAGTCGTCGAACAGGTTCCGCAGGGCCGGCCGATGGGAGACGGCCATACCTGGCCGTCAGTACCGCGCACACTTAAACGTGTATCACGTTCGTCACGGTGACACACGACCCGCGGGGGAGTCGGGTCGTGGATTCCTCGACTTGCGGTTCCCTGCGGTCACCGCTCGCCGTTCCGAGACGCCCTGCGGTCGCGTCTCGCTGTATCTCGAAACGCTCAGGAGCGGGGCGTTCGGACTCCGACCGTGCGCCACCGGAACCTCCTGCTGTTCGCCGTGCTCGCGGTCGCCTGGGGCTCCGCGTTCACGGCGATCAAGGCCGGACTCGAGTTCTTCCCGCCCGTCCTGTTCGCGGCGTTCAGATACGACGTCGCGGGGCTGTTGATGCTCGGCTACGCGGTGTACGCGACCGACCGACCACTGCCCCGGACCCGGGCGGAGTGGGCGACGGTGGGCGTCGGCGGGACGCTGATGATCGCGGCCTACCACGCGTTCCTCTTCGTCGGCGAGCAGGGGACGACCAGCGCCGCGGCGGCCATCGTCGTGAGCCTCTCGCCGATCCTCACGACGGGGTTCGCGCGGGCGTTCCTCCCCGAGGAGCGGCTCACCGCGGTCGGCGTCCTCGGCCTGCTCGTCGGCTTCGTCGGCGTGGTCGTCCTGAGCGCCCCCGACCCGAACGACCTGCTCGACCCCCGGACGGTCTCGATGTCGCTGGTGTTCCTCGCCGCGGCGTCGTTCGCGCTCGGGAGCGTCCTGACCCGGCGGATCGACGCGGCGCTCCCGGTCGAGACGATGGAGGCCTGGTCGATGCTCGTCGGCGCGCTGGTGATGCACGGTGCGAGCGCCGCGGTCGCCGAGTCGGCGGCCGACGTCCGGTGGACCGGGACGGCGCTGCTGGCGCTGGGCTACCTGGTGGTGGTCGCCAGCGCGCTGGGCTTTCTCATCTACTTCGACCTGCTGGAGCGGCTCGGCCCCATCGAGATCAACCTCGTCTCCTACGCGGCACCGCTGGTGGCGGCCGCCACCGGACTCCTCTTTCTCGGGGAGACGCCGACGGTCCACACCGCGGTCGGGTTCGGGCTGGTGCTGGCGGGGTTCGTCCTCCTGAAGCGGGGGGCGCTCCGGACCGAACTGGCCCGACACCGTCCGCTGGGCGGGAGCGGCGAGTAGCCGGCAGTCACCGGTCGACCGGTCGACCGGTCGGG
>Ga0207714_1002821_pt1 | contig 10244 bp, 9 predicted proteins | sample PonA232FremontCA_2_FD_187270 | JGI IMG/M metagenome (GOLD analysis project Ga0207714, IMG submission 187270) | Marine sediment microbial community from Fremont, CA, USA - Pond A23 Sediment 2 (SPAdes) | ecosystem: Environmental > Aquatic > Marine > Unclassified | place: USA: Fremont, California... | reverse complement strand
CTAATTGATGCTCATTTTAATATTTGCCTCTACTTCTGAAACTGCCTGCCTAATAAATATTTTAGGTTTTTCTGAATTTGCCTAATAAAGTTGATTAAGATAACCGACGCCACTTTCTTTACCTAATTATCTCAATCAACTTAATTTACTTCAATCAACTTTTTTTCAAATTTATCTTTGATGAATATCATCTATTATCTATCATTTAATATCAAATTCTTCATATTGAGAATTTTTGCTTTTAAATTCAGGGACAATCTCTTTCATTCGTTTAACAATTTCGTTATTATTGTTTTCTTTCCTTAATAATTGTATGTTTTCAATAGCCTGATTTAAGTTTTCATATTTGTTTTGTCTTACTTTAGCAATCATAATTTTTGAATGATAGGTCGGAAGCGTATTTTCTGTATCATTTAATAGCTCTTCATATAGCTTTTCTCCAGGTCTTAATCCGGTATATTTAATTTGAATGTCTTTTCCAATTTCCAATCCGGATAATTTGACCATTTTTTTTGCAAGGTCAATAATTTTTACGGATACTCCCATATCGAAGAGAAATATTTCTCCTCCCTCACTCATAGCACCAGCCTCAAGTACAAGCTGACAGGATTCCGGGATAGTCATAAAATATCGTGTAACTTCCGGGTGAGTGACTGTTACAGGGCCCCCTTCATTAATTTGTTTTTTAAATCGCAGAATTACAGAGCCATTTGACCCTAAGACATTTCCAAAACGAGTGGTGGTGAAATTAGTTTCGCTTATATTATTGAGTGCCTGTACATACATCTCTGCAACTCGTTTTGATGCTCCCATGATGTTTGTGGGGTTAACTGCTTTATCTGTTGAAATTAGGACGAACTGTTCTACGCCATAGTGCACCGATAAATCTGCGAGGTTTTTTGTTCCGAGAATATTTGTTCTTACGGCTTCAGGCGGATTGCCTTCCATCATTGGTACATGTTTGTATGCGGCTGCATGATATACAATTGAAGGCCGGTATTCCGAAAGGATGTAATTGATTCGGCTTTTATTAGAAATACTGCCTATTATGATTTCAAAATCATCGAAATACTGTTTTTCCTTTAATTCAAGTTCTAAATCATACAATGGAGTTTCTGCGTGATCAAAGAGAATAATTTTTTTGGGCTTAAAACGTATTAATTGCCGGACAATTTCACTTCCAATAGAACCTGCAGCTCCTGTTACCAGGATTATCCTGTTTAGTGTTTTCCTTTTTATCTGTTTTTCATCAAGAACAATTGGTTCTCGCTCCAATAAATCTTCAATTTCGATATTTTTAAGCTGATTGAAACTTAATTCTCCGTTTATCCATGTGTCGACGGCTGGAACAGTTAATACCGTTGTATTGCTGTTCAGGCAAATGTCAATGATTGTATTTTTAACTTTCGGGTCAATGTCTCTTTTTGCAATAATGAGTTTTTCAACATTATATCTTACTAAAAATATTTCGAGGCTATTCAAACTATAGATGGTAACATTCTCAAGATTTTTGCCAATCTTTGATTCATTATCATCAAAAAAAGCAATAACCTTGTGTTTTGTACCTGCATCTCTATCAAGGGTGCGTTTGGTTATTGTTCCGAATTCAGCGGCACCAAATATTACTACATTACTTTTACCATGTGATGGGTTAAATACTTTGTTATACAATCCTTTAATTAATATTCTTAAAAATGTCATAAGAAAAATGGCAGTAAAGAAATCTATTATGACTACCGAAAAAGGAATGATATACTGCCCGCTGATAAAATGATAATTGATTAGATTGAACAGAACAAAAACGAGACTGCCAGTCAGTATAACCACGAAAATCCGTTCTGTATCTTTAACACTTGTATATCTGACTATCCCGGCATAAGACCGGAAAATAAGAAAAGTTAAAGCCCTTATAAATAGAACGAACGGGATTATAAAGCTGAAATCATCTATCTCCGGAGGCATGCTGAAATTAAACCGAATGTAATATGCTAAGCTTATTGATATAAAACAAATAATGATATCCAATAAGTAGATAATCCATCGTGGTGTATAGGATTGGGGAAAAAGAAATGATATACCTGATTTTTTTATATTGAACATTTTTTTTATGATTGTCTTACAATACTTTAAATGTTTTGATTCTTTCTGAGGCTTTCAAATTTTTTTATAAGGGACAAACATATTACAATTACGATTCCTGCAAATAGTCCAATTGCAAAATAAAGAGGGATCTTTATTGTTGTATCCCTTTGTTTGTTTTCCGGAATGTGGAAATCTTTGATAATATTCAGAGGTTTGTTTTGTGACAGACTTTTTTCAATTTTTTCTTTTTTGTCCATTAATTGGATAATTTGACTTGCATAGCTTTCTTCTCCTAATAATATACTCTCACTGTATTTTTCGGAGTTAATTTTTTGTTTTTCCTTTCTCTGTATAATTTTCAGGGCTTCAGAAATTTTATTTAGATACAGCTCGAAGTGCTTTTGCTTATTCTTTAACTGTTGGTTCAGGAAGTCATTTGATTGAGTATAATTGATTAATCCTTTTGATATTTTGGGGATTATTTTAGTGTTATGTACCTCCAGTGTAATTCTTAACAAAAAGTTTTCTCTTTCTTCTTTTTCTTCTTTTTCTTCTCTTTCTTCAACTTTTTCAACCTCAATACGCTTAATTTGTGTTGCATCTTCTTTAGCTATATTCAATTCTTCTGCCAGTAAAGCTACATTATTGTTACTGCGAAAATCAGATAATGTCTGTAATCGATTATATACCGCGTCAGGTTCTACTGATGTTTTCGTGATCATCTCTGTTTGATAGTATGCCTCTGTTTTCGAAGATTTTAATATGCCCAGGGTAAGACCGATAACAGCGAATGTCAGAATAATATATTTATTCCTCTTAAATAAGAAATAAATCTTTGCAAGGAGTTCTAACAGGTCTATTTCATTTGATGCTTTTTTCATATTTATTTCTGTTAAGTTAAGCTTCTGTATAACTTGCTTAGTTCCTTTATTTTATCAGGGTAGCCTAATTTTTCATAGGAAAAAATTAAATTATTTATAAGTCTTTGAATAATTTCAATATTGCTACAAGGAAGGAAGTATTCCTGTTTTGGTTTGATATCTTGTTGTTTGATAAAATAGTCTATTTCTTTTTTTCCTAAAACAACTCCTTTGTTGAATGGGTTTATATAAAAAAGGACCTGATGTTTTGAGTTGCTGTCATTATCAGCAAAAGGATTCTTGTAGGCAGCAATAAAATTTTTAGGTAAGTTTACTCCGTAAATAGGTATATCTAATTTTTGTGCTATTACCGAATATATGATTGCCAAAGTAATAGGGTTGCCTCTTTTGTTTTCAAGAACGTGATTAATATAGTTGTTTTGGGGCGCATAAAAATTGGTGGTATTCCCACTGAACCCATGAATATCAAAAAATACATGATTGATAATTCTTACTTTTTCCAGGGCTGTGAGATTTTCATTTATTTCCAACCATATATCTTTTTTTATTTCTTCAAGTTTTTGGTAATAATAATCATAACTTAATTCGGCATATTGATGTTTGGCTACAAAAAAAGCTCCTTTGAAAAGATCTTTTCCTCCCTTTTCTGCCCACTTTTTCAAGCTTCTTTTGGTTGAATTGATCTGGATTTCCTGAATCAAATTTTCCAGTCTGTCCTGCATTTTCTCGTCAAATGATTGTTCCCATGCTTTTTCAAGATCAGGTATAACATCATGACCATGATCCATCAACTTTTCGAAGGCTGTATTATATATTCCTTCGTCAGGATCATCCAATAGTTTCAGGAGCGCTTCTATTTCTGTCTTTTTTTGACTACTCACCTTGTTTTTTTGTTAATGTATCAAGCACTAATTTAATTAGTTCCTTCATCATGGGCTTATAATCACCTGCATATTCTTTCCTGATTCTATTGGCAATTATAACACAAATTGTCAGGGCATTGTGTCCCAGGTGTTGTGATAAGCCATAAATGGCTGAACTCTCCATTTCGTAATTAGTTATTCTGTGTTGATTAAACTTAAATTGTTCAATTTTATTGTTTGCTTTTGGGTCTGCTAAGGGAATACGGAGTTTTCTCCCCTGTGGGCCATAGAAACCAGGAGCAGAAATGTTGATTCCCTGAATTACATGCTCGCCGAAGAGGTTGAGCAATTGTTCAGATGCATCTACTATGTATGGAAAATATTGTTTTTCAGGCCATTTTAAATGTTTTCTTAGTGCCTGAGTCATCTTTTTATTCTTCTTTTCTATGTCATAGAAAAAGAGAAGATTATCAAATCCTACCGATTTTTTTGAAGCTACAAAGGACCCTACTGGTAAATCATGCTGAATGGCTCCGGAAGTGCCTAATCTGATGATATTTAAATGTTTAAATTCATTTTTGTTTTCTCGTTTCTGCAGGTCAATGTTAGCTAGTGCATCTAATTCGTTGACAACAATATCTATATTATCTGTTCCGATTCCTGAAGATATGACTGTTATTCGCTGGTTGTTATAATTGCCTGTGATTGTCTTGAATTCACGATTGTGTTTTTCGACCTCTATAGAATCAAAAAAACCGGATATGAGATCTACTCTTCCCGGATCTCCTACAAGCAGTATGTTTTCAGATATATCTTCTGGTAGTAGTTTTAGATGAAAGATACTACCATCTTCATTTATAATCAGTTCTGATGGTTTATAATTCATTGTGCTAAATCTTTCTTTAAACTGCCAAAACTATTGAAATTTTATCAACTGTACAACCTAATTTATTTAATGATAACTTATTTTTTTTTACAATATTTGTAGAGTAATTAGAAAATATTAAAACTTAAAATTATGAAGCTAAAAATTTTATTATCAGTATTCATGCTCGCTTTGTTTTCTTCTTTTTCACTTTTAGCACAAAATGAAGATGATAACGGATACGAGTTTACTACAATTAAACGTCTTGATGCTACTTCAGTTAAAAACCAATACCGCTCCGGAACCTGTTGGAGTTTTTCAGGGATATCCTTGCTGGAGTCTGAAATGCTCAGAAAAGGAAACGAAGCTGTGGATCTTTCTGAGATGTGGATTGTAAGACATGCTTATTCCGATAAAGCTAAAAAGTATGTCCGTTTTCATGGCAATTTAAATTTTGCCGGAGGAGGTGCTTTTCATGATGTTACAAACATGATTGAAGAAAATGGAATTGTACCGGAGGAAGTTTATAGTGGCCTTGAATACGGCACGGAGAAACATGTTCATGGAGAGTTAGATGCTGTGTTGAAGGGGTATGTGGATAAAGTTCTTGAAAATAAAAACAATAAAATTACACCTGTCTGGCATAAAGGATTTGACAATATTCTCGATGTTTATTTGGGGGAACAGCCGAAATCTTTTACATATCAAGGCAAAGAATACACACCTGAATCTTTCGCCGAGGAGTTCGTAGATCTGGATATGAATGATTATATTGAATTGTCTTCTTACACCCACCATCCTTTCTATTCTAAGTTCATTCTTGAGGTTCCTGATAACTGGGCCTATGACGAAGTCTATAATTTACCCATTGATGAGTTTATGGAAGTTATGGACAATGCCATTATGAATGGCTACACAGTGGCCTGGGCAGCAGATGTTAGTGAAAAGGGATTTTCATGGAAAAATGGCGTTGCGATTGTTCCTAACGAAGATATTGAGAATTTAGAAGGTATGGAAAGAGATAAATGGGCTGATCTTTCTGAAGAAGAAAGGAAAGAAAGAATGTACAGTTTTGACAAGCCTGTTCCCGAAAAGGAAATCACTCAGGAAATGCGACAGAAGGCTTTTAACAATTGGCAAACTACTGACGATCACGGAATGCATATTACCGGAATTGCTGAAGATCAGAATGGAACCAAGTATTATATTGTTAAAAATTCATGGTCTGATGATGATCACATCTATGATGGTTACTTTTATGCGTCTGAATCCTTTGTACGCTATAAAACAATGGATATTATGATTCATAAAGATGCGCTTCCCGCGAATATTGCCGAAAAGTTAGATATTGAGTAATTCTCCTAAATGAGCGAAAATCGCTCAATTTGGGTTTAATCTAAAAGCTGTCTCTCGAATTGGAAAGGGACAGCTTTTATTATTATTGTTGAATTATTCAGTTGCTGAGTGGATCACAGCCAATAACCAACAGCTAAAGGCCAAACAAAAGCCAACACCCAAAAGTAAGACTTACGACCTTGGATGGTGTTCGATGATTGTATCTCTTAAGTATTCGCGATCTAAATGTGTGTAAATTTCTGTTGTAATGATAGATTCATGTCCCAGCATTTCCTGAATAGCCCTGAGATCTGCTCCTCCTTCAATTAAATGCGTTGCAAAAGAATGACGGAGGGTGTGTGGACTGATGTCTTTGCTTAGTCCTGCTTTCTCCGCTAGTCTTTTTATAATGGTGAATACCATCACTCGTGTGAGTTGTTTTCCCCTGCGGTTCAGGAAAAGAATATCTTCATGGCCGGGGTTGACTGATAATTTGTTTCGGTCTTCGAAATAGAGGTTTATTTCTTTAATCGCTTTCCGGCTGATGGGTATTAGTCGTTCTTTGTTTCCTTTCCCTACGATTCTTATAAATCCCTCATCAAAGTGGAGGTTTGAAATTTTTAAGTTGATTAGCTCTGAAACGCGTAAGCCACAACTGTAGATAGTTTCAATTATGGCTTTGTTTCTTTGCCCTTCAGCCTGACTTAAGTCAATTGCCTGAATTAATTGGTCAATTTCATCTACAGAGAGTATTTTGGGTAGTTCTCTTCCTATTTTTGGTGTTTCCAATAATTCTGTCGGATCTTTATGAATGTAATTTTCTATAAGTAAATATTTGTAAAACGATTTAATGCCGGAAATTACCCTGGATTGGCTTCTTGGACTAATTCCCAATTCATTAATCCAGTGAATGAAATTTTGAAGATGATCAGACTCTATTTGATGTGGTAATAAAGAAAGTCCTTTCGCCTCCAGATATTGTATGAATTTTTTGATATCATTCCTGTAGGCTTCGATAGAGTTACTGGAGAGCGCCCTTTCTAGCTTAAGAAAGTTAATAAATTCATTTATGGTAAATTCCCACGTTATCATATTATTTTGACGAAAAATTGGGGTTTTTTAATGTATGTAGTTTATTTTTGTTATTGAAAAAAAAACATTATTTTATATGAAAATCCTTATTATTAACGGACCAAATTTAAATCTTATTGGACAAAGAGAGAAAGAAATTTATGGAAATATTCAATTTGAAGATTATATCCGCATTCTGAAGGAACATTTTCAGGGTTTCTCGATAACATATTTTCAATCGAATGTTGAAGGTGAAATTATTGACCAACTGCAAGAAGCCAATAAGAAATATGAGGGTGTCGTTTTAAATGCCGGCGGATATACCCACACTTCTGTTGCTATTCGCGATGCGATAGCCTCGATTAAAACACCGGTTGTTGAGGTTCATATTTCAAACATTTATGAGCGGGAAGAGTTCCGGCATGTTTCTTACCTTGCTCCTAAATGTGCGGGGTCTGTTATAGGTTTTGGATTGGATGGCTATAGGCTGGCCATCGAGAGCCTTCGATTTATTAAAAAACAAAAAACGTAACTTAAGCTAATAATTATGCAGAAGACAAAAATTGTTGCCACTATTTCTGATCGCCGTTCGGATGTTCAGTTCATAAAAAGTCTGTATGACGAGGGAATGAATGTAATCCGTCTCAATACAGCTCATCAGTCACCTGAAGATACATTGAAGGTTGTTAATCACGCCAGAGAAGTTTCCGATAGAATTGCTTTACTTCTTGATACTAAAGGTCCTGAAGTTAGAGTGGTTGATTCCGAAATGGAAATTAATGTGGAACAGGGTGATGTTATTAAAGTAGAAGGAAACCCCGGCAAAAGTTCTGCGGAAGGGCATGTATTTGTGAGCTATAAGGATTTTGCAAATGATATTCCGGTTGGAAGCTCAATTTTAATTGACGATGGAGAGGTTGAACTTAAAGTTTTAAACAGGGAAAGTAATGTTTTAAACTGCAAAGTCCTGAATTCAGGTGTTATTAAGCCAAGAAAAAGTGTGAATATACCGAATGTTACCACAAATCTTCCTTCTGTAAGTGAAAAGGATCGTAAATATATTCATTTCGCCGCAGAGCACGATCTGGATTTTATTGCTCATTCTTTTGTAAGGAACAAAGAGGATGTGATAGCGGTACAGCAAATTCTGGATGAGCATGACAGCAATATTAAAATCATTGCCAAAATTGAAAATCAGCAGGGAGTAGATAATATTGATGAAATTCTTGATTATGTTTATGGAATAATGGTTGCCAGAGGTGATTTGGCAATCGAGATTCCCTATGAAAAGATTCCGGGTATACAGAAGATGCTGATCAACAAATGCATCGAAAAACGCAAACCCGTGATTATTGCTACGCAAATGCTTCATAGCATGATTCATAACCCCAGGCCCACGAGGGCAGAGGTGAGCGATATTGCCAGTGCCATTTATAGTCAGGCCGATGCTGTGATGCTTAGTGGGGAGTCGGCGAACGGGAAATATCCTGTTGAAGCTGTAAAAACAATGGCAAAAGTAGCCCGTGAGGTGGAAAATTCTAAGGATCTGATGATTGATATTCCGATTGTTGTTGTCAATAATAAAGTTTCAGACCTGCTGTGTAAATCAGCAGTAGAAGCTTCAATTAATCTGGACACAAAGGTGATTATTGCAGATACCACTTCAGGAAAAACCATACGCAGCCTTTCTGCATATCGGGGACAAAAACCTGTTTATGCTCAATGCTATTCAAGGCGAACTATGAGAGAACTGCAACTTTGTTATGGAGTGTTTACCGATTTTATGAGTCCGCGTGAAACTTCTCACGAGTTTTTAATACATGCCATTGAACATTTGGAAGAAGAACACGAATTTAACAAAGACGATATGGTCGTTGTGCTGGCCGGTAATTTTGGAAGAAGCGCCGGCGCGTCCTACATTGAAATTGGTTCCATAAAGAATCTGATAGGAAATTTGAAAAGGAGATAGAAGTTTAGTGAAGCAGTTTCATAAATACCATCAAATTTCTTATAATGAATTCAGAACTAAGAAAACAGAATCTATTTTGCAGTTAAAGGACTAAGGAAATAATGCTACATTTTGAATAAGATTAAGTTGACTGGGTAAATATTTAAAAGACTATTAACTTGCCTATGGGTAAATAAAGGCATTTTCGTTCATAATAAGTTGGATTTTATTAGCATATTGCTTTATTTGTCTATTGTTAGATTTTAGATTGCTGTTGAAATTAAATAAAGTGCCACTTTTTATTAGAACCCAAATACGGTAAAGCCGCCATCTACACTTATACATTGGCCGGTTGTGAAGCTTGATGCAGGCATGCAAAGAAATGTGGCCAGTGAAGCAACATCTTCGGGTTCGCCTACTTTTTTCATTGGTGTTCTTGAAATCACTTCGTTATAGTATTCCGGATTTTTTAATACCGTTTCGGCCAGGGGTGTTTTGATATACCAGGGAGCTATTGCGTTTACACGAATACTATCTTCAGCCCATTCACAAGCAAGGTTTTTTGTGAGCTGGATCATAGCGGCTTTTGTTATTCCGTAAACGGAGCCTGTACGCAGATGTTTCTGGCCGGCAACAGAGGAAATATTAACAATTGATGCAGTCTCGCTTTTTTTCAGCAATGGATAAGCCATCTTGCTTAATTCGAACGTGGATGTAAGGTTGGTGTTTACAATTTTATCATACTCGTCCTTTGAATACTCTGTTGTCTTTTTACGGATATTAACTCCCACATTATTAATCAGGATGTCCAGCGTCCCGAAATTTTCTTTGACGTAATCAATTACTTTTGAATGTTCTTTTTCTAGGCTTAAGTCTGCCTTTATGCCAATCAAATTTTTATATTCTTTGGTTAATTTTTGGATTTCTTCTTCTGAACGGGCTACAATGCATACTTTTGCTCCAAAATTCATTAATTCCAAAGCAATGGCTTTTCCAATTCCTTTTGTGCCGCCTGTTACCAGTGCGCGTTTTTCATCTAAACTCCAACGATTGTTCATAATTTAATTCTTTTTTATGGTGATACTTCCGTTTCCTTTTTTAGTAAACCGGCCTATTGTAACTGCGTCTTTAATGCCCGATTTATGCAGATGGTTAATGATTTCTCTTTCATATTTTGCAGGAATACTAAACAATAAGCC
>Ga0207714_1002820_pt1 | contig 10246 bp, 4 predicted proteins | sample PonA232FremontCA_2_FD_187270 | JGI IMG/M metagenome (GOLD analysis project Ga0207714, IMG submission 187270) | Marine sediment microbial community from Fremont, CA, USA - Pond A23 Sediment 2 (SPAdes) | ecosystem: Environmental > Aquatic > Marine > Unclassified | place: USA: Fremont, California... | reverse complement strand
AGTTTCGGACACCGGAAGGTATTGGGTGTCTGTCAAATCAGAGGATGGATGTGTTACCAGGGATACAATCAATATAAAACATACCAATCATTCTATCGAAGCTGACTTCATTACACACAGTAAGCTTATTTCAGGAGATTCCGTAAAATTTGTAGATATGTCACATCCCGAACCAACGAAATGGGAGTGGGAATTTGGAGATTACACTTCTTCAATACTACAAAACCCGGTTCATGTTTACTACGGAAAAGGCAGATACAGGGTAGTACAACATGTAAGCAACGGTTATTGCAGTGCAACTCAGGCAAAAATAATTAAAGTAAAACAAGCTGAAAAATTTGCCGACAGTACAGAAACCAGAAAGGAAATAACCGACGGAAAATACATTGATATTGCTAATGTCTCTGTCTACCCGAATCCGAATAAAGGAAGGTTTACAATTAAAGGTAATTTAACCATACGTGGCGATCTAAATATCTACGTATTTGACATTATGGGAAAACTTATAACCATAAAAAAATTAGATGATGTTAAGTCATTCAACCGCAGAATACATATCGAAAATCTGCCGGATGGTATCTACATCGTTAAATTACTTACAGGAATTAATCACAAAACCTATAAAATCATTAAACAATAAAAAATATATTTTATGCAATCAATAAAAAAATTTCTTGCAGGAATTTTTATTTTCCTTGGATTTTATCAAACACTTTGTGCTCAGATCGGAATAAACCAAGACAACCCGAGCGATTCGGCTGTTTTGCACATAAGCTCTGATTCTAAAGGGGTACTATTCCCCGCCCCGGTTAAGGCCAAAATACGCAACTATAATAAGGACGGGCTCTTTTATTATGGTTATGCAGACAAACGTTTCTATTTTTTTAACGGTAACAACTGGCAATGCATCAATCCGTTTAATGCCACAGATTCATCTCAAATTACGGCGCCGGGGAATTTGACAGTAGATACTAATCTTACCGTGGGTAATAATCTTACAGTAAAAACTAATTTAAGCGTAAATAATATATTCGAGGCCACTAATGATAATGACAAAATAGAATTTAAAAAGGACATAAATGCAAACAATCATTCCATAACAGTAAATGAAGCTACTGTAAGTAATAATGTAACCGTGAAAAAAGGGGATGTTAAAATAGAAAACGGAAACGTAAATGTAAGCAGCGGCGAGGTAACAGGCCGGGGTACTGTCCCGGTAGGAACGATTGTGATGTGGAATGGTAATACTATACCAAATAATTGGCATATATGCAATGGAAAAGAGGGTACTCCAGATCTAACCGGTAAATTTGTGGAAGGAGCTAATAGTTGTGATGATACAGGAGGTGATAAACTGATAGGTCATTCCACCGATATATATACTACAGAACCAGATAATTGTGAAAATTATAGGTATATATATAAGTTTAAAACAGTAAATATTAGAAAAAACAGTAACGATACTATTGGTGGTATTCAAAATAAAGAAATTAAAGGGAATTATAAGTCTGATGCCGAAGAAATAGCAAATTGTAATCACGAAGATGAGTTTACCAAAACCTATTGCTATGAATGGAATATAGAAAAAAACGAAAATTATTATCTACATCCGGATAATAAAGAAAATTGCATAAAGGATGGTTATGCTGTTTTAGAAAAATTCAAGCTTGTATATATCATGCGGGTAGAATAAAAAAATAAATCAAAATGTTATAATCTTATGTGTAGCAGAATAAGCCTTTTATTAGTACTTTTTACAACCCTATTACCGGTAATAGCTAACGCACAGGTTGGCATAAACAACGACAACCCGGATTCTTCAGCTGTATTTGATATTAAAGCAGACCAGAAAGGCGTACTGTTTCCAAGAATAAATCTTGAGGATATAGACGGAGAAGGAATGTCTGAGAAAGACGCATTGTTCTATTACAACAAAAGTGAAAAGCGTTTCTATTATTATAGTGGCAAAAAGGGCAACTGGCAATGCATCAATCCGTTTAATGCAACAGACTCATCTCAAATTACGGCGCCGGGGAATTTAACAGTAGATACTAACCTTACAGTAAAAAACAACCAGACTGTAAAAAATAAATTAACTGTAGAAAATATTCTGAATGTAACGAATGTGATGGAGGCCAATCAAAATAAAATCACATTAAAAAAGAAAGTAGAGCTTAATGATGAAATGTCTGTGCAAAATAACTTCACCGTTGAGCAGGGAGAGGTTAATGTTAATAATGGAAACCTTAGTGTCAACAATGGATACAGAATAAAAGGGAAAGGTTCTGTTCCTAAAGGAACCATTCTAATGTGGAAAGGGGATGCCTCTCAGAATTTCAATGAGGATGGCAAAGGCATAAAAGAGCTGAAAGGCTGGGCTATTTGCAATGGCAATACCCATGGCACCTTTACAACCCCGAACCTTAAAAACCGGTTTATTAAAGCCGGCATGCAGTCAAGCCAAGGTCCTTCCAGCAGTCAATACAGGAATTACCCGTATTACATTGATGTAGAAAACGGGTGCGAACCCTGGCAAAATAAAATAATAATTAAGCTAAATTATACAATACCCAACCCAAACGGAGGAACACAGTATACTAAGCGCGACACAATAAAGGCTCATAATTATAAACGTGCCGTGAGTATTGCAGGCTGGAATACCTGCCCTGAAAATAATTATATAGATTGCAGTACAGAGTTTATAAAAAAAATTGACAACCCCGACTATTACCGAAACAAAAACAAATGCAAAACAAGCAATCAAATAGAAACGGATTATTACTCTCTTCTATTTATCATAAGAATTTAAAAATAGCTAAAAAGTATATATAAAAAAATAAAACAAGCAATCACTATGGTTAGAAAAAGTATTAAATTCTTGGTATTCATCTCAATTATTTTAAGCATACAACAAACCTGCTTTGCCCAAATAGGCATAAACACTGATAACCCAGACACTTCAGCGGTTCTGGATATTTCTTCAGATGAAAAAGGGGTGCTTTTTCCACAGATAAACAATTCGGAAAAGTTGGATTCGACAGACGGATTGTTCTTTTATAACAGCAATGAAAAACGTTTCTATTATTATAACGGCGACAAAGGTAACTGGCAATGTGTCAATCCGCTCAATGCGGAAGGACCCGATAATATCGCGGCTCCTAATAACATGACTGTAGAGAATAATCTAAAGGTCAAAAACAATCTTAAAGTTGACGGGGGAGACCTTGAAGTTACAAAAGAAAACAAAATAATAGGATACGGAACCACACCCGTCGGAGGAATTATCATGTGGTCGGGTGATACAATTCCTGATGGCTGGGTGCTTTGTAATGGCCAGGATACTAATGGCAGAGAAACACCGGATCTTAGAGGGCGCTTTGTTGTCGGGTATTCTGAATCTTATGGTTCTGAAGAAGTCGACAATGAAACTCATGACGATAATTATGAAACAAAAACCCCGATAGTTCAATATTACTACCATTTAAGGTGTATAGATAAGAGTCATCCGATAGTTGACGTAGATACGTGTATGGAAGTTATAAATACAATTCCTTGTGGAGAGCGAAATAATAATGGTTTTGTGGGAATTAATGATTCAATTTGTGAGAAACATCACAAAGAAGGTGGCAACCGAATTAACAATGCAATGCATGATGATTATAACGAAATAGGGTTAATTGATGGAGAACGGAAACACCAACTAAAAACTTCTGAACTTCCTCATCACAAGCATGAAATCGACCTTGCGACAAGTTACGATGGGAAACACTCTCATAATTCCGATGCTGTTCAAAAGAATTCAAAAAAAGTAGGGAAAAATGCTGGGAAAGGAGAGAAGGCACAAAAACATAAACCTGATGCAACAATATATGAAGCGGGAAATCACACGCACAACATAAACGGCAACACGGAAGATGGCTCTAATAATGATTTACAGGAAATGGCCCACGAAAACCGCCCGCCATACTACGTACTAGCATTTATTATGCGGGTAAAATAAACAGTAATTGGAATAAAGAAACGAGCACACATCTAATGAAAAGCAAAAACACATATTGGTTAAAATTTATATTTTTACTAGCGGTAATCCTTGCAGGCAAGACAACCGTTTCAAATGCCCAGCCTTGTCTGCCCGGATGGACATACCGCATGAAAATTGATGTGGAAAATACAGGAGATGCCCTTAACAACTTTCAGGCGAACCTGGTTATAAATACAGCCGACCTGGTAGCAGATGGAAAAATACAACCTGACGGAGGTGATATCCGGTTTATCGATAAGAGTGACAATCTGCTCTCTTATTGGATTCAACCCGGCACTTTTAACACAAACCGGACTAAGATATGGATCAAATTGCAGGAATTGCCGAACGGTTCCTCAACCATTTACATGTATTATGGTAACACAGATGCAGTCGGGGGGACTTCGGGAAAAGCTACCTTCACATTCTTTGATGATTTTTCAGAAGGACTCGGAAAATGGACGAATAGCGCTGGTAATGCTTACATCTCGAATAACAAACTACATCTGGGGGCTACAGATGAATCAGATAATGAAGGACTTTTAAAAACCAAGCAGGCTGTTAGCTCAACGGTTACAATATCAAACATCTACATTTCAAACATTCAGGGAGACAATCCAAAACAAGCCGGAATTGCCCAAATTGATGATTCGAACAATGGATATGCGTTAACTTCTTATAAAGCAGAAACCGGAGAACAGATGAATATTTCCGGTATCAAAGACAGCCAGGATTCTTGTTTTGGCTTTTGGAAGATATATGGCCCCGGAAGCCTGGATAATGGATTTAATGGAGAATGGAGTTTTACATGGTCAAATTTTAACAGCCAACATGGCTGGCATAAAAAGACGAATGGTGTCCAGGATGGCAGTCTGATATCTTCAGATTCCACTCATCATCAACCATCCGGTTTTTATAACGGCATACTGGCTTATGGCTCCAATGTTCATTTAACTGTGGATTGGATCTACTCAAGAAAATATGTCTCAAATTCTATTAGTCTATCAGAGGACTTATCTTCAGAAACAGTTTTACCCAGTACAGGCAATTTAAATGCAACAAGCAACTCTTCCCTCTGTCAGGGTGATACGCTTCATTTATATGCTGATGATTTAGGCGGTTCATATAAATGGATTTCTCCTGAAGGTGACACCATTGGAAATAGCAATAATTGTACTGTCAATTCAGTTAATGCGGGCATTCACGATGGTACTTATCAATTAGTTATAACACCTAATTCCGGAAACTGCAGTGAAATTGTTGAAGAGGTACAGGTAGAAGTTTCTCCTCATACGCAAACAGGAAATTTAGAGGGAGGAACTTTTGTATGCTACAATCAAAACGAGGGCTCCATTGACTTGAAAAATCATACAGGAACAATTGACCACTGGGAGTATTCAACAACAGGAGGGGATCCATGGGGTATAATAAACAATACAGATACCCGTCAGAACTATAGCAATTTGCAACAAACCACCTCCTATCGTGCAGTAGTCAAAAGCGGAGCATGTGTGACTAAAACTACTGCCCCTGCAGTCATTAATGTAGATCCAACTACCGATGCAGGGATTGCCAAGGGTGGCACTACAATTTGCCACCAAACCGGAACCGCTGTTTCTCTGGAGAACCATACAGGCTCCATCGAAAAGTGGGAGAAATCAACGGATCAAATATCGTGGAAAAATACTGATAAAAATGGCAATCCCCTCCAGACAGAAAATTTAACAGACACGACTTTTTACCGGGCTATAGTTAAAAGCGGATGTTGTAGCCGGGATACTTCGAATGTGGTCACCATTAATGTAAACCAACCTTCGAAAGGGGGAAAAGTGGAATTTGATACTATCTGTTCGGGCAGCTCAGGCAGTCTGAAAGCCACTGGTTACAGAGGCGCCATTCTCCGATGGGAAAAATCTGAAAATGGCGGAAAACCCTGGACATCTATCTATCATGCTAATAGCAGCTTGTCCTATGAAAATCAGTCTAAAACAGCCTACTACAGAGTAGTCGTTCATAATCCGGGCTGCGACACGGTCATTTCGGAAAAAGGAGGAATTATTGTGGATAAACCAGCAAAAGCTGATGAGATTTTGGGAACTACTACCGTATGTTCAGGAGAGAATGAAGGAGAAATCATTTTAGAAAACTACACGGGAAAAATTAAACGTTGGGAAAGTTCTGTAGATGGAGGATCATCATGGGACAGGCTTGATTCCGTTGCTAAAGATACATTACACTATACCAATGTAAAACAAGACACCAAGTATCAGGCGCATCTGGAAAGCGAATTTAACCGGTGCGCTTCCATTAAATCAGAAGAAGCTATAATTTCAGTGGATCAACCAACTCTCAACGGAGATATCATCGGAAATTCAACTGTTTGTGGGTGGATGAACAAAGATACCATTTTTGTGGAAAATTACAGGGGAGATATCACGCGATGGGAAGAGTCATCTACAGGAGAGGCCCCCTGGGATAACATATCGCATACCAATGATAGCATGGTATTTACCAATCTTAAATCAACCAATTACTATCGCGCAGTTATAAAAAATAACACATGTCAATCCAAACATTCCGATAAAGTAAAAATTACTGTTCACAAGCCGTCTAAGGCAGGAAGTATAACAGGCAGCTCAGCACATTGTGCAGAAAATAACCAGGGGACACTTACACTGACTGATTACAATGGAACAGTTCTAAAATGGGAAAAAGCAGAAAATGATAAAACATGGAAAACAGCTTCCTATAGCTCACCTTCAGAATTGCAATATAATGACCTTTCTGACACTACTTTCTACCGAACAGTTGTTCAAAACGGAGTATGTCCGAAAGATACTTCGCAGTCTGCAAAAATCACTATAAATCCTTTGCCGGAGGTTAACTTTTCGGCAGATACTGCCCAGTTAGGAAATAAAACACACTTTAATAATCTTTCTTCAGTAAAATCGGGATCATTACTCAATTTTTCCTGGGATTTTGATAACGGATATGGATCAAATGCACATGAGCCTGTTTATAATTACCCGGAAGCAGGAACTTACCTTGTTGATTTGCAGGTTAGAACAGATAAAGGTTGTCTTGATTCTATAAAGAAGAAGGTAAAAATAAACGACAAACCCAACGTAGAATTCGACTATACAAATATTTGTGAAGGCGAAACTGTCCATTTCAAAAATCAAACTGCTTTGCATTCGGGAAGTATATCTTACCAATGGTATTTTGGCGACAATCAAAGTTCAGATCTTAAAAATCCATCTCATCAGTACGAACAACACGGCAGTTATAAAGTAAAGCTTATAGCTACAACAGACGAAGGCGTCAAGGACTCCGTTATTCATACAGTTGATGTATACCCTCATGCCAACCTGGATTTCTCATTTAACAATATCTGCGAAAACCAAACGGCGAACTTTGTTAACAATTCAAAAATTGCAGAAGGCTCAATGAACTTTTATTGGAATTTTGGGGACGGGCAATCTTCCTCTGCTTTGAATCCTGAACATAGCTATAGTGATTATGGCTCCTACCCGGTTACCTTATTCTCCACATCTGATCATCAATGTAAAGATACTATAATAAAGGAAATAAAAGTTAACCCAAATCCTACGGCGGATTTCAGTGTAAAAAATGTACCATATCAAACGCCGTCGGAATTTTATGACAGCTCTCTTGTACCCAAAGGGAAGCTCAAAAAGTGGACATGGAATTTTGGCAATGGAAATACTTCAAATGAGGAAAATCCGGTACACCTATATGCCTCTCCAGGTACATATCTTACAAATCTGACTGTAGTAACAGATTCAGGATGCACGCATTCAACCTCAAAAAACATCAAGATATATCCGCTTCCAAACGCTAAATTTACTGCGGAAAATGTTTGTGATAATGATTCGGTATTTTTCCATAACAAATCCGCCATATCCGCCGGAGAGATGAGTTACAAATGGTTTTTTGGAGATGAGGAAACTTCTCAAAAGAAAGATCCGGCACACATGTACGAAAAACCGGGGACATATACAGTGGTCCTTGTCGTCACGTCTGAAGCCCAGGGAAAAGATACTACAAGTCAGAATATTACAGTTTATCCCAATCCTGTCCCTGATTTTACGGCACCTGAGGTTTGTGACGGGCATCCTACAAAATTCATCAATAACTCTTCCATCGCTTTTGGAAATATAAATTCCTTTACATGGGACTTTGGAGATGGCACAAACTCAATTCAGGAGTCACCGGTCAGGCAATATCTAAATCCCGGAGAATACAAAGTAAACCTGACAGCTGTTTCTGATAAAAAGTGTGTGGCTAATACGCAACATACAGCAATCGTAAGGAAATCGCCTATTGCAGATTTTGAAGTTAAGAATGAATGCGATGGTGATGCTATTCAGATACAAAATGAATCCTCATGCGACGAAGGGAGCCTCACTTACTACTGGAAGCTTGGTGATGGAAACAACTCTGTACGCAGCGAACCGGAGCATACGTACAGTCAGCCCGGAGAATATGCTATAGACCTTACAGCAACTTCAACTTATAAATGTGTAGATTCATTAACAAGGTATGTAAGGGTATATCAACTCCCGGAAGTTCAGGCAGGAAAAGATACAACAACAAGCCGGGGATTTGCTGTCGAATTGAATGGCGACGGGGCCGAAATATATGACTGGTCGCCTGCAAAATCACTTGACAATCCAATTCTGGAAAATCCAATGGCCCGCCCGATGGAAACAACACGCTATACGCTAAGGGGTGAAGACATCCACGGATGTGAAAATCGGGATTCAGTGAAGGTAAAAGTCATAAACGATCATAAAGTCATCCCTAACAATATAATTACTCCGGATAATAACGGAAAAAATGACACCTGGAAGATTACTAACATCGATGCTTATGAACAAGCCACAATACACATTTTTAACAGATGGGGCGAAGAAGTATATCAAAAAACCGGTTATTTAAATGAGTGGAACGGAAGAAATAACAACAATGATATCCTTCCTGACGGAACGTATTATTACATCATACGATTCATCAATAGCGATAAGCACTATTCAGGGACTATAACATTATTACGCAATAAATAATTTCAGATAAACAATGCCAATCAAGATAATAACAAAAAAAATGCAATCAGGTCTTAAAAATAAACACGTCCGGTGGATATTGTTTGGGATTATGTTTTTAATTGCTCCAATAGTTCATGGACAACAAGTGCCTATTAGCAGTCACTTTTATGAAAATCAGTTTATTTATAATCCCTCTGCCGTAGGGATGCAAAATTATACCCAGGCTTTCTTTCACGCAAGAAAGCAGTGGATGGGCATTCAGGGGTCACCCGAAACATTTCACTTTACCGTGGATGGAAGTCTTAATAACAAAAAGGCAGGTCTGGGCTTAATGTTTTTTAGTGACAAATCAGGCATTATTGGACGCACAGGTGGTTATGGCGCCTACCGATACAGATTTAATCTCAACAGTGAACATCAGATATATTTAGGTATATCTGCCGGATTTCTGCAAAACAAAATCTTCTTTGAGAAAATTCAGGCTGAAAACATAAACGAAACCACCTTATTAAGAAATACGGAAAAACAAACTGTTTTTGATGCAAATGCAGGAATCACCTATAGCTATAAAAACTGGAAAGTTGGTCTTTCTTCTTATCAACTATTTAACAGCAATTTTTACTATGAAGGAAATGCAAGCATTCAGTCCCTGAAATATAAAATTATAAGACATTACATAGGTTCTGTGAAGTATGAATACGCTATAAACAATGAATTTCGTCTTGATCCTCAACTAATCATTAAAAACGTACAGGGAATGCCCATGCAATTTGATATCGGCACCTACATCAATTGGCGAAATAAAGGTTGGTTTGGCATCAATTACCAGCATAATTATGGCGTCAGCGTATCCGCAGGAGGTCTCCTGTACGACAAATATACCATAAGCTACTCTTATGATATTCCTACAGGAAATATTGCCGGATTTACTCAGGGAAGTCATGAATTTCTGATTGGGATACGTCTGTATAGCAATGACAACCAGTATCAACAGGACAGGCTTAAGAGAAACGACCTGAATCATCTTAAAAAAATATCGCAAGAGCAGTATGAACAAATTGAAAAACTTGAAGATGAAAACAAACAGTTAAAAACAAAAGTAGATAGCACAGCTAAAGATGTTCATAATCAAAGAAAAGAAATACAAAGGCTTAAA
>Ga0207714_1002818_pt1 | contig 10253 bp, 9 predicted proteins | sample PonA232FremontCA_2_FD_187270 | JGI IMG/M metagenome (GOLD analysis project Ga0207714, IMG submission 187270) | Marine sediment microbial community from Fremont, CA, USA - Pond A23 Sediment 2 (SPAdes) | ecosystem: Environmental > Aquatic > Marine > Unclassified | place: USA: Fremont, California... | reverse complement strand
GCCCTGTCCCGCCGCCGTCTCCGGCCTCAGAAGTATTGGCCCCAGAAGCAGTAGCAGACCACCCAGCGTCGCCGCAGCTGCTAGGGAGATGCGCCGTCGAAAGAAAGAGCGCGAATCTCTCATCGTAGAACGTCGGGTCGATTCGGATGCAGTGCAGCGCTGAGCGTGTGCACATTCTCGTCAGCGCGAGGCCGTCGGTTCAGCCGTCAGTTCGTCGAGCACAATCTCCAGCCGGCCCTTCAGGAGGAGTCCGGTGCGCCGGTAGCGAATGCGCCCCTGCCGGTCGATGACGAAGGTGCGCGGCACCGCCTGCGACCGCCCGTACTTCTCCCACGCAACCGTCTGGCTGGCGAGCTGCGGATAGTTTACGTCGTACTTGCGGGCGAAGGCGCGTACGGCCTCAAAGCCCCGCTCGTCGATCGACAGCCCGACGAACGTCACGCCCTCATCCGCAAATTCCTTCTGCAGTTCCACAAACCCTGGCACTTCGGTATGACACGGGTCGCACCACGTGGCCCAGATGTTCAGGACGACCACCTCGCCCCGGTGCTCGGAGAGCCGAAAGACCTCGCCGTTCATCTGCTCCAGGGCAAAGTCCGGGGCCATCGGGCCGGTCTCCTCCACCGTCACGTCCGGCTGCATGTCCTGCCACAGGAGCGCCCCGACGACCAGCACGGCGCCCCAGGGCCAGTACCGGCGGAGAAAACGCCCGGCGCGGGTGAGGCTCTCCAGGATCACGGCGCGCACGGGGCGCGTCTCCAGCGGCTGATCTTCAGAGGGGGGCTCGGGCGAGTCGGTTGGGGGCGTCATGTTTTGCTGGACCGTTGGGGGACAGTTCGCGGGAACGGGGCGGGCCGGATCACGGAGACTGCTGGCGGCCTTGGAGGCGTTCACCCAGGCTGTAGGGCCCTGCGCCGTGCGTGGCGAAGAAGAGCAGCCCGCCCATAATGGCCACGTTCTTGAAGAGCGGCCCCAGGGTGGGGCGCCCAATTTGAATCGTGATCGTGATGGGAATCACGACCAGAATAAGGAGCAGGGCCGCCCAGCGCGTCCGGTAGCCGAGCAGGAGCCCGAGGCCGCCAATCAGCAGGGCCGCCCCGGCCAGAAGCACGAGGGGGCGTGCCGGGGCGACCGCCGTTGCCAGAAATCCGTACTGGGCGTCCAAGAGTCGCTCTACGATGTGCCCCGTGTTGAGGAGGTGGCCCGTGCCGGCCACCAGGAAGATGAGACTCAACATCCCCCGAAAGAGAGCGGTAGCGCCGGGCCGGGGCCAAGCACGCGTGTGCACGGACGAGTCACGTGCGGGAGAGCCGGTCGGAGTGGTCATGGAACGAGAGACCGCATGGGTGTGTGGAGAATGACGGACAGGGGGAAGCCCTCAGAGGTCTACCGACAGGTACCCGGCGGCCTCGCGCTTCAGGGCGTGGGCAAGGCCATTCGGCACCACCTCCACCGCCGAAGTTAGGCGGTCGGGATCAATGCCGCGGTTTTCCAGGGACATGCCGCAGGCCAGCACGGACGCCCGGCCGGGAGCCTGCTCCTCGATCCGGCTCGCGAGGGACGTGCCGCGTCGCAGATTGCCCGCGGCCTTTCCACACACTACAATCTCGACCGGCGTGGTGGCGAGCGACTCGGAGGCCTCCAGGTCCCGGACGGTTTGGACGGCGGCGCGGACATGCTGGGGCCGGCGCACCAGCATGACGATGCCGGGCGGGTCGTCCCCTCCGGTCACCGCATCGGGCACGGCGGACGCCTCTGCCGAGTGACCGGCCGCGGGAGCCCCAGTCGCGAGGGAAAGGCCCGGAATCAACAGACCAAGCGAGAAGAGGACAGAAAGGGAGAAAGAGCGCATAAGACTGTAGAGGCACATACGGCTGTCGTCGGGAGTATCGAGAAAATTGAGAGATCGGGGTCAGGTGCTCGTCTTCAGGCGCTTCAGGAGGGGCTGTAGTTGACGTCGCAGCTCGGCTTCCGGCAAGAACCCAGGGCGGGCGTACCGAATGGTGCCCTGCGGGCCGACGACGAAGGACATCGGCAGGGCGCGGACGCCGCCGTACGTGCGCGTGAGACGTTCGCTGCCCACCACGAGCGGATAGTTGATGCCCATCTCCTCCGCGTAGGGCCGCACGGCCGCGAAGCCCGTATCGTCAAGGGAGACGCCGACGAAGGTCACGTCCTCCGGCCCGAGCTCCTTCTGAAGCTGGATGAAGCCGGGGATCTCCTTGCGGCACGGGGGGCACCACGTGGCCCAGAAGTTTACGACCACGATCTCACCGCGATGGTCGGAGAGCCGAAAGGTCTCGCCGTTCATCCGCTCCAGCGAAAAATCCGGAGCGGCCTCGCCCTGCAGCGGGTGCTGTGCAGGCGTGCGTCGGGCCGGTGGGCGCTCTGCAGGCTGCGAGTCCCCATCGGCCGTCGGGGACTGCGGGATGGGCTCCGTGATCGTCACGTAGAGGAGCCCGACGCCGAGGAGTGTAAAGGTGAGCGCACCGATGCCGTACAGACGGGCCTTCCACGTGGGGGAAAGCATACGCTTCTCCGCTTGGTGAAGGAGGATGCGTGGAGGACGGCCACAGACGGGCCGAGGCACGCGACGGGCGCCGGCCCCACAGATCAGCCAACGATCGGTTGCTGACAGTGAGGGCCCGCGGGCTCGCGACAGGCCGGCGGCCCCGACCCCAAAAAGGGGAGGCAGTGACGTCTGCAGGGTCGGAGCGCGAACAGCCGGCCGGACGAGCCAGCGGAGAAGAGATTACAACCGCAGCACGACGCTGCGCAGGGTGCCCATGGACTCCTGGGCGGGAGGCGAATCAGAGAGGTGGCCCTGGGGGGAGTGGGCGGACGCAGAGCCCAACCAGGGCGCATGGGGAAGCGTCCAGGCCACGGACGCGTCCCGCGGCACGGAGGCCTCCCGCGGCTGGATCACGTCGTCGAGCGGACGGACCGGGCGAACCGTTGCCCCGATAGCGCCCCAGGACCGGGTCGAGCCCGGCCCGCATCGTGGCCCCAGGGGCGTTGTCTCCCGGACTGAAGGGACAGTCTTGGCGACCTCAGACGCTTCTGAAGTAGAAGCGTCGGAGGGGGGGTTCGCAAGGGACTGATGGGGCGCCGCGGGCGCGCCGCTGGAGTACTGCGGGGACGCATTGCCGTAGCACGGCGCAGCGTCCCCCATAAAGGAGCCCCCAAGTGCGATGAGCACCGCTAAGGGGGCCACGAGAAGCCGGCCCAACGACGCGCCACTATTTAAAAACGAGCGGGCACTCATTTTAGGCAGAAGGAATTGCCGCCAAGTTGTGGGGGACGTACATTACTCCTGAAAGCAGGTTTTCGGGTCACTTTTTATTCAAACTGTGCTTTTTTGCTTGTGCGGAGGCGCCCAGTTGGCTAGGTCCCCCACGAGAATTGTTGCTTCCAGGCATGCGCCGATGAAAGCTCGCTGGACCATCGCCAACGGAGACGCTCTTGGGCCGCCTGGTTGCCCTCATTCCCTCTTCCTGGTGCAGATGTCTCACCACGCGGCCCGTGCCGCGTAGCTTCCCGCCGTGGGACGCAGGCCCTTCCTGCAGGGCCCAATTGAAAAACAGTTTCCGAGCTTCTCCTTCCTCGGCTCACAAAACCAGAGCAGTTGCGATTGTCTTCCGGCCCCTTCGACGAGCGACTTCTCCATTCTCACGGCGGGGTTTGAGCTGTGCTCCGCCCGGTAGCCTCCTGTCGTCAGACGGGCTGAATTCCGGTGATGCGTTTTCCGCAATGGTGGAAGATGGTGCTCAATCAGAAGCTGTTTCCGGTAGATATTCAGCCGAGACGCAGGGACGACCGTACTCCTCAAACTGACGTTGGTCCGGGTCCTACAGGACGGGATAGCTGAGCATCTTGGCGCTGAGGCCCGAGGTGGTCCCTGGCTCGTCGGTCCCCCTTCGCGCCTTCGGGGCGCGGCTTTAGTGGAAGGGAGAAGAATCCTTTGTCGGAAGCGGGCCAGAAGAGAGTCCCCAGACAGGCACGGAGAGAGGCGACCTGGCGGGGGGCGGAGACTCGCGGGGGGCGGAGACGAGGCCCCGGACCTACGGCGCAATTGGGGTTTCGTCGGCCTCCGGCTCGTCGGCCGACCGGTCCTGCACGGCGTCCGGAGAGGCACCGTCGCCGCCGACCGAGGCCGGGTCGCCCCTGGTGATGATGTCGACGGGCACCGGGAGTTCGGTGTCGGCAAGCCCCCCGGCCGGTTGCGGGCGTGCGTCCGTCTCGTCGGCGGCCGGAACGGGCGTGAGGCACCCGAGGCGCCAGGCCCACACGACGGCAACCACCGCGGTGCCGCCGGCCAGGAGGTAGCCCCACACCGCCGGCAGGACCCCCATCAGTACGGCCGCACTCCCGAACCAGGCCCCAACCCCGTAGAGGGTGAGCACGGCGCCCTGCTCGGTGCCGCGGTCGACCAGGCGGTGGTGCACGTGGCGGCGATCGGGCGCGAAGATGGTGCGGGCCGAGGCGAAGCGCCGGACGATGGCCGTTCCGGTGTCCAGAATCGGCACGCCCAGAAGAACGGGCAGGATGAGGAGGGCGACGGCCGGGTCGGTGTGGAGGGGGCCCTGGAGCGTATACCCGGCCAACAGGTAGCCCAGGAGGAGGCTGCCGGAGTCCCCCATGAAGATGGTGGCGGGCTTGTAGTTGTGTGGCAGGAAGCCGACCAGCGCCCCAGCCATCACGATGCCGACGGCCGCCAGGGCGATCTCGCCCTTTACCCCGAAGAGGGCCGCGCACGCAAGAAAGGCAATGCCGATAATTCCCGTCGCGAGGCCGTCGAGGCCGTCGATGAGGTTGACCGCGTTGATGATGCCGACGATCCAGAGCACCGACAGCGGGATGATGTAAAGCGCCTCGCTGAAGGGAAGGGCCCCCGCGACGACGTCGGGGGAGAGTGCGCCGGCGTGTCCTCCGGAGAGGGGAAGAATCGTGCCCGAATGGAGAAGCAGGTAGGCGGCGACCAGCTGAAACGAAAATTTGGCCTTCGCGTCGAGGGCGTGCCTGTCGTCCCAGTAGCCCGTGGCGAGCATGATCGCCGCCCCGCCCCAGAACGAAAGAGACTGAACGGCGCCGGGGAACGGGCCCCAAAAGCCCCAGAGCACTCCCAGCCCCACCGCCAGCCCCGCAGCAATCGCAACCCCGCCTCCCGTGGGGGTGACGCGTTTGTGGACCTTGCGGGCCTGCGTCGGACGGTCCAAGAGGCCGAGGCGCGGGGCCTGCTCGCAGACGAGACCGGTAAGGAGCACCGTCACCAGAAACCCGGCGACCACGCTTCCGACAAGCCCGAGGAACAGAGGTGTGCCCATGAATCGCTACGTGAGTGCGGAGGGGGGATGCGGGCGGCCAGGGGCAACGAAGATGTGTGCGTCGGGGCCCTTCAATTCCCCAGTTGCCTGCCGAACTGATGCGCATCTGAATCTGCACTGCTAAGAATAGGGCGGCATGCGCGCGGACCGATAAGCATATAGAGAGGCAGCGCGCCTATCTTTGGAGCACGCCGGTTGTACAAGGTCCGCCCCACGCATGGTAGATTTGGATTATGCCTCTGGCGGAGAGGCGGAACCGCGAAGGGACGAGCCAGAAGCGAGGGGAGGGGGACGGGGCAATTGCGGCGAACGAGGCCCCAAATGGCGCCCCACCGGTCGTCGCCGGGCGTGTGGGCCCCGACGAGGCGCCGTTCTGGTCGGAAAAGGATTTCGAAATGAAAGCGCATCGGGCAATAGGGAACGAATCAGATGCTCCGAATACGCAGTGTTAATTAATCCTTTGGAGCTAGTTAGGTAGAGAGAGGTGCCTTCCTAGAGGGGCCGTTTCGCCGATAGGGGCGGCTGTGGCGGCAGAGACGCGGCTCTAGACGATCCCTGTCTTCTGTGCTTTTCCGCCCTGCCGCGTCGAAACCGGGCGTTTTTTACTCAAGAGAGCATCAGGAATAAATATTGTGATCCATAAGATTGGAATCTGAAGACCTAAAGGATCACAGAATACGATGCTCGCCCGCCTTTCCGCTTCGGTGTGTGCCGCCCTGCTCGGGATCGGCGTCCTGGTGCCCGCTGCGGCCCTGGGGCAGTCGTTCACCTACGCCGAAGAGTGCATCACGAACGTCGACAACGCGACGGTGCACGTCCCGTCGACGGCAGACCCGGCCCTTCCGGACGGCACGCCCGTGGCGGCGGGGGACACAATCGCGGTGTATACGGCCGACGGGACGTGTGCGGGCTACGGGGTGTGGACGGACGGAGAGGGGGCGACGCTCGCCGCCGCGGGGTCGGATTCGATCGACGTCTCGCCGGACGGGTACGCGCCGGGCGCGTCCCTGCAGTTTGAGGTTTTTGACGTCTCGGCGGGCGCTGCGGTCGACGTTGGCTCGGGCGCCGCGTTTGCGTCGTGCGACAGCGTCGGGGTGCCGGTCTGCGCCGAGGGGGTTTACGAGCCGGGGACGTTCCATCAGGTGACAGGCTTCCAGGCCGACCCGTCCGAGACGGTGACCCGCACGATCACGATGGCGGAGGGCTGGCGCTTTGTCTCGGTGCCCGTAGAGTCGGGCGCGACGTTCGGGTCCCTTTTCCAGGGGTGCTCGGGGGGGTTCGCGTACACGCCAGGAAACGGATACACGCCACTGTCGGACGGGGACGCTGTGCCGGTAGGGATGGGGATTGCCGTGCAGTGCCAGGCGGACACCACGAGCGTGACGGGAACGGTGCCCCCGACGACGGTTCAGGTGGAGGCCGGATGGAATCTGATCGGCAGTGTCGAGGACACGGTGTCGGTCGGTGCAGTGACCGCCTCCCCGTCCGGCATCGTGACGTCGGACTTCTTCCGGCTACCGCCGGGCGAGGGGTATACGTCCACGGCGGCACTGCGTCCCGGCGAGGCGTACTGGGTCAAGGCGACCGAGGCTGGGACGCTCGACCTGTCCGGGGCCGCGGGGACGCTGGTGGCCGGATCGGAGACGTCCAAGAACGACCCGGCGGGCGTGGTGCGCCTCTCGATCGCAGACGCGGAGGGGCAGCAGTATACGCTCCGGCTGGAGGAAGGCCTGACCGACCGGCAGCGCAGCCGCTCGGAGCTGCCCCCCGTTCCGCCGGGCGATGTGTTCGACGTGCGGTTCGCAAGTGGACACGCGGCGGCGGCGTTCGCGTCGGGGAAGGCGTCGGCACCGGGGCATGCCGTGCAGCTTCAGGGCGCGACGTTTCCCGTAGAAGTCCGGCTGAAGACCGGCGGAAGCGACCGACGGGTTGAAATCGCCGCCGGGGGGGAGCGCCACGCGTTGTCGGCGGCCCAGCCGGCCGCGCAGATCCAGCAGTCCACGGACCGGATCGGGGTCACCGCCGCCCCGACCCCGGACGAATTTCGGCTCGGAAAGGCCAGCCCCAACCCGATCCGCCGGGGCGCCGAGCTGGAGTACACGCTTCCGGAGGAGTCGGAGGTCTCGATCGCCGTCTACGACGTGCTGGGACGGCGCGTTGCTCGCCTCGTGGACGAGAAGCGCCGGACCGGGGTCCATCGGGCCCGGATCGACGCCGGCACCCTCCCGAGCGGGAAGTACTTCGTGCGCATGCGGGCCGGGACGTTCCGGCAGACGCGCCAACTGACGGTCGTGCGGTGAGTCGGCCCCCGCAGGGACGGTCGTGCGGCAAGAGAGAGGGGGCTCGTCCACTTCCACACGGGCCCCTGTGCAGCAGGCCCTCCCCGCGGAGGCGCTACCCCCACGGAGGCGCTACTGCTCGCGGAGGTCCACGACGACCGACTGGGTGTCCTGGGGGGCGACGGTGACAGGCCGGCTCGTTTCCCCGAGTGCCGGGTGGCGGGCGGTGATGGTGTAGGGGCCGGCCGGAAGGGTCGTGTCGTACCAGACATCCGAATTTTCAGCGCGGCGCTGGTCGTTGATGTAGATGGAGCCCCAGGGGCGGACCAGTACGCGGAGGTGTCCGGTCCGCCGCTTCAGCGTTGCCGTCACCGTTGCGGTGTCGGTGGCGCTGACGTCGACCCGCCGGGTCACGGTCTTGTGCCCGGGACGGGAGAAGGTGACCGCGTACGTCCCCGTCGTGACCTCGGTGAGGGTCGCCGGCGTCGCCCCGACCTCCTCGCCATCGAGCGCAACCGTCGCCCGGTCGGGCGTCGCCCGCAGCACGAGGGTGCCGGTGACCGGCGCGATGTCGCCGCCCGCGGGGGCAGCCGACGGATCTGATCGGCTGCTGGCTGGGGGCCCATCGGAGGCCGAGCCCGGCGTCTCGTCGCCGGGGCCGGGCGGGCTGGGCGAGGGGGAGGAAGGGGACGGCTCGCCGGACGACAGGCCGGCGGGGGCGCTCCCCTGCGAGCGGGCGGCGGCCTGGCCCTGCGCGGCGACCGCTGACTCGTCCCGAGAAAAGCGGGGGCTGAGCGCGGCGGACTGGCCCGCGGACAGCGTGATCACGGTGTCGCGGCTTCCGTAGTCGGCCCGGTCGATGGTGACCAGGTAGGTCCCGGGCGGGAGCGGGTGGCTGTCGATCGGGGTGACGCCGGCCGTGTCGGCGCCCACGATCACCACGGCGCCGGGGGGCTGGGAGTCGACCGACAGGGTGGAGGTGGGCTCGTCGTCGGCCGTCGGGGGCGCGCCCGGGTCGGGCGTGAGGCGCGTGGGGGCGAAGTAGATCAGCAGCCCGATCGCGAGGGCGATTGTCCCCGCCGTGATCGAAAACGCGTAGCGGCGCAGCAGGCGCAGTGCCCCGCCCCTGCTCCCCTGCGGGGACTGGTACGGCTCCCAGGACGCAGAGCCGGCCCCCGAACGGGCAGCGTCATCTGGCTCCGGAAACGGGGCATCGTCGGCCATCCGTGTGCCGAATGCGACGTTCGTGGAGAAGAATGACCTGAGTCCTACCTCGGGCGCGAGGAAAGGTTCGTCGTGCAGGCTGGGGAGCGGCCACGAGCGCGGCCACGAGCCCGACGAGAAGACGGATCGAGTCGGTCCTGTCTGGCCGAGTGGAGGACCTCTTCTCAACGGACGCTTGGGCCACGCCCCTGGACATCGTGGCGCCAGCGTGGGAGAAATCTGGCTCCTTCATCAATCTGGCTTCTTCATTTTGCCGTCACCCCACCCGGGCGAAGCCGAGGCCGTGCTCGGCGTAGTCCTCCCGGTAGCGGCGGCGGAGCCGCTCGTGCTCGTCGGCCCGCAGGTGCGGGTCCTTCTCGATGAGGGCGAAGGCGGCCTCGCGGGCGACCTCCAGAATCTCATCGTCCTCGGTGAGGTCGGCAATCTTGAGGTCGGGCATGCCGCTCTGGCGGGTGCCAAAGAAGTCCCCGGCGCCCCGGATCTGGAGGTCCGTCTCGCTGATCTCGAAGCCGTCGTTCGTGCGGGCCATCGCCTCCAGGCGCTGCTTCGCCTCCTGACTCCGTTTGTAGCTGGCCATGAGGACGCAGTAGCTCTGCTGGTCGGACCGCCCCACCCGGCCGCGCAGTTGGTGCAGCTGGCTGAGCCCGAACCGCTCGGCGTGCTCCACGAGCATCACCGTCGCGTTCGGCACGTCGACCCCCACCTCGATCACGGTCGTGGCCACGAGGAGGTCGATGTCCCCCTCCGTGAACCGGCGCATCGTCGCGTCCTTGTCGTCGGCCGAGAGCTGGCCGTGGACGAGCCCGACCGTGTAGTCCGGGAATTTCTCCCGCAGCGCCTCCGCCCCGCTCTCCGCGTCCTTCAGGTCCATCTTCTCGCTCTCCTCCACGAGCGGGTACACCACGAACGCCTGCTCGCCCTGCTCCAGCCGGTCGCGCAGGAAGGCGTACACCTCCCCCCGGCGTTTCTCGGCCCGCAGGCGCGTCTCGACCGGCTTGCGGCCCGGCGGCATCTCGTCAATCTTCGACACGTCGAGGTCGCCGTAGAGCGTGAGGGCGAGGGAGCGGGGAATGGGGGTGGCCGTCATGAGGAGCATGTGGGGCCGCTCGCCCTTCTCGAACATCTCGGCCCGCTGGGCCACCCCGAAGCGGTGCTGCTCATCGACCACCGCGAGGCCGAGACGGTCGAACGCGACCTCGTCCTGGATGAGGGCGTGCGTGCCGACGGCGACCGGGCTCTCGCCGGTGCGGACGGCCTGGAGGGCCGCCTCCCGCTCCGCCTTCGTCTGGCTCCCAATCAGCAGGCGGGGCTCCAGCCCCAGCGGGCGGAGGTAGTCCTGCAGGTTGGCGTGGTGCTGCTCGGCGAGGATCTCGGTGGGGGCCATGAAGGCGCTCTGGTAGCCGCTGTCGTAGGCGTGCATCATGGC
>Ga0207714_1002817_pt1 | contig 10255 bp, 11 predicted proteins | sample PonA232FremontCA_2_FD_187270 | JGI IMG/M metagenome (GOLD analysis project Ga0207714, IMG submission 187270) | Marine sediment microbial community from Fremont, CA, USA - Pond A23 Sediment 2 (SPAdes) | ecosystem: Environmental > Aquatic > Marine > Unclassified | place: USA: Fremont, California... | reverse complement strand
AGAACAGAAAACAGGTTACGCTGAAAGCGGAAAGACGAATATTGCTGTTGTGCTGCTACGCCACATGTCCAATTTCACAGATTTTAACGTGCTGGAACGTACACCCGGCGTGCATCTATACTATGTAGCAAATCCTGATGACCTGCAAGAGGCTGACATTCTAATCATTCCCGGGTCAAAAAACACCATATCCGATATGCAGTACCTACGCAAAAGCGGAATGGCTAAAGCAATATTGCAACATCATGAAAAGAATAAAGCTGTTTATGGAATTTGTGGCGGTTATCAGATTATGGGAAAAGAGATTGCCGATCCACAACAAGTTGAAGGAGATATTCCAACTATTCCCGGCTTAGGCATTCTCCCTGTCAAAACGGTTTTATCGCCGGAGAAAACGACGGAACAATGCACATTTTCGTTTTTAAATAACGACCAGAACTGCATAGGATATGAAATTCACATGGGAGAAACATACAGAGAAAATGGGAAAGCTCTTTGCTTCATTCAAGGAAAATATGAAGATGGCTGTTATATGAATCCAAAAACATGGGGCACTTATATTCATGGAATTTTTGATAATTCAGTTGTGATTAACAAGGTGCTAGGCGAAAATAACTCCAAAAGAGCAGCCCCGGATTTTAATTATGAAGCATTTAAGCAGGAACAATACGACAAACTTGCCGACCTTGTGAGACAACATACCGATATGGATTTGATTTATAAAACTCTGAAAGCACAACTATGATTCACGGACATGGCGATGATGCATATAAATACAGTAAACCTATTGTGGCTGATTTTAGTTCCAATGTCTGGTTCGAAGGGGTATCAGCAGATTTGTTAAGTCATTTACAGGAGCAACTTCATAAGTTGAATCATTATCCTGAGCCAGCGGGAGAAACATTACAACGGAAGATTGCTGCTTTTCATAATCTTGAACCCATAAACTGTCTTGTTACAAATGGCTCTTTAGAAGCGTTTTATCTGATCGCATTAGCATACAGGGAAAATATATCATCTATTGTAACACCTTGTTTTTCAGAATATGAAGATGCCTGCAAAATTCACGATCATGATCTTCAATTTGTAAAAAACACAGATAAATGGGAGAAACAAGTCAGTGGAAAACAACTTGTGTGGTTTGGCAATCCAAACAATCCGGATGGAAAAGTAATCCGGCCCGAAGTATTGGAAAAGCTGCTAAAAGAGCATCCCGAAACTATTTTTGTTGTAGATGAAGCTTACGGAGAACTATGCACAGAATTTCAGTCGGCAGTGTCGTTGCTCCACAATTATCAAAATCTGTTAATCGTGCGGTCATTTACGAAAAATTTTGCGATTCCCGGCTTACGCTTAGGTTATGTACTTGGGGATAAGACTTTAATTCACAAACTGTATAACTTAAAAATGCCATGGACTGTCAACAGTCTTGCTTTAAAGGCCGGCAGGTTTATTATGGATCATTACGATGAGTTAATGCCCGATAAGAACAAAGTGAAATCTGCTTCAGAGGCTTTTCAAAATCAACTGAAAGCTTTACAGGACAGTATAACCCTCGTTCCTTCAAATTGCAATTATTGCCTGTTAAAGTTGAACGGTACCTACTCCCGGAAGCTCAAACAGTATCTTGTAGAAGAACATGGCATATTGGTCCGGGATGCTTCAAATTTTCGCGGGCTGGATGAGCAGTACATCCGCGTAGCAGTTCAGAAACCGAAACAAAACAGACTGTTAACAGAAGGATTAAAAAACGGAATTAAAATTCTACCATAATATCGTCCCTGGCGGGACTTAAAAAGTCGCGAAGCGACGATATTATGGTAGGTATAAAAGAGAAACAATTCATAAAAGTGCCGTAGGTACGACATTATTAAACTTTAGTCGGACACTACTGAAATAGTATAGTAGATTTTTTTATATAAAATTCACATTAAACAATGGACACTTTATACATCATAATTCCCTTATTTACAGGCTTGTTGCTGGACACTCTGATTGGTGACCCACGGTGGCTCCCGCACCCAATACGCTTATTCGGAAATACGATTGCCGCAATGGAGCATCAATTCAACAGGGGTTCAGGGAAAAAATTGAAAGGAATTTTAACTACCATCTTTCTTGTAATTGTAACCGGGACAGTATTTTTTGCAATAATTGAACTTATTAAAGAAAAACCGATTGTTTATTACCCTGTTGCATCTGTCTTTGTCTTTTATGGCCTTGCCAACCGTAGTCTTCTTGATGAAGCATTAAAAGTAAACAGAAAAGTAAACAAAGAAGGACTTTCAGCAGGCAGAAAACAGCTCTCCCAAATTGTAGGCAGAGAAACTTCAGACCTTTCAGAAAATCAGGTTCGCAGTGCAATTTTGGAAACACTGTCCGAAAATCTGAGCGATGGTGTTATCGCTCCCCTCTTCTATTATAGCCTCGGAGGCATACCACTCATGTTTGCTTACAAGATGGTGAACACACTGGATTCAATGATTGGTTATAAAAATGAAAAATATAAAAAATTCGGTTTCTTTGCTGCCAAACTGGACGATGTGCTGAATTACATCCCGGCACGAATAACTGCATTGCTTATTGCTTTGGCCGGTTTCAGCCGCAGGGCTTTGCAATTTATTCTTCGCTATGGGAATAAACACAGCAGCCCAAATGCAGGTTACCCAGAAGCTGCTCTGGCCGGAGTTTTGAATTGCAGATTTGGCGGCCCGAATTATTATCACAATCAATTGGTGAATAAACCCCACATTGGAGCGCATGAAAAGAAACTTGGCAACAAAGATTTGTTCATAACTATAAAAATAAACATCCTTGTAACTTTAATTTTTTCAATGGTATGCATTCTACTGTTAATCGCTATATAATAACCGGCGGAAGCGGCTCCGGCAAATCCTCAATTATAAAAGAGTTGCAGGCCAAAGGCTACGCTTGCAAACCGGAAATTTCACGCACGCTCATAAAAGAACAACAAGCGTGTGGAGGAAAACTGCTGCCATGGGAAAACATGGAAGGCTTTGCAGTTAAATGTTTCAACAGGATGCATGAACAATTAATGAATCAACATGAGTTCCCTGTATTTTTTGACAGGGGAATTCCTGACATCATTGCCTATCTTAAAAGCAAGAACCTCCCTGTTCGATTTGACTATGCTGGTTATGCTTCATTTTATAACGCTCGTGTGTTTATATGCCCACCCTGGCAGGAAATTTTCGTCAACGACCAACAACGGCCCGAATCGTTCGATGATTCAAATTATATACACCAGTTGTTGCAGAAAATTTACAGAAATTTAAACTTTGAAGTTGTTGAAGTTCCAAGACTATCTGTTAATGAACGGGCCAATTTTATCCTGTCCTGTCTCACATAAAACCAAAAAATTAAACCTTTATCGGGTATCATTTTTTTATTTTAACCTCCCATATAGATAAATGCCTTTATTAATCAGTTTTATATTCCGTTAGACATAAAAAACACGTGTATTAAGCGGAAAAAAACTGAGGTTATTGACAAATATCTTTGTAAATAATTCAGGTTAAATGTGAATTTCTTATTAACAGAAAACAATTTCTCATTCTTATAGTATTATAATATGAATAACAATATATTATTATGAACAAGACATTAAAAATTATCTTAATCCTGGTTGGTGCAGGTGGTTTGTTTTTCATTATTGATTTATGCAGCCAGAACGAAAAACAAAAACAACGAACGCTTGAAGTTAACGCCACCGCCTATAATTCGTTAAGAGGCCAAACATTAGGAAATCCCACAGAAACGGCATGGGGCGACACATTAAAACCAGGCATGAGAGCCATTGCCGTTTCCCGCGATTTAATTGACTCCGGGTTGACCCATGGAACGAAAGTGAAAATTGAAGATTTGCCCGGCAAATATATTGTTAGAGATAAGATGAACGCACGTTGGACAAAAAAAATAGACATTTACATGGACACCTCACGGACTAAAGCGTTAGAATGGGGAAATAAAAAGGTTACGATACGATGGAAAGTTCCGGAAAACAGGTAGAGACGCAGAGCCGTGTCGACATTACCTGAAATTGGCCTTGCGTCTATACAATCGAAACAATCTCAAACATCGAAATTCACCCGCAAACACAAAATCCATATCGATGACGTTTAGCTATATGCAAAGTGCGGGATTTACAGAGATGCGTTCTCACCGTGTATGGCTCCTGACGGATTCTCCGGTACAAAACATGGCTAAAACTCCGAAACTTAGATGCCAGGCAGAACACCCTTATTTTGTATATAGCCTGTTACCGCCCGTATTTTTTTCTTCGTCTAGTATTCTTTTTATTTCTTTGATATTATCAGGTAGGTTCTTTTTGGCAATCTCCCAAATCATCTCGTAATCTATACCAAAATATTCATGGGATACAACATTTCTTAATCCATACATTTTACGCCAGGGCATATCTGGATGTCTGTCTTTAACTTCATCAGGTAAGTTATTAGTGGCTTCTCCTATTATTTCAAAATTTCTTACTACCGCATCAACAACCATGTTATTTTCCTTAAATTCTTCAAAATCTCTATCCCCAATATATTCTATAATCCGCTTCATCGAAAGTAAAATATCCTCAAGGTATATCTGATAATTTCTCTCGTTCTTTTTCATACATACTGGGTTTGGTCAAGTATGCTATCTCTTAATTGTTTCCTTAATGCTTTTGTTGAAACTAAATCTACTTTAACTCCTAATTCTTTTTCTAATAAATCTTTTAAATCAATAAAATCCCAGCCAATCGGTTTACTAAATTCTACAAGAATATCAATATCCGATTTCTCAGTCTGCTCATTCCGTGAAAATGACCCGAAATAGCCAATTCTAGAGACATTATATTTTCTGGACAAATATGGTTTTAATTTCTGTAATTTTTTCTCTATGTAGTTTTTAGTGACCATATCACAAATATAAATATTTCTATTGGAAATTGCCTCGTATCTTTTCAAATATGGGCAGTAAACATGAGTATAAATACAGTAGCATTTATACTTTTATAACACATCCATTTGTTTCTATAACTTCCTGATTTAACAAAATATATAGAAATTTTTTAAATTAATTATTTAAAAATAAACATTTTTAACTGAAATCCAAGCGATTTTCATCGTATATAAAACAGGAGAATTTTTAGGTAGGTTTCTGGTTTCAGCTATTTAATCAATGTATGTAGAAAAGATATACACTGGCAGTTGTTAACGTATGATACAATATAATGGAATATAAAATTAAAACGGACCCCTGTACAAAATAAAAAAACGCAACCTTTTATAAATCAAAAGATTGCGTTTTTAATTTGCGGTCCGGACGAGACTCGAACTCGCGACCTCCGGCGTGACAGGCCGGCATTCTAACCAATTGAACTACCGGACCGGCTTATTATTCTTTGTTTCCTATCTTATCAATGTTCGTGTTCAAAATTGCGATTGCAAATATAGAATCTATTTTTAATTGAGCAAAATAAAATCTATATTTTTTTATCCTTTTTTTAATCTTTTTCTCTTTATCGAACTGGCGGGGTTTTTTAGTTTCTGTTTAACAATAATTTACGATACAAATTTTCCTTCTAAAAAAAATTATTGTACTTTAATATTTCATGTGAGTTCTACGAAAAACTTCTATTATGGCTAAAACGAAACCCTTCGATGAACACTCTGAAGATTATGAAAAGTGGTTTGAGACCAACAAATATGCATATCTGTCAGAAATCAAAGCCCTGGATCATTTTATCCCTGAACACGGAAAAGGAATAGAAATTGGCATCGGTAGTGGCTTATTTGCTCAACCTCTTGGCATTAAAAACGGCATAGATCCTTCTCCACGGATGCAAAAATTGGCAAGGGAAAGGGGGTTAAGTGTATATAACGGAATCGCTGAAAATGTACCTTTGGAAAACAATACTTTCGATTATGCTTTGTTTGTCACTACGATTTGCTTTGTGGATGACATTGAAAAGTCATTAAAGGAAGTGAAACGTATCCTGAAACCAACAGGGCGAATTATCATTGGTTTTGTGGATAAAAACAGCCGCATTGGCAAAATATACCAGGCTAATAAAGAATTCAGCACTTTCTACAAAGAAGCAAATTTTTATAGTTCTGAAGAGGTGAAAGCATATCTACAGAATAAAGGCTTCCGGAACATAGAATTTGTCCAGACTCTTTTTGGCGAATTGAAAAGCATCACGGAGGTGCAGGATTTTAGACAAGGATATGGCGAAGGGAGTTTCGTAGTTGTAAAAGCTGAAAAATAGTTTTTTTTTGAACCATACGAGGCATAGAAGGTCATATAAGAAGGATAAAACAAAACTCGTTGAGAGGTTGCACTGCAACTTCTGTACAATCTGAAAAACCATAATTACATTTTGCAATTACTAACATTATTTTTCAACAGAACCCAAAATAAACCCCCTGGCAATCCGTTGAATCTGCGTCATCACTGCCTGCCTGGCAGGCAGACGCATTCTATTCATGGTCTTTTGTCTACAACTTGTGGATAAGGGTTTGATGTTGAAAAACAAATACATTCCCTCACTAAAACGAATCATTCAATTTAAATTTATTTATTTTTGTATTTTAAACATATGTTCATAATGCAGATGTTTTTTATGTATCTGAAGAAATGGTGACAAAAGCTTTTGACAGAATGTAACATTATTTTGGAATAAAACAATAATACTATGACACAAATCGCATTTGGCCCTGTGCCTTCAAGAAGACTGGGCAAAAGCATTGGAATCAACAATATACCCCCCAAGGTATGTTCTTACGCATGCATCTATTGCCAGTTAGGACGAGCTATTGAAATGGAATACCGGCGGAAGGAATTTTACAAGCCGGAACAGGTAGTGGAGCAAGTAACTCAACAAGTCAAAAAAGCAGAAAAAAACGGAGATATCCCAGACTACCTGACTTTTGTCCCTGATGGCGAATCTACTTTGGACATTCACCTGGGGAAAGAAATATCTGAGTTAAAGCAACTGGGATACAAATTAGCCATAATCACCAACAGTTCGTTAATGAACAGAGAAGATGTTCAAAATGAATTGCTGAACCTGGACCTGGTTTCGGTAAAAGTTGATACGGCCGAAGAGGAAACCTGGAGGAAAATTAATCATCCGCACAAACAGCTGTCTTTTAATGAAATGAAAGAAGGACTACGTCAGTTTTCAAAGAAATATAAAGGCAAACTTATAACTGAAACTATGCTTATTGACGGGGTGAATGACTCCAAAGAGCAACTTGAAAAAACGGCGGCTTTTATTGCCTCATTAAATTCGACTACTGCGTATATCTCAATACCTACAAGACCGCCTGCGCGTAAGAAGGTAAAAGCAGCAACGGAAGAGGCAATCAACATGGCTTATCAGATTTTTTCTGCTCAAATGGAACATGTTGAAATGATTACAGGCCATGAAGGAAATGCTTTCGCACATACAGGCGACACAGCGCAGGATATTTTAAGCATTACTGCCGTTCATCCAATGCGTGAGGATTCGGTCAGGGAGTTTTTGGAAAAAGATGGGAAAACCTGGGAAATCCTAGAACAATTGCTGAAGGAAGAAAAGCTCCTTGAAACGGAATTTGGCGGTCATAAATTTTACGTAAGAAAATTAGCCGATCATCAGCAAATCTAAACATCTAAAAAATTGTACACTACAGAAACAAAAATACACGTAAACTACAGACAGGTCAACCAGATGGGCTACGTATTTTTCGGGAATCACCCTATCATTGGCGCAAGCGTCCGCTTGTGCCCTTTCCGTCAACAGCCAAGAAAAAGTTCCGATCTTGCTTGCAATTTGATAGGCAAAGTGGCTCCTTTTTCCGGCCTTTTAGCCGATAAATTTCAGGCTCACTTGAAAGATCGGAACTTTCGGCTTCGAACTCGCAACCCGGAACCCGAAACACGATACCCCGGCACTGGAGCAAGTATCTGCATAGAGGGGGTTGACAAAAAAGGGTAAACATAACATAAACCAAAGTAATGCAGAAAAATGAAAAAGTTTTTAGTTTGAACCCATATTAAACATCTAAAACATGTACACTTCAGAAACTAAAATACGCGTAAACTACAGCCAGGTCGACCAGATGGGTTACGTATTTTTCGGGAATTACCCAACATTCTACGAAATCGGACGAACAGAATTATTAAGAGAGCTAAATATGACACCTGCACAACTGGAAGAACAGGGAGTAATTCTTCCGGTGCGGAACCTGGAATCTGAATATTGTCGTCCGGCTTTGTATGACGAGCTTTTAACGATTAAATCGACATTAAAAGAAGTCACTCCCTTAAGGCTCATTTTTCAGTTTAAAATTTTTAACAGCGAGCAAAAACTGATTAACTTAGGACGCGTACAAATGATCTTTGCAGATAAGGAAACCGGCCATCCGCGGAGATCTAACGACATTAAAGAAAAAATGGAACAAAAAATGTATCACCATGCCTAAATTTAATCGCACAAAAGTCAACTTTTACATCGACCTGTCCATGCTGATCGTGTTCGCAGCGCTGATTGGTGTTGGACTGCTCATAAAATTCACCCTTATTCCCGGCCAGGAAAGGTGGATATTATACGGACAGAATATGGAACTAACCTTTTTAGGCCTCAACCGTCACGAATGGGGAACCATTCATCTCATCACCGGGATTCTGTTTTTTGTCCTGTTTATCTTACACATTGTTTTTCACTGGAATATGATCAAATGCATGTTTCGAAATTGCATAAAATCAAAGATTTTACGCACTATGACGGTCATTGTGTCGCTCTTTATTTTTGCCGGGCTGATTGTATTCCCCTTCTTTGCAGAACCGCAAAAAACTTCTATTCAACGCGGAGAAGGACGAATTAATCTTGAAGGCATGGATCTTGACCTGAATGACAGCATCCGGGTGAAGCTCAAAAAACCAAAAAAGCTGGATAAAAGCGGAGAACCCCAACTTGAATACGAGAAGAGAGCCACTGATAAAGAAGAATCGCATGAGCACAGAAAACAGGAAGTCGATATAAAAGGAAGTATGACGCTGAATGACGTAGCTGAAAAATACGATTATCCACTAAGTAAACTAAAAAAAGAGTTGGATCTTCCGGATTCTGTAGATGGCAGTGAGCGCTTAGGCCCTTTAAGAAAGAAATACGGGTTCCGGTTAGGTGATGTAAAAGAAATTATACTTCGCGAAAAATAGTACTTCATTTATTGTATGAGCGGAATTGCAAATTCCGCTTAGCGGCAGGCAGCGGCAAATTTCGCACAACTTAAAGGTGACGACGTAGAAACGCGACGAAAATGGGGCTCGGTGGAATTTGTAATTCCGCCGTCTGCATGAATGTCATTGCCAAAGCCGCCTAGCGGTTTATAACCGCTTGGCGGCTGTTTCAGGAAAACCATTCCATTTTGGAAGCCAGCTCCGCATCGGCAAGGATGCCGTTGGTACAGAGAGCGGTTCCATAAAAAAATCCTTACTGGTTCAAGGTCCGCTTGGAAAGGACTTAAACATTTTTACTCCGTTAATATGCACCTTTACTTACTGTTTTTGCCTTGTTGTTGGTTTTCCGGTCGTCTTTTAAAGATGGGCACAAGCGTAATCTTGCGCCAGGTATGAGTCAGGATGTAAATTGCAAATAATTTTTTCATCAACCAATACAATAGCTTTTGTTATTCAAATTTGCCTTTAATCAAATTATCATTAAACTTATCGGAATCAAATTACCTTTTTATCAAATTGTTGGTTATTTTTGAAACTACGCATAGATATTTTTGTATAATGAAGTCAGGTATACTTTTTTTTTTCAATTTAATTTAAAAAGCAAACCGATAAACTTAAAAAACAAGCACATGATTAAACAAATACGCTACACCATCTTTTTGTTACTATTTATTTTTCCTTCATTCACATTTTTTGGACAGACTGGTCCAGGTGGAGTTTCTAAAAATAATGGTGCAGACAATTTAACTTTATGGCTGAAGTCCGATAAAAATATCTCTTATAGTTCAAGTAAAAGAGTGAACCGATGGTTTGACAACAGTGGCTATGGCCACCATTTTGACAGTAGCGCCACTGCTCCTTTTTATACCCAGGATGCATTGAATGGCCTTCCTGCTCTGGAAATTAATGCTGATGAAGCAGGGCTTGAGCGATTAGGTTCTGATTTGACTAACATGCTTTCTACTGACGCTAATACTTTCATATTCGTAAAACAATCCGGTTCCGGGAACTCATGGTT
>Ga0207714_1002815_pt1 | contig 10258 bp, 12 predicted proteins | sample PonA232FremontCA_2_FD_187270 | JGI IMG/M metagenome (GOLD analysis project Ga0207714, IMG submission 187270) | Marine sediment microbial community from Fremont, CA, USA - Pond A23 Sediment 2 (SPAdes) | ecosystem: Environmental > Aquatic > Marine > Unclassified | place: USA: Fremont, California... | reverse complement strand
GGCATCAAGGTGGACCGCGAGATCCTCAAGGGCCTGTCCGACGAGTTCGCCCGGCGCATGGCCGATCTGGAGACCGAGATCTACAAGCTCGCGGGCCGCAGCTTCACCATCGGCTCGCCCAAGCAGTTGGGCGAGATCCTGTTCGACGAGATGGGCCTGCAGGGCGGCAAGAAGGGCAAGTCGGGCAGCTATTCCACCGACGCCGAGGTGCTCCAGGGGCTGGCGGCGCAGGGCCACAACCTGCCCGCGCGGGTGCTCGACTGGCGCCAGGTGCAAAAGCTCAAGTCCACCTACACCGACGCGCTGCAGGATGACATCAACCCCGAGACCGGGCGCGTGCACACGGCGTATCAGCAGGCCGTCGCGTCCACCGGGCGGCTGTCCTCGACCGACCCGAACCTGCAGAACATCCCCATCCGCACCGAGGAAGGGCGCAAGATCCGCCGCGCCTTCGTCGCCGCGGACGGGTATACGCTGCTCTCCGCGGACTACAGCCAGATCGAGCTGCGCCTGGCCGCGCACATGGCGGACGAGCCGGCGCTCAAGAAAGCGTTCCGGGAGGAGCAAGACATTCACGCCGCCACGGCGAGCGAGGTCTTCGGCGTGGATCTCGACGCCATGGATCCGGCAACCCGGCGCTCGGCGAAGGCGATCAACTTCGGCATCATCTACGGTATTTCGCCCTACGGGCTGGCGCAGAACCTGGGTATCGACCAGGGCGCGGCGAAGCAGTACATTCAGACCTATTTCGAGCGCTACCCGAACATCAAGAAGTACATGGACACGATGAAGGCGTATGCGCGCGAGCACGGCCATGTGCACACGCTCTTCGGCCGGCGGATTCATATCCCGGAGATCGCATCCAAGCAGCCCGCGCGGCGCAGCTTTTCCGAGCGCGCGGCGATCAACGCGCCCATCCAGGGCTCGGCCGCCGACGTCATCAAGCGCGCCATGACGCGCGTGCCGCGCGCGCTCGCCGAGGCGGGCCTGAACGCACGCATGCTCCTCCAGGTCCACGACGAACTGATCTTCGAGGTGCCCCACGCCGAAGTCGAGGCGACGTCAAAGCTCGTGCGCGAGGTCATGGCCGGCGCGCCCGAGCCGGCGGTGAAATTGGACGTGCCCCTGGTCGCCGACGCCGAGACGGGCAGCAACTGGGGCGAGGCGCATTGAGGGGCTCTTGCGGACAGCGGGTCGGGCATATGCCTCATCTTGAGTGGCGCCGCGCAACCGGCGCGTGTCGGAGATCCGATTGCAAGGCCGCTGCCGCCCATCACTCGGCCCTCATACTGAGCTTGTCGAAGTATGAGGGCTGCGCGACCACGCTGAAGGCTTCCGACCCTCTTGCATGACATCTCGCTCGCCGGGAGGATACCGCTCATCCGGCCACGGAGGGCACGCCATGGCGACGATGATGGCGTGGCAGCCCGGCGTGACGTAGCGGCTGATTTCGGCGAGATGCTGGTCCATGGCTTGGCGGTCACGGCGGCGGCCCACTTACCCACCGCTGCTACACCACCTCCGTGGACGCGATCCCCCGATTCGGCCGGGAATCTGCGAATCGCGCTTCCGGGCGGGGCGGCCGTGGTGGTGCCGGTCGCGCGCGGGTCGCGGCCATGGCGCGCGAACGCGTCGAAATGGACGGGACGGCCGTGCATCCGGATCGCGCGGGACCTCGTCGTCCTTGCCCGGTCATCGGCGTAAGGGAAGATCAGCTTTGGGACGGAACAGGCAGAAGCATGGTGCCGCCGGGGTGATTTGAACACCCGACCCCACCCTTACCAAGGGTGTGCTCTACCCCTGAGCTACGGCGGCAATGCGCCAGCGCTGCGGAAGACCGTGCGCCGCGGACAGGTCGGAACATGCCACTGCGCCGCCGGCCCTGCAAGGGCTTTTCCGAGGCGCGCGTGCGCGCCCGCCGGGACGGGGGCGTTTGCCACGGCTGCGCCCCAGGAAAGCCTTGACCCCGTCACATCGCCTGCGCAGCATCCCGGCATGACCCGAAAGCGGGACGACGGTACATCCGGATCCGCGGGCACGCCGGGCGCGGGCCGCGTGGCCGCCAAGAGCGGCACGAGCGGCGGCGAAGCGCGCGAGACCCGGCGCGCGCGGCAGCTTCGCGCCAACCTGCGCCGCCGCAAGGGACAGCAGCGCGCCCGCGCGGCTTCGGACGCGGATCGCGGCGGCGCGGATCGCGGCACGGACCGGAACGCGGACCGCGACACGGACGGCTGAACGCGGCGCGGACGCCGGGCGGGCCCGGCCCGCGCCGGATCACGGACGGGACACGCCCTCATGTCGGTCATGCCGGACCACTGGATCCGCCGGATGGCGCACGAGCAGGGGATGATCGAGCCCTTCGAGGAGCAGCAGCGCCGCGAGGGCGTGATCTCCTACGGCCTGTCGTCCTACGGCTACGACGCCCGCGTGGGCACGCGGTTCCACATCTTCACCAACGTCGACAGCGCCGTCGTCGACCCCAAGGCGTTCTCCGAATCCTCCTTCGTCGTGCGCGAGGGCGACCACTGCATCATTCCGCCCAACTCCTTCATGCTCGCCAGCACGGTGGAGTATTTCCGGATCCCGCGCGAGACCCTGGTGGTTTGCCTGGGCAAGTCGACCTACGCGCGCTGCGGCATCATCGTGAACGTCACCCCGCTGGAGCCCGAGTGGGAAGGCCACGTCACCCTGGAGTTCTCCAACACCACCCCGCTGCCCGCGGTCGTCTACGCCAACGAGGGGGTCTGCCAGTTCCTCTTTCTCAAAGGGGACGCGCCGCCCGACGTCTCCTATGCCGACCGCAGCGGCAAGTACATGGGCCAGCGCGGCGTGACCCTGCCGCGGCTCTAGCGCACCCGATGGACGGAAACCGAGCCCCCGACGCCGACATTCACATGGACCGTATCCGAATCCGGGGCGGCCGCCCGCTCCACGGCCGGATCGCGATCAGCGGCGCAAAGAACGCGGCGCTACCCCTGATGGCGGCGGCGCTGCTCACTGACGCGCCGCTGCGCCTGGGCAACCTGCCCCATCTGGCGGACATCACGACCTTCGCCAACGTCCTCTCGCAGCACGGCGTGAGCCTGCACATGGACGGCGCGGACAGCGCCGGCGCGAGCGGGCGCCGCCTGGATCTGCGCGCCGAGCGCATCGTCAACACCTGCGCGCCGTACGAGCTGGTGCGCCGCATGCGCGCCAGCGTGCTCGTGCTCGGGCCACTGCTGGCCCGCTCGGGCTATGCGGAAGTCTCGCTGCCCGGCGGATGCGCCATCGGCACGCGCCCGGTCGACCTGCACCTGCGGGGGCTGGAGGCGCTGGGCGCCGAGATCGAGCTGGCCGACGGCTACATCCGGGCGCACGCGCCCGACGGCCTGAAAGGCGGGGAGGTGGTGTTCCCCAAGGTCTCCGTGGGCGCGACGGAGAACCTGCTCATGGCGGCGACCCTGGCTGAGGGCGAGACGCGCCTCGTCAACGCCGCGCGCGAGCCGGAGATCACCGACCTGGCGCAGTGCCTGAACAAGATGGGCGCGCGCATCGCCGGGATCGGGACGGACACCCTGACCGTGCGCGGTGTCGCCGGCCTGCACGGCGCCGACCACGATGTCATCCCGGATCGCATCGAGGCGGGCACCTACGCCATGGCCGCGGCGATCACCGACGGCGAGGTCGAGCTGGCCGGCGCCGAGCCGGCGCACCTGGAGGCGCCGCTGGCAGTGCTGGCGGACGCCGGTGTCAGTGTGGAACGCGACGGCGGCCTCCTGCGGGTCCGCCGCGGGCGCTCGCCGCTGGACGCGGTGGCGCTGTGCACCGAGCCCTACCCGGGGTTTCCCACCGACCTTCAGGCACAGATCATGGCGCTGATGACCACCGCGCGCGGGCAGGCGCAGATTGCCGAACGCATTTTCGAGAACCGCTTCATGCACGTTCCGGAGCTGCATCGCATGGGGGCCGAGATCGACGTCGAGGGCGGCACGGCGCGCGTGCGCGGCTGCACGGGGCTGCGCGGCGCGCCGGTCATGGCCAGCGACCTGCGCGCCAGCGCCGGGCTGGTGCTCGCGGGCCTCGCCGCCTCGGGGGAGACCGTGGTGAACCGGGTGTATCACCTGGACCGCGGCTACGAGCGCATGGAGGAGAAGCTGGCGGCGTGCGGCGCCGACGTCGAACGGCTGCGCGGCGAGGGGTAAAGGCGCCATGACGGCGGATGCGTCCGAACGTCTCAAGTTGCGCGCTCGCGACCGCGCGGACTATCGCGTGGTCTCGGCGCTCCTCCAGGATGCGCTGCTGCCGGTGCGCGATATGACGCAGTTGCCGCGCGAGAAGCGCTTCGTCCTGCTGGCCAACCGCTTCCGCTGGGAAACCGGGGCGTCGTTGTCCGACCTCCCCGACGCGCCGCGGCCGGACGCTGCGGCCGCCGTCGGCGGCGGCGACGCCAGCTTCGAGGACGCCCCCGTGTACGAACGGGTTCAATGCGGCATCGCCTTCGATCGGGTTACGGGCGTGCATTACCGGGGCTTCCGGCGCGACGATGCGGGCACGGTGCTGAACCTGCTGGCGCTGCTTCCCGATCCGCGTGGCGTGACGCTGCAATGCGCCGGTGGCGCGGCCCTACGCTTGCAGGGCAAGCGGCTGGTCTGTCATTTGGAGGATCTTGGCGAGCCGTGGCCCACGCACTGGCGGCCCCGCCACGCGCCGTCCGCGGCCGGGGAATCCGGCGCGGCATCCGCCGAAAGCCCGAGCGAGGATCCGTGAGCGACCGCGAGCCTTTGGTACTCGCCCTGCCGAAAGGGCGGATCATGAGCGAACTGAGCCCGCTGATGGCGAAGGCGGGGGTGGAACCCGAAGCGGCGTTCGCCGACGAGGACGCGCGCCAGCTTCGCTTCGCCACCGCCGATCCGGGGCTCGAAATCATCCGGGTGCGCAGTTTCGACGTCGCCACCTTCGTCGCGTTCGGGGCCGCGCACCTGGGCGTGGCGGGCAACGACGTCATCATGGAGTTCGATTACCCGGACCTCTACGCACCGGTGGACCTGAACATCGGGCACTGCCGGCTGTCCGTGGCGGAGCCGCGCGATCTGGTGGCCCGCGACGATCCCACGCGGTGGAGCCACATCCGGGTGGCGACCAAGTATCCTGCCATGACGCGCCGCCACTTCGCCGCGCGCGGTGTGCAGGCGGAGTGCATCAAGCTCAACGGCGCCATGGAGCTGGCCCCCAGCCTGGGGCTGTGCCGGCGTATCGTCGATCTGGTCTCCACGGGCACCACGCTGAAGGCCAACGACCTTGTGGAGGTCGAACATATCGCCAAAATCACATCACGGCTGATCGTGAATCGGGCTGCGCTGAAGACCCGGCCGCACGCGGTCAACGCCTGGGTCGAACGCTTCCGGGAGGCTGCCGATGCCGTATAACTTCGATACGCGCAGCGCGGATTTCGACGCGTCGTTCCGGCGCTTTCTGGCGCTGCGCCGCGAGACGGGCGCCGACGTGGACACCCGGGTCGCCGGTATCCTTGAGGCCGTGCGCGATCACGGCGACTCGGCGCTGCTCGATTACACGGCCGAACTGGACAAGCACCGGATGACGCCGGCGGAGATGCGGGTCTCCCGGGAGCGCCAGCAGGCCGCGCTGGAGTCCTGCGATCCGGAGACGATCAAGGCGCTGGAGCTGGCACGCGAGCGCATCGACGCCTTTCACCGCTATCAGGTGCCCGCCGACCACGAGACGACGGACGCGCTGGGCATCCGCATGGGCGATCGCTGGACGCCCGTGGACGGCGCAGGGCTCTATGTCCCCGGCGGCACGGCGGCGTATCCCTCGTCGGTGTTGATGAACGCCGTGCCCGCCAAGGTCGCCGGCGTGGGCCGGCTGGTGATGACGGTGCCCGCGCCCGAGGGGCAGCTCAACGCGCTCGCGCTGGCCGCGGCGCACATCGCGGGCGTGGACGAGGTCTATCAGGTGGGCGGGGCGCAGGCGATCGGCGCGCTGGCCTATGGCACCGAGACGATCGCGCCCGTGGACAAGATCGTCGGCCCCGGCAACGCCTACGTCGCCAGTGCCAAGAAGCAGGTCTTCGGCACCGTGGGAATCGACAGCATCGCCGGTCCATCGGAGGTGCTGATCATCGCCGACCGGGACAACGACCCGGCCGTGCTGGCCGCCGACCTTCTGGCGCAGAGCGAGCACGACACCAAGGCCCAGGCGATCCTGGTCACCGACGACGATGAACTCGCGGGCGCCGTGGCGCGCATGGTAGACCAGCACCTTACGGCGCTGCCGCGCGCGGAGATCGCCGGGGCGAGCTGGCGCGATTACGGCGCCATCGTGCGCGTGCAGACCCTCGCCGAGGCGGCCGAGGTGGCCAACCGTGTCGCGCCGGAGCACCTGGAACTTGCGGTCAAGGACCCGGACGCGCTGCTGGGCGCAGTGCGGCACGCGGGGGCGATCTTCCTGGGGGCGAACACGCCGGAGGTCCTGGGCGATTACGTGGGCGGGCCGAATCACGTGCTGCCCACCGACCGCTGTGCGCGCTTCGCCTCAGGCCTGTCGGTGCTCGATTTCATGAAGCGCTCCACTGTGCTGCAGTGCAATACGGAAGGCCTGCAGGCCATCGGCCCGGCCGCGGTGACCCTGGCACGCGCGGAGGGCCTGGACGCGCACGCAATGTCCCTGACGCTACGGCTGAAGGCGGAGGGCACCACGGACTGAGCAGCCGCGGAGGCACGCCATGGCGGAAGCCGACAGCTCGGGCGCGGGCGGCGGCATCGGGCAGAACGACTGCGTCATCAACGTCACGCTGGACGAAAAGAGTGTCGTCCGGCGCAGTCCCGATATCGAACACGAGCGCGCCGTGGCGATCTACGATCTGCTGGAGCAAAACACCTTTGCCCCGTTGGGCGACTACCAGGGGCCGTACAGCCTGCATCTTCGCCTGGAAGAGACGCGCCTGATCCTGGACATCCGGGACGAATCCGAGATCCGGCTGGGTCAGGTAGGGATCTCGCTCTCGCCGTTCCGCCGGATCATCAAAGACTACTTCACGGTCTGCGAGAGCTATTTCGAAGCCATCAAGACGGCCAGCCCGTCCAAGATCGAGGCCATCGACATGGGACGGCGCGGGCTGCATAACGAGGGTTCGGAGCTGCTGCAGGAGCGCCTGTCGGACAAGATCACCATGGACTTCGACACGGCGCGGCGGCTCTTTACCCTGCTGTGCGTGCTGCACATCCGCTGACGGATATCCGGTGCGATGCGGGACCTTCCCGACGCCGTTCTTTTCGCGTGCACGCACAACTCGGTCCGTTCCGCGATGGCCGAGGGGCTGATGAAAAGCCTGTATGGGCACAAGGTCTACGTCGATTCGGTTGGCGTGCATGCCGGCCGGATCGATCCCATGGCCGTCGAGGTGATGGACGAGATCGGCGTCGACCTGTCGCGCCACCGGGCGAAGACCTTCGACACGCTTGCCGACTCGTTTTTCGACGTCATCGTCTCGCTGTCCCCGGAAGCCCAGCACAGCGCCGTGGAGATGACGCGTACCATGGCCTGCGACGTGGAGTTCTGGCCCACGCTGGACCCCACGGCGATGGAGGGCTCGCGCGAGCAGAAGCTGGAGGCCTACCGCCAGGTGCGCGATACCCTCCTGGCCAAGCTGAAAAAGCGCTTTCCCCTTGACTTGAATCCGTCGCCGTGAACGCCCATTGTCCAGTCTGGTCGCCGTCAGCGGGTTTGGCGGCATCAGCGATTGTGATTATGCTTTGCGCGCCGCGCCGGGTGACGCGCCCGTTGCGCGGCTTTGTGCATCCAAGGAGGATCTGACGAAGGGCGCATGTCGAAAGAAGATCTCATCGAATTCCAGGGAACCGTTACCGAGCTGTTGCCCAACGCCATGTTCCGGGTCGAGCTTGACAACGGCCACGAGGTTCTCGCGCACACCTCGGGCAAGATGCGCAAGAACCGCATCCGCGTGCTTGCGGGCGACCGGGTCAACGTCGAGATGACGCCGTACGACCTGACCAAGGGTCGGATCACCTTCCGCTATAAGTAGGACGCCCCGGTCGTGACGGTGCCCAGCCACACGGTCGGCGCGCCGGCGTCCCTCGTTCTCGCATCCGCCTCGCCGCGCCGCCGGGACCTGTTGCAGCAGATCGATCTGGCGCCGGACGTGGTGGATCCGGCGGAGATCGACGAAACGCCCCGGCGCGGGGAGCTGCCGGCGCAGTACGCCGCACGGCTCGCCCGTGCCAAGGCGGACACGGTCGCCGCGCGCCACGACGATTGCTTCGTCCTCGCCGCGGATACCGTGGTTGCCACGGGCCGGCGCATCCTCCCCAAGCCGGCCGATCGCGAGGCGGCCCGGCGCTGTCTGGCCCGCCTGTCCGGCGGGCGCCACCGGGTCTACGGCGGAATTTGCGTGCTCGCCCCGGACGGCCGCCGGGCGCAGCGGACGGTGCAGACCCAGGTCCGGATGAAGCGCCTGCACCCCACCGAGGTGCAGTGGTACCTGGACAGCGGCGAGTGGGACGGCAAGGCCGGCGGCTATGCCATCCAGGGGCGGGCGAGCGCGTTTGTGCCGTGGATCAATGGCTCCTACGCCAACGTCGTGGGCCTGCCCGTGTGCGAGACTCTGGCCTGCCTTCGCGGCCTGGGATACGCGGTGCCATGCGCCGGGTCGTGATCGACGGCCAGCCCGGCGAAATCCGGGCGGCTGTGCTGGAAGACGACGCGCTCACGGACCTGCTGGTCGAGCGGGCGGATCGCCCCAATCCCGTGGGCGCGCGGTATCTGGGCCGGGTGACCGCCTTCGATCCCGATCTGCAGGCGGCGTTCGTCGAGATCGGCCTGGACCGGGCCGCGCTGCTGCCGCGGAAGAACGCGATGACCCGCCTGAACGACGGCGACCGGGTGGTGGTCGAGGTCGTTCGTGCGCCCGCGCCGGGGAAGGGCGCCAAGCTCAAGCAGGATATTCCCGATGCGGACGAGGCCTCGGGGCGTGCGCCCAAGCTGCTCACACCGGCGGCACCGTTGGCGGGTTTTCTCAAGCGGCACGCGCCGGCGGAGATCCGCGTCGCGGGGGATTCGGCCGTGGCGGCGCTGCGCAAGCAGGCGCCCAATTTCGCCGGCACGGCGACAATCGGCCGCGCCGATTCGGACCCGTTCAACGAGCTGGGCCTGACGGCGCAGCTCGACGCGCTGTTGCGCCCGGAAGTGCCGCTGCCCGAGGGCGGGCGGCTGTGGATCGAGCCCGTGCGAACGCTGACCGCGATCGACCTGGATACCGGCGGCGCGGTGCAGCACGCGGGTGCGGCGGGGCGCACGCCGGGTGAGGCGAATCGTGCGGCGATTCCCGAGATCGCGCGGCAGATCCGGCTGCGCGGGCTGAGCGGGCTGATCGTGGTCGACCTGCTGGAGGTGGCGACCAAGGCCGAGCGCAGCGACATCGCGGCGGCGCTCCAGGCCGCGTTCACCGGCGACCCGGCGACCACGGAGGTGGGGCCCATGCGCGCCTCCGGTTTGGTGGAGATCACCCGCCAGCGCATCCGCTGGCCGCTGCACGAGTTGCTCCTGGCGCATTGCGGGCGCGACGGCGGCGGCTTTCAGGCGCGCGCGGACACCGTGGCGCGCGATATCCTGCGCGCCCTGCCGCACGCGGCACGGGCGCAGCCGGGGCGGCGCTTGCGCGTGGTCGCGGCGCCCGATGTGGCGACGGTGCTCGACACCGGGCTCTCGGCGGCGCGCACGGCGGTGGCGCGGCGGTTGGGACAGGATTTCGCCGTCGCGCCGGACCCGGCGCGCGAACGCGAATCTTGGGAGATCACGACGGACGGCGGTGACGACGATGGGCGGTAAGGCAAAGCACGACGCGGGCGGGAATCGCTGCCCCATCTGCGGCAAGCCCAGTGCGCCGCGGCACCGGCCGTTCTGTTCGCGGCGCTGTGCCGACCTGGACCTGCACCGCTGGCTGGGTGAGGGCTATCGCATCCCCACGGACGAGGCGCCGGCGGACGGGGGTGCCGGCAGCGACGCGGAAGACGGCGACGACCGCCCGTGACGCGCTGCGGCGCCGCCGCGCGGGTGCAATGCCCCCGTCACCCTCTGGACACGGCACGCTCAGTAGACTATACCCCGTCACACATGGCGGCGACGGGATCGCCGCAGCCCGGTGCCCGGGTAGCTCAGTTGGTAGAGCATGCGACTGAAAATCGCAGTGTCGGTGGTTCGAATCCACCCTCGGGCACCACTTTCTCTCTGAGCGTCCGAT
>Ga0207714_1002813_pt1 | contig 10259 bp, 7 predicted proteins | sample PonA232FremontCA_2_FD_187270 | JGI IMG/M metagenome (GOLD analysis project Ga0207714, IMG submission 187270) | Marine sediment microbial community from Fremont, CA, USA - Pond A23 Sediment 2 (SPAdes) | ecosystem: Environmental > Aquatic > Marine > Unclassified | place: USA: Fremont, California... | reverse complement strand
CGCCATCCAGTGCCCGGTCTACGCCGTGAGCGGCTGGGCCGACGGCTACTGCAACGCGGTGTTCCGGCTGTTGAAGGGCCTGAAGGTGCCGCGCAAGGGCCTGGTCGGGCCGTGGGCGCACAAGTATCCGCACCTGGGCGAGCCCGGCCCGGCGATCGGCTTCCTGCAGGAATGCCTGCGCTTCTGGGATCAGCACCTGAAGGGCATCGACACGGGCATCATGGCCGAGCCGATGTTGCGGTGCTGGATGCAGGACAGCGTGCCGCCCTCGGCACGCTACGACGTGCGGCCGGGGCGGTGGGTCACGGAGCCGACCTGGCCCTCGCCCAATATCGGCGCGCGCAGCTACAAGCTCACCTTCGGGCACGACCTCGTGCCGGCCGAGCGCGAGGTCGGCGCGAACGCGCTGACCATCGCCTCGCCGCTGTCCACGGGGCTGTTCGCCGGCAAGTGGTGCTCCTACAACGCGCCGCCGGACCTGCCGCACGACCAGCGCGACGAGGACGGCGGGGCGATCACTTTCGAGACCGAGCCGCTGGCCGGGGCGCTGGAGATTTGCGGCGAGCCCCAGGCGCTGCTCGACCTTGCGGCCGACAAGCCCGTGGCCATGGTCGCGGTGCGCCTGATCGATGTTGCGCCGGACGGGAAGGCCACGCGGGTGTCCTACGGCCTGCTCAACCTCACCCACCGCGACAGCGACGAGCACCCGGAACCGCTGGAACCCGGCACGAGCTATCGGGTCACGGTCCGGCTCAAGCACATCGCCCAGCGCTTTCCCGCCGGGCACGTGATCCGGCTGGCCATCTCCACGGTCTACTGGCCGCTGGCCTGGCCGGCTCCGGAACCGGTCAAGCTGACGGTGCATCTGGGCGAGAGCCGGCTGGTCCTGCCCGAGCGGCCGCCGCGGAGCGAGGATGCGCATGTCCAACCCTTCGCCGAGCCCGAGGGCGCGCCGCCGCTGCCCAAGACCCTGATCCAGCCGACGCGCCAGCACTGGACCGTGCAGCGCGACCTCGCCAACGACGTCAACGTCCTGGAGGTGCTCAACGACGAGGGCACGTTCCGGCTGGACGACATCGGCCTGGAGGTCGCCAACCAAGTGACCGAACGCTACACCTATACCAACGAGGATTACGCCTCGCTGCGCGGCTGGGTGGAATGGAACCGCACCATGCGTCGCGACGACTGGCGCGTGCAGATCATCACGCGTACACTCCTCACTTCCGACGCGACGCATTTCCGGGTGCGCGCGACCTTGGACGCCTACGAGAACGACAGCCGGATCTTCGCCAAGAGCTGGGACGAGGCAATCCCGCGCGACTTGGTGTGAGGCGCAACGCGCTTGCGCCGGCCGCGATCCGAGCCATTGCCGCCGGCGGGACAGGACGCAAGCCGGTCAGGACCGGGGAGAACTGGACCGGCTTTTGATGGAAATTGCGCGCGGGCCGCGATCTGCGAATCGCGGCCCAGAGCAGAACCGGATCCGGCGGGTCGGGATTGCGGAGATCCCCACCCGCCGTGGCAGGCCACGGATTCCACCGCCATGACCACCAACATCTTCTTTGTCGGCCTGGACGCCTTCAACCGCGAGACCCTCGCAATGCTGCCCCAGGCGCACACCTGCACCTTCCACGCAGCGCTCACCATCGACGAGATCCGCGACGTGGACAGCTACGACATCGACGCGCTGGTGGAAACGGCGGCCGAGCGCATGGCGGCCTGCCCCGGCGGCGTGCATGGGGTGGCGAGCTTCTTCGACTTTCCGGGGACGATCATCGCCGCGATCCTGGCGCAGCGCTTCGGCCTGCCCGGGCCGAGCCTGGAGAGCCTGCTCAAGCTGGAGCACAAGTACTGGAGCCGGCTGGAACAGCAGAAGGTGATCCCGGAGAACATCCCCGCCTTCCGGGCGTTCGATCCGTTCGACGACGATGCCTATGCGAAGCTGGACCTGATCCCGCCGTTCTGGATCAAGCCCATCAAGTCGTTCCGCTCCTATCTGGCCTTCGACATCCAGTCCGAACGCCAGTTCCGCGACGTCATGCAGGTCTGCCGCGAGCGTGCCGGGGCGATCACCGATCCCTTCCGCAGCGTGATGACGGATTATGGCATGCCGCAGGAACTCGCGGACATGCCCGAGACCTTCATCGCCGAGAGCCCCATCGGCGGCGCGCAGTGCACCCTGGAGGGCTACGTCTACAACGGGCAGGTGGTGGTCTACGGCGTGGTCGACAGTGTACGCGAGCCCGATGGGCACTCCTTCTCGCGTTATGAGTACCCGTCGTTCCTGCCCCTGGAGATCCAGCACCGGATGATCGATGTCGCGCGGGCGGCGATCAAGCAGGCGGGCTTCGACAACGCGCCGTTCAACGTGGAGTTTTTCTACGACCAGACGGCCGACCACGTCTGGCTGCTCGAGGTGAATCCGCGCGCCTCGCAGTCCCACGCCGACCTGTTCCATAAGGTCCACGGCGTGCCGCACCTGTCGGTGATCGTCGATCTCGCGCTGGGGCGCAAGCCCAAGCCCATGGACCGGCACGGCAAGTGGAACGTCGCTGCGCACCTGTTCCTGCGCCACTTCGGCGACGGCCGCGTGGTGCGCGTGCCCACCCGCCAGGCCATGGACCACCTCGGCAAGCGCCAGCCGGACACACGGGTCAAGATCGACGTGGCCAAGGGCCAGCGCCTGGCGGATTTGCGCAACCAGGACAGCTACAGCTACGAACTCGCCAATATCTACATCGGTGGGCGCGACCGCGCGGAGATCCTGGACAAGTACGACGAGGCCCTGGCGGCGCTGCAGTTCGAGATCGAGCCGGAGACGCACGACGTGCGCCCGAACGAGCGCGCGCCGTTGCTGGACGAGTAGGGGGATGCGGCGGTGTGCGCCGTCGCGCCAATCGGCGGCCGAGATGCCGGATCGGGGACACGGCGCCGAGGTACCAAACGGAATTTGGTGTCCCCGGCAGGATTCGAACCTGCGACCTACAGCTTAGGAGGCTGTCGCTCTATCCGGCTGAGCTACGGGGACATCACCGATAAGAGTCTAGCATGCACGGCGGGCGTGCGTCATGGGGTCAGTCGAGAAGCGCGCCCAGCTTGCTCAGCGGGATGTGGTAGTACAGCGTCGCTGTCTCCGCGCCCGGGTTCGCCTGGCCGAGGCCCGCGTTGGAGAGGTGCCCGAACGCGGCCGTCAGGCGCGAGCGGTCGGCGAAGCGGTAGCCCACCGCGATCTGCGAGCGGAACGCCGTCGTGGCGCCCAGGTCCTTGCCGCTGCCCTTGCCGTACGCGCCGACGCCCGTGCTCAGCGTGAGCACGATGTGCTCGCGCAGCGCCGCGTCGAAAAGCACGCCGCCGCCGCCCCAGACGCCGCCGTCGCCCGTCAGCTCGACCCCGGCCCAGGGCTTGAGCCAGAGAAAGCTCTCGCCGTGCCGGTATTCCATGCGGAGATCGGCCGTGGGCTCGCCGCCGGGGTCCGTGACGTTGAACGCACCCGCACCCAGCGAAACATACGCCGGGTCGTCCGCCGGAATCCCCTGCGCCGCGGCCGGTGCCGCGGACAGGGCGAGCGCGGCGGCGACAATGGCGCGGCCGCGGCGCGTGCGGGTCGTGATGGTCAAGAAGCCCCCCAATCCATGGTCCTGGCGCAAGCGCCCCGTGCAGCGCCCGGTCCCGCCCGCACGGTGCGGGGCGGCTCGCGGCGTCATGCGGTGTGTTCCCCTTACCGTACCGTCTTGAATTGTTCTGTCGCGCCCACGAGGGCGTGGCGGATGCCGCGCTCCATGGCGGAGTGCCCCGCGTCCGGGACCACCGTATAGGTCGCCTCGGGCCAGGCCTTGTGCAGTGCATGCGCGCTGACAATGGGGCACACGACATCGTAGCGCCCCTGGACGATGGCGCCGGGAATGCCGCGCAGCCGCTCGGCGTTGTCGAGCAGCGCGCTGTCGCGCAGGAAGACGCTGTGGGCGAAATAGTGCGCCTCGATCCGCGCCAGGCCCAGGGCGATCCGGTCGTCGGCGAAGCTGGCCACGGTCCCGGGGCTGGGCAGCAGGGTCGAGCACGCCCCCTCGTAGGTCGACCACGCGCGCGCGGCCGGCATGTGGACGTTCGGGTCCGGGTCCATCAGGCGCCGATGGTACGCGGCCAGGATGTCGTCGCGCTCGGCCGCCGGCAGGAACCCGGCGAAGCGTTCCCACGCCTCGGGAAACAGCCGGCGCATGCCGTAGAGGAACCACTGGATCTCCTCGTCGCGGCACAGGAAGACCCCGCGCAGGATGAGCCCGCTGACCCGTTCGGGATGCGCCTGGGCGTAGGCGAGGGCGAGCGAGGAGCCCCAGGAGCCGCCGAAGACCAGCCAGCGTTCGATGCCCAGATGCCCGCGCAGGTCCTCCAGGTCGTCGACGAGGTGCTGCGTGGTGTTCGCGCGCGTTTCGCCGAAGGGCCGCGAGCGGCCCGCGCCGCGCTGGTCGTAGACCACGATGCGGTAGTGCGTGGGATCGAAGAACCGCCGATGGTCCGCCGACGCCCCCGCGCCCGGCCCGCCGTGCAGGAAGACCGCCGGCTGGCCCTGCGGATTCCCGGCCGTTTCCCAATACATTTCGTGCAGCCCGTCCAGCGGGAGCAGCCCCGTCCGGTGCGGCTCGACGGGCGGAAACAGGTCGCGGTTGGGGCGCGGCATGGCGGTTCCCTTGCTGGCGGCCGCGTACATAGCGCATGCATGATGCCGGCGTCACCCGTGGGCCTGCCCACGATCTTGGGCCAAAATGGTGTGCAAGCCATGCCGCATATGCCCGCAGGCATCCGCCGCCGGCGTCTTTGCGGCGCGGCGCTCGCCGCGGCGCTGGTGTTCGCGCCCGGCTCCGCCGGCGCGCAACCGCCCGGGGGCGCCGCGCCCGCCGGCCGTGACAGCGGGATTCCCGACGCGTTGAGCCGGGGCACCCCGGGCTGGGTGCGCGAAATCGTCGATGCGGATACGCTGTTTCTCCGCGACGGCCGGGAGATCCGGCTGGTGGGCCTTCAGGCGCCCAAGCTGCCGCTGGGCCGCGCGGGCTTCGAGAAATGGCCCCTCGCCGACGAAGCCAAGGCGGTGCTGGCTGAGCTGGTCGAGGGCCGGCGCGTCACCCCGGCTTACGGCGGCAAGCGCGAGGATCGCTATGCGCGCAAGCTCGCCCACCTGTTCCGCGACGACGGCCTCTGGGTCCAGGCGGAAATGCTCCGCCGCGGGATGGCGCGGGTGTACAGCTTCGCCGACAACCGGACGCTGGTGCGCGAGCTTCAGGCCATCGAATCGAAAGCGCGCCGTGCGGGCCGGGGCATCTGGGCCAAGCCGTATTACCGCGTGCGCACGCGTTCCGAAGTCCGCAACGACGTGGGCAGCTTTCAGCTCGTCATGGGCCGGATCCGCGAAGCGGCCGAAGTGGACGGCCGCATCTACCTGAATTTCGGCACCAACTGGCGCAAGGACTTTACCGTGATGATCCCGCCGGAACACACGACAACCTTTACCGAGGCCGGTATGGACCCGACGGCGCTGGCGGGGCGCTGGGTCCGCGTGCGCGGCTGGATCGAGGACTACAACGGCCCCATGATCGAGGCGACGCATCCCGAGCAGATCGAGGTGATACCGTGACGGATCCCACGACCGCCGCACCGCGCTGGCGTCGCCGCGCGAAGCAGCTCGTGGCCGCCGCGCTGGTGCCGGCGATGCTCGCCGGCTGCGCGAAATCGCCGGCGACGGGCGAGCGCATTTTCACCGGCGGGTTCACCAAGGCCCAGGGCCGCGAGGTCGGGGCCGAGCAGCATCCCAAGCTGGTCAAGGAATTCGGCGGCGCCTTCGACGAGCCCAAGATCACGGGGTACGTGTCCGAGCTGGGCAACCGGCTCGCCCGGCGCTCGGAGATGCCCGGGCTGGACTGGAGCTTCACCGTCATCGATTCGCCCATCGTCAACGCCTTCGCGCTTCCGGGCGGGTACATCCACGTCACCCGCGGGCTGGTCTCGCTGGCGGAGAACGAGGCCGAGCTGGCGGGTGTATTGGGCCACGAGATCGGCCACGTGACCGCCCGGCACACGGCCGAGCGCTACGGCGGCTCGGTGCTGGCCAACGTGGCCGGGCTGGCCGGGGCGATCTTCCTGGGCCGGCAGGCGGCGCAGGCCATCAACACGCTCTCCGCGGTGGCGCTGCAGAGCTATTCGCGCAGCCAGGAGTTCGAGGCGGACACCCTGGGCGTGCGCTACCTGCGCCGAACCGGCTACGACGCTCGCGCCATGGCGACCTTCCTGGATAAGCTCCGGGCCGACAGCAAGCTCCAGGCGGCGATCCGCGGTCTTCCGGAGGAGTCGGTCGACCAGTTCAACATCATGCAGACCCACCCGCGCACGGCCGACCGCGTGGAGAAGGCGATCCGCGAGGCGCGCGACGGCGCGGTGGACGGCGAGCTGGGCCGCGACCGCTTCCTGCAGAAGCTGGACGGCATGCGCGTGGGCAGCAGCCGTGAGCAGGGCTTCGTCCGCGGGCAGACCTTCCTGCATCCGGAGCTGCGCATCGCCTTCGAGGTTCCTGAGCGCTTCCGGCTCATCAACCGGCCCGATCAGGTCGCCGCGCTGGGGCCGGACGGCGCGCAGATCGCCTTCACCATGGCCCGCCCCGACCGGCCTGTGACGCCGTATACCTACCTCACGCGCGAATGGGCGAAGGACGCGCGGCTGAGCGGGCTGGAGCGGCTCGAGGTGAACGGCCGGCCCGCCGCAACGGCCACCACGCGTGTGCGCACGAACCGGGGCGCGCGCGATTTGCGTCTCGTGGCGGTGGGCTGGGACGAACGGCGCATCTACCGTTTCATGTTCATCACGCCGCCCGGCCAGACGGCGCGCTTCCGCACCGACTTCCGGCGCACCACGCACAGCCTGCGCCGTCTGCCCGAGGCGGAAGCCGACGCGCTTCAACCGCTGCGCCTGACGATCCACACCGTTCAGCCGGGGGAGACCGTGGCCGAGCTGGCCGCGCGCATGCCCTATAGCGAGTTCAAGGAACGCCGCTTCCGGGTGCTCAACGGCCTCGATGGCGGCACGGGCGTGACGCCGGGGCAGAAGGTGAAGCTGGTGGTTGCCGGCGACGGCGACGCGAGCGGCTGACGGCGGCCGCCTGCGCGACGACGCGGCCTGGCGCGGGGGAAGGGCGTGTCCGGGTCAGGGCGGGACAGAGGCTGTGTGAATTTAGTTGCTTATCAAATGTCGCGCCTGGCGCGCAAGAAGTCCAGTGTTGCGAACACGCCTACCGAACCTTAATATCAATGATGCAGAGGGGAGATACTAGCAACATTTGTGTTTGTATCCGTCCGACCGGCCATGAGCCGATCCGGCGTGTTGTGGTGCGTTCAGCACGTGGTGTTGCGGATTGCGCGGTTTGGTGGGACGGAGTTCGGAGGAGAAATGCGGGTCTTGGGCTTTCTCGGAACACCGTGGCGTGCGCGTGCGCAGCCGGACGAGCCGGCCGACAACGCCGTGAGCCACGCGTATCTGGACCGCCTGGCGCAGCGCCTGGATCTGCTTCTGGCGGAACGCGGCGACGAGGTTCCCGAGGGCGATGATCCCATCACGCGCCGGCTCGGCCAGCTCGCGGCGCGCCAGCGCGAGCGCGCGATGAATGGGCTGCGCCGTTCCGTCGAGATGTCGGTTGCGTCGAACGAGGCCGTGTTCGAGATGGCCAGCATTATCCCCCAGGCCCGCGCCGTGGACGCGCGCACGCATGCCATCTCCTCCGCCGTCGAGGAGCTGTCGACGGCCGTGGCGGATATTACCGAGCACTCCCAGACGGCCGCGCACGCCATGGCGAATGTCGCCGGGACGGCCGCAGAGGGCGTGCGGGCCGCCGACAACGCCGCGGAGACCATGAACGGCCTGGTGAGTAGCGTTGAAAACACGGCCGATGAAGTGCGCCAACTGGCCGACGCTTCCGAGCGCATCGGCGAGATCGTCCAGCAGATTCAGGACATCGCCGACAAGACCAACCTGCTGGCGCTCAACGCCACGATCGAGGCGGCGCGTGCCGGCGAAGCGGGCAAGGGGTTCGCGGTCGTCGCCGGCGAAGTCAAGTCGCTCGCCACACAGACCCGGACGGCGACCGAGACGATCCGCGCGCGCATCGGCCAGCTTCAGGATGATATTCAGCGCATTGTCGGCGCCATGCAGGACAGCAGCGAAAAGGTCCGTCAGGGGCAGGAAACCGTGACCGCGACCAGCACCGAAATGAATCACGTTTCGGATAGCGTGGCCGGCGTGCAGGAGCGGCTGAACCATGTCGCCGCGATCCTCGACCAGCAGCGCGGCGCGTCGAACGAGATCGCCCAGAACATCGGCACCATCGCCGAGATGAGCGAGCACAACCTGCACGATATCGAGAACGCCATCCAGCGGCTCGAAGGCGGCGAAGCGGAAATCGAGCACGGGATCGAGGACGTGCTCGGGCGCGTGCCCGAGCGCGCACTGGTCTACGCCGCCAAGTCGGATCACATGGTCTGGATGCGCAAGCTCTCGGAAATGCTCGCGGGGCGCGCCCGCCTGGACGAACGCGAACTCAGCGACCACCACCAGTGCCGTCTGGGGCGCTGGTACGATGCGCAGACGGATCCCGCTTTGACCAACCACCCGGCCTGGCGCGCCCTCAAGGCGCCGCACGAACGGGTTCATGCCGCGGGCATTGAGGCGGCCAAGCGCTACAACGCGGGCGACCTCGACGGCGCTGCCGAAAAGGTCAACGAGGCGGACACGGCGTCGCGCGAGGTCGTGGCGCACCTGGACCGCCTGATTGCGACCTTCGACGCGGATGCGGGGGATGGCCGGGACTCTGGCGCCGGGTAAGCGCATTTGGGGCGCGCGGCGGGCACCGATTCGGCGGACGGCGCGCAAAAACGGTGTTCTCCGCAGCGCGCACGAGAAACCTTTGCGGGTATCCGTTGGTGCCGATGCGCGAATATCCGGGAAGGTTGCCGAGGCCGCCACGGTGCGCCCGCCCGATACGCCGGCGCGGGCCTTGGGCCGGGGGGTGGGCCAGGAGCGGAAGCTCCGCTCTCCCGACCGTCGGAGTCACAATCGCTGACAGGGCGCGGACGACCGACGTCGGGTCGTGGGCGCGCAGCGGAAGCCGCCGAAAACTGGGCCATGGGCAGGGTTGGGCCAGGAGCGGACGTTTAGATGCCCGCGTCCGTTAACGGCGAGTGACGAAACTGGCTGCGTGTAGTGCGAAGCGCCGCCTGATGTTTAGCGGCAATATTTGCCGCTCAAGCATGGGGTCACCTAGAGCGCAGATCGCTTGACTTTGCTATACTGAACAGTGCAGAGTTGGGTGGCCATTTGGGGGCAGGGCGCCGCAAAAAATACGCTGTGGAGGCGACGGGACGTTGTGTATAAATCAAGACCAGTTTGTCGGTATTATCAGAGAGTTATGGCAGAACGAGGACGTCCGAAATCACCTGATGCAGAGGCGCAATCAAAGCCACGCGCTGAAATGGATTGACGAAAAAAACAACCAATACAACCCTGAATTCCCGTGGAATATTTTTGTTATGTCATTTGCGACAATGGGAAATGCAGCACACTGGGAAAACAATGTGGAGCCAAACTATTTTGGTAATTGGCGTTGGGAGGTTGTTGTAAATCGAGGCGTCGAATATGTCCAGTGTATGAAAAACAATATAAATGGCGGTAGGTTCCGCGCACAAAACGGAGAGTGCTTCGCTCAAGCTGCTCAATATTTTTTAGATAATGGAATACTTTGCGTGCGCAACCAATGGGAGCAGAGCGCCAATGGCCAGGCCTTGATAAAATATTTGAAATCGTTTAATGGAATTGGCGATAAGTATGCACGGAATATGCCAATGGATTGTGATGATCCACGAGTGCAGAGCCACTTTGCAATTGATGCACGTATAAATGGGATTCTAAATCGGGTATTAGAGGCACAAAACCTTCAAGCCTACGAACAGAAAGAGCAATGGCTTAACAATATTAAAGACGATCTTAATCGATTAGCGAAAATACAGATCGATTCGTGGTATCTAGATCGTCTTTTGTTTCGATATAATGATTCAATACGCCAAAAAATAAACGCAAATGGTGTACAGTGATGGTAATGACCTGACAGTGCCGTCCCTGGGGTGGGGTTTATGCGGCGGCTTTGGGTGGTTTGGTCGGTGTTGAGGTCTCCTCCTTCTGGATAGGTTTTGGGATGCCGTTCTTGAACGCCTGCAAGGGCGTGCGCCCGT
>Ga0207714_1002812_pt1 | contig 10261 bp, 7 predicted proteins | sample PonA232FremontCA_2_FD_187270 | JGI IMG/M metagenome (GOLD analysis project Ga0207714, IMG submission 187270) | Marine sediment microbial community from Fremont, CA, USA - Pond A23 Sediment 2 (SPAdes) | ecosystem: Environmental > Aquatic > Marine > Unclassified | place: USA: Fremont, California... | reverse complement strand
ATATTGATGGCTGAAATCGACCGGTTTCTTGCCAGTCGCCTAAAGGCGGTTTTTAAATGGTTGCCAAACATATGGTTCTGTTTTTAATTGTTCATTACTAATTTATAGCAATGGCTTTTCTGATTCTCAGCTTGGTTTTTTGAGGTTCACCGTAATGTTTATGTGATTCTTTGGAAGCAATACCAAATGCCATACCATTTTTTTTAAACCATTAAATATGTGGCCATTAAACAGGGAACCCCTTTCACCGGGTGTTGAATTTTCCAACACCGGTGTTCGTTTTTGTATAAACCGGAAACCTGGTTGTATAGCAAGGCATCCAATGGTTATATAAAACATTAATCCATAGTTCATTATAGCTTCAAAACATTAGAAAGCAAATTTTCCGGAAGTTGAAAGGTTTACGGGAGAAACCGGCACACCAAACGGCCAAACCAAAAGAGCAAACGGAAATTAAATAAATTGACAGTCAAATTGTTAGATGAGTCGATAAATAAATCGGGCAGCGAATGATGGTCGAATTTGCAAACAAATCAGTAAATAAACTGATAGACAAATCGATAAATAAATCAGGCAACGAATTGATAGCCACGAATCGACGAATGAATTGGTAACTGAACTGGTAAATCCAAATGTTGGGTTAAGAGCCGCTTCATCTGGCCTGGACCAGGTCCGATTTGTGGGCAACCCCATTTTCATTGAAAGCTTCGACGGTAAAAAAGTAACCCTGCTCCACGTTCAGCGACCGCAGATCCAGATGGTTCTGGCCATAGACAAGCCATGAGCTGTAGAGTTTATCGGGGGCGATGCCCCAGCGCACATTATAGCCCTGGGCAATATCGCTGGCCTGCCAGGTTATGTAAGCATTGCGCCGGTCAGGGCCGCGGTTCACCTTGAGGTCTTCAACTTTAGCCGGTGGATCGCCCGGGCCCAGGCCAAAGATGCGCAAATCGGAGATCGACAGGTTGGGGGTGGGCACATGGATGTTTTTGTAACGGATGTATCTTGCCCGGCGGGGTTGATGCAGTTCTACGTAGTCATTGGGGGCATCCTCATAGCTATCGGTTTTATCGACCAAAAGCTCCCAATGGTTGCCATCCCTTGAACCTTCAATCACGTAGCGGTGATACAGCCCGGGTATGCGGCCATAGAGATTGGTGTGATAGTCGTTGTAGTTGATTTGCACGGCATGCACTGTGGCCGGTGTCTCCAGATCGATTTCCAGCCACTGTTGGTCATCATTTTGGCCGGCCACCCAGAATGTTTTGACATTTTCATCCACGGTGTTTTCGGGTGAATAATTTGCCAGCGAGGAGGAGGCTTTCACCGGCTTATCATAGGAAAGCAGCATCCAGCCGGTAAATTCACCGGCCCGGGAAAAATCATCGGGGGCATAATGGGGGTAATCCCCGAAGGAAGTGTTGCTGTAGATCAACCCTTCCTGGTCAAAATAGGTGGGGTACATCACAATGCGTCGCTCCCATATTCGGTTTACGGAGACGGCCATGGTTGCGAAGTGCCAGTAATTGCCATAGGGGCCCAGGAGGGTACTTCCATGGCCTGCACCGTTGGCAAAACCTCCCGGTTTGTAGCACACCGGGTTGTTGGGGGCATAGCGGTAAGGTCCAAGGGGTGCATCGCCTATATAGACCCCTTCACCATATACGTCAAACTGGGTACCCGGAGCGGCATACTGCAGGTAATATTGATCGTTGTGACGGGTCATATAGGCCCCTTCAATATATCCCCGGATGCTGTCGGAATGGTTGGTTCCAAAGCGCTCCCAGCCGTGTTTTTCTGCCTCGAGGTTGATAAGTTTCACAAAATTTGGATCGGGGCTGAAACGGTGGAACATATCCAGTTTTCGTCCCCTGATGGGGTGTTTATTGGATGATCCCCAGAAGATGTAGGCCTGGTCGTCGTGGTCGATAAACAGGGTGGGATCCTGGAGGCGGTGAAGGATGGAGGGCACGGCCTGCCAAACACCTTTTTCCGGCTTATCGGTGTAAAGGATGCTCATCGAACCCGATGGATTTCCCGCCTGGTACAATAAAGAATCCTTGTAGTTGAAAGCGGTTGGGGCATTGGACCCCTGAAAATACCAGCCTTCAGGTTCTATGAAATCCCAGTGCAGCATATCCCTGGAATGCCAGTATCCCATGGAACGGGTTACAAACATGTAATATTCGTTGCGGAACTCCACCACATCGGGATCGGCCCCCGAACGGTACGAAATGTCCTTGTGTGAGAAGCGAATCATATAGGTATAATCCAGGTCGAGCGGATTGCAATAGGTTCTTTGTTGAGCCGCTGATGTACCGGATATTCCGGACAGGGCCATTACGAACAAGACGATTCCAATGGTGTGTTTCATATTCCTGCTTTTTTTCACTCCCTGAACAAGGGCCGGCTTATCCAACCGGGCCTTGGAAAAGAAAAGGCACCGTCCGAAGATTCGATTCCGCATCATCACCCATTGCCACATATTTTCTTCAGACGATGCCTTCTGCTAAGCTTCACCGGTTAAAATCAAAGATTCAATATACCGGTAAAACCTTTGAGCTATTGTTGGGGCTCATATTTTGGCAAAAGGTCTACAGCAAACCAAAGCATTAAACTTTAATGAGCTATTTTTGCTGATCATATTTTGGCAAAAAATTTACAGTTCAGATACCCCTTTAATGAGCTATTGCTGCTGATCCTCCATTATGGCCTGAATTTCCTGTTGGGTAAGGAATCTGTTGAAGAAGCGCAGCTCATCATAGAGGCTGTTGATGTCCGAGAGGTGATTCCAGATGGTAAAGTTGGGGGCTCCCGAACCGATGGAGAGGATCTGACAATCAGCCCAGCCGATGGGCCCTTCAAAGGCTCCTCCTGCAGCCAGTTCCCCATCGATGAAAATGGCGACCGAATCGGTAGAGATGGTAAAGGCCACATGCATCCAATCGGCTTCGGCCAGGGTGATTCTGTAATCTCCGCCGGCCGTGTACCAGCTATCGCCATCGCCCTTACCCACGTTCAGGCGGATGGTTTGCCTGGTTTCATTGCCGACCCGGAACAGGCGGAAGCCTTGCGTGCGATCGCCACCGTCCTCACTGGGGGGCCCGACCGTTAACATCCCTGCACGGGTGGCCGTGGCAGCGGGATCTACATGATACCAGAAGGCAGCACTAATCGATTCATTGACCAGGGTGTCGACCGGAAAAGTCAGATAGGATTCGACGGCTCCCTGAAAAGCCTGACTGATCCATCCATCAGCAAACCCGGGATTACCAACTTCCTCAGCACTTGTGATGGTGATCAGCTCCATGCCATTCCCGTCGAAGGGCATATACAGCACTTCTCCGTCATACTGGGTTTGATAGGGAGCGATCTTTTCAAAATTTACCGACTGGGAGGTGCTTTTGCCATCCATATCTTCGGCTGTCAGGGTTAGGGTATGCTCCCCATTGGTGACCCGTTTATAGGTGTATTCTTCCAGCACCCTCCGGTAATCCTTAAATTCAGTATACTCGATGATTGTATTTCCGTCGAGTTCTAACAGAATCGATTGAAGCTCTATGTCATCGCGTACTTCAAAATCAATGGTCATGGAAGTGGTATCCTCCCTTACCCGTATAGCCGTGCCTTCTGTCGGATAATTGATCTCCACATAAGGGGGGGAGGTATCGGCACCCGGTTCCACCTTACTGATGGGATCAATAAATCCTTCCCTTTCGCAGGCGACTATAAAAGCCGCCCCAAGGATAAATAATGCTATGTGCCTGAATATTTTCATATCGTTGTAATTTTTGTGGTTAATCGTTTTCCAGCTGGGGAAGCAGGTCTACCTGTTTAAGGGGATAGGGCAGGAACAGCTTATCCAGAGAAAAAGTGGCTCCGCTTCCCTGGTAATTCAACTCCTGATAATTGCCCAGCCTGACCATATCATAAAAACGTATGCCCCATTCCATGGCCAGTTCGGCATATTTTTCATCCATCACCTGCTCCAGGGTAACATTGGAGATGGAGGACAACCCGGCCCTGTTGCGTACCAGGTTCACTGCCTGATCGGCCGAAATGGCCGAGCTACCGGCGCCCTGGGCCAGGGCTTCGGCATGCATGAGCAATATTTCGGCATACCTTATGATTTGCATGTTCTTGTTGGTGCCGTAATTGGTGCGCCCCGGTGTCAGTTGTACGGAAGGCAGGTAATGTTTTCCGCTGAAGAAATTGGCCCGGGGCCCGTTGTCAATGGTATCGCCCGAAGGCGTTACATTGGAGATCCAACCGGGCAAATCCCCGTAGGTGTCTTGAAGCTCTTGAATCCCGTCGGGGGTAAAAAGTACGCTGGTCTGCAAACGCGCCTGCTCGCCCCGCTCAAGCATAAACTGGATATACTCCAGGGTGGGCTCCCAGAAACCCCATCCGCTGTTGGCCCCTTCAACGGCAGGGGTCCAGTTTTGCGGTCCAAAGAAGGCAAACAGGTAGCTTCGATCTTCGCCCGAACCCTTTCCAAAATCGGAATATTGCAATTCAAACAGGTTCTCATTGTTCAACTTGCCCTCGAGCTTAAACAACTGGTAAAAATCTTCCTCCAGCTCAAAAAGCCCGGAATTGATGATCTGGGAAGTGGCATCTGCTACAGCCTGATAATCGCCCAATTCCTGGTCAGCCTTCGCCTTTAGGGCCAGCGCAGTGTAGCGGGTCACCCCTCCCGGGATGTCCGCCCGCTGACCGGGATTTTGATCAGCCATGAGGGGAGCTGCCCCGGCCATCTGATCCGAGATGTATTGAAGGGCTTCCTGTTTGGTCGATAACTCGGCATCAAACAGGGTGGAAGGATCATCTGCCTCGGTGACAAACACCTCGCCCCAAAGCCTTGTCAGGTGCAAAAGATACCACGCCCTTAGGGTTTGGGCCTCAGCAATGTATTGATCCGCCAGCGCCTGGTTGTCTGCCTGATTCTTGTACTTTTTAAGCTCTTCAATGGTCGTATTGGCCTCGAAGATGCCCTGATACATCTGTTGCCAAACCGTATTGAGCATCCAGAAATTTTCGTCGTAATCAAATTGCTCGAGTTGACCAAGCACCTGGTTAAATCCTTCCCCGCCTTTGTTTACATCATCCCCCCGGATCGATACAATGGGGTAAACATCCCAACCCAGCCCATAAAGTTCGGCATATAGCCCGATCAAAGGAAGATGCATGTTCTCTGTCAGGGTGTAATCTGTCTTCTCTGTGACTTCCTGATTTTCCAAAGGCTCAAACAACTTGTCTTCACAGGATGTTGCCATCAACAGCAAGCCTGCAAAAACAATAAATGGTATGATATATTTGAATACTTTCATGATTCGGGATTTTTAACATTAAAATTTAAGATTCACCCCAACGGTATAAACTGCCGGGGTAGGATACATGTAATCGTCGATTCCGTTGGCCACTTCATTGGAAAAGCCATTGTAATCGGAAATGGTTAAAAGCCGTTCGCCGGTCACGTAAATTTTGGTCTCGGGCATCTGGACCCCAAACAGACTTTCATCCCTGAAAGTATAAGACAGTTGTACATTTCTGAGTCTGAAATAAGAACCATCTTCCACAAAATAATCGCTCATTTTTTGATTCCATGCCCTGCGCAATCCCGATGCCGAGGGGTATCTATTGGTCGAACCCTCTCCATCCCACAGATTGGTGGCCAGTTCAGCATCCTTGTTCAAATCGGCCGTCCAAATGACTTCTCCCCGGTTGCGGTTCAAAATCTTATTGCCTACTTTACCCATCATATCCACTGAAAGATTAAAACCTTTGTAGCCGAGGGAAAAGTTAAATCCATAGGTCAATGAAGGGAAATAACTGCCCAAGACCACCCGGTCTTCGTCATCTATCAAATCATCCTCGTTTTGATCGACATATTTAAAATCTCCGGGCACCAGGCCATTGTCCTGGGCAATGGGATCATTGTCAATTTCCTGCTGATTTTGATACACCCCGGCTACTTCCCATCCATAGAAGGCCAAAAGGGGTTCACCGATGATCGAACGCTGGCGGAAAGTAGCTGTTCCCCCATTCAGGTAAGGCTGGCCGTAAAGATCCATCACCTCGTTGGTCAGGGTGGAAAGGTTGCCCCCCAGAGAATACCTCCAGTTATCCGAGAATTTATCGCTCCAGTCCAAAGAAACCTCTATTCCGGAGTTGCGGATTTGCCCCTGGTTTTTCAGGGTAACCCCACCTTTCAGGGGAATCTGTACACTAATGGCGGCATTTTTGGTCTCGCGGATGTAGTAGTCGGCATCCATATTCAGTCTGGAATTGAACAAGGTAGCGGTGATGCCGAAATCGGTTTCCTCCACCAGCTCCCATCCCAGCACCGAGTAGGTACCGGATCTCTGGGTTCCTGAGACAAGCTCCCCGCCGATGGCCGTTTGTACGACCTGAGTGGTTTGCGTACCGGCTGCGGGCTGTATCTTGTCATTCCCGAGCTGCCCCCAGGTGGCACGCAATTTCAAGAAGTCGATGAAACCCACCCCCTGCATAAAGCGTTCGCTGGAGAGCACCCAGCCTGCACCAAAACTGGGGAAATAGCCCCATTTTTCCTGGTACTTGGAGGACCCGTCGGCGCGGAAAGTACCATAGAGATAGTATTTTTGATCAAAGTTGTATTGAATCCTTCCAAAATAAGAGAGTCCATACAACAGCGATCCACCATCCCAGACGCCATCGAGGTTGATAGACTCGGCATAATTAAGATACCAGGCCTCGCGTTGTTCTTCGGGAAAGTTGGTTCCGGAAGCATTCAGGCGTCGGCCTTCCTGAACCCGATAGGAACTACCCAGCATGACTCTCAGATTATGGTTGACAAAGCCCTTGTCATAGGTGAGCAGGTTGTCCCAGGTCCGGTCGGAAGAGCTTGCCGCATACTTGGATAACTGAGAATTTTCGCGTTGGGTGCCTTCGGTGATAAAATAGGAAAGGCCTACATTTCTCCGCTCAACGGTGTTATAACTGTGACTGTAGTTGGTTTTAAAGGTCAACGCATCGGGTATGAGCTCCACCTGGGCGTAAAAATTGGCCAACAACCTTCTGTTCACCTGAAAATTTTCATTAAACTCGGTGGCCACCAGGGGGTTTTGCCCATGGCGGTAACCCAGTATGTCGGCGCTTCCCAGCTTAATGGGCTCAGCTTCCTCAATCTGATCGTCATAAGGCGGAAAAATAGGAACCGCCTGGTAAGCTCTTCTCCAGGCTCCATTGGCCGGCTGGTTGCGCTGACCATCACTGAAAACCACATTGCCCCCGATGGTCAGCCAGTCTTTGGCTTTATAATCCACCTTGGAACGCAGGTTGAAGCGTTCGTAATTGTTCTTCATATCGAGGATCCCATCTTGGGTAAAATAACTGGTTCCAAGTGAATAAGAGGACTTGTTGGTCCCCCCGGATATGGTTAATGCGTGATTCTGCATGGGCCCGGGACGAAGGATTTCTTCGTACCAGTCGGTATTGACGGCCGGCACGTTGGGATTTTTCCGGCTTCTGCCATAGCGCTGCATGGCGTTTAGGATATAGAGGGAATCGGCAGGTGAGCCGGAGGCCATGGCCATCTTGGTATATTGCTCGGCATTGGCCATTTTTAGCACATCCTGGGCCAACTGCACGCCATAATAGCCGTTATAGGTGATTTCCGTTTCCTTCTCAAACTCACCCGATTTGGTCTCGATCACAATCACCCCATTGGCTGCCCGCACACCATAAATGGCCGCAGCAGAAGCGCTTTTGAGTACCGACATGGATTCAATCTCCGAAGTATTGAGAAAATCGATGTTGCTGTAAAAGGCTCCATCCACAACATAAAGCGGACTTTCATTGCCCCTTCCTGGATAGGAACCAATACCACGGATACGCACCGTTGGCGATGCCCCGGGGGCTCCCCGGCTGACAATCTCAACTCCTGATACCTTGCCCTGAAGCGATTGTAAGGCAACCGCTGTTGGGGTCTCATTGATCTCATCTGAATTCATCGTCGAAATCGAAGAGGTCAAATCCTTCTTTTTGGCCGTGCCATAACCAATGGCTACTACCTCTTCAAGTTCGGTCACAGCCTGTTTTAAAGCCACATCTATCACCTCGCGGCCCTTTACCGGCAAGGTTTGTTTCTGATATCCCATAAAGGAAAACACCAGTTTGGCTTCAGCCCCCACCTCAATGGAATACTGGCCCTCCATATCGGTGGTCGTCCCCCGGGTGGTGCCCTTAATCACAATGTTCACCCCCGGCAGGGGTTCACCTGATTGGGCGTCGGTAACCGTACCAGTAACGGTTGCTTGCTGGGGGATTTTCGCCAATGGTTTTACCTCCAGTGCTTTAGGATAAAGCATGATGTGGCGGTCTCTGATGACATATTTGATCGGGGTATCAATGAACAGCATTTGCAAGGTTTCCCGGATGGTTTTTTGCTCCACTTTAAGGCTCACCCGGCGATCCAGGTTAATATATTCCGTGCTGTAAGCAAACCGAAATTCCGACTGCCGCTCAATGGCATCAAGTACTTCTGCCACTTTTTTGTCTTCCAGCTCCAGGGTCAATTTCTTCTCAGAACTATACTGACTGGCTGAAACCTGCATCAATCCGACAAAAAAGAGGATCAGGACCAACGGTACGGTCCGTAAAATGCTTTTGCTGATTGAAGGTTCTCGCCCTCCTTCCTCTCGATTTTTTTTCATAACTTAAGGGTTTAACAGGATTAAAATGCTATTTATCATGCGAAATGATAGGTAGATACCGGTAGTGCGCCAACACTACCGGTTTTTTTATTCATTCCTCGCTTGGGGCTCACTTTTTTCAAACCGGATGACATCATCCTCCTGAACCGCCTTCACCGGGGTGATTCGCTCCATCAAGCGGATAACCTGATCAAGGGTTTCATCTTTGATGGTGAAGGTATAGCGCAGGTCCCTGACCTGGGAGTCCACCTGAATTTTTTGATCGTATCGCTTCTCCAGACGCCGGGCTACTTTTTCCAGGGTTTGGTCAAAAATGCTGATTATGCCGCTGCGCCAGGCCGTATAGTTTTGCGTTTGGACCCTGGATACCGATAGTTTACGGATATTCTTGCTGTAGCGGGCCATCTCCCCGGGTTGAAGGCGACAGGCAAAGTTTTTTGACCCGGGTACGTCCAATGCCACCCGTCCTTCTTCCAACACCACATCAATGGTGCTGTCCTCGGGAAAAGCTGCTGCACCAAACCGGGTGCCCACAGCTTTTATCTGCAAGCCATTGCAATCCACCACAAAAGGTAAGGCTTCATTGCCAGCCACATCAAAATAAGCTTCCCCGGTAAGAGCTATGTTCCGATTTCTGCGGGAAAAAGCATTGTCATAGGATAATGTGCTGCCGGCATTCAACCAAACCCGTGATCCGTCGGGAAGGTCCAACCGGGAGATCTGCCCGCCCTGGGCAATCACATTGGTATGCGGCATAACCCGCTTTTCAGTCTGCCTGGAAAAATACCACCCCGTCCCCCCGAGGCTGACCAAAAAAAAGAAAACAGCCGCATATTTGAACACCCTTTGCTGTTTACGGGTCTTACGCCATAAAAAATAATTCCGCCTTAAAAATTGCTCCTCAATGCTTCTCCAGCTGCTTTCACTTCCACCGGGAAAATCATCATCATCCAGGGTCTTCCTCCAGTTTGAGGAAACCACCCGGAACCGCACCCTGTTGTCTTTGTTGCGAAGCCATTCAAGAAGCCGATGCTGCTCGGGTTCATTTGCACGGCCTTCCAAATATTTGATGATGATCTGCTTCATGAGTGGTCTGGTTTTTTAGGTGCGTCATTTTGTTTCATAGTCATCATTTTTAGGTAAATGCCTTGTTGTCTGTGTTAAGAATGATAATAAGAATATGCACATTTCCAGGGATATATCCTTTTTAAAAAGAAAAACATACCATCTGAAAGGGGATTATCCTGCCTAAAAGGAGTATCCCGTCTAGAGAGGAATTTCCAGTTTAAATAGAAATGCCCTGTCTCAAAGAGAAATATCCTGGCTCAAAGAAAAATATCCTGGCTGAAGAAAAATATCCTGGCTAAAGAGAAATATCCTGGCTAAAGAGAAATATCCTGGCTGAAGAGAAATATCCTGGCTGAAGAGAAATATCCTGGCTGAAGAAAAATATCCTGGCTGAAGAGAAATATCCTGGCTAAAAGGAGTACAATGGGACCATAAAAAACCCTACCTTTTTTCTGGGAAAAACATGCAGCGGGTACAGCGGATCTTGCAGTTTGCCC
>Ga0207714_1002811_pt1 | contig 10261 bp, 10 predicted proteins | sample PonA232FremontCA_2_FD_187270 | JGI IMG/M metagenome (GOLD analysis project Ga0207714, IMG submission 187270) | Marine sediment microbial community from Fremont, CA, USA - Pond A23 Sediment 2 (SPAdes) | ecosystem: Environmental > Aquatic > Marine > Unclassified | place: USA: Fremont, California... | reverse complement strand
CCCCGGCTTCCTGCATCTGGCGCTGCAGGTAGTTTTCCAGCCCGACCTTGTCGATCAGACCGAGCTCGGTCTCGATATGATCGATATGCCCCTCTTCGTCGGCGAGGATATCGCGGAACAGGTCGCGGCTGACGTAATCCTTGACCTGCTCGCAGTAGGTGATGGCTTCGATGTAGTCGAGGCGCCCGTCATGCTCGATCTTCAGGTCGCACTCGAGCATCTCGCGAACGTTCTCGCCAATGTGCAGCTTGCCGAGATCCTGAAGGTTGGGTACGCCCTCCAGGAAGAGAATGCGCTCGATCAGCTTGTCCGCATGCTGCATTTCTTCGATGGACTCGTCGTACTCCCACTTGGCCAACGCCTTGAGCCCCCAGTCCTTGTACATCTTGGCATGCAGGAAATACTGGTTGATGGCCACCAGTTCATTGCCAAGCGCAGTGTTAAGGTGCTCGATGACTTTGCTGTCGCCTTTCATCTCATTACCTCGGTTGCCGTGGTGGATGATCTGACCATCAGCTTGGCACGGACGTTAGCACCTGGCCAGCCCACCGCCACCCGTCTCGGCAATATGCAACCTAACGCCATTGAATCAGGGACTTGGTAACAGGAAGACAAACAATACCGATTGCCGTCAGACAGCGTAAGCCAATCCTGCGGCCGCCGCACTGCGCTCGCGCTGTACCGCGTCGCGGGTGATATCCTTGCCGGTGCAGGCGCACTTGCCGCACTGGGTCCCGCACCCCGTTGCCCGCTGGACGTCCCGCCAGCTGCGTGCCCCGTCCTCGACGGCCTCGCGAATGCGGTGGTCGGTCACGTTCTTGCAAAGACATACGTACATGGCATCACCTCACGCTCGTCATGAGGTAAATGTAAATGATTCGCATGAGATACCGCAAGCATCAGGCGGTCAATTTCTGATCGGCATCAGCCAATGACGCGCGACCTAGCTGCGCTTGGGCAGCACCACGACGCGCGTACCGGTGGCGATGTCCGGCCAGCTGCGCCGCTCGGCGTCGACAAGCACCCACAGGTAGCCCAGCCCCAGGGCCGCCAGCGAGACAGCGGCGACCAGGTAACGCGCCAGCGACTGGCGCAGCGTGATCGAGAAGCCATCGCGGGTCTGCACCCGCAGCCGCCAGGCCTGCATGCCCAGCGTCATGCCGCCGCGGGTCCAGAAGAAGGCAAAGAAGGCAAAGCCGCTGACCGCCAGCAGCAGGCGCAGCGACGCCACCTGAGCGAACCCGGCCCCCACCTGTTCCGCCGACACACCCAGCACCAGCCGCACCACCGCCAGGTGCGCAGCGGTCAGGGCGATCCAGATGGCCAGCACCAGCAGGCCATCGTAGAGCATGGCACCCAGCCGCCGACCGAGACCGGCCGGCCATACCTCATCAAGTTGGTCGAAGCGTTGCTGCATGCATCCTCCGGCTCAGCCAGTGCGACGTAAAAGATAGAACCCGACTCCGGCACACAGCAGGGTCGGCGCCAGGACCGCCCAGGCCGGCGAGAAGCCGAACAGCGTCGAGGCCGGCCCCAGTAGGTCCTGCAGGTACTTAAAGAGCAGGCCGGTAATGACCCCGTAGAAGACGCGTGTGCCGGCCGCCACGCTGCGCAAGGGACCGAACACGAAGGAGGCCGCCACCAGCACCAGCGAGGCCATGGTCAGCGGCATCAGCATCTTCTGCCAGAAATGGAGCAGCGGCTGGGTCGCGTCCTGCCCCTGCGCGCGCAGGTAGCGCGCATAGGCCCACAGTTCGCTGGGCGCCTGGCTCTGCACGTCGCGCAACAGCCGGTCGAGCCGGTCCGGCGTCAGGGTCGTCTCCCACTCCAGCGTCGCGTGGCGTGTTACTTCGGTGCGACCGTCGAGAAAGCGCGTTACCGCGGCGTCTTCGAGAACCCAGCGCTCCCCCTGCCACACCGCCCGCCGGGCGCTCATGGCCTCGCGCAGGGTGTTGCCCGCGAAGCGGTAGCGGGTCAGGTCGAGCACGGTGTCGTCAGCGCGAATGGCGCCGAAGCGATAGAAGCTGTCGCCCTCGCGCTGCCAGCCGCCGCGCTCGGTCAGCACCGCGCCCTCGCCCTGCATCTGCTCGAGACGCCAGGCGCTGGCGAACTGCTCGGTGCGCGGGCTGACGAACTCGGCGACAAAGAGCACCACCACGATCACCCCGATGATGGGCTTCATGACCCCCCACAGGATACGCACCAGCGAGCGCCCGGCCGCGCGCATCACCGTCAGCTCGTTACTCGAGGCCATGCTGCCCAGGCCGATCAGGGCCCCGATCAGCACACCGACCGGGGCGTATTGATAGAAGCGCCAGGGCAGGCGCATCAGCAGGTAAAGCAGCACCTGCCAGGCGCCGTAGCCACCCTCCACGTCGCCCAGGTCGTTGATGTAGGTGATCACCAGGTCCAGGCCCAGCAGCACCACCTGGACCACCAGAATGGCGCCCAGTACGTTGCGGGCAATATAGCCGTCGAGGCGGTCGAGGATCATCCGCTCATTCCCTTGTGCTGAGCGCGCAGCATCATGGCCAGCCCGACGACCAGAAAGCCGGCGTGGATCGGCCACATGCCCAGGCCCGCCGGCCAGCTGCCGCGGCCGATGGCATCCAGCGCGGCCAGCAGCAGGCTGAGGTAGGCCACATAAAGAAAGATCGCCGGCAGCAGCTTGGCAAAGCGCCCCTGGCGCGGATTGACCCGCGACAGCGGCATGGCCAGCAGGGTCAGGATGAAGACCATCAGCGGCAAGCCCAGACGCCACTGCAGCTGCGCCCGCGCCGGCAGGGCGTCATCGGCGAACAGTGCGGCAGTGGTGGCATATTCGGGCGCATCGAGCGCGGGCGCCTCGACCGCCCCCGACAGGCGAACCGCATAGGTACCGAACTCCAGTCGCTCGGCCTCTGCGCGGCCGGGGTCGACACTGTAGCGCTCGCCATCGGCGAGCACCAGGAAGCGGCTGCCGGTCTGCGGATCGACGGTCTGGTAACCCGTTTCGGCGCGGGTCACGACGCTCTCCGGTGTACCGTCGCTGCGCGACTGGCGCTCGCTGATGAATACCTCCTGCATCCGACGCTGATCCTCGCTCATGGCCTCGGTGTAGGCCGTGCGCCCCCCGCCGAAATCCTGAAATCGTCCCGGCGCCAGGGCGGAAAAATCGAGCTGACTGCGCTGCTCCTCGAGCAGTACCTCGTTCTGCAGCGCGCCAGCTGGCGTCAGCCAGAGGCTGCATGCCCCCACCAGTATCGCTACCAGGGTGGCGGGCACCAGACTGACCTGGAGCAGGCGGTTGGGGCTGGTGCCACAGGCCACCAGCACGGTGATCTCGCTGTTGAGATAGAGCTGCCCGTAGGCCAGCAGGATGCCCAGGAAGAAGGCCAGCGGCAGGATGAGCTCGAGGAACCCTGGCAGGTGAAAGAGCATCAGGGTCCCCAGGATGCTCACGGGGATCTCGCCCTCGGCGGCATTGGAGAAATAGCGGATGAAGCGACTGCCCATGATCACCAGCAACAGAACGCCGGCCACGGCGGCCATGGTCAGCAGGATCTCACGGGTCAGGTAACGAAATATGATCAACGCTGTCTCCCGGCACGGTACCCCGTGGGCCCGGCCACCTTCCATGCAATGATGCCTTGCCTTGGGTACACTGGGATGTCTCGGCAACGTGCCGGCATTATCCAGAATCCCTCTTCGCTTGTCTCGTGGAGCCCCCATGGAATTCCCAGTTCAGACGGCCAATCCCGCCAAGGCCGAGACGGCCTGCCTCGTGGTACCGGTATTCAAGGACGAAAAGCTGCTGCCCGCTGCCGCCAAGCTCGATGATGTCAGCGAGCGGTTGATCGGCCAGCTGATCGAGCGCGGTGATTTCGATGCCGGGCGGGGCAATGTACTGAGAGTGCCGTTTGCCCCGGGTCTCAATGCCGATCGCCTGATGCTGGTGGGCCTCGGAGAGCGCGAGAGTTGCCGGGAAGGCGCCTTCCACAAGGCGCTGGATGCTGCCTTCAATGCCCTGGCGGCGCTGCCCGTCGAGGATGTCGCTGTCGCCTTCACCGATGTGCCGGTTCCCGATCGGGGCTGCGACTGGAAGGCGCGCATGGTGGCCGAAGCCGCGCACCGCGCCGTCTACCGCTTCGACACCTTCAAGTCCGACAAGGCGCCGGCGCCCCAACTCGCTCGCGTCACCCTGCTGATCAGCGAGAACGGCGATGCCGAGGCCGCCAGGCAAGGCGCGCGCATCGGCGACGCCATCGGCCAGGGCGTGACCACCACCCGCACGCTGGGCAACCTGCCCGGCAACGTGTGCACGCCACGCTACCTGGCCGAGCAGGCCGAGTCGCTGGGGCAGGCCTCAGATGGTGCGCTCGGCGTGGAGATCCTCGACGAAGACGCTCTGGAGCGCCTGGGCGCTCACAGCCTGCTCTCCGTGGGCCGCGGCAGCGAGCAGCCCTCGCGCTTGATCGTCATGACGTATCAGGGCGCCGAGAGCCCCGACGACGCCCCGCATGTCCTGGTCGGCAAGGGCATCACCTTCGACACCGGAGGCATCTCGCTCAAGGCCGGCGAGGGCATGGACGAGATGAAGTTCGACATGTGCGGCGCCGCCAGCGTGTTCGGCACCGTCACGTCGGTGCTGGCCATCCGGCCGAAAATCAATCTGGTCGCCATCGTCGCCGCCGCCGAGAACATGCCCGATGGCCGCGCCACCAAGCCCGGCGACATCATCACCACCCTCAAGGGACTTTCCGTGGAGGTGCTCAATACCGATGCCGAGGGCCGCCTGGTGCTGTGCGATGCCCTCACTTATGCCGAACGCTTCAAACCGGCCAGCGTGGTGGACATCGCCACCCTCACCGGTGCCGCCATCATCGCCCTGGGCCATCATGCCACCGGCCTGCTCGCCAACGACGATGACCTGGCGCTGGACCTTCTGGACGCCGGCGAGACGGCGTGGGACCGCGCCTGGCACCTGCCCTTGTGGGACGAATACCAGGAACAGCTCGATTCCAACTTTGCCGACCTGGCCAATATCGGCGGCCGTCCGGCGGGTACCATCACCGCCGCCTGTTTCCTTTCGCGTTTCGCCGACACCTTCCCGTGGGCGCATCTGGACATCGCCGGCACCGCCTGGACCTCCGGCAAGGAGAAGGGCGCCAGCGGCCGCCCGGTGGGCCTGCTGACCCAGTATCTGCTGGACCGCGAGGAAGAGACGCGCAGCGTGGAAAACGGCATCGAGCTCTAGATGACCCAGGTCGACTTCTACATTCTTCCGGACACCACCTTGGAAGCGCGTCTCGACTTTGCCTGTCGGCTGGCCGAAACCATCTATCGCAAGGGCTATCGGCTGCATCTACATGCCGAAGACGAGGCCATGGCCCGGGAACTGGACGATCGGCTCTGGACCTTCCGGGCCGACGCCTACGTGCCTCACGCTCTCTCGGGGAACGAGGCAGCGGAGAGTGTGCCGGTGACCATCGGCTGGCAGGATCTGCCGATGGACGGTGAGCCACCCCAGGCGCTGCTCAACCTGCATCCCGGGATCCCCGAATGGTTCTCGCGCTTCGAGCGGGTCGCCGAGATCATCAACCAGCACCAGGACGTGCTCACCGCCAAGCGCGAATGCTGGCAGACCTACCGCAAGCGCGGCTACCCGGTCACTCCGCATCAGCTCAAGGGCCAGGCAGGCTGACGCCTCCCTCGGCGTCACGCTATAATCGATTCCATTTTTCAGCATCCCCGGCACCCTGGCAGCGCCCATGTGGCGAACTGTCATGGGTCGGCGCCACCTCCTCGACCCGGAATGCCCATGGACAAGACCTACCAACCCGAGAAGATCGAATCCCGCTGGTATGCGCGCTGGGAAGCCGACAACCGCTTCGCGCCCTCCGGCGAAGGCACGCCCTACGCGATCATGATTCCGCCGCCCAACGTGACCGGCAGCCTGCATATGGGCCATGCGTTCCAGGACACCATCATGGATACCCTGATCCGCTGGCGGCGGATGCAAGGTCATAACACGCTCTGGCAGGTAGGCACGGACCACGCCGGCATCGCCACCCAGATGCTGGTCGAGCGCAAGATTGCCGCGGAGGAAGGCAAGACCCGTCACGACCTGGGACGCGAGGCCTTCATCGAGAAGGTGTGGGAGTGGAAGCGGGAATCCGGCGACCACATCACCCGTCAGCTGCGCCGCATGGGGGCGAGCGTCGACTGGTCCCGCGAGCGCTTCACCATGGACGACGGCTTCTACCGAGCGGTACAGGAAGTCTTCGTGCGCCTCTTCGAGGAGGATCTGATCTATCGCGGCAAGCGACTGGTCAACTGGGACCCCACCCTGCACACCGCCATCTCCGACCTCGAGGTGGAGAACCGCGACCAGCAGGGCAGCTTCTGGCACTTCCGCTATCCGCTGGCGGACGGTGTCACCACCGACGCCGGCCTCGATTACCTGGTCGTCGCCACCACCCGCCCCGAGACCCTGCTCGGTGACACCGGGGTGGCGGTCAATCCCGAGGATTCCCGCTACGCATCGCTGGTGGGCACGTTCGTGGAACTGCCGCTGGTGGGTCGCCGCATCCCCATCGTCGCCGACGAGCACGCCGACATGGAGAAGGGTTCCGGCTGTGTGAAGATCACCCCGGCGCATGATTTCAACGACTACGAGGTGGGTCGGCGCCAGGAGCTGCCGCTGATCAACGTCTTCACCCAGGACGCCGCCATTCTCGCCCGGGCCGAGGTCTTCGACATTCAGGGGCGTCCCCTCCCTGAGGTCGACTCGACCCTGCCCGAGGCCTATGCCGGTCTCGACCGCTTCGAGGCCCGCGAGCGGATCGTCACCGACATGGGCGCTGCCGGCCTGCTCGAGCAGGTTGAGACGGTCAACAACACCCTGCCCTATGGCGACCGCTCCGGCGACGTCATCGAGCCGCTGCTGACCGATCAATGGTTCGTGGCCGTTGAGCGCCTGGCCAGGCCGGCCATCGAGGCCGTGGAAAAGGGTGATATCGCGTTCGTGCCGAAGAACTACGAGAACATGTACTTTGCCTGGATGCGCGACCTTCAGGACTGGTGTGTCTCCCGCCAGCTGTGGTGGGGCCACCGCATCCCGGCCTGGTACGACGCCGAGGGCAATGTCTATGTGGCGCGCAACGAAGCGGAGGCCAGGCACAAGCATGGGCTATCCGCCGATGTCCAGCTGACCCAGGACGAGGACGTGCTGGATACCTGGTTCAGCTCCGGGCTCTGGACCTTCGGCACACTGGGCTGGCCGGAGCAGACCGAGGAGTTGGCGACCTTCCATCCCTCGAGCGTGCTGGTCACCGGCTTCGACATCATCTTCTTCTGGGTCGCGCGGATGATCATGATGACCGAGAAGTTCATGGGCGAGGTGCCTTTCAAGCAGGTCTACGTCCATGGACTGGTGCGCGACGGCCAGGGCCAGAAGATGTCCAAGTCCAAGGGCAATGTGCTGGACCCCATCGATCTGATCGACGGCATCGACCTGGAGGCGCTGGTCGAGAAGCGGACGGGCAGCCTGATGCAGCCGCAGAAGGCCCGGGCGATCGCCAAGGCGACCCGCGCCGAGTTTCCCGAAGGGATAGAACCCCACGGCACCGATGCCCTGCGCTTCACTTTCCTCTCCCAGGCCACGACCGGGCGCGACATCAAGTTCGACATGGGACGCCTCGATGGCTACCGCAACTTCTGCAACAAGCTGTGGAACGCCTCGCGCTATGTCCTGATGAACGCCGAGGGCGAGGACACCGGGCGCTCTCTCGAAGGTCAGTACAGTGAGCCGGTCGAACTGTCCCTGGCCGACCGCTGGATCGTCTCGCGCCTGCAGCAGACCGAGGCTCAGGTGACCAGGGCCCTGGAGGAGTTCCGCTTCGACCACGCCTCCCAGGCGCTCTACGACTTCGTCTGGAACGAATACTGCGACTGGTACCTCGAGCTCTCCAAGCCGGTACTGTGGGACGAGGCCGCCTCCGCGGAGGCCAAGCGCGGCACCCGCCGCACCCTGGTCCGCGTGCTGGAGGCGATCCTGCGCCTGGCCCATCCGATGATGCCCTTCATCTCCGAGGAGATCTGGCAGCGCGTCGCGCCGCTGGCCGGCACCTGCCAGGCCGAGGGAGACTCCCTGATGGTCCAGCCCTGGCCGCAGGCCGATGACTGCAAGGTCGACGAGTCGGCGACCCGCGATATCGAGTGGCTCAAGGGCGTGATCGTGGCGGTGCGCAACATCCGTGCCGAGATGAACATCGCGCCGGGCAAGCCGCTTGAGGTGTTGCTCACCAAGGGCAGTGCGGAAGACGCCAGGCGCCTGACGGCCAACCGCCCCTTCCTCGCCAAGCTGGCCAAGCTGGAACGCGTTGACTGGCTCGACGACCCCGAGCAGGCCCCGCTATCGGCTACGCAGCTGGTGGGCGAGATGGAGGTGCTGGTGCCCATGGCCGACCTGATCGACAAGGAGGCAGAGCTCGCCCGCCTGGCCAAGGAGATCGACAGGCAGGACACACTGATCGCCGGGATCGAGAAGAAGCTGGGCAATGAGAGCTTCGTGGCCAAGGCGCCGGAGGCGGTGGTCGAGAAGGAGCGCGGCAAGCTGGCGGATTTCCGGGCCTCACGCCGCCTGCTGGTCGAGCAGCGGGACAAGATCACCGCGCTTTGACGCCTCCTTTGCAGTGACGCACCGGCGGCCTCTTCGGCGTGGCATCGGCGTTTCACGCTCCAGGCATGACTCAGTCCGCCTTTCGCCAGCCGCCCAGCACGCGCTGGTCAGGGCCGAAGAATACCAGCCGGTCGTGGTCGATCAGGTAGCGGTAGGCAGTATCCAGCATGCCTGTCACTCGCGCCGCCTCCTCGCGCCGAGGGCAGGCATGCCGCGAGGTGGCAAGCTCGGTGAAGGCGAGGCGCTGGTTCTCACCCAGTCGCGCTCGCCCCGTCATCTGGTTGCAGCCGTCGCTGCCGGTGACCCGGCCGTCGACCCCGATGCGAAACCAGGCAGGCTGGGGCAGGGAGAGGCGCTCGTCGGTACCCACCAGCAGCAGATTCCAGCGCTGATCGACCACGGGCCCCTCCAGGCGGGCTGCGGGCGCCTCGACCTCGGGCTGCGGGCTGCTGCTGCAGGCAGCCACCAGCAGGGCACCAGCCGCCAGCAGCAGCATGTTACGTAACGACTTGATCATCATGGTATCTTCCTTGGGGCATGGGGTGTCGATCCAGGTGTCAAGCGTGCCCCAGCCGAGGCATCGAGACAATTGCCCACACCCCCATTTCCAGCTCTCCTCATGAGGCCCCGCATGCTTCGCGCGCTTCACAACGATGCCATCGGCAAGCTGATCCTGCGACTCACCGTGGCCGGCCTGCTCCTTCCCCACGGGCTGAACAAACTGCTCAACCCGGGCAGCCTGACCGGAATCGGCAACACCCTGGCCGGCCAGGACCTGCCGACCGTGCTCGCCTACGGCGTGCTGATCGGCGAGGTGGTAGCCCCCCTGATGGCGCTGATCGGTTGGCGAAGCCGCGTGGCGGGGGTGCTGATGGCCGCCAACATGGTGGTGGCCATCTTCCTGGTGCACCTGGGGGAACTCACCGCCGTCAAGGTCAACGGCGGCTGGGCTCTGGAGTTGCAGGGCTTCTTTCTGTTCGGCGCCGTGGCACTGGTCTTCCTCGGCAGCGGACGGATGGCCTGGCGGCCCGACTGAGCCTGCCGTCGGACCCCGGCGCTCACCAGGTCCCGGTATTCTCCATCGACGCCCAGGGCTCTTTCGGTTCCTGGGGATCACCTTTCTGCAGCAACTCGACGGAGATATTGTCGGGGCTTCTGACGAAGGCCATGTGGCCGTCGCGGGGCGGACGGTTGATGGTCACGCCGTTGGCCTGCAGGTGCTCGCAGAGGGCGTAGATATCGTCCACCCGATAGGCCAGGTGGCCGAAATTGCGCCCGCCGGCATACTCTTCCGGATCCCAGTTGTACGTCAATTCCAGTTCAGGCGCCTTGAGCTCGGCGGAGCGCGCCTCATCTTCGGGGGCGGCGAGGAAGACCAGAGTAAAGCGGCCCTTCTCGTTCTCCTTGCGCCGCACCTCCTTGAGGCCGAGCAGGTCGCAGTAGAAGTGCAGCGACGCATCGAGGTCGCTGACCCGGACCATGGTGTGCAGGTACTGCATGGAGGAACTCCTGTCGCGTCAATCGTGGGTGTATTCGGAGAAGATCGTCGGGGTGCGGTCGTCGCGAGACCAGCCCAGCACCGCGTAGTCGTCGTGGCGG
>Ga0207714_1002810_pt1 | contig 10262 bp, 8 predicted proteins | sample PonA232FremontCA_2_FD_187270 | JGI IMG/M metagenome (GOLD analysis project Ga0207714, IMG submission 187270) | Marine sediment microbial community from Fremont, CA, USA - Pond A23 Sediment 2 (SPAdes) | ecosystem: Environmental > Aquatic > Marine > Unclassified | place: USA: Fremont, California... | reverse complement strand
TCGACCGACTCGCCCGCCTCGATGGTCGAGGCGTTCAGCGACACGTCGGTCACCGCGAGGTCGGCCGGGTCCGGTTCGACGACCGCCAGCGTCCCCGCCGACCGATTTCCGACCGCGAGTTCGTAGTCGCCGGGCGTCGGCGCGGTCCCCGAGAAAGTCAGCGTCTCGGTCGCGCCGCCGCCGAGTTCGACGGTCTCTGACCCGACCACGCTCCCCGAGAGGGTGAGGTTCACGGTCGCACTCCGGGCGGTCGACCCGCCGTTCTCGACGGTCGCGTTCGCCGCGAACCGTTCGCCGGTCGTCACGCTGTCGGCCGCGAGTTCGACGTCGGTCACCGCGAACCCCTCGGTCGCGCCGACCGCGAGCGTTCCGGGACCCTCGACGGTGGCCGCGAGTCGGTAGGCGTCCTCGGACGACCCGACGACCTCGGCGTCGAGTTCCGACCACGACCCGTCGTAGCCGTACGCCCGCAGGTCCGCCGGGTCGGCGTACTCGCCGAGCGCGGACCGCTCGACCGCGACCGTCACGGTGGCGTTCTCGACGCCCGAGTCGACGTACTCCGCGTCGAGGTCGAGATACGCCAGCGTCTCGTCGGGCGAGGTGGCGTTCGTCCCCGTGGCGTCCGCCCCGGTCGCGTCGCCCAGCGCGGGCACGCCCTCGGGTGGCGTCGCGCTCGCGACGGTCCGGACGACGAGTCGGGCGTCGTCGCTCCCGAGGTTCACGGCGACGGTTCGGAACTCGACGCCGGTATCGTCGGCGACCGCGCTGGCGGGCAGGTCGGACTCGATTGTCTCGTCGCCCCGCGCGTTGCGCACCTCGACGGCGGCCTCGTTCGGGCCGACCTGTTCGGTCTCGGTCAGGACGGGCGGCGGACCGAGGCTGACCGACCCGCCGCCACCGCCGCCACCGCCGCTCTGAGCCCGCTCGTTCGACTCGACATCGACCGTCGCACTCGCGTTGGCCGCGCTGCCGTCGCCGTCGACGACTCGCACGGTCGCGTCGTAGCTCCCGGCGCTGTCGTAGGTAGTCTCGACGCTCGCGTTGGTCGTCGTGTTGCGCTCGAACTCGCCGTCGCCGTCCACGTCCCACTCGTAGCGTTCGATGGTGCCGTCGTCGGTCGAGTTGCCCGCGTCGAGGGCGACCGTCTCGCCCGTCTCGACCTCGGCGGGCGTGGCCGACAGCGCGGCGGTCGGCGTCCCGGTAATCGCGATCTCCGCGCTGGTCGCGGTCGTCCGGCCAGCGGCGTCCTCGACCACGAGTTCGACCGTCGCGATGCCCAGTTCGTCGAACTCGTGGGTCACCGCGCTGCCGTGCTTCTCGGTGGCGTTGCCGCCCCCGCTGAACCGCCACGTGTAGGTCAACGCGCTCGGGTCGGTCCCCGCGTCGGTCGCGTTCGCCGACACCGAAACGTCCCCGGTGACCGACACCTCGTCCGGAATCTCGGTCGACTCGATGGTCGGGTCGCTGGGTTCGCTCACCGAGACGCTCAGGTTCGTCACGTCGGCGTTGCCGTTGTTGTCGGTGACGGTGAACGTGGCGTTTTGCTCGCCGGGGTCGTCGTACGTCCACTCGATTCGCGGCCCCGTCTCCTCGATTTCGCCGTCGCCGTCGAGGTCCCACTCGTAGGCCACGAGTTCGCCGTACTCGTCGCTGCTCGCGGTCCCGTCGAAGGTGACCGGTGCGCCGGCTTCGGCCTGTTCGGGGGCCGCCGTCGCCACCGCCTCGGGGTCGTCCTCGGGCACGATAGTCACCGTCCCGGTCTCGGTGTCGGTTTTGCCCGAGCGGTCGGTCACGGTCAGGGTCACCGACTTGTCGCCGGGCGAGGAGAAGCTTCGGTTGACCCGCTCGCCGGTCGCGTTCGTCCCGTCGATGGACCACTCGTACGACGCGACGCCGACGTTGTCGGAACTGGCCGAGCCGTCGAACCGGATGGACTCGCCCACGACGTGATGCTGGGGGTCGCCCTCGCCGTCCTCGACCTCGAACGCGGCGCTGGGCGGCTGGTCGGCCCCGACTTCGACCGTCGTACTCGCCGCCGTCGTCTCGCCACCCTCGACGACCGTCACACTCGCCTGCCGCTCTCCCGCGCGGTCGTAGGCGTACGAGACGGTGTTTGCCGACGTGTTGGCCTCGGGCGCGCCGTCGCCGTCGAAGTCCCACCGGTACTCGTCGGCACCGTCGGGCGCGGCGAACGTCACGTTCCGGTCGACCTCGACCGGGTTCGGAGCGGCTTCGAGGGACGCCTTGAGGCAGTTCGCGCCCCGCTGGATGACCAGCGGTTCGCCCATCACGAGGTCGAGTTGCTCGCCGTTCGTGGTACCGTCGTTGGTCCGGACCTCCCACTCTTCGATGCCCGAGAAGGAGTTGGTGATGGTCACGCGCTCGCCGGAGTCGAGATTGTGGAAGCCCCGGTAGGCCCCGCCGTCGGTGCCGTGTTTGACCGTCCCCTGACTGTTGTTCCACGCGTCCCACGACCAGTCGGCGCTGAAGTAGCCGCCGTCGAACGCCTCGACCGGCGCGCCCGGACCGTCGGCCACGAACTCGGCGTCGCGGTGGCCGTACCGGGTCCCTTCGGCGTCGACGTAGTCGTCGCTCATCCCCGGCTTGGGGTACATGTCGTCGAGGTACGCCCACTCGCCGGCCGGGAGCCCCACCGCGTCGCCCTCGGTGACGAACTCCCACGAGACCGACCCGCCGCCGGGCGAGGGTTCGAAGAAGCCGTCACCGGGGATGCCGCCGAAGATGCCGTTGTACGGTCGGTGCGAAGAGATGCCGATGTTCTCGTAGAGCCTGTCGTGGCGGGCGACCATACTCACCTCGCCGTCGGCGTTCTCGTAGAAGAACAGGTGGCTGTGGTCGTTCTCCGCCCAGTTGTACAGGCCGTAGGTGCCGTCTTCCCACGGCTCGTCCCGATACTGGTCGTTGAGATACGGCGCGTAATCGGCTATCTGGCCCGTCCCGTCGAGGCCGCGATAGCGGTAGTCCATGATGGACTCGATGGTGACCGGCCCGTCCCAGTCGGGGTCCTCGTAGGAGCCGGTCACGTCGCCCACGTCGTTGCTGCCGCGCTTGCGGACCTCCGGCACCATCTTCCCGTGGTCGTGCGTGAACGCCTCGACCTCGTAGCAGACGTTCGTGCCGGGCTGGCTGAGCGTGAACGTCCCGTCGTCGTGGTGGTTGGCGGCGGCGGTTCCGACGAACTCCAGTCCGCCCAGCGGAATCATCGACGTTACCGTGACGAACGCCAGCGTCAGACTCAGTATCGTAGCTCTATCGGGGCTCATCTGGCTGCTGGCCCATCGTATTCCGCTGTTTCCCTTTGTTATGGCCTCGCTGGCCGGGCCGCTCGGCAGTGGCTACTCGGAGATAGTCGCGGCGTACGCCCGACGCCAGAGTCGAAGGCGCGGCCTGTCGGGCGCGCTCGTCCCGACGCTCGCTCGGAGTCGGCGCTTCGAGGGGACTGGTCGACCGGAATGGAGCCAGTAGGCCGGGCCTGTCCCGGCGTCCCGTCCGGCGTTACGGTCGCCGGTCGTCGACGGCTTCCGCGCCGCGCTCGGTCACGCGGACGCCCTTGGACGAGAGGTGTTGCATTCGCTGGCGCGCGAACTCCTCCTCGGTGGTGCCCCGCGTGGCGAGGACGTACATCTGCGCGTTGCCCGTGGGCCGCATCGTCCGGCCCGCGCGCTGTGCGCCCTGCCGCCGGGACCCGCCGAGTCCCGAGGCCACGATTGCGAGTTCGGCGTCGGGCAGGTCGATGCCCTCGTCGCCGACTCGCGAGACCACCAGCACGTCGCGCTGGCCCGACCGGAACTCCTGTAACAAGTGTTCGCGCCGGGCGTGGCGCATCTCGCCCGAGACGAACGGGACGTTCAGCGCTTCCGCGATGGCGTCGCCTTGGTCGAGGTACTCCACGAAAATCAGGGCCTTCGCGCCGGGATGTTCCGACAGGAGGTGGCGAATCTCCCGAATCTTGGCGGGGTTGCTCGCGGCGGCTTGGCGCTTCTCGTGGCCCACCGTGCTGGCGTACTCGCTCCGGGCGTCCTCGTCGCCCCACGGCACGTACCGAATCTGGACCGACGGCTCTTGGACGTACCCGGCCTCGAACAGCGCGTCCCAGTCGGTGCCGATGGGCGGGCCGACGAGGGTGAAGATGTCCTTCTCCCTGTCGTCCTCCCGCACTGGGGACGCCGTCAATCCGAGTCGGCGTTTGCTCTGGAGGCGCGCGGCCCGGCGGTACACGTTCGCTGGAACGTGGTGTACCTCATCGAACAGGATGAGCCCCCACTCGCGGCTGTCGAACAGCTGTCGATGGCGGTCCATCCCGGCGGTCTGGTAGGTCGCTATCGTGACCGGCCGGACGTCCTTCGTCCCGCCGTGGTACTCGCCGACCTGCGCGTCGGTGAGGGTCGTGTGGGCGAGCAGTTCGTCGTGCCACTGGCTGGCGAGTTCGCGGCTCGGCACCAAAATCAGGGTCTCGCCGCCCACCGCCTCGATTGCGCCCATGCCCGCGACGGTCTTGCCCGACCCCGGCGGGCCGACCAGCACGCCCGACTTCCGGTCGACGAACTCCGCGACCCACTCGCGCTGGTAGGGCCGCAAATCGAGGTCGAGCGTCACGTCCAGCGGCTCGCCCGTCTCCAGTTCGCGGTCGTCCTGCACGGGGTAGCCCGCCTCGTAGAGGACGCGCTTGACCTCCGCGACCGCGTCCTCGGCGACCCAGCTCTCGCTGTCGGAGATGGGCGCGCGGAGTTGGCCGTCGTCGAGCTTCTGGCGGGCGACGTTGCCCATCAGGTCGTCGCTCTCGGCGTCGAGGACGACGTAGCCGTCCTCGTGGGTCCGGAGGGTGAACTTGCGGGCGCGCTCGTACTGGCTTTCGAGCCACGCTTCGAGGTGGGGCGACCGCTCGGGCAGTACGTCCCGGACGGTCCCCAGCAGGTCCGCGAAGTCGTCGAACGGCGCGGCCCACACGTCCTCTTGGCGAATCTCGTACCGATAGCTGCCGGTCGACGTGGTGTCGGTGAGGTGGGCGAACTGCGAGAGCTGTGCGCGGGTGAACTGGGTGGGCTGGTCGACCACCAACTCGCGGCGCTCGGGGAACACCACTACGCGCTCGCGGTCGGCCAGTTTCCCCCAGTCGGTCGGATACCACACCACGGGGTCGGTCGAGACGTCCAGCCGCTCGACGCCCTCGCCCGCCGAAAGCGCTTCGAGCGCTTGGTCGGTCTCGGCCTGCGAGCGGTCGAGCGTTCGGGCCACCTCCCCGGCGGTCACGACCGGGCGACCCAACTCCTCGACCGCGTCGTGGAACGCCGCCACGTCGACGGCGTCCGATTCGTCCGATTCGTCCGACGCGCCCGATTCGTCCGATTCGTCGTCGGCTGGCGCGCCCGATTCGTCCGGTTCGTCGTCGGCTGGCGCGCCCGATTCGTCCGATTCGTCGTCGGCTGGCGCGCCCGATTCGTCCGACGCGCCTGATTCGTCCGGTTCGCCCGACGCGCTCGATGCGTCCGACGCGTCCGACTCCTCGGACGCGTCGGCCCCTCCGCCCTGCGATACCGCCGCCCGCTCTCCCGACTCGTCCTCGGTATCGGTCATCGACGCCGGGTAGGAGCGTCGGGACTAAACGCATTGCGTTATAAAGAACTGCGAGTCCGCATTGAAAACGCGGCGGAATTTTCCGGTTTCTGGCCACAAGGCTTATTTATTCGGACTGACAGCCGGAGTAACATTTGAGTAGTGGGGGTTTGACAGGGGCAGATATGGACACGGAAATCGCGGCCATCGAACGCTGTGCGTACTGTCGGGAGTACGTTCCGATCACGGTGCTGCCGGTCGGTGCGGACGACGGGCCCATCACGGCCGAGGTGGCCGTCTGCGAGGCGTGTCGCGGCGACGGGCAGTGACTGGCGGCGGTCGTCGTTCCCTCGGTTCGACCGATTCCGTGGCGGGCCGTTAGCTCCGGCTTACCGCTCTTCTCGGCGCTCGGGTCGGCCGGGTCGCCCGGTGAGTATAACTGGCAGTCCGTCGTGGCCGGGTGCATGACGTTTCACGCTCCCCGCACGCTCGCGGTCCTCGCGGCCGCGCTCGCCGTCTCTCTCGTCGCACTGGCCTCGGGGCCGGGACTCGCGTTGGGCACCGAACCGGCGGCCTCCGACCCGTCTCCTGCGCTCGGCGAGTCGACCGCCGACGCCGACCGCGCGGCCCGGACCGCCGTCGAATCGTGTACGACCATCGACCGCCCCGGCGTCTACGTGCTGGCCGCCGACGTCGAGAACGGCGGCGGGACGCCGATTTCGGGGACGTGCATCGAGATTACGGCAGACGACGTGACCCTCGACGGCGAGGGCCGGAGCGTGGGCGGCCGGGGCGTGAGCCACACCAAAGCCGTCGGCGTCGTCGGCGCGGACAACGTGACGGTCCGGAACCTGTCGCTCACCGACTGGCACGCCGGCGTGCGGGTCACCGACGGGTCGGCCACGGTCCGGAACGTGAACTCGTCGGGCAACGCCTACGGCGTCCGACTGGTCGACGCCAGCGGGAGCGCGGTCGAGAACAGCACCCTCGCGGACAACCTCGTCGGCGTCCACGCGGGCGCGTCCGACGTGACGCTGGCGGGCAACGACCTCTCGGGCAACGAAATCTCGGTCGAGCGCGACGAGGAGTGACGGGACGGGTGTGGTTGCGGATGCGGTTGCTGGTGCGGTAGCGGTTGCTGGTGCGGTGGCGGGTGCTGGTGCGGTTGCGGGTGCTGGTGCGGTGGCGGGTGCTGGTGCGGTTGCGGGTGCTGGTGCGGATGCGGGTGTTGGTGCGGATGCGGGTGTTGGTGCGGATGCGGGTGTTGGTGCGGATGCGGTTGCGGTTGCTGGTGCGGTGGCGGTTGCGGTTTTCAGTGGCTCAAGCATCGTAGCGGTCGCGGATGCGGTCAGGGTGCGGTTCTCATCGGTTCAAGCGGTAGTTCGCTCCACGAGGCCGTTTCAGGCGTGAAGACGATTCGAAGCTAGCTACTGCCTCGACCTATGAGTGACCGCACCGCCCCGCGACCGCACAGCGGGAGCCTCACGCCTCCCCAGCCTCGGGGCGCACGAGAGCGCCCCTCCCTCGCGCGTAAAGGCGCGGCGCACGAGCGCCGCGCCAGCGCGCGCCGAGGGCGTTCGAGAGGAGTAGCTTTCCCGGTTATCGAGAGGAGTAGCTCTCCTGGTTATCGAGAACGCACAGCTATCGAACGACACCCACCAGCGTCCACTCCCTCGACGCGCAGAAATCGCGCCCGCATCGAGGCTTAAGTCCCCGCGAACCCAACCCACCAACGACATGACCGACAGTCCCTTCGAGACGACGTTCCGCGTCGGCGAAGTGGTCGACGCCGAGTCGTTCCCCGAGACCGAAAAGCCCGAGATGGCCATCCTACAGGTCGACCTCGGCGACGAGACGGTCCAGTCGGTGGCCCAGACCGGCTACAACTACGACCCCGACGACCTCGTGGGACGGCAGGTGCTGTGCGCGACGAACCTCGGGTCGGTCCGCATCGCGGGCGAGAAGAGCGAGGCGCTGACCGTGGGCGTCCCCGACGAAGCGGGCAACCCGGTGCTGGCCAGTCCCGACGAGGACGTCCCGCTCGGCGGGGCGTTGTACTGACTCGGCGTCGAGTCGTTTCCCGCCGAACCGCACCCCGTCTCTCCGGGTCGCCCCTACTCCTCGCCGAACGCGTTGCGCTTGACCGCGCTGGCCCAGTCGGGCCACTCCTGCCGTTGCTCGAAGTCGACCTCGGGGTCGCCCGACATCGCCTTGATGGCGCGGGCGTCCTCGCGGCTCCACACCGACCCGTCCTCGTGAAAGAGGCCGTTGATGATGCCCCGCTCGCGCATATATCGGACGTAAGCGGGCTTGACCATCAGCGACCAGAAGAAGTTGCCGACGCCGTACTCGTGGACGGCGGGCGCGAGCGAGGCGTAGTCGGGGCCGGGTTCGTCGACGACCGCCGACTCGTTCCACCCGAAGTCGGCGACCCGCTGCCACTCGCTCAGATACACCGGCACGTCGAGGTCCCGGCCGAGTTCGAGCGCCTGCGGGAGCAGGTCGTGGAACTGCGCCTCCGAATCGGGGAAGTTGTAGTGCAACTGGAGCACCTCCGCGCCCCAGTCGAGGTAGTCGGCGTTGTTGGCCATGCTGGTCGACCCCACCGTGAGCGGCACCGACCCGCGCTCGTCGACCATGGTCTCGAACATCCCGGCCGCGAACCGCTTCATCGAGTCGAGCCAGCCGGGTTCGTTCATCACCTCGATGGCCAGCAGGCGGTCGTCGTCGCCGTACCGCTCCATGAACCACCGGACGTACTCGCGGGGACCGTCCCACCGCGACCGGTCCAGTAGCACCGCGCTCGACGGCGACTGGACCGGCGGCGCGGTCACGGGGTCGGTGTCGTAGAGGTGTCGTTCGGTGGGTTCCTTGCCGACGCTCTCGAACAGCCCGAACAGCACCGCTATCCCCCTCTCGTCGGCGGTCGCGAGGAAGTGGTCGACCGCCTGTTCGAGCGCTGCCGGGTCCCGCCGGAACTGCTCGTAGCTCACCCACGTCCGGATGGCGTTGAGGTTCACCGCGTCGGCGTAGCCCAGATCGCGCTCGATTACGGCCTCGTCGTAGTCGTGCCACATCTGAAACGTGTTCCACGCCCGCGCGGGCACGTACAGCGCGCCCCGCACATCCACGGGGTCGAGGCTCGCTGCCGCCCGGTCGTTCGACTGCGGGGCGTCCCGGTCACCGAAGACGGTCGAACCGGAACAGCCAGCGACGCCGCCGAGTCCGACCGAAGCGACGGCTCCCAGGAGTCGGCGACGGGTGTGGCGGCGAGTCATCCCTCCGGGCCACTACGGCCAGCCGTGTAAATACCGAGCTACGTTCCGGGATACGTCCGGCCTGTCGAGGTGAGTAACGCCGGCTTTCCCGGCCGAATCGCGTTATCGCGCGCCCCGGAACACTATCTCGGCGTCACAATCGGGACAGACCTCGCGGTCGGCGTCGAACTCGGTCTCGCAGAACGAACAGACGTGGGTGTCGGTTCGGGAGGAGGCGGCCGATTCGTCGCCGTCAGTCGAGTCGCAGTCAGTCGAATCGGCATCGGTGGTCGCGCGCTCGCTGGCGGGGTCGCGCTCGGCGGCGTCGGCCCCTTGTGTCGACGCTGTCGGGGTCTGTCCGTCGCTGCGCGCCGACTCGCCGCCGCCTCGCAGTTCCCGCGTAATGTCTTTCAACAGGTCCATGTCGTCACCTTGTCGTGGCCACGTTCCCATTGTTATAGTGTGACTTACGGCCGACAAGCCGGGCCTGAGTCTCGTGGGGGACTGCTTACCCGGCGAGCGAGAATCGGTGACGAGGGCTGGCTGGCCGAGACGCAGGTTGGCTACTCGGTCACGCGTGCGACCCGGACGGCCGCCCGTACCGCGAACAGCGGGAGCGCGTGGATTGCGACCGTCGCGCTCGCGACGGTCGCGAGCAGGGCGAGCGGAGTGGTGGGCAACGCGGCGAGGAGGCCAGCGAATGTGACCGCGAGCACGACCGCGCCCGCGAGGACGGTAGCGAGGGCGGTGCTTGCGATTGGGGCGTGAGCGGCGTCGGCGCGAGCGGCGTCGGCCGCCCGCGTTGCTGTGCGCCGGAGCGTCGTTCGAGTCGGGACCGAGGTCGAATACTGGCGGTGTCGCATGAGTCTAGTCGTCGTGAAGTCGGTGGTCGAGCGGTTCGTCGACGTTCGTGCGGTGGTGCGTGCCGACAGTCGCCGCCCGTCTCCCGGTCGTCGCGGACGCGTCGTCGAGTCAGGCCGAGCGGTCGGTCTCGACTGCCGTCACGGCGCTGACGCCGAAGCCGTCGGCGACCGCGTCGCGGACCGCCGCCCGCTCGTCGTCGACCGACTCGTCGAGTCGGACGCTGACCCGGACCGAGGCGTCGACCCGGAGATCGTTGAGCGTCGGCGTGACGCCGTTGACGTCCACGACCTCCGCGCTGGCGACCGCGCCGCTCCGGTCGACGACGGAGGTGACGCCGTCTTCGAGCGTGCCGTCGCCACCGCGCGGGACCTGCACTTCGAGGTCTGCCGTCGCGTTGATTTGGAGTGCGTTCATGGCTGTGGGGCTCCCGTCGGGTGTGACCCCGATGGCCGCACTCGCGGCGCTGTCGGGAGCGCAGATGGCTCTGGTCGGTGGAGTCCGAGCCGCGAAACCGGACAGCTACCGGGCGAGCGCGTCGGAGAAGCGAGTGGCGTCCGAGACCACGCC
>Ga0207714_1002809_pt1 | contig 10264 bp, 10 predicted proteins | sample PonA232FremontCA_2_FD_187270 | JGI IMG/M metagenome (GOLD analysis project Ga0207714, IMG submission 187270) | Marine sediment microbial community from Fremont, CA, USA - Pond A23 Sediment 2 (SPAdes) | ecosystem: Environmental > Aquatic > Marine > Unclassified | place: USA: Fremont, California... | reverse complement strand
CGCGGCAACATAGACGACATAACAACGGCTATAGAAGAACTGCCAACCGAGGAGCTACAGAACCCCGGTGGCTTCGGAAATCCCGGAAGCCCGGGCACAGAAACCGGAGGGATAGGTGGTGGCTTCGAGGGCGATGCGTTCGGGGAGGTGACCGACCTCCTTGAACTCATATTCGTCCCCGAGGTTATCGCTATAGTCGCCGTCTCCGTGATATTTTTCACACTCGTTTCTATACTCCTCAACGCTGCCGTGAGCGCGGGTCAGGTAAACGCCATCTACTCCGTCTTGGTCGGCGGCGAACCCGTGCGTGAAGGTGTCGAAGGGTTATTCTCGGACTCGAAGGCGTTCGCAGCTCTTCTCCTGCTCGAAGCCGCGCTACTGCTCGGTTCTACCGGGTTCTTTCTCCTCATAGGTGCGGCGGTAGTCGGTGCCACCGGAGGCGCGGTAGCGTTCCTACTCGGGGCTGCTGTCGTTCTCGGGTGGCTCCTTGCGATACTCGTAATACACACGCTTTTTATTTTCGCGCCCCAGTCCGTGGTCATCGACGAAAGAGGTGCAGTCGGTGCGGTTCGGGGCAACGTTGGGTTCGTTCTCGAAAATCCCGTTGAGTTCATCGCGTACGTCATCTTTGCTTTCGCAGCCCTCGTTGCCTTTGCCTCCGTCGCCGGCTTTCTGAACGTTCTTGGTGCGCCCGCCGCGGTTTCGGTTCTGGGATTCGTCCTGTTCACACCTTTCATAGGCGTAGTAAAGACGGACATGTACACGAGATACGCAGGCGAGGAGGTCAGTCTGTCACGCGACGCTTCCCTGTCGCTCGAAAGCCTCACGACCACGCTCCGTCGCGGCTGGAATGAGACGGTTTCTTTCACCGTCTCCAACCTCCATCTCGTCGCTGTCAGCGCGGTCGTCTTCGTCGGTGCCGGAGCTGCTGTCTGGGAGTACACAATCGCAGCAGAGGTGGGGATAGAGACTTCGATATCCGAAAGGAAGGAACAGCTTTCGCCGGTCGGTGGCTTCCTCAACCTTGCTGCGAACAACTGGTCGGTCGCGGTCGCACAGTCCTATGCGGGTTTCGTCTTTGGCTTTGCCACACTGTTTTCCCTCCTTTTCAACGGAGCCGCAATCGGATTTGTCGCTGCGACGGAGACGAACCTCCCCGAACTCATCGCTTTCGTCATCCCACACGGTGTGATAGAGATACCGTCACTTCTGATATCGGGGGCACTCGGCATACATCTTGGTCTCGTGGCGGTGAGATACGTACGTGGCAGCCTGAATGTAGGAGACATAACCGGAGAGGTCGAACGCGCCTACAACGTCCTAATCGGGCTTCTTCTGCTTTTCGTCATCGCAGGCTTGATAGAGGGTCTTTTCAGCCCGTACTACTACGAGTTCCTCTTCGACCTCTGAGTCACTCCGAAGGCGGTTCGTCGTTCTGACCCGGTACCCCGCGTCCTTCGTAGAAATCGCCACCCCACTGGCTTATCCATATCTCCTGATTTGCGAGGTAGAGTGCGTCCGGCGTGGTGAAGCTGTCGTCCGTGACCGACCACTCGCCCGCCTCTGTGTCGTACTCGACTTCGGTGTTGTAGACGGCTGCCTGACCGAACTCTCCGCCTGCGTCCTGCGGCAGTGGGAGCGTGTGTTCGAAGCTCTCGTTACGTGACTGTCTTCTTTCGGCACGCTGGAGTCTGCCACGTCTGACCGTGTTGTTGAAGTACGTTGCGTAGGTTTCCTTCGCGCCTTCCATTCCAAGGACGGCGTCGGCTGCGTTGAGACCACCTGTGATATCGCCGGCGTCGCGTGCGGTTATCGTGTAGGTGCTTTCGCCTTCGCCTGACGCGAACGTTCCTGCCTCTTCGTCGTAGAGCGTGTCTGTCATGTATCCGAGTACATCTTCGGCTGTGTCCGTGTGGTCTACACCGTCGGTCTCCGAAGCCCACAGAAGACCCTGTGCGACGATACCCTGTGTCGCAGCCTGATTTTCCGCGCCGTTTTCGACCATACCGTTGCCCGCGAGGTTTTCTTCTATAACACCCGCGAGACCGTTTGCGTACTCCGCTGCCGCAGAACGCTGTTGTTCTCCGCCCGCCTGTGGCGCGTAGTAGCCGACAGCACCCAGCATCAGACCGACGGAACGTGTCGATTCCTGCGAGACGATGTCCTCGGGGCTGAAAAACTCCAACGTCGTCTGTGCCATGCCGTCGGTAAGGTTTTGTATGTTCTCTGCAGGGATGAGCGGTTCGGGGTTGACGTATCCGAACCATCCGTTCCCTGCGAGGCTGTTCATATCCGAAAGGAACCAGAGCATCGCTGCGTGGTGGTGTGGACGCGTCGTCCTGTCGCCGTAACCCGGGTTCCCGGGTGCCGGATAGATGGTATCTTGGTTGTATACACCCGGAGGCGGTGTGAACTCGGAGACGAGTCTCAGGCTGTCGTCTCCGCCTCTCGTCAACGCTCCGTTGCTCTGCGGACCGCCCTGTATCAGCGAGGCGTTGATACCTATCTGTGCAAGCGTCGAAAGAAGCTGCGCACGGAACATCGGTGTCATCTCCGACGGGAGTATGTCTGAGTGACTCTCGAAGTTCTTCGCCCACGTGACACCTTTGAGATGTGTCCATGCGAGCGACGAAGGGCTGACCGTCTGCGATGAACCCTCGGGGTTCCAACGCATCGTCGAGGCGTCGGGTCTGCTGTCTTCTTCGCCGCCGAAGTCCGGCTGCTGCGTGAAGCTTGGATCGCCTTCTGTGAAAGCAGCCATGTTGAGCCACGGATTTCTGACCGGCGGCTGTTCAGCATCCGCCGCCTCCAGCATCGCAGGCAGCCGCTCTTCTTGTGCCATCCTCTGCTGCTCGTTGTGCGGGAAACGCACACCGTTCCCGCTCATCGCTATGTTGACGTTCATGTTGTAGAGCGAGAACCAGTACGAGTCCCAAGTCGCGTTCGTCCACGTGTAGGACGCTTCTTCAGGTGCTTCTTCGCCGTCACCTTCACCGCCGGAGGTTCCGTCTCCGTTTCCTTCTTCTCCACCGTTTTCTCCTTCGTTACCGTCACCGCTTCCGCCGCCGAGACAGCCTGTAAGTCCAACGACTCCGCCAGCACCCACAGTCTTCAACAGCTTACGTCTGTCGAGTGACCTGTACGGTTTTTCTTCTGACATATGCCCTAACTTCGTAAGGTCGTACTTTAACCGTGGTTCGGCTGTGCCGGTTTACTACACGAGCGCGCCTGTACGAGGTGTTTCTCCTACAACAGAAGATTAAATATCCGCTCGCGTCTTGTACCGACATGGACGAAGTCAAGAAAGGATTAGAAGGCGTCGTGGTGGACGAGTCGCGCGTCTGCATGGTTGACGGGGACGAAGGAAAGATATGGTACGCGGGCTACGACATGGACGACCTTGCGCGCGAATCGTCGTACGAGGAGCTTCTTTTCCTCCTCTGGAACGACCGGCTTCCGACGGCTGACGAACTCGACGAGATACGCACAGAGGTACAGGAAAGACGCGCACTTCCGGAAGGGGTCGCCGAACTCGTAGACCGCGAAGCCGACCGTACCGGACCGATGGATCTTCTTCGTACCTCCGTTTCGGCTCTCGCATCGTACGACGACGAGCCGAACGACTTAGACGACCCTGCGGACAAATGTCTCGGTGTCATCGCAAAGATGCCGACGATTATCGCGCGCGCGCACCGCGTCCGACAAGGAAAGGTGCCCATCGAACCGCGCGACGACCTAGGGCACGCCGCGAACTTCCTCTACATGCTCAACGACGAGGAGCCTTCGGAGCAGGAAGCGAGCGCGATGGACTCGACGTTCATACTCTACGCCGAACACGGCATGAACGCCTCGACGTTCTCCGCGTGTGTCACAGCCTCGACGCTCGCAAACGTCTACTCGTCGCTCACCTCAGCGGTCGGCACCCTGCAGGGACCGCTTCACGGAGGAGCGACCGAGACGGTAATCGATATGCTCGAAGAGGTCGGTGACGCTTCGAACGCAGAAAGCTACGTTGAGGAGAAGGTCTCGAACAAGGAGAAGCTACCCGGCTTCGGACACCGTGTCTACAACACCGTAGACCCGCGTTGTGCACACTTCAAGAGACACATAGAGTCGATAAACCCCGACGCGGAACTCTTGGCTGTCGCAGACGCCGTACGCGATGAGGTCGAAGCGCGTCTCGGTGACAAGGGAATCTGGCCCAACACAGACCTCTACTCGGGCACGCTTTACCGCGAACTCGGTGTGCCCGCGCCGTTCTACACGACTCTTTTCGCAGCGTCGCGCGCAGCAGGCTGGTCGGCACATATCGCCGAGCAACTCGAAGACAACCGTATCATGCGCCCGCGCGTCAAGTTCGTCGGCGAGACGGGACGCGAGTACGTGCCCGTGGACGAGAGATAACCACGCTCCTTGTAGCCTCTACCCAAGGTCACGCGGGTCCATATGCTCGATTTCCTCTATTTCGGGATAGAGTGTATCGGTCGAGACTATCGGCTCATCACGTGCCGAAGCCGCGCCAAGGTGCACAGAATCGAAAACACCGAGCGTGTCGTACTTCTCACGTAGCTTGCCTGCTGCCCGCACGTCGTCTTTCGTGAGCGGGACGAGGGTTATTCCTTCATCCTCTATCTGCTCGGATATACGAGACATACGTTCTCGGCTCCAGTCGTCCTGCATTACATACTGTATCTCTATGACCGTAGCTGTCGAAGTGATCGGGTCTTCGAGAACTTCGGGCGAGACGAAGGAACGGAGCCAGTCCTCGATCTTCAGACGTGCGAGTACGGCGTCGGTATCGAGGTACATATAGATTCTAAGACTTCTTCTTACGTTCCATGCGTGTCTGAATATCCTCTCGCGCACTCTCGTCGGCACGCTCGTGCAGGCGTGCGTACTGCTTCTCCTCCCGTACGACGAGACGGACGCCGTACCGAATCGCGTCGGAGCGCGACGAGAACACACCTTCTTCTACGAGGGCATCTAGCTCATTGACCAGCTCAGAGGGAAGAGAGACCGGAACAGACTTGCGTTCGCTGTCGGTGCTCATGTCTTATACAAAGACTATACAGAAGTATAAGGCAATCGGTGTTTGGCTTCCTACACGTACTCGAAAAGCTCCGAAGCGTCGTCTTTCTCCTCAACGTTGAGCATCCAGTCGAGTGCGTCGCCTGCGCCTTCGTTACCAAGTGCGTCTTCTGCGCATTCGCGGAACTTGTCCTCAAGCTCTTCTTCGGTAAGCGGGTTGCCCGGATGCCCCTTCGGATATTCGAGTTCACGTTCGTACACGTCGTCGGCGGTGTGCACTATCATCTTGTGCGGGAAGGCTTCTCCGTAAACGTCCGTGTACCCCTTGTTCTCGACTATCTTTATCTTGTCCATGAGTTCGCGCACTTCGTCGCCCTTTATCTTGTCGGGCGCGAACTGGTCGAGCGTCATCTCGCCGTCTAGGAACGTGCGCGCTATGCAGTAAGGCATGCTGTGGTCCGCCGTCTCGCGCGTCTCGGGGTCCCATTTTTCCTCCTCTTCCGAGATGATACTTACAGCCGCCTCGTACGTCTCGTTCTCTATCTTCTCGATATCATCGGGGTCAACCTCGTCGATTAACTCCATTACGATGTTGACCGCAGCCTGTGCGTGGTACTCGACAGGGTAGTACTTGATGTACGTTTCGTTTATCTTGAAGTCGCCGCCGCGTCCACCGAATCCGTCGATGTCGAGTTCGAACTCGCCCGTAAGCTGGTTGAAGAAACCGAACTTGCCCTCGAATATCGGTGCGGGACCTTCGACGCCTTCGTCCGCGAGTTCGACGGCGACGACGGCGTTTCTGCTTACGTTTCCGAAAGCGAAGCCCTTCCATTCGGAGAGTTCGCCCGCGCGTGCCTGACGCATCGCTGCGTGCGGATTTATCGCAAGACCGAGCGACTCAACCATCTCGTCCTGCGAAAGTCCTGCAAGCTTACCGACAGCGAGCGTCGCGGAAACAAGACCGTAGTTTACGTGGTCCCAGCCGTTCTTACGGAGCGAAGCGGCGTCACAGAGCCTGCACTGGAGTTCGTAAGCGAGCACCGCAGCGAGCACCATCTCGCGTCCGGACGCTTCGTACCCGTCCGCCGCGGCGAGTACGGCACCGAAGTTGTCGGACGGATGCGCGGGTTCCTTCGAAAGGTAGGTGTCGTTCCAGTCTAAGTACCGTATCAGCGCGCCGTTTGCGAAAGCCGAATGTTCGACCGCCGTCGTCGCGTCGTCCGTGAGCACAGAACCGTCGCGCTCTCCGTTCTTCCGTGTCGCATAACGCAAAAGCGACTCGACGGGCTGTTCGCCGCGTCCTGCATAGGCACAAGCGACGGAATCAACCAGACGCGCTTTAGTCGTCTCCACCGTCTCTTCGTCTAAGTCTTCATAGCTCAGTTCGTCTGCGTACTCAGCGAGTTCTTCCGCGAGCATGCCGGAAAGTTGCGCGGAGGTGTCAAAAGCTAAACGGTCAGTAGGCGACTAAGAGCCTCGTTTTACCCTGCGGACTGCATATCGACTATCGTCACCTCGGGTATGTTTTCCCCCTCCTGCGTCTCCAAGGAACCCTCGACAACACCCCAGAACTCAACGACATCCCCTTCCTCGAACTCCTCACCCTCCCACGTGCCGAAGATGTCGTCCGTCCAGCTGTCCTCGCCTTCCTCCGTGGAGATGAAGTACTGCGAAGAGTCCGCCGCCTGAACCTGTCTAATCTGTCCCCTCTCGACGTGGATCCTGTCCCCTTCGGTCATCTGGTCTTGCGGTACCTGTTCAGCCTCCGACTTCACGGCTTCGGCGTTGTAGCCGTCCGAACCCAGACATCCCGAGACGGCGAACGCCGTACCCGTAGCGACGATAAGCTCTCTGCGTCTCATACGCGTGAGTTGTCGCCGTAACATATCAATCCGACGCCGCGCGGATAATCTGTCCCTGAGTAAAGGACAAAATATTTATATACTGTGCGTATTATGTCCTACTGTAAAGAACACAAAGGTGATACATATGTCAGAAACAGAAACCACGGAAGATTACGAAGAGGTAGAAGACGTAGAGGAAAGCATCGAGGAGACAGTAGAGGAAAGGCGCGAGAAGGTAGAAGAGACCGTCGAAGAGCAGCGCGAGAGGGTCGAGGAAACCGTAGAAGAAGGACTCGACGCCGTAAACGACGGTGTCGTTGACGTTGTCTCGGCTGTTCTCGACACGAGGGCACGTGCCGATGTCTACGTCGCACTTCGCAAACTCGGCGAGGCTGACGCAGAAGAGATAGCCGAGGAGACGGGTCTTTACCCCAAGAAGGTCGATGAGATACTCGAAGGTCTCGAAGACGACGAGGTAGTCGAGACCACAGTCGTCGGCGAAGACGTTGTCTACGAAGCCGTGTCTCCGACCGACCTTGTCGCCGCATTCCCCGGAAGAGTCGTCGACCGTGTACGCGGTATCGTTGAGTCGAACGGCGATGTCGAGGGCGAGGGAGACGACAGACGTGTGCTCAGCACCAGCTGGTCGCCCTACCGCCTCGTCATAGAGCCGAACGAAGAAGAGGAAGAAGGCGAGGAGATACCCGTCCAGACGTAGACGAGACTTACGTAATTAGTCATCCACCTCTGCGAAACGGGTAACCCCGTTTTACGCACGCTTTTGTTACTGCCTATGCCCCCGTAGCCGTTGATACGCATTTGGACGACCTAAGCTTCGGTCGCCGCCCCCGTCTCGTCCAGCATCTCGCGTACCTCCATCTCCCTGTCCCTCGAACCCCCGACGTACTTTGCGAGTCTCCACTCCATCTCCTCGCGTAACATCTCGCGTGCCTCGTCCGTGAGGCTGTACTCGTTCGTGCGTTCGTCGCGCGGTCTCTTTTCGAGGTAGTTTGAGTTGACGAGACGGTCGAGGTTAGGATAGAGCCTTCCATGACTAACCTCGTCCTCGTAGTACTCCTCGAGTTCGTTCTTTATAGCCAGCCCGTACTTGTCCCCACCCACAAGAACGTTGACGATGTTCTTCTGGAACTCTGTCAGGTCTTCCATCGTGTTCCAAACAAACGCCTTCTGTCACTTATCGTTATCCCACGGGAATTCCTGCCGGTTAGTTTAACACATCTTACACTTATGACCGCAGCGTGAGCATTCCCACGCTCTGAGAAACACGGGAAGGCACCAAAACCGTCTTTAAGCGTCGGTGTCAATCTCTTGTAATGGTACTTGGTGACTTGGGTTCTTCGCTGCAGGACGCGCTTGAGAAGGTCGCAGGCAGGTCTCGTATAGACGAGGAGGCTGTCGAGGAAGTCGTCCGCGACATACAGCGCGCTCTTCTGCAGGCCGACGTTGATGTCACGCTCGTAAACGAACTTAGCGACTCGATACGTGACCGCGCCCTCAACGAGGAGCCGCCGACGGGTACGAGTCCGCGCGAACACGTTCTGCGTATCGTCCACGAAGAGATGATGGGCGTCGTCGGCGACGCGACTGAGTTCGACCTTGAGGAACAGACTATTCTCCTTGCAGGTCTTCAGGGTAGCGGAAAGACGACGACGAGTGCGAAGATGGCGCGTTGGTTCTCGCGCAAAGGTCTTCAGCCCGCGGTGATACAGACCGACACGTTCCGACCGGGTGCTTACGACCAGTCGAAGGAGATGACGGAGCGTGCGGAGGTGCCTTTTTACGGTGACCCTGACTCGGAAGACCCCGTCGAGATAGCGCGTAAAGGTCTCGAAGAGTTCGAAGACCGCGAGGTCGTCATCGTCGATACAGCGGGACGGCACGCACTCGAAGACGAACTCGTCGCAGAAATCGAAGACATCGAAGAAGTCGTACAGCCGGATATGTCTCTGCTTGTTCTGGACGCCTCGATAGGGCAGAGCGCGAAGGACCAAGCCGAGGCGTTCGACGAGGCGGTGGGGATAGACGGTGTTATCATCACAAAGCTAGACGGTACGGCGAAAGGTGGCGGCGCGCTCACCGCTGTCGATCAGACGGACTCGTCCATCGCGTTCATCGGCACAGGGGAGGAGGTCAAGGATATCGAAAGGTTCGACCCCGACGGCTTCATCTCGCGTCTCCTTGGTATGGGCGACATACGCGCGCTCGTGGACCGTGTCGAGGAGGCGATGGAAGAGACGGATGTGGACGAGGAAGAACTCGACCCCGAAAAGCTTCTCAGCGGCGACTTCACGCTGCGCGATGTCTACAAACAGATGGAGGCGATGGGCAACATGGGGCGACTCGACCAAGTGATGGACATGATACCCGGTATGGGTGGTATGGGCGACCTAAAGGACGAGATGCCCGACGACTTTGCGGAGGTCACAGAACAGCGTATGGACAAGTACAAGGCTGTCATGGACTCGATGACAGATGAGGAACTCGATGACCCTTCGCGCGTCGGACCGTCCGAAGTACGAAGGATAGCACGCGGTTCGGGAACGAGCGAGGAAGACGTGCGTGAACTTCTGGAGTACTACAACACGATGGAGCAGACGATGAGCCAACTCGGGGGAGGCAGGGATATGGAACGTATGATGCAGAAGATGGGTGACATGGACGGTATGGGCGGCGGCAACATGCCGTTCTGAAACACGGAGCCGCGACGAGAATGTGGCACGAAGTCTGCGCAGAAGATGAACTCGACGAAGGTGACTGCGCGACGACCTTTATCGAAGGTGAACGTGTCGCTGTTTTCCGTGCAGAAGACGAATACCACGCAGTAAGCGACGTGTGTACACACGCAGGCGCGTCACTCTCGGACGGTGGCGTACGCGAAGGAACGGTACGGTGCCCACGACACGGCGCGCCTTTCGACCTGCGTACAGGAAAAGCACTCGGCTATCCTGCGAGCGAAGACCTACGAACCTATGAAACGAAGGTAGACGAAGGTGTTGTGTACGTCCGTAAGGACAAAGAAGTGTGACGAGTCCGAGAAATCAACGACGTACGATGAACTGATCTCCCGACGATATGCCGGTGCGGTTCGCGTAGCCGCGGTTCGCCTCTACGACAAACTGTGCGGGTCCGTCGCTGCAGTAGTAGTCCGGATTGCTACACACCTTTTCACCCGTGAAACCCGGCGACGCGTGTTCGATGTTAATGACGCGCCCGTCTGAGTCAATGAAAATAATATCGAGAGGCACGACTGTGTCTTTCATCCAGAACCTCCGTTGTCCGGCGTTAGGACCATAGACGAACAGCATCCCGGTTCCGTTTGGAACTGACTCGCGGTTCATGAGACCTCTCTCTATTTCTCTCACGGAATCCGA
>Ga0207714_1002808_pt1 | contig 10267 bp, 8 predicted proteins | sample PonA232FremontCA_2_FD_187270 | JGI IMG/M metagenome (GOLD analysis project Ga0207714, IMG submission 187270) | Marine sediment microbial community from Fremont, CA, USA - Pond A23 Sediment 2 (SPAdes) | ecosystem: Environmental > Aquatic > Marine > Unclassified | place: USA: Fremont, California... | reverse complement strand
CCTTTCTCGGGGAAACGCCCAACGCCGAACAGACGGAGATTCTGAACCGCGAGGTGCTCAGCTTCGACGGCGGGCTGGGCTCGCTGGAAGCCTTCGCCGCCCGGCCCCTCGTGATCGAAAACCGCGCCCTCGGGTACCGAATTGAGTACCATCTGGAAGATTTCGAGGTCACCCGACGGCGGACGCAGTACGACGGTGAGCCGTTCTTCGAGGAACTCGACGGAAGTCCGGCCCAGGAGGCCCGGTGGGAAAAGGCCCGTCGGGAGGCGTTCCTCGGCTCCTTTCATCACCTCATGCTCGCGATGATCGAAGACCGGGTCGAGGAGCAGGGCTTCAAGCTCTTCTATTATCAGGGGTCTCCGTCGGGGCCGCCCGGGAAGAGCACCTTCAGCTCCACCTTCCCGCAGATCTCGAGCGGTCGAATGTCCATCGGCGTGGGAGACCTCATGACCGAGGCGGACACGTCGGACGACCATATCCTCGACTATTCGGGCATGGCCGAGGTGATCTACCTCGGGGAGAAGCAGAGCGAGGCCTATTCCGAGTGGCGCCGGCAGCGGACCGGACGCCGGGGCGGACGGGCGCCCCGCTATCAGACGTCTCAGTTTTGGCTGGAACGAGGCCCCGCTACCGTCGACTACAAAGGGGAGATCGTCGAGCGCTACGGCGTGACGGTGTCCGGGTACTTCGGGTACGAACGAATGGCCGACCGGGTGCCGAAAGAGTACCGACCGCAGTAGCCGCCCGGCGGACCGACGAGGAGGCCCGACGAGTGGGGCGACATTCGTATGCGTCTCTTGACCCATCGGGGGCCGAGGGCCAGGTAGCGTCGATTACGGTGGTCCGGGCGGTCGTTGGGAACGCCATCCCCGCGTCACGACGTAGCTGGGCACTGCTACCCACCAGACGTACACGCAGAACGAAGTGGAGCCGAACTGTCGACGACGTTAGATTTTAATGTCCGCAAGTGTCTGCTAGACTGCATAGGACGACGCCCCACGTCGGCCCTCCGCAGAGGGTGCCGGCGTGGGGTCTTTCTACGTCGGATGCGCCTCCCGCACGAGCTCGACCGCCTGCACCGCCCTCTCCGTCGAGCCCACCGTCGCGCAACAGACGGGCCTCGGGGCCCGGCGGGCACGCTGCTCGGTCCCGCCGGGGCCACGGATTCTCTTCGCCGCCCTCGCCCTGTTGCAGAGACCATAGCCGCCGCCTACGACTCCGGATCGGGAAAGGTGCGGGCCGCCAGGACCGGCCCATCGGCCTCTCGGATAACAGCCTCGGTGACGCTTCCCAGCATGGTGCGACGGGCCCCGGTCAGCCCCCGTGTGCCCATGACCGTAAGGGTGTCCGCCTCGGCTGTGGCCTGTACCACGATGTCGGTCGGATCCCCCCGGTGCACGACGTAGGACACCGCCCCCCCTTCTTCGACCACGGCTTCTCCCCATGATCGAAGCTCCTCCTCGGCGCGCTCCTTGGCCTTCCGCGTCTTCATCTTCGGCGATTCGGTCTCGTAGACGGCCGGGAAGGTAGGAACCTCCACGGCGTGGACGAGCCTCATCGAGACGTCGAAGAGGGACCCAAGCCGAGCCGCGTACCGGAGCGCCGCCCGCGAGAGATCGGAGAAGTCGACCGGCACGACGACCCGCGCCACCCCGGGGTCGTCCGCGGGCGCCTGTTCCTCGCGCTGTCGCACCGTCATAACGGGGCACGGCGCCGTCCGCAGGACTTCCTCGGCCACGCTCCCGTAGATGGCCCGCTGCACGCCCCGGCGCCCGTAGGTTCCCATGACGATGAGGTCCGTATCCGTGCTCTCCACCGTCTGGATGAGGGACGGGGCGACGGCGTCGCTCCGATCGGCGTGAAACGCGAGTCGATCGTCGTCGACCGACAGGCCCTGCGCCTCCAGCACCTCGCGACAGCGATCCTCGAACTGGTTGCGGAGCTTGTAACTCGGCATGGGGGAGCGCTTCCCTTCGCCGAGCAGGCGTTCAGGCGTCTCCTCCACGTACGCGAGACGGAGGCCCGCCCCGGTGCGCTCGGTCAGGTCCACCGCGTATCGCAGGGCGCGCTTCGAGGAAGGCGAAAAGTCGAGGGGGACTAAAATCGTTTCGAACATTGGACCCGGTAGACGTGCTGTTGAGAGAAACGGCTGACTTCCTGCACCACACCACCCATCTCTGCGGTTGCAGACAGGGTTGCGCACTATGGATTATAGGGGTATCCTAGCGACCAGCGCCGATACCGATCCGTGAAGAAGTCCGTGAAGATCAATTCTGCCCGGATCGTGCACGGTCCTCCGCTCTCGCGAGAGCGTTTTTGGATACTTTTGCACGGATCGGTAAATCCCAGCGCGCCGCCTCCCTTCAATGTTGTGCTCCAGGGAGTTTCTGGGAATCCCGTCAGGCCTGCGCACACGACACCACGCCCTCTCCGGAGTGCTCCGAGTAAAGAACACACCAGTCACACGGGTGGATCTTGCCCTTCACGCTGAGGCACGCCCCAAACCCATCTCCGTTCTGGTCGGGCACGTAGAGGCTGCAGTTTCCGCAGTATTGATTCCCGCTGGGCGTGTGTTGGAGAGCGACTCCGGGGTTGTCCTGCGGCTGCTGCCCGCCGGGCGTGCGTGTGGCGCCGGAGAGGGATTCTCCCCGGGCTTCGGACTCCGGGAGCGTGGCGTTCTCCGGGTGCGGGACCTCGTGGCTGGGGCCCTGGTCGGCGGTTTCGTCTTCACCATTCTCGCCGTCTCCGCCTCCACAGCCGGCGGCGACGGTGAGCATGCTTCCTCCGATGAGGGTTCCCCCGATCCATTTCAGTGCTTGTCGACGATTCAGTTCGTCGGTCATGGGCAGGCGAACGGCGTGTGCGAGAGAACGAGAATGAGAGGCAGTCCGAACGTCGGAGGCGGCCCTCGTCATGGCGATTCGCGTCACCTGGTCCCCTTCCGACGAACCGGAGCGTCATGCGGATGAGCCTCAGGGGCAGAGAACGTGGGATGCACGGGCCTGCCTGGAGACGACAGTGAAGACCCCGGTCTGTCCTGGAGAGCACACTGCCCTCCATAAGAAAGATGAAGAGGATCGCTCTCCGGGTCTGTCCGGGAAGTTCACTGTTGACGGACGGGGGTTTCCCCACAAAATGGGCCTCCGTTACGTCTTCGTCTTTGAGTACTGCCGCACGGCCACCGAGAGGATAAGGCCGCCGTAGCCCGCCAGGATGACCGTCGGCTGCCAAATGTCGAGGGGACCGGCGCCTTTCATGAGCACGGTCCGCATGATCTCGATAAAGTGCTTCAGCGGGCTGAGTTCGGCCACCCACTCCGCCCACGTCGGCATGCTGGCCACCGGGGTAAAGAGCCCGCTCATGAGCAGGTAGAGGACCAGCACGAAGAAGGTGACGAGCATGGCCTGCTGCTGGGTATTGACGACCGTCGAGATCAGGAGCCCGATGCCGAGGGCAACCGTCAGGTACACCCCGGCCACGACGAAAAGAAGAAGGAGACTGCCCCGAATCGGGAGGTCGTACGCGAGCCAGGCGACGATCAGGCCCAGGCCGAACTCGATCAGTCCGAGGACCCAGAACGGGAGCAGCTTGCCCACGATGAACTGCCCCTTCGTCATGGGAGTGACGTTGAGCTGCTCAATAGTGCCGATCTCCTGCTCGCGCACGATGTTTTGGGCCGTGAGGAGGGTGCCGATAATGGTCACGAGAAGCGTGAGGATGCCCGACGCCATGTAGTCGTCGTATTCCAGGGCCGCGTTGTACCGGAGACGGGAGCGCACCTCCATCTGAGCACGCGGCCCGCCGGTGTACGATGCGTCCTGGACCCGGAGTTCGGCCGCGTAGTCGGACGCCACGTCCTGCAGGATCTGTTGGGCGTACGACTGCATGATCCCTGCCGAGGCCTTCTCGCCGTTCACCAGGAGGCGAACGTTGGGGGGCGGGCCGGCCTGGAGGTCGTGTCCGAACTGGGCGGGAACGTGAAGCACGAGGTCGGCCCGACGGGTTTGGAGGCTCTGGCTTCCGGCGTCGACACCGGCCGACCGTTCGGCGATGGCAAAGTGCTCGGACGCCCGAAAGGCATCGGCCACGCGCCGGGAGGCGGGCGTGTGATCGGCGTCAATGAGGTGCACCTTCGCCTCTCGCACCTCGAACGTGGCCGCGCTTGTAATGACGAGCAGCTGGACGAGCGGGATGAGGAAGATCTGAAGCATCATGACCCGATCCCGAAGGACCTGGAGCGCTTCCTTCTGAATGAGGTAGAAGACGGTTTGCATGGCTCACAGGCATGGACGAATGAAAGGCTGGACGGATGGCCGTGTGGACGTAGGAGAATCGATGACGTCCCCCCCATCCACACGCCCGCCCTCAGTCGAGACGGACGCTGAAGTTGAGGGTGCTGGCGACGAGGAAGAAGAGTCCCATTCCGATCAGAATTAGCGTTTCGATCCAGAGATCACCGAGGCCCACGCCCTTCAGCAGAATGCCCCGGATGATGCGGATAAACCACTTGGCCGGAACCACGTGGCTCACCGGTTGCAGCCAGGCGGGCATGCTCGCGATGGGAAAAATCATCCCCGAGAGCAGCGTCGTGGGGATCATGAGGCCGAGCAGGGCCGCAATCATGGCCGTTCGCTGCGAGTCGGTGAGGACGGAGATCAGCACGCCGAGGGCCAGCGCCGTCCCCACGAAGAGGAGGCTCTCGCCGAGCAACAGGGACAGGCGTCCGCGGATGGGGACGTCGAACACGGCGTAGGCCACGCCCAGGACGGTAAGCGCGTTGATAAACGCGACGACGAGATACGGGACCACCTTCCCCCCGATGATCTGCCACTGCCGGAGGGGCGAGACCAGCATCGTCTCCATCGTGCCCGTCTCCTTCTCCCGCGCCACGGAGATCGACGTCATGAGCGCCGACACGAGGATGAGGATGAAGGCCAGCAGGCCCGGCACGAAAAAATAGGCCGACTCCAGGGTCGGGTTGTAGCGGGCACGCGATCGGACGTGGAAGGGCGGCGCCCGCGACCCGTCGTTGAGGGCTCGCTCGTACTCGCCGAGCACGGCCTGGGCGTAGTCCTGCTGAATGCGCCCGATGTTCGGGTTGATGGCGTCGGTGAGGAGAAGCGTCTGGGCACCGGAGGGGGCGTGGAGGGCCGCGGCAAAGCCGGATTCGAGGACGAGGGCCTGGTCGATGGTGCCGCGCTGGAAGAGAGACTCGAGCGGCTCGGTGCTCCGGAGGACGCGGTTGACGTGGAAGCGATTGGATGCCTCCAGCTTCGCCCGGAGCCGATGGGTGGCCTCGTCGGGGGTTGGGGTGACGAGGGCAATGCCGATGTCTTCCACGTCCGTCCGGATGGCAAAGCCGAAGAGCAGCACCTGGATGAGGGGCATCAGCAGGAGCACGCCCAGGGTGCGCCGGTCGCGCAGGATGTGGTACGTTTCCTTCCGGACCAGGCCGAAGAAGGCGTTCATAGTGCCGTCGAAGATTTGCAGATCCGTTCGAAGCGGGAGGCCTCTCCCGATTGCTGAAAGCGTGTTTCCAGTAGGGGAATACAGGGGGATGTGAGTGTGGGCGAAGCACCGATACCAGTGATCGTCACGACCGGTATGTGCTCGGGTACCCTGATTCGGGCTCTCCTCCTTTCCCCCCAAACCCCCACACTCCCACACTCATAGACGCGAACCGGCACGTGGAGAGCTCATCTGGAAAGAGATTGCCTCCGCCCTACGAATCGCCGTCGCTCGCCACCCGAACGAAGACATCGTCCATCGTCTCGGCGTCGTAGTCGGCCTTCAGGGCGGCGGGCGTGCCGAGGGCGTCGATCGTGCCCTCCACCATGATCGAGACGCGGTCGCAGTACTCCGCCTCGTCCATGTAGTGGGTGGTCACCAGCACCGTGGTGCCGCCGGACGCCGCCTCGTAGATCATCTCCCAGAACTGCCGGCGCGTGACGGGATCGACGCCACTGGTCGGCTCGTCGAGAAAGACGACGGCGGGCTCGTGGAGGAGCGCGACGGAGAAGGCCAGCTTCTGCTTCCATCCGAGGGGGATGGAGCCGACCCGCTCGTCGGCCGCGTGCTCGAACCCGAGGCGCCGGAGGAGCCGGTCGCGGCGGTCGTGTAGGTCCGTCGTCGACAGCCCGTAGATGCCGCCGTAGAGGCGGATGTTTTCTTTGACCGTGAGGTCGTCGTAGAGCGCAAACGACTGGCTCATGTAGCCGATGCGCTGCTTCACCTTCTCCGGCTCGGTGCGGACGTCGCAGCCGGCCACCCGGGCCTCGCCCTCCGTCGGCTGCAGCAGGCCGGTGAGCATCCGGATCGCAGTGGTCTTGCCCGCCCCGTTGGCGCCCAGAAAGCCAAAGACCTCGCCTTCCTCGATCTCGAACGAAATGTGATCGACGGCGGTGAAGTCGCCGAACCTTCGCGTTAAGTCGTGAGCTTCAATGGCCGGCATGGCGTCCGTTGGGTGTGGGAGTGTGCGAGTATGGGAGTTGGGGCGGTTAGCCCACGCACCTCCGTACTCAAAGGCAGTGAACGGGACACGGCGATCGAGGAACGGCGGGAGCGTCAGGCGGAGGCCTCCTCCTCGGAAGCGGAGCCGAGGGCCATAAACACGTCCTCAATGCCCGCGTCGATCGGCTGCACCTCGGCCGCCTCGATATCCTGGGACCGAAGGAAGGCACGGACCTCGTCGGCCACCGTGTCGGGGGATGCGTCCGCCCGGGCGTCCGAGTAGTGGAGCGCGTCGCCGAAGGGGAAGACCGTCCCGGTGTGCTCGAACTCCCGGAGCACACGCAGCGCACGGTACCGATCGCCGGTCCGCACCGCGAGCAGGGGCCACTCGTAGTCGTCCTGGATGGCCTCGGGCGAATCCACGGCGAGGAGGTCGCCGTCCCGGAGGAGCGCCACCCGGTCGCACAGGCTCGCCTCGTCCATGTAGGGCGTGGACACGAGGGTCGTCAGGCCATCCGCCGCGAGCTGAGCGAGCGTGTCCCAAAAGTCGCGACGACTCACGGCGTCGACCCCGGTGGTCGGCTCGTCGAGGATCAGCAGGTCCGGGCGGTGGACGAGGGCGCAGGAGAGGGCCAGCTTTTGCTTCATGCCGCCGGAGAGGGCCTCGGCCCGCCGGTCGGCAAACGGCTCCAGCTGCTGATAGACCGGCCGAATCACGTCCATCTGCGCCTCCGGCGTGGTGCCAAACACCGAGGCAAAAAACTCGAGGTTTTCCCGGACCGAGAGGTCCGGGTACAGTGAGAACTCGCCCGCCATGTAGCCGAGACGCGGCCGGAGCTCACGGTAGTCGTCCACTACGTCGAGCCCGAGGACGCGGGCCGTCCCCTCGTCGGGCGTCAGCAGCGAAGTGAGGATGCGAAAGAGCGTCGTTTTCCCCGCCCCGTCCGGCCCGATGACCCCGAACAGCTCCCCCGGCTGGACGGTGAGAGAGATCCCATCGAGGGCCACCTCCCCGTCGTACGTCTTGACGAGGGCCTCCGTCCGGACGACCGGGTCGACGGCCGGGGAATCTTGGTCGCGAGCGTGCAATTGGGCCTGCATGGGACAACGGACAACCGTTCGTTCACGAGAATATCGAAGGGGACCTCCGCCCCCGTACCTACCGCTGATCGGACGCCGAAGAGACCGCCGTCGCCGAGGAGGGATCCTCCCCCCCAAACGACACGTCCGCCGGCATCCCAATCTTGGCGGCGCTCCCGGGATTGGGAACGCGAAGCTCGACGGCGTACACAAAGTCCACCCGCTCCTCCTTCGTCTGGATGGGCGTCGGCGTAAACTCGGCCTCGTCGGCCACCCAGGTCACACGACCCGCCAGGGACTGGCGCCGGTCGGGACCGTCGTCGATGAACACCTGGGCGCGCTGCCCAATTTTGACGTCCGAGAGCTGGCCCCCGCTCACGTAGGCACGCAGAATGAGGGTGTCGAGGGCGGCGACGGTGTAGAGCGGCTCTCCGGGGCGTACCATCTCTCCGCTCTCGGCGAAGGTGTTGAGCACCGTGCCGGCCACGGGATTTGCGATCCAGCTCTTCCGGATCCGCTCGTTGACCTGCGCGATCCGCTCATTCATCGCCTCGACCTCGTCGGCAAGACTTGCCTTCTGGGTCCGAGTGGCCTCCATGCGCCGCTCCAGCACGCGCACCTCGTCTGCGGCCTGATCCACCTGCCGCTGCGGGGCCGCATCGCCCTCGCGGAGGGTCCGCACGCGCTCCAGCTCGCGCCGGGCCGCCCGGAGCTGCTCGGCGAGAACCTCGGCCTCGGCGGTGACGCTCCTCATCTTCGAGCGGATCGACCGGCGACGGGCCTGGAGCTCTCGTCGCTGCAGCGCGAGCTGCGTGGTGTCGACCAGGCCGACGATTGACCGACCGGGAGTCGGCCTCTCGTCTGGAGAACCGCGCCCCGAGCGCGCCTCTCCAAGGGGCCCCGCGGGGAGACGGTCTCCCTCCTCCACGGAAAACCGAAGGAGTTGCCCGTCCGCCTCGCTCGATACGGTCACTTCGTCGGCTTCAAACGTGCCGTGCGCGTCGGCGTCGTCCTCTCCCGCGCAGCCGACGAGGACGCTGACGAATGCGACGAGGCTCGCGATCAGGAAGAACACCCTACGTGAGGACATGACGAAAGTCTGCAATTGGTGAGAAGGGGGATCGGAGGAGAGAGCGAGGGACGTCATGTTCGTTCGGGATCGAACGGGCACGTGGGCCGGCAAGGAGCCTCCAGCGACCGCGCTACGGAGCCGGCGTCTCGAAGGGAAGCAATGTGCCGGCCGCGCGCCGAAGGGCGTACCGCCCCATCACGACCTCGTACTGCACCTCGGTCCGGGCCAGACGGGCCCGCCGAAGCTCCGTTTCTGCTTCGAGCAGCTCCAGGTTCGTGATGGTCCCGGCCTCGTAGCGCGTCCGGGCCAGTTGGGCGGCCGTTCGGGCCTGTTCGAGGCGTGTCTTCGTCGCCTCCAGCTGATCGAGGCGCGCCCGAAGGTCCGAGGCCGCCTGCACGACCCGGGTCCCGACCTGCCGTCGGACGTCGGTGAGGCGGGCCTGGGCCGCCTGCACCTCGGCCTCGGCTTCTTCTATACTGCGCTCCGTGGCAAAGCCCTCAAACAGGGGCACCCGGAGCGACAGGCCGACGGACTGGTTCAACCGCGGTTCATTCAGGTCGTCCGGATAGCCATTTTTGACCCCACCCTGCGCAGTGAGGGCGAGGCTCGGGGCGTCGGACGCATCGGCCACCCGCACCTGCCGCCGCGTCGCCCGAAGGCGGGCCTCGGCGACCTGCACCGACGGATGGCGGCGGAGCGCTTTGTCGGCGATCGCATCGACGTCGACGGACGAGGACGCCGCAGCAAGCGCGTCAAGGGCTCCGCTCAGCGCCAGAGCGTCGTCCGGGGCGCGGCCGAGGAGGCGCCCCAGCTCGGCCTCTTGTCCCTGGCGCCGACTCTGGAGACGGGTGAGTTGACTTCGGGCCTGCGAGAGGCGGGAGAGCGTCGACTGGACCTCAAACGCAGTGGCCGCCCCGGCGTCCTGCCGGCGACGCACCACCTTCAGCGCCTGCTCGAGCTGCTCGATCTGTCGGCGCTGGACGTCTGCCCGCGCGCCGGCGAGGAGCGTCGCCACGTACGCCTGGACCGCCTGAAAGGCGAGATCGCTGCGCTCGGTCTCCACCCGGCGCTCAGCCGCCCTGCGGCCGGCCCTGGCCTGATCGACCCGTGCCCCCGTCCGCCCGAAGTCGTACAGCGTCTGCTGGATCTGAAGATGCCCGTCGTACAGGTTGTTGGGCTGGATGCCGACGGTGCGCTCGCCGCCGGGCTGATTCGGGCCGCGGGGCGCCCCCGGCACCGAGATCTCCGGCACGGGGTCCTGTCGTCGATACTGCCCCGCGGCCTCGACCCGAGGCCAGTATCCGCTGCGGGCCTGTCCCACGCGGGCCTCCGCGGCGTCCACGGCTCTCCGAGACGCCTCGATTGACGGATACGTCTCCAACACCTGATCCACCACGGACTCGATCGTGAGTGAGTCGGTCGCGACCGACTGGGCCCCGGACGGTGCGGCCTCGGCCGGCGGCCTCTGTTGCGCGGCGGCCCCGGCCGCCCCCCCAAAGGCAACGACCGCGGCCAGCACGGCCCACACGCCTCGGGTCTTGAGGAGGGCGAGAACGCGAAATGTCACAGTCGCTGTGGGCATGGCGCCTGGTCAAAGCGAACGAATATCGACGAACACGAGGGCTCAGGCCGCGCAGGGACGATTGTTTAACTTATTTACTGCCG
>Ga0207714_1002807_pt1 | contig 10267 bp, 7 predicted proteins | sample PonA232FremontCA_2_FD_187270 | JGI IMG/M metagenome (GOLD analysis project Ga0207714, IMG submission 187270) | Marine sediment microbial community from Fremont, CA, USA - Pond A23 Sediment 2 (SPAdes) | ecosystem: Environmental > Aquatic > Marine > Unclassified | place: USA: Fremont, California... | reverse complement strand
GTAGAGGGTAATCATTATTTTCCTCCAGAAAGTGTAAATAAAGAATACCTTATTGAAAGTGATCATCAGACTACCTGTCCTTGGAAAGGAGAAGCCAGCTATTATCATCTGAAAGTAGGTGATAATAAAGCTACTAACGCAGCTTGGTATTATCCAGAGCCCAAGGAAGAGGCTGAAAAAATAAAAGATCATGTAGCATTTTATACAGATAAGGTGAATCTAGTTGAATATTAAATTGGATGAGATTTAAAAATTTAGAGATAAAAATAGGGGGCAATATTAATGAAAAAGAGGTATTTAATTTTTACTTTAGTATTGGTTATGTCGTTAACTTTAGTAGGAACTGCTTTAGCTCAAGATGGTAGTTTTACAATTCTTCACACTAATGATACTCATGGACGAGTTGAAGAAGGTTCCTATGCAGGTATGGGTTTTCCTAAAGTAGCTACACTGGTTAATCAGTACCGTAATGAAGGTAATGTTTTACTTTTGGATGCCGGTGATACTTTCCATGGACAAACCATTGTAAACTTAAATGAAGGTGAAGCAATTATTGATATCATGAATGAAATGGGTTATGATGCAATGACTCTTGGAAATCATGATTTCAACTTTGGACAAGAAAGAATAAAAGAATTAGAAGAAATGGCTAACTTTCCAATAGTAGCTGCTAATCTTGATCCTGCTCTTGTAGAACCATATGTGATTAAAGAGATTAATGGGATCAGAGTTGGTATTTTCGGTCTTGCTACACCTGAAACAGAATATAAGACACATCCTAAAAATGTAGAAGGTTTAACATTTAGAAGCCCTTCTGAAGTAGCTCAGGAAATGGTAGATGAGTTAGAAGGTCAAACTGATATGATTATTGCTTTATCTCACTTAGGTCTAAGTGAAGGAAGCGAATATACTAGTAGAAAAGTTGCAGAAAATGTATCTGGTATAGACGTTATTATCGATGGTCATAGTCATACAGCTTTAGAAGAAGGTTTAATGGTAAACAACACCTTAATTGCTCAAGCTGGCGAATATGATAAAAACCTTGGTGTAGTTGAAGTAGAAATGGTTGAAGGTAATATTGAAAACTTAACAGCTAGCTTGGTGACTAAAGAAGATGCTGCAGATGTTGAAAAAGATCAGGCTGTTGTAGGTTTAATTGAAGAAATCAAAGCAGAAAATGAAGAGATTACTTCAGCTGTTGTTGGTAAAACTTCTGTTGTATTAAATGGTGAACGTGAAAATGTTAGAACTGGAGAAACTAATCTAGGTAATCTTTTAACAGATGCAATGTTAGCAAAAGTTGATGCTGATGTAGCAATTACCAATGGTGGTGGAATCAGAGCTTCAATTGACGAAGGGGAAGTTACTAAAGGTGAAGTAATTACTGTATTACCATTTGGTAATACTACAGTAGTTAAAGAGTTAACAGGTGCTCAACTTTTAGATGTAGTAGAACATGGATTATCCAAATATCCAGCTACTGAAGGCTTATTCCCTCAAGTCGGTGGAATGAAAATTATCTTTGATGGTTCCAGACCTGCTGGTGAAAGAGTTATTGAATTGAGAGTAAATGGTGAACCTGTAGAACATGATAAAGTATATCATGTAGCTACAAATGATTTCATGGCAGCTGGTGGAGACGGTTATGAAACATTTGCTGGAACTGATACCGTTGTAGAAGCCGGTGGTCTTGAAGAGGTTCTTATGAATTATATAAGTGAAAAAGGTACTGTAGCTCCAGAAGAAGAGGGAAGAATACTTGAAGTAGATATAGAAGGAAACAATTATATTTATACTGTAGAAAAAGGCGACTATTTATCTAAAATTTCAATGATGTTTAATGTAAGAACAGATGCGATTATGGAAGTAAACAATATTGAAAGTCGGAACATGATTTATGTAGGAGACGAAATCAAGATTCCTATGGAATAAAAAAATAAACTAAACAGGGGCAGCTTTTGCTGCCCCTGTTAAATTACATTGGGGGTATTTCTATATGGAATATGTTAACCAATTTCAAGATTTAGCTATTCAATATGGTATAAAAATCCTTATTGCTCTAATAATAATATTTATTGGTATGAAAGTAATAAAATATTTAATGAATTTGTTTGAAAAATCATTTGAAAATAAAATGGAACCTACATTAATGAAGTTTTTAAAATCAGTTGGTAAAGCACTTCTGACTGTAATGCTATTTCTATCTGCTGCTTCTACCCTAGGAATTGAAATGACCTCTTTTGTTGCTGTGTTAGGTGCAATGTCATTTGCAATAGGCTTATCTTTACAAGGAAGTTTAGCTAATTTTGCCGGTGGAGTTCTAATTTTATTATCAAAGCCCTTTCAAGCGGGAGATTTTATTGAAGCAGGCGGTAATCGAGGCACTGTAGAAGAAATTCAAATATTGTATACAGTACTTAAAACACCTGATAATAAAAAAATAGTAATACCTAATGGTGATCTTTCTAATACTGATATATTAAATTATTCTGCTCATCAAGTAAGAAGACTTGATATGGTTTTTGGGATTGGCTATGATGATGATATTCTCAAAGCTAAAAAAGTTTTAAGAGAAATTGTGGAAAAAAATGAGCATATACATGAATCCCCAGAGCCAGTTATTGAAGTTACTGAATTGGCTGGAAGTTCTGTAAATTTCGATGTCAAAGTATGGATTGATACAGCTGATTATTGGAAAGTTTATTATGGGATGCAAGAAACTGTTAAGTTAAGGTTTGACGAAGAAGGAATAGGAATTCCTTATCCACAAATGGATGTTCATATGGATAAAGAGTAAAAAAATCATAGATAAATTGGTAGCATTAGAATTAAAAGGAAAGGGTTGTTTTAGAATTTGGAGAAGAGAAAAAACAAAATATGTATGAAAAAGAAAGAATAAAAAAGAGTAGTTATTTAGTTAACTACTCTTTTTTCTGTGTATGAAAGGAAAACGTAATACCCAATTCCGGCTGTAAATGCTAAAGCAGCCCAAGTTAAGTACATGATATTTCCACCGAGTTTATCAAAAATGACTCCACCAACCATATTACCAACTATACTACCAAGACCAATATATACGGAGGTAAAGACATTTTGAGCAGTGGATTTTAATCTATCTTTTGTAACTTTATTTATGAAGTTAACACAGGTTACATAGAATAACCCGAAAGAAAGACTGTGAAATACTTGTGTAGCTAAGAAAACACTTCTCATTGGGAATAAACCTAAAAGTATCCATCTAATCACAAATGCAGAAGATGATACACCAAAGATGTGTTTAATATTGAACTTTTCTAATATTTTATCTGAGAAAATTAAAATTAATATTTCACTAATAGATCCTACCATTTTAGTTAAACCAAAAAGCCCTTCTTGACCTCCATGCTCTAAAACATATAAAGGGAAATATGTTAAGTTACCATTCATTGTAATCTGCATGAAGAAGACATAGATAAGAAAAGCTAGAAATAATTTGTTTTCAAAAAGTTCACCAATATTGGCAAACTTTCCTTCATTAGCATCTTCATCAAGTTGTCGTTGGACTTCATTTTCAGGTAATTTATTACTGATTAGTAATGTTAAAAATAAAAGACCAGCTAAAATATAAAAAGTGTTTGAGACATTTGTACCTTCGAAAAAGTAACCTAGAATTGGAACTATTATGGTATAACCAACTGAACCCCATAATCTAAAACGCCCATATTGGTTTTCGGCATCTCCTAAATAACTGAAAAGAAGATTATCATATAAAGGTCTAATAGTGTTCATAAAAGATGCTAAAAGTACCATTAACATTATTATGATAATTAAATTGGCAGTTGTTAGAAACATTAAACTAATTGCCATTGTACCAAATATAGCATATTGTAAAACTTTTTTGTTAGCTTGCAGGGCGTCCGAAGCCATGCCCCATAAAGGTAGAGTGAAAATAGCTACCCCTCTAGCAATTGAATTAATCAATCCAATTTGTGTAGAGGTAAAACCTAAATTACTGAAATGTATATTAAAGAATGATTTTGCAGCAAAGGACATATAATATATAAAATTAAATACTTTAAAATGCATTAAATCCCCCCTCTTCATTATTCATTTTGACAATAAAAACATATCATATATACAAAAAAAATGCAATAAGGCCCCCACTGAATAGTAGGGGCCTTAGTGAAAAATTTATATAATTAAATATATTATCTATTTTCTATTACTTTATTAACAGCTCTTTCAATACCTTCATAACCAGTACATCTACATAAATTACTACTTAACCATTCCTCAACTGTATCTTCGTCAGGTTTTTCATATTGTTCTAAAAGAGAATATGCTTTAACGATAAACCCAGAGGTACAGTATCCGCATTGATAACCTTCTTTATCAATAAAAGCTTCTTGTATATCTGTATTTTTTAGACCTTCTACAGTGGTTATAGCTTTATCTTCCATGTCTACTGCCAAAGCCATACATGATTTTATTGGTACCTCATCTACCAATACAGTACAGGCACCACAATCACCATTTTCACAACCGGGTTTAGGACCGGTCATTTCTATTTTTTCTCTTATTACATTTAATAATGTTTCATTGGGTTTAACTACAACATTATAACTTTCTCCATTTACGTTTAGGGTTATTTCCTGATTATTTGTATAAGTTTTCATTAATTTTCACCTCTCAATTGATCTAAGCAATCGTTTAGAGAATTTCTGAAAATCATTTCCTTATACTCTTTACCACCGCGAAGATTGGAATTAATCGGGACTGGAAAATTATCTATAGTTTGATCTATTTTTTCTTCTCGAGTTATTGTATCATCATTTAATATATTTTCAATTTCTTTATTACGAAATGGAAAAGCACATAAGGAACTAAGTGCAAATTTAATTTCTCCATTATCTTTAAGAGCTGCCATGTGCATGATTGGATAATCAGTATCACTTTGTTTAACTTTTCGATTTTGATAATATGGTAAATCAGCTTTTTCTTTATCGATAATTATTTGAAGTAATATTTCTTCTTTTGCAAGTTTCATTCTTTTATCAAAAACTTCGTTAATAGGTCTTGTTTTAAAGCCTTCTTGACCGTAAGTTTTAACCTTTGCTTCTGCAACTAATAGAGGTAAAAGGGCTTCCTTAAAAGGTAGCCTTCCTGTAATATTACCTCCGATTGTAATTTGATTTCTAGTTGTATGATCTGCAATGACTTTTGAAGATTCACTTAATAAAGGGAAATAATTCTTTTCCACTACTTTATTTAAAGAGATGGAAGCCCCAATAGTTATTTCGTCATTAGCTTCTTTTAGAACAGTACACTCTGGTATATTTTTAATGTCAATAACAGCATCAAAATTCATTTTATCTTTTCGGGCATAAGTGACTATCTCAGTTCCACCGTTGAAGTAAGATACATTTTTATTATCATCTACTAATTCAAGATATTTTTCTACAGCTTCTTCTGCGGTTTCTGCCTGGTAATAGTCAAAGTCAAAACTAATCATTACTATCACCTTCCTTGTTCTTAACATTTTTATAAATTAATTCGGGAATTAATGGAAGTTCATTGATTTCTACACCAGCTGCTCTGGAGACTGCATTAGAAAGGGCACCAGGCATTCCAATAACTCCTTGTTCTCCTAAACCGCGGGCTCCGAAAGGTCCATCGCCCTGAGGGGTTTCTACAAAATCTACAAAATATTCAGGATGTTCACCATATCTCAATATTTTATAATCACGTAAAACATTATTTTCTACTTGTTCTAAGCTATTGAATACAAATCCTTCATTCCTGGCGAAACTTAGGCCCATGGCCATTGCTCCTGAAACTTGACCTCTAGCTAAATCAGGATTAATAACATTACCTACATCCATAGTAGAAGCAGCTTTTGTTACTTCATATGAATAATCATTTAAATCAAGTTCTATTTCTACAGCTTCAGCTCCAAGTGTCCATTCTAGATCAGGTCTACCTTCTCCAGTATCAGGGTCCATATTACTTAAACGTCGAGCAATATAATTACCTCTACCAATTACTTGGCCGCCGATTGCATTACCATTTTCATATACGTAACCAAGACATAAATCTTTAACATCTAAAGAAATTTCAGGTTCATCAGTAATATAGACTTTTTCATCTGCTACAGTTAAATCTTCTACAGGACACCTTAATACTTGTGAAGCTGTTTCTTTTAATTGCTCCATAGCATCTTCGCAAGCGCTAATAGCAGCTCGTCCTGCCATCATGAGACTACGGCTTGCCGCTGTAGCCCAATCATGGGGAGCAGTTTGAGTATCTACATCTGAGGTAACATGAACTTTCTCAATAGGCATCTCTAATTTATCAGCAACTATTTGAGCTAAGCCTGTTTTTGTACCTTGTCCAATTTCTACAATGGCATTGTGTAAATTAACACTGCCATCATCATTGAAGGTAAGAATAGCTCCAGCATCAGTACTAGTAGGCATTGCGGGAGATTTCCATAACAAGCCCATTCCTTTTGCAACAATTTTATTTTCATCTTTTTTAATATATGCACCTTCATCCCAATTGATCATATCTGCTGTTTTATTAATACAAGCTTTTAAATCTCCTGTATTATCTCCCATTAGACTTTGGGTTGGAGTAGTATCTCCTTTTTGAATAGCATTTTTTAACCTGAATTCAACGGGATCCATATCCATTTTTTTAGCTAAAATATCAATACTTCTTTCTATAACATAGGCTAGTTCAATATGACCAAAGCCTCTAAAGGCAGTAGCAAAGGGGTGATTAGTATACATACAGTAAGAATCACTTCTTAAATTTTCCACCCTGTAGGGTCCAGTTGCAGAAATAGCAGCAGCTCTACTTACATTAACTGCATAGTCCGCATAAGCTCCAGCATCAAAATAGTACTGAAGATCCATACCCGTAATTTTACCGTCTTTATCACTAGCAATTTTGACATCTGCTTCTAATCCAATATGGCCTGGTGAGGATACCATGTCATCTTCACGTGTGTTAATAACCTTTACAGGTTGGCCATCTACAGCTTTTGATAAGATATAAGCTAAACTTTCTAACTGTAGGCCGGCTTTACCACCAAACCCGCCACCAATAGGTGGGGCGATAACATTTATCTTTCCAGCTGGAATATCAAAGTTAAAAGACAGTAATTCTTTAACAACAAAAGGTGCCTGAGTAGCAGAGTGAATTATAACATCATCATTTGATTTAATCTGTGCAATAGACACTCTAGGTTCCATAGCTACGTGGTCACTTGGGTTAAATTCAAATGATTCTTCAACTTGAAAATCGGCTTCTTCAAAAGCTTTTTCATAATCGCCTTTTCTAATTTTTGTGTGATTTGCAATATTAGTACCTGGATTAGGATATACATCAGGTATATGTGTATAATCATCTAGGTTTTCATGTAAAACAGGTGACTCTTCTTTCATTGCTTCCTTGGGTGAACTAACTGGATCTAGCTTTTCATATTCTACTTTTATTTTCTTAACTGCTTTTTGAGCATCTTCTTTATTTTTTGCAATAACAGCAGCAACGGGTTCTCCATAGTGTCTTACCTTATCTACTGCTAATGGTGGTTTATCACCTAAATATAATCCCATAGCTTCGGGATGAAATTTTCCGGTAATAACCTTTTTAACTCCCTTAGATTTTTGAGCTTCTTCAATATCAATATCAATAATTTTTGCATGAGCGTGGGGGCTAGTTAAAATAGCCGAATGTAGTAGTCCACTAATTTTATAATCGTTTAAGTATTTTTGATTACCATTAGTTTTATCTTTGCCATCAGATCTTTTTATGGGTTGTCCTATAAAATTATCTTTCAATATGAACTCACCTCTCCTTATTGTGTTATTTTTGAGGGGAGGATCCTCCCCTCAAATTGAAAATTTGTTAAACATTCCATCTTTTGATAAAATTGTTTATGCGAGATGGAATGCATTGCGGCTCTCTTTTTTGAGAGTAACGCTTGAAACACGTGTATTCCATCTCGTTTTGTCTTTTAAAAAGGGTTAACCCAGGCAGGTCAGGCTATCTCTCTCCTTGCGGCTCTGAAATTAAAGAGTAACGCTTTCTAAAAAGACTGCCCCCTGCCTGATTTACATCATCAGAGACGTCAATTGAACGCTGCGGTTTTAACGCTATTACAATAGGTCACGCCTGATGATGATTCATAAAATTTGAAAGGAGCTGAACAATATGAATAATCCTCAAGATTATCTCTTTGTTGGTGTTGATACTCATAAAGCTCAACATACCGCTGTTGTTATCAACTGTTTCCATCAAAAAATTGGTTTTGCTCAGACTCCCAATAATACTACTGATTTTGATTCCTTTCTCAGTAAACTTAAGTCACTTATCCATAACGATGAGAAACTTGTCTTCGGACTCGAAGATACCCAGGGACTAGGTCATTCACTCGCCCAATGGTTAATTAAAAAAGGCTACATCGTCAAAGAAGTCAATCCTGTCCAGACCAAAAGAGAAAGAAAACAAAGTACTTCTCCTGACAAGTCCGATAAAGTCGATGCTGAGGCTATTGCAAACGTTCTCTTGGCTGAATATGATAAACTACCTACCATCAAAAATGACGCCAATTTTAAGGCTATCAGACAGCTTAACAACCAAAGAAAGAACTTAGTCAAAGAACAAACCAGGGTTAAAAATAGATTACATAACCTCATTCATCAACAGTATCCAGAGTATAAGAAGTTCTTCAGTGATACTTTCGGTAAAACAGCTTTAGCTTTCTGGAAAAAATACCCTCATCCTGGTAAATTAAAGCATATTGGAGAAAAAAGATTAAATAACTTTTTGAAAAAGCAAGCCAAGAGTATTTCTAATGATAAAGCCTCTAATATCCTTTCTCTAGTAGATAAGGATAAACCTCAAGATATCTCTACTGAAACCAGAGAATCTTTAATACCGATGCTCATCAACCAATTAAAACTGGTCAAGCAAAATCTTGAAGAAATAAATAAACTTCTTAAAAAATCAGTAGAAAATAGCCAGTATAAGCTTACTACTATGCCGGGTATTGATTTCAAATTAGCTGCTCTATTTATCTCCAATATCAAAAATATCGATCGTTTTGACTCTGCTGACCAACTAGCTCGTTATGCAGGATTAGCACCGGTAGAATATAGTTCGGGTAAATCTCAAAAATTAACTTCCAAAAAATATGGCTGTCGAGACCTTAATCATACCTTCTATATCCTTTCTTTACAACAAATTGGTAGTTACAAAAACGGTCGAATCAAAAACCCGGTCGCTTATAACTATTATCAAAAAAAGCTTAAAGAAGGCAAATCTAAAAAAGCAGCTCTTACTTGCTTGCAAAGAAGATTAGTTGATATTATTTATGCTATGATGAGGGATAGATCAGTTTATAAGCTACCTGAGATACCGAACTATGAAATTTTAAATAAAGCCATTTAACTGTTTATTTAAAATCACTCATTTGAAGCTTTTAGACTTTAAAAATATAATATTTACACTTTTAGGATATCTGTGTGCTTATTTAGAGTCAATATCTTTTCATTTCCATTTTTTTACTTGACATTGAACGTCTTTTTAAAAATCTTTACTATATTAATATATTAAATAATATATATAAAAACCCTCTTTTAAAAATAAATATATTATAAAAGTAGGAGTTTGAGGACTTTTTGTTTAATAATAATAAATAATGAATAATAAATAAAATGAGGAGGTATAAAGTAAATGAATGGAGTAATTTCTCTTGGGGAAGCATTAGTAGATTTTATACCCGTTGATGATAAAAATGTTTTATTTGAAAAAAACCCAGGTGGAGCACCTGCTAATGTTGCTGTGGGGTTATCAAAATTAGATACAAGAACTGCTTTTGTTGGTAAGGTAGGAGATGATGTTCTTGGGAGTTTTTTATATGATAGACTGAATAATGAAGGAGTAAATCTAAACAACATGATCTTAACCGATGAAGCCAAAACTGCTTTAACTATAGTAACTCTTGATAAAACAGGAGATAGAAGCTTTGATTTTTTTGTTAAACCAAGTGCTGACCGTCTATTAAAAAAGGAAGAAATTGATAAGGAATTATTTGAAGATTACAAGATATTCCATTTTGGATCTATTTCTATGATAAATGAAATTAGTAGAGAGGCAACTCAATATGCGCTACAATTAGCTATTGAAAATAATATGTATGTATCTTATGATCCAAATTTACGAGAATCTTTATGGGATGATTTAGAACAGGCCAAAAAGATAATAAAATCAGTATTAGGTA
>Ga0207714_1002804_pt1 | contig 10269 bp, 3 predicted proteins | sample PonA232FremontCA_2_FD_187270 | JGI IMG/M metagenome (GOLD analysis project Ga0207714, IMG submission 187270) | Marine sediment microbial community from Fremont, CA, USA - Pond A23 Sediment 2 (SPAdes) | ecosystem: Environmental > Aquatic > Marine > Unclassified | place: USA: Fremont, California... | reverse complement strand
AAAAAACCGTTTCGTTTGTAGCAACCGGCGGAGACCTGACTCCTCGACTAGTACTAAATTCCCATCGTTTCGTTCCGCTACCCGCATCAAAACTATAGATAACATTATTATCAGAACCAAAATAGACGGTTCCGTTTCTGACTGTTGGGGACGATATACTGCGCCCATCTACGTCTAATTCCCATTGCAGCGATCCATCCTCAAGACTGACTGCGTATAACGAAGCGTCTCTATTAACGAAGTAGACTGTTGGAGTGTCTATGTCGGCAGCAGAGACTGGATGTGAAGTTAACTCTGCTGATAAGATCCCGGCTGTTGCGGATTTGATAATTGTACGGCGGTCAAAATGCACCATATATATTGCTTAGTCTGAACAATAAGAAAACCCACGTTTTCAACCCTGTTTCTAATTTATAAGTAAATCGAGATCCAAACAGGCGTTTCAGTTAGTTAGTCGTGGGTCATTGACTCATTTTCGCTCTCCGCACTGAGAGCTAAGTCGACAGCCTTCGACCAGGATCCGAAACGGCTCTGATAGGTCGCACTCGCGTGTGTACCCTCTGCATCCATCTCACGGGCCGTCGGGCGCTTGTTCAATATATCGGCCAATCGACGTATCTCATCCAGCAATTCAGTCTCAGAGAGCTTTGCCGGCGGTTCCCGTGACTCAAATCCAGCTGCTTCGAGCGCATCGTTCCACGAGCCAAATTCCCGACGGTATGTCTGCGGTGAATGCGTACCCTCTTCGGTCATTTCGGCCACGGTTGGAGGCTTCTCAAGTTCCGCTCCGAGATGCTGAAGCGCCGTGAGGAGTTCTTGACGGCTAATCTCGACCGCGGAGCCTGAGTCGAAGCCAGCGGCTTCCAGGGCTGCGTTCCACGAGCCAAACCGATCCTGATACGTCGATACCCAGTAATCACCATCCGAGCGCATCACTCCAACCGTTGGTGGTTGTCCATCCTCGCTAAGCCGGTGGAGCTCATCGAGCAGTGCTTCCTCTGAGACCTCCGTTGTCGGGTCGCGTGAATTCAGGCCAGCAGCTTCGAGGGCTGCGTTCCACGAACCAAACCGATCATACAGCGTTTGGGCACCGTAGGCACCCTGTTTGCGGTACTCCTGTAACGTCGGTGGGTCACCAGAGCTGTCTACTAGCCGGCGAATATCATTTATCAGCTCTGCTTTCGGGATCTTTTGTGACTCTGCCGGTGTCTGACGCATCTCTGGATCAAGTCCAGCCGCTTCGAGAGCGTCAGCCCACGAATCAAAGCGATCAAAGAGCACATTCGTACTGTATTCGCCATGCGTTTGAAACTGCGTCACCGTTGGTGGCTGGCCGATCGTCTCAGCAACATCCTGTAACGCTCGTAGCAGTTTTGATGTCTCAATCTTCGTTGTTGGCTGTCGCGGTTCTAGGCCGATCGCTTCGAGTGCCTCACTCCACGAGCCGAATTGCTTGGTGTATATACTGGATTCGTACTCTCCATACGTATCCATATCCGCTTGTGTCGGTCGCTTGTCTAGGCGAGCCGCGAGCTCCTGTAATTCCATGCGGAGTGCTTCCGTTGATACCGACTGTGATGGTGTGGTACCCTTTGTCCGCGGTTCGAAGCCAGCCGCTTTGAGGGCTGCATTCCACGAACCAAACCGGTCCTGATACGTTGATGCCCACCGCTCCCCATAGGTATTCATTTGTGCGACAGTAGGGGCTTGCCCGACCTCCTCAGCAACGGATTGGATCTCTGCGAGTAGCGTCGATTCGGGAATGTCCCGTCTTGAGCCGCTTGCGTCGAGCCCAGCTGCTTCCAGCGCCGCATTCCATGAGCCAAAGCGATTTCGAAGCGTGCTGTCGGCGTGTTGTCCCCGTTCGCGGAACTCTTGGACCGTTGGTGGCTCACCAACCGCATCTGCAACCCGCTGGAGTTCAGCGAGTAACGCTTCATCGCTAATCTGGCGGGTCATATTTGTTCTGCCGCTCGCTAGGCTATTAATTCCTCCATGTTGTCGCCCCTTCGATCAAGCTGTTATCAGACGGAGGAGGATGTCAACCCAACTGTAGCCGGGATTCTCTCGCCAGAAGGGGGAGGACCTCGAGCTGTCGTTCACCGTCTGAGCGCCGCGCAAAAAATGAAACCGCACCGCGAAACCGCACTGCACCGCATCGCACAGCAGAGGGGAATTGAACTCCGGCTGATCCGGAATTCAGTTAGTTAGTCGAGTTAGTTGGCGTTCCGTCGGGCTGCCAGCAGCGCAGCGCCGAGGAGTGCCACGAGCGCGATGACTGCGCCGAAGCCGGGCTGACCCTCGGGTTCGGGCGTGTCGGTCGCGGGCTCAGGCGTGTCAGTGCTCGGTTCCGGCGTCGGTTCCGGCGTCGGTTCCGGCGTCGGTTCCGGCGTCTCCGTCGGTTCCGGCGTTTCCGCGGCCATCTCGCCGAAGAGACCGTCGCTGGACTGGATCGACGAGCCTTCAACGCGGAAGTCAACCTCAGCCTGGTCGCCGGCCTCGCGGTCACCGAAGTCGAAGGTGGCCTCGAAGCTGCCGTCCTCGGAGATGTTCACCGTCTGCGTCTCGAGGAAGCTCTCCGTCTCGCCACGCTGACGGACACGGACAGAGGCGTCAGAGCCGGGGGCAACGTTCGTCGTACCGGTGACGGTGGTCTCGTTACCGGGCGAGAGCATCACCGTCTCGTTCTCGTTCTGGTTGTCGAACTCGGCCGAACGGTCCTCGAAGCTGAAGGAGGCGCTTGTAACGGCACCCTCACCAGCGTTGAAGTACGGGTAGGCTTCGTCGCCGTCACCTTGGCTGCCGTCGGCAGCGTCACCGAACGGACCGAATTCATCGTCACCGAAGAACTCGAAGCGGTCGTCGCCGTCGGTCTCGTATTCGAGACTGACGTCGAAGTCAGTGTTTGCGTTGAGATCGTTATCGAACGGCTCAGCGTCCGTGTCGATGATAATGTAGAGCTCGCCGTTCTCGTTGTCGGCAAGGACATTAACCTCGCTGGAGCTCGCCGTCAGGTCGATCTCGTTGGCGCCCTGGTTACCGATGTCATCGGCACTTTCGAGCGTCAGCGTGATGCCTTCGCCCTGTTGTGCGGTGTCAGGGTTGAGCGCGAGTGCATCGAGTGTGTCTGCATCGAAGCTCTCTTCTTCCTCCGGGATGACCGGATCGAAGCTACCTTCGAGTGCAACCATGTGTCCGTAGAGACCCGAGGCCTCGATCTGGACGACCATCTTGTCGTCGATCGCGACCGTCTCACTCTGCGTGAGCGGGCTCTCGTTGATCAGTTCCTCGATGGTGTCGTACTCATCGGCATTCTCTTCCGGGCCGATCCACACGTTAGTCTCACCGAGGCTCGGCTGCTCGAGGTTGAGCGTCGCGAAGCCGTCCTCGTCTTCGACGCTGGATTCGCCGCTGTCAGCGTAGAAGATATTGTTCGTCGTCGCGGTCATGTCGTAATCCGTCGCCTGGATCGGACGGATCAGCTGGTCTCTCGGGTCATCATCAGAATTCTCGAGCGTATCAAGCTCTTCGAGGTAGCTGCTGAATCCGTTGAAACCGTTGTCAGCGAAGTCATCATCTTCAACGCTGTCCCCGTCAACGAAGCGCGGGGGAGCGATCTCGTCCTGATCGAAGCTAGCGCCGTCGGCGATGTAGCTTTCGACAACGTCGTCAGACGAGTAGACGACATCTTCCTCGTCCGCGGACGTACCGATCAGACGCGTGTTGATCCAGAACTCGACGTTGTCGTCATCGTCGTCATCCTCAACGTAGAGGATGTCGACAAAGTCCGAACTCTCGCTGCCGAACTGGATGTAGCTTTCTTCAGTGTCTTCGAGATCCGCGGAGACGTGGACGACGTCACCGGCGGTCTGTGTGACAGTAGTTTCCGCGAAGCTAACGGTCGCGTCCTGCTCGTTGACCTGGATGGTCGTGGAGGCTGTTGCTTCCGTGTCATCGGCGAAAGCCGAGAATTCGTACTCGGCGTCGTCGATGTCAGTGAAGTCGATATCGTGTTCGGGGTTCGAGATACCGTTGAGAACGATCTTCTCGTCGGGATTCGTGTCGTCCTCTGAGCCGTCCTCATCGCTCTCACCTTCGCTGTAGATGAGCGCGTTGAACGGGTTCGCATCCGAGTCGCGGAGTTCCGCAACCGTCACCGTGTCGGTGTCGTTGATGTCGACCTCGCCGTCTTCGTCGACAACAAGATTACCGTCACCGTCCGTGGTGACGAAATCGCGGGCGTCCAAAATCGCACTCTCGATTTCGCCTTCACTGTACTCAGTGCCGCCGACATCGCCGGCAGCGCCGTTCGCATCGGTGTTGACGAAGATCTGAATCAGCTCTTCGTCGTCAAGATCACCAGCAGCACTCACATTGGTGTTGTACCCGACGCGGTTGGAGTCAAGCTCGAGTTCAGCGAGCGCATCGTCACCCTCGTCGGTGACGGGCGTGTCGTCGTCCTCGAAGCTGATACTCAGATCCTGCACGACGACCTCGAATGTGCCGTCGCTTTCAGCGGGGTTGACCGGCAGGTCCTCGCCACGAACGAAGATGTCTCCGGCATCGTAATCGTCGGTGTCGAGCACGAGGAATGCCTCGCCGTCGTTGAGAGCGCCCTCATCGACGTAGGCAGGAATCTCATCAGGATCGTCGTCTGCGGTGTACGTCTGCAGCGCTTCGATCTGAGAGCTGGACTCCACGATGGACTCGCCGCCCTCGGTGGTGAAGCTATCAACTTCTCGGGCACTGTAATCGCCGTCTGCGACGATTCCCTCACCCGTGACGATGATGTCTTGGCCCTGATAGGCCGTGCCGTCACGACCCTGATACAGCGCTTCGGTGATGTCGCCACCAACCACTTCGGCGACTTCGCTGGCATCGCCGTCGCCCGGCGTCGGCGTCGGCGTCGGCGTCGGCGTCGTGCCGGTATCAACGGTTAGCGTCGTCGTGTCGGTGTCGGTGCTACCACTATCATCGACGATCGAACCCGAGAGTTCGATCGTATCACCATCGCTGGCGCCACTATCGATCTCGACTGTATAGGTCAGCGTGTCGCTGTCGACGGGGACAGTATATAACACTGAAACGGAATTACCGTCACCACCGATAGCCGCCTGAGCCTGATCGGAGTTGGCGCTGATAATCTCAGCATTAGCTGCGCCACTTTCGATTGCTTCATCAAGTAGGTTGATATTCTGGCTACTTGAACTTACTTCGACTGTCACATCGACAGTATCGCCCGGTGCTACCGTATCCGATATCGGATCTCGGTCGTTGAGTTGCTGTGCCGCTGCGCCGCCGGCAAACGCCATAGTTCCTGCGAAAACCCACAGGAACATGAGCGATGCCAAGAGGACGGCACGCAACTTCGCTGAATTATTGTTTTGTGTCATTTTTTTTGATACTGGCATGAGGGTCATGAGTCCTACCGCGGGACCCGTGGACCCAATCCCCCGTTTGCCATCGGGTAGGGGTATCAGTCAATTCAGATGGCTCTGGTATATGTTTTGTGGGTTTGAGCACGCATCTACTTGTTACCAAATAACAAGCACTTCGTCGATGAGATACTGAAATATACAACTAGAATCGTCCATTGTTGTACACGGTGTTGACCACTCGATATCTGGTAGCGCTGGTATGCGCCCGTATTGTTTTGCTCTGTTGAACAAGCCTCTGAGCGACAAGAGAGCAGCACTGATTTTGAGCCCACGCTTCTGACCTGCCCACGAACCGACTCACGTCTGGCACACCTACCAAATCGCCGCTATTTAACAGAGCACATTGTTCTGTAATTTGCTGTATTGAATAGCGCTGCTGGCTGGAGAGGTCGGAATTTGAGTCGGTGTATCAGAGGCTACTACCAGGGGTCTCAAAATCGATGTCGCTTCACCTTAGCTCAGAGGCTGCTATTCAACACGGCACTGTAATTGTGGCTGAAAACTGGCTTGGTAGTTCCGTTATGTCTTTTATATCACTTGATTGCCTCTCCGCCACGCCTCAGTCACGTCCAGCAGTAGGTCGGTCCCGACCTCATTGTTCCGCCAATCTGCGATTGCGTTTAGCAGTCCGTCCGTCTTGACGATGCCGTTCTCGTTGGTATAGTCGCCGATAGTCGGATCACGAGCATTTTCATTACTATCTTCTTGCAGGCTGTCAATCCGGTTGAGGCGGTCGTCAATCTCGGCGAGCAACTCCTGTTGGCTCGGGATACCGATTGCCGGGTCGTATTCAGCCCGAACACGGGTTGTGACAGCATCACGTAGGGACTCAAATGTAGTGCGAGCCTCTGCATAGGCGTCGTTGTCCATCTGAGCGGTTGCTTGGTCAAGCAGGTTAAGCAGAGTTGTCCGCGCGGTGTCCGGGGTTGAGGTGAACGCCGCGTCGGGCAGGGCAGCAACGCGTTGCCGGAGCGTCTCTACAACCGGATTCACACTCGTTGACATTTTCTCCGCTGGGTTTGTCGGACTGGAGGTTGTCAACTCAATCGTGGCTGCTTGTTCAGGGAATGGGATTTGCCCACGAATGGTCATTTCAGCTGAAGCCCTGTTGGACGTACAACAGTCACCATCGTCTTCCATTGCGATGACTTCTGGTGGCGCCGTTGATAGAGAGAGTGAATCGATTGGGTCGCCGTTGGCGTTCCGAACTGTTGCTTCAGCATTCCCATCAGGTGCCGGATTGGGCGCTAATATATCACTTTTTCGAGTCGAGTGAGTGGTGATCCCATCAGCCGTGACACTAGCCGAGACAGATAGGACTGAACCGGCTTCCTCATCTGGTGTTCCCGCCGCACAGGTGAACCCGCCATCACCGTTGGTTGCATTATCGAGCAGTGCCTGGGCCGTAATCGTGTCTTGATGAGCTTCGTTTAGCGAGCTGGATTGCATGTAGGACTTTCTGATGCCAAAGTTATCGAAAGCAACGGGGCCCTTATTTAATGGAATTCCATTATCAGTTGATTCGTTGTTTGATGAGAGAAGATCAATATTCGTTGAAACGATATCTGATGTCATGTGGGCACTGGAGGCGTTGTCTTCGTCGGCGCTCTCGTATTGGGTATTACCAGTGTAGGTCCCCAGAAAATAGTGTGTAAGCTCGTGAGCCGCTGTGTGGGTATCTGCTATCTCAGTGTTTACAAGGACCGCCAGTTGACACTTGTCCGACGTTCGGAGTCCTTGTATTTGATCTCCCTCACCGTCCGTCATAAGATTCGGAGGGGCAAATGCAACGACGGCGTCGATATCTTCTCCTAGTTCCTCGCGAGCATGCTCCCATGCGAGTTCTTGATGATGTTCTCTGTAATCCCAGAACGGCACGAGATCAAGTAATTTCGGTTTCACTCCGACTGGATCTGTCAAGATTTCCGTGTTCACTGTCGAGGCAGGGAAGAGTCGTTCAATTTCATCTCGATGGGCTTCGGCCTCTTCTTGATACTCTGTCACACCGTCTTCGGTATCGCTGAGTAGCACAATCCCGATATGCAGTGATGCAGTCTCAACGGGAGACACACCGGTCAGTGATGCTGTTTGGCCGGTCATATCGTCGCCGTGGGGCGACACAGTTATTTCAATGCTGGAGAGAGTCGAGGGCAACTCAATGACGGGATATGTCTCTCCATCCTCTCCTGGAATCTCGCTGGGATTTTCGAGTTGACTCAAAACAGATGATTCAGGCTTCTCAAGGATACTTGAGACGAATGGCGGCCGGAGGGTAAATTCCTGATCAACAAGATCGGACTGACCCCAAGAGATAGTCACATCAATCGCCGTCTCCAGCTGACTCGGATCGACATCTGTTTGCGAGAGTTCAAGATCGAAGATGGGGATGGTCTGTTTACCGGCGACTAATTCGGGAGTGTCAGGTGCCCACTCAGGGAGTGCATCTTCTTGCTCAAGAGCCGATTGGCTGATGAGATCTTCGTTGGCACTGTCTCTAGTGTGCTCGGTTGTCTGGATCAACCGGAGGTCGGTCGGTTGGACTGACGGAGCCGAGTCTTCGACCCTGATTGTCGCTGTTGCGGTATCGTCCGGCGAGTCAAATTCATCGTTGCTAATCGCATCAATAGCAAACGTGTACTCATCCGGGACAACTGACGCGTCGACTTCCAATTTTACGGAGGGCTCCCGTGTCTCATTAGGTTCAACGCCCGTCCAAGACCAGCCTTCATTCTCCCATTGGCCCCCATCGTCATCGTGGGCAACGACACTAAACTCCTCGCCAAAATAATCGGCATTATGGGCCGTTGCGTCAGTTGCCGCTTGAAAATATGTACTCACATCACTGGCTGTGTCACTGTCGTTGGTAAGCACCGGAGAGATCTGGAATGTCTCCCCTGGCTGGACCGGCCCCGTGCTTGCCTGAGCGGTGAGTTCCCATGAGGGGTCATCTTGTTCCATTATCACTTCAAACGGCGCTGATTTACGCGCCGGGACATCTACTGGTAGGTCACAATCATCAGGGCAGGTTCCAAGCTGAGCGATAATATATTCTGTATACTCACCTGGGGGAGTTTTCCCAGCAAACGTTACGTGAAACGTTTCTGACCCGGGAGAGAGCTCTCCCGTCTCCCAGTTATCAGATGTGTCTACTATCACGAAGTCTCCGACCGTTGGGATCGAAGAGGTACAACAAGAAGGCAAAAAATTATACTCTATATCAAAATTGTGTGTTGTATCGGTATGATTTGTAGCGGTGATATCGATTGTGAATTCATTCCCTTGCACGACCGTCTGAGTATCAGATGTGATCTCTAAACTGAGGTCTGCCTGATCGGTGGAATCTTGCATTGCCCCTGCCCTCGTTCTATCCACTACTCCGTTCCCAACAACGCCTCCAGCAGTCAATTTCAGTAAATCGCGCCGATCAATGGAGTACGTTGGCATCTCGTCGGCGACAGTCTGCCAGAGGTTCCCCTTCTGGGGGTCATCTGTCATGGGTCTCGTGTCACAGCAAACCAATAAAAAAGTCCCGTCAAAATTGAATCGACTCGACGTTAAATCTCAGGATTCGACTTAGCCTCTGATGGCGATAGCCACGATAGAATAAGAGGGGAGAAGCTCACTGACGACTATCACGCCATTCATGAATAATTTCGAGTAGTAGCCCAGTTGTGATCAGCCCACGGCGCCAATCATGAATCCCGTCGAGTAGGCTTCCTGTCGAAACACGGCCCTCGGAGTCCCGATATAAATCGGTCGTGCGATTAATAACGGTTATCGAGACTGTACTTGATTTATTCAGGTACGTTGCTGTAACCGAAGTGTTTCCACTAGAAATGCCGGTGAGAGCTGATGTTGTTGCGTTAATTTCGACAATCTCTGGGTCATCAGTCGTTATTGTTGCATTACTCGTGACATCTTGAGTGGTGTTATTACGGGTTGCAGTCACCGTCGGGGTTGCTGTTTCTCCGATAGCGAGTGTTTCAGTATCGAGAGTAAGTGTTATCTTGGCCGGTTGTGGAACCGGCTCTATCACATCGACCGTCCGCACAGCACGAGTATCAAAACTCCGAATTTCAACCGCGATCCCGCTAGCATCGCCGGTAGTTGTCTGGTATGTCCCAGTGACAGTCGTTGATTCGCCGCCAAGCAGTGTTCGTGTTGTAGTGGCTACAGTCGTCTCAAAAGTACCATCCAGATCGGTATCTACATTCAGGCTAATATCCTGTGTTGCCTCAGGATCGCCGGTATTGGTTACCGTCGCCGTTGTCGTGACACTGTCGCCTTCGGTTACGGATGTTTCGATGGAGTCTATTTCGACATCGAAAGACGCTGGTTTAATAGTTCTCGCTGTCACGGCATCAACTGCCGCGAGCGAATCAATCCGCCCACTTCCTTGTCGGTCCTCGCTCGCCCCTGTATCAGTTGCGGTCGTTGTGAGGATACCTTGCGTTTCGGCTGGCGATAGTGGATCATCAGCATTCGCCAATACAAGAGCGGCGGTTCCGGAAACGTGTGGTGTTGCCATACTTGTGCCGTCGGCTCTCGCGTATTGGCCATCGGGGATAGTACTCAGTACACCGACGCCGGGCGCGACAGCATCCGGTACCACCCATTCGGCAGGCCAATCCGACGGCGGGGAGTCAAACTCCTCACGTAGGACGGTCTCTCCACTTGAGAAGCCTGCAACCGTATCATCGGCCTCAACAGCCCCGATACTGAACCCGTCGTAGATGTCGCCTGGTGAAGAGCTTTCTCCAGGACCGTAGTTACCGCTCGCAGTGACGACAAGTACTCCAGCAGCTTCGGCCTGCTGGAGCGGTTCGATGAA
>Ga0207714_1002803_pt1 | contig 10270 bp, 7 predicted proteins | sample PonA232FremontCA_2_FD_187270 | JGI IMG/M metagenome (GOLD analysis project Ga0207714, IMG submission 187270) | Marine sediment microbial community from Fremont, CA, USA - Pond A23 Sediment 2 (SPAdes) | ecosystem: Environmental > Aquatic > Marine > Unclassified | place: USA: Fremont, California... | reverse complement strand
AAGTAATGCCTTGAAATTTTTATTAACAAATGAAGATATATTATTCGATTATGGACAAAAATCACAAGAATTTATAAAAGAAAATTATGATTTTGATATTATAACTAATCAATTGGAGAATCTATATTTTCGTTTGATGCAAAAATAATTTTAAAATTGATCTATTGATTGTCAAAATTTTAACTAATTGGAATCTAACATGAAAAATAATAAAATAATAAAACCAATATTTTTTATTGGAATGGCTAGAAGTGGTACAACGATTATTTTTGAACTTATATCTAGACATCCTGATTTAGGATGGCCCACAAATTATTGTGCAAGTTTTCCCAACAAGCTGTGGATGAACTCTATAAGAAGATTTCACGATAATAAGTTATTTTGTATAGAAGCAAGAAAGAAACAATACGGAAATGTTATAAAAGGTAACAGATTTTTAGCAAAACCGGCAGAAGCTTACTCCTTTTGGAATTTATATGCTAATGTGGATTTTTCTTATAATAGTTTAACAGGTCAATTTGTTAATAAACCCACTAGTTTTAAATTACATAATACTTTAATGAAATTACTTAAATATCAAGGAAGAAAACGTTTAGCAGCAAAATTTACAGGACCACCCCGTTTGCAATTTTTACATAGTATTTTTCCAGATGCCAAATTTGTTCATATTATAAGAGATGGAAGAGCAGTTGTTCATTCACTTCTTAATGTAGATTTTTGGATTAATAAGGGTGGACTTGAAAGACCTTATTGGCTGAATTTTTTGAGTGAAGATGATATAAAAATTTGGGAAAAGAATAATAAAAATTCAGGTGTATTAGCTGCACTTGAATGGAAAAAAGAAATCGATTTAACACATAAAGAATCTAAAGTTTTAGATGACAATCAATTTATTGAAATTAAATATGAAAATTTTTTGGCAAATCCGCATAAAGAATTAAGAAATTTGTTTTCATTCTGTGAGCTTCATGATTCTCAAAGAGCTCATTTATCCTTAAATAAAAGAGAAAATCTTAAAAATATGAATTATAAATATGAAAAAGACTGGAGTACCGAATATATCAATAAAATTAGTGATGTTATGCAACCATATTTAGAAAACTATAATTATTATTAAATCATTGTCGGACCAATCTCAGAAATACTGATAAACTGGTTAAGTTGATCTTTCTATAAAAAACACTTTTAGATTGAGCTCCTTGTAAATTTAATTGAAAATTTTCTTACATAATTCTGATTTATTATCGTAATTACTAGTTTCTCTTTGATCAACACAGTGAGTTTATGTGATTATTATAATTTGAGGAAAAAATGAAGCTATTATTTATTGATTTTACATTACCATACTTATTACGTGATACTGATTATCCAGTAGGAGGATGGGCAGTAGAATTAAATGCTTGGATATATGGTTTAAGAGCTAATGGTCACCATGTTGGAGTGTTGACTTGGAAAGGTGCTAAGAAATTTGTAAATAAAAATTTAGATTTTGATCTGATTGAAACCTATGATCCTGATAAAGGAATTAAAATAATTAAATATTTTTATTATTTTATTCCTACTTTATACAAAGAAGCTTATAATTACAATCCAGATGTCATAATCCAAGCTTGTGCAGGATTAAATACTGGTATCATGGCTTTTATTGCAAAAAGACTAAAAATTCCATTTATGCATAGAATTGCTGGTGATATAGATGCAGATTTTAGATATAAAACTAGTTTGTTAAAATATGAACAATTGGCATATAAATATGGTTTAAAAAATACAAAGTTCGTTCTCACTCAAAATTCTTATCAATATAATATATTGACAGACTTTTATCCTGGAAAGCAGATTAAGAATCTTAAGAATCCTTTTTTGAATTTATCAAATGAATCATATATAACTTATCATTCTGATAAAAACTATATAGCGTGGGTGGGAGTATTTAAAAAGCCAAAAAATTTATCATTACTATATAAGATTGCATCGCAATGCAATGATTTAATATTTAAAATTGCCGGAATGCCAGGAAAAAATATAGACAGTGAAACAGATAATGCTTTGGAACTACTTAAGCAGCTTTCCAATGTGGAATTCGTTGGATATTTAAACAGAGATGAAATTTTATCTTTTTTATCTAATGCTTTTGTTTTGCTTAATACTTCTCACCATGAGGGCTTTTCTAATACATTTCTGGAGGCTTTTTCAGTAGGAACCCCAGTTATAGCACCTATAAATGCAGATCCAGATAATATTATACAAGAAAAAGGATTGGGTTTTGCTGTATCCAGTAACGAAGACTTTCCTTCTACAATTAAGCAACTTTGCGAGAACAAAAAATGGTTTCATTTAATAAGTCAAAGATGCCAAGATTATGTTTATGAAAACCATGACCCCCAATTATTGGCTAAAAGATTGGTTGATATTGTTTCTGAAATAAAAAGGACGTAAAATGAAAATCTTGCATCTAATTCCCTCCTTAAGATCCGGAGGGGCCGAACGTCAGCTTATTGAAACCTTGAAATATTTGACCAAGCAAGATGGTATCACATGTGATGTAGTTGTGATGTCTGATGATATTTATTATGACTATGTTCAAGATCTTGATATTAAGATATATAAGGTACTAAGAAAATTTAAAAAAGATCCATTTATATTCTATAGATTTTATCAACTCTTTAAGCGCTTAAAGCCAGATATTGTTCATTCCTGGAACTCCATGTGTTCTCTGTATGCTATGCCTGCTACTAGGATGTTAGGCATTACTTTTGTGAATAATTTTTTACAAGATGCTCCTGCAAATTTGAAAGTCACAGATAAAGAATGGATTCGTGCTAAACTTACTTTTCCTTTTTCAGAAGTTATTGCAGCAAATTCTTACGCCGGACTTGAAGCATACAAAGTACCTAATAATAAACGAGCTTGTTTGCATAATGGTTTTGAATTTAGTCGTATTGGAGGTATTGCTGACAAAGAAACTACTAGAGATCAATTGGGTATTCAAACCCCTTATGTAATAGGTATGGTGGCCTCATTTTCTGAAAACAAGGACTATACAACCTTTGTGGATGTTGCGCAAAAGATACTTTCGAATAGAAAAGATATAACTTTTGTGACGATCGGCGATGGCGAATATTTTGAGCACATTAAAAATCGCATTAAGCCCGAATTTCAAGCTAATTTCAAATTACCTGGAAAACAAAAACGTGTTCTGGATATAGTTAATATCTTTGACATTGGGATTTTAACGACAAATACACGTGTTCATGGTGAAGGTATTCCCAACGTAGTGATGGAATACATGGCATTGAAAAAGCCTGTTATTGCTACTGATTGTGGCGGTAATCGAGAACTTATTGAAGATAATCAAACTGGATTTTTAATTAATGCCGAAGAACCGGATCAGTTAGAAGAAAAGATTTTGCTGCTGTTGGAAAACCAGGAATTGTTTGAACAATTTGGTCAAAATGGATATGAGAAATTAAAGAATGAATTTAACCTAGAAGTTATGGGTGAAAATTTTTTACAACTATACTGTAAGCTCATCAGTTAATAATATGACTACCAATCAAATCTTTATTATTGGCATGCCTAGAAGTGGAACTAAACTATTAAGAGGGCTTTTAAACAAGCATCCAAAGTTATCTTTTCTCTCAGGGGAAACAGAATTTTTGCCTTACTTGGATAAATATTGGCAATCGTGGGAGGGAAAAAAAGGACTTGCTAACTTTGATAATTTCCTCCAATTCTACTTCTATATAATAAAACTACCATATTTTATATCCAAATCCTATCAAGGAAAGCTTATTGAACCTCAAAAATGGTATGATCTTTGTGAAGATTATACCTTAAGTGGTGTTTTTGAGGCGTTGGCCAGACACGATGCAAATGCTTACAAAGATATGATATGGGGGGACAAAAGCCCTAGTTATATCAGGCATATTCCTTTAATTAAAAAACATTTTCCTGAAGCTAAAATCTTACATATTATACGTGATGTAAGGGATTATTGTTTGTCGATCAACAAGGCTTGGGGCAAGAACATGTTACGGGCAGCCCAAAGATGGGCTGATGATGTAGCCAAGGCGAGGAAAGACGGTGAGAAATTTGAAAATGACTATTTTGAAATAAGATATGAGGATTTACTAGAAGATCCTCATAAAGATTTACAAAATGTATGTTCTTTTCTTTGCGTAAATTATTATCAAGATCTGATAGAACTTGAAAAGCCAACTGAAAATATAGGTGATGCAAAAAGTCAGTCTGGAATTATCAAAATGAATACAAAGAAATATAATTCCAGTATGACAACAGAATTAAGAAGAAAAATAGAACACATCACTTTTCCAGAGTTGTTAAAATCAGGCTATCAAGCGGAATCATTTCTTAGACAGAAAAAATTGACTGAGATTGAAAAAAAACTTTATCAGCTTCAAGATGGAGTACAGCTGGTTAAGGCAAGAAGACATACTGGAAAAAGTTTATTTGAATCTGTGAATTTTTATCTTAAGGCTTTTAAGCAATCAAAATAGGGAGTCTCTTAAATTGCAAATACTTATTACAATCCCTAATTTAAAAGATCCTGGAGGTGTTGCAAGTTATTATAATTCAATACTACCTTATTTGCATACATCTTGTGATATTAATATAATAACTCATCAAATAGGAAGTTCTCACTCTAAGTTTTCTTTATTTCATTCAGTTTTAGATCAGTTTCGATTTATAAAAAAAATTATTTTTCAAAGATTCGATATCGTACATATAAATCCGTCTCTCAATTTCAAGAGTTACCTAAGAGATGGTTTGTTTACTTTTTGGGCGAAAATAATGAAAAAAAATGTACTTGTCTTTTTTCATGGTTGGGAAGATTATTTTTTCAATAATATTTCAGGTCTCTTAAATTTTTTTTTCAATATGACATATAAGAAGGCTGACCTGTTTATTGTTTTGGCTTCAGATTTTAGAACCAAACTTCGTAGTAAAGGGATAACACAGCCCATTCAACTTATGACCACAGCTGTAGATGAAGTCCTAATGCAAGACTTTTCAATAGAGACTAAAATAGATCATATGAAGTTATCAGGCTGTAGCAGGATTCTTTTTTTATCCAGGCTTGAAAAAGAAAAAGGCTTTTTTGAGTCTATTGATGCCTGTAAGCTTTTAGTTGATCAAGGCTATGATATATACCTTACTGTTGCCGGTGATGGACCGGCAAAACAAGAGGCAGAAAATTATTTAAGAGAGCTTGGACTGCAACACAGGTTCAAAATGGCAGGGTATGTCAAAGGTAGAAATAAGCAAGAAACATTTGCTAATCACGATATATTCTGCTTCCCGACAAATTTTGGCGAAGGCATGCCCAATGCAGTTTTGGAGGCCATGGCTTTCGGTATGCCGGTTGTGACTAGGGCTGTTGGTGGCTTAAAGGACTTTTTTGAAAATGGGAAAATGGGCTATTTGGTGGAGACAACCAACCCCGAAGAAATAGCCTGTGGCCTTAAAAATCTCTTGGACAACGAGCAAAATTATTATTCTATATCAGAATATAATTATAATTACGCACAAGAGCATTTTATGGCCTCAAAGGTTGCGGCAAAGCTATATAACCTTTATGAACAATTGACCCCATCCGATACATAAGCCTGTTCTTAAGAAAATATCACCTCATTTTATTTCTAATAAGTTTAGCCTAGTTAAAAAGGATACATTGGACTTTTGCAATGTGCGGAATATGTGGATTTATAGACAGCTCCGGAAATTTGGATCATTTTGAGATAATCAAGGGGATGAATAAAGCCTTTTTGCATCGAGGCCCGGACGATGGAGGTATTTATCACAGTCAAACTGCTGATGGGAATTTTTATCTTGGGCTCGGGCACAGAAGGCTTTCCATCATTGATCTCAATACTGGTCATCAGCCCATGCGAAGCTATGACGGAAGTGTGATCATTGTATTTAACGGAGAGATTTATAATTATCAACAGTTAAGACAAGAATTGATGGCAGAAGGACACAGGTTTGAGACCGATTCAGATACTGAAGCGGTAATAAACGCCTATCTGGAATACGGCGTGAACTGCTTGTCCAGACTTAGGGGAATGTTTGCCTTTGCCCTCTGGGACCAAAAGAACAATCAGCTTTTTTTGGCAAGGGATCGCTTTGGCCAAAAACCACTTTTTATCTATGAACATTCAAATAGTCTTTTTTTTGCTTCAGAGATAAAATCCCTGGTTAGCTTACCGCATTTTAATAGGGAAATTGATTATACAAGTATTTATCACTATTTGACCTATAGATACGTTCCTGCCCCAGAAACTCTTTTCAGCAAGATTAAAAAGCTCTTGCCGGGATGTTTTCTGATTTGGAAAGACGGAGAACTAAGACAGCAGAGGTACTATACTCCGCCGGACAGGTATGCGTCAGCAAGGTATGCCGGTCTTGATTCTACAGGTATTATTCAAGAATTTGAAAAAAAACTGGATGAAGCGGTCAGGATAAGGATGGTCAGTGATGTTCCTTACGGCATGTATTTATCCGGAGGGATAGATTCTTCAACCGTTCTGGCTTTAATGAGCAGACATAGCTCTAGACCGGTCAAGACCTTTGCCGTTGGGTTTTCCCTTTCTGAATACAGTGAAGTGGACTTTGCCAGAGATATGGCCAAAGAGTTCGGTTCCGAGCATCAGGAAATAATAGTTACTGAACAGGAGATGATGGATAAGCTGCCTCTATTGATTCGATACCGCGATGCCCCTGTCTCCGAACCTGCAGATATTCCTATTTACCTGCTTTCTCTGGCTGCAGCACAATCTGTGAAAATGGTCCTGACCGGAGAAGGTAGTGATGAGGTTTTGGGAGGATATCCAAAGCATGTCTATGATCGGCTTGCTCCATACTACCAAAAGATCCCCGGGGCTATCAGGGAAAATTTTCTTGAGCCGCTTATCCACTCCTTGCCCTATAAGTTCAGGCGAGCCAAAATTGCTATCTCCAATTTGGGCATAGCAGATGAAACTGAGAGATTCCCTAGCTGGTTCGGTGCTATGACACCTTTGGAAAGAAGAAGATTTCTTAATACTTCCCTCTTACCTTCTGATCTATCGAACAACGGTTTCCCCTTTTCCACTGCTGAAGACAACAGCCTACTAAGAAAAATCCTTTTTTTTGACCAGACCAGTTGGCTGCCGGATAATCTCTTGGAAAGAGGGGACAGAATGACCATGGCAGCTTCTATAGAGGCCCGTATGCCTTTTATGGATCATGAACTCATTGAATTTATCTCCTCATTGCCGGATCATTGGAGGGTTAGAAATAAAAAAACAAAATACTTGTTGAAGCAAGCCATTAAGAACTTAGTCCCTCAAGAGATTATCAATCGGCCCAAGGTAGGTTTCAGGGTCCCGGTAAATAAATGGTTCCAAGGGCCTTTGTATGAATATTTGCAGGATCACCTTTTGGGGGCTGATGCACTGACCAAAGAATATTATAGGAAGGACCAGCTTGAGAAGATGATTACAGAGCATAAACAAGGCCGGCAAAACCACGAAAAACTGCTTTGGACTCTACTCAACCTGGAAATTTGGCATAGGGAATTTGTGTGAGACAAAGGTTGCAGTGGACATGGAATAGACTGAGCTTGATGAGTTTTTCAGAAATCTTTTTTCGACTAAAAAGGGCAGCAGGACAGATCTATGAGAAAAGACGAGTCAGTAAAGGCTGGAGACCAAGGCCCAAAGAAAGAATAAGACCGCTATATCCTCTTTTTTCCCATGATCTTAGTTTGCTTGATAAATGCAAATCGCTTAATGATTCTGAGAGAGAGGCTGTTTTGGATATGTTGAACGGACACATCGACTTGTTTGGGACAAAAGGTCTAAATGTCGGTAGACCTACTAATTGGCATAAAGACCACTATTCAGGGAAACCACTTCCCCTGATCCATGGCAAGTCGATTGACTATCAAAACCCGGATCAAGTGGGGAATATAAAATTTGTCTGGGAGCTTGGACGTCATCAACACCTCATACCAGTAGCCCTGGCCTATGCTGTAAGCGGCCGTAAGGATTATTTGGATTATTGCCTAAGCGAGATTGACAACTTTATTGAGCAAAATCCTTTTGGTTTTGGGGTGCACTGGTGCAGTGCCCTAGAGGTGGGGCTAAGGGTCTTGAGCTGGTGCTTTGTATATAGCTTTATTGCTTTAAAAAATGGGCCTGAAGCACTGACTGAGATAAGTATTTTACCTGAAAGGGTGAGGCAGGGTATCTATGAGCATATCTGGTTTGTACAAAATCATTTATCAAGACATTCCTCGGCCAACAACCATCTGATCGGAGAACTGACTTGTATTTGGGTAGGCTGTAATGTCTTCGATCTCGGTACAGAAGGGCATAAATGGAAAGAGTATTCTAAAGAGCAGCTGGAAAAAGAGGCCAAAAAGCAGAATTTTTCTGACGGGGTTAATAAAGAACAATCAACTTATTATCATTTTTGGGTCTTGGAGTACTTGTTTTTGTCCTATTTAGTTGGGTTACGCACCAAGAACCCATTATCAGAATCTTTTTATCAGATAATAATCAAGATGCACTCATTTCTTGAGGCTATTCAGGACAGATCCGGCAATATTCCACAGTTCGGAGACGCTGACGACGGAACAGTTAGTCGATTTTCCTTGAGTAATGATAAGAACCCTATAGAACAAGTTATGCAGTCTGTTCTTGCCTTTCAAGACGGAGCAAAGGATTATACTCATCCCAAGGCCTTTTGGTATGCGGCTATTGCCGGAAAAAGATTAAATTTGGAATTGGCCCCAAAAATAGTTTCAAAGGCTTATCCGATAGAGTTTGAGCAGGGCGGATACAAAGTGTTTGGTTCTCTGAAGACTCATTGTGTTTTCAAGTGCGGATCACACGGATATCTCTCCATTGCTGCGCATGCACACGCCGATGCCCTATCTGTGTATTTCAGTGTCCATGGTAGGGAATTCTTAATTGATCCAGGAACATATGCCTACCACGCCCATCAGAAATGGAGGGATTATTTCAGGGGTACCTCGGCACACAATACAGTGCAGGTTGATGGATATGATCAATCGGTGATGGGTGGCAACTTCATGTGGCTCAAAAAAGCTGAAGCAAGGTGTGAGTTGTTTGAAACCGCTCCGGATAAGGATAAGGTAAAAGGATTACACAACGGTTATTTGAGGTTGAAAGATCCGGTCTTGCACAGAAGAACCCTAGAACTGGACAAAAAGTGGAATAAGCTCACCATAGAGGACCATCTGGAATGTCAAGAGAGGCACAAGATTGAAAGGTTCTGGCATTTTTCCGAAAGTTGCAGTTTATGGCAAGATGAATACAGTATTTGGGTCGAGAATCAAGGGGTTAAGATCTGCCTTGAATGTTCAGATGGAGAGTTGAAATTGGTCCGGGGAGAGGAAGATTCGCCTTTAGGCTGGATCTCTAGGAAATATGGACATAAAGAGCCTATTTGGTCAGCAGTATATAAGAATAATATTTTAGGTAGTGCTGTACTTAAGACTTATATTTATCTGTATGAATAGATTTAATTTTAATAGTCATTTATGAGTAAGATCATGCTAATAGGGTGCCGAATTGACGCTTTGGATATGAATGAGACCTTAATTGAAGCTGAAAAGTCTGTTTTAGAAAGACGTTTGTGTCAGCATGTTGTAGTCAATGTTGCAAAATTTGTTGATATGCAAAAAGACACACATCTAAAAGAGATAGTGACTTCCTGCGATATAGTTAATGCAGATGGTATGCCTTTGGTCTGGGCGTCTAGAATTCTAGGTAATCCTTTACCCTGTCGGGTTACAGGTGTTGACCTTTTTTTCAATTTGATTGAACTATGTGCTAGAAAAAAATATAAGCCCTTTTTTTTCGGCGCAAGGCAGTGGGTGGTGGAAAAGGTTGTCTTGACCTTCAAGGAAAAATACCCGGACCTCCAGGTGGCTGGCTATAGAAATGGTTATTATTTTGAGGATGAGGAAAGAGAGATTGCTGATCAAATTAAAGATTCTGGGGCTGACATGCTCTTTGTCGGATTTTCCTCGCCCAAAAAAGAATATTTTTTAAATACCTGGATGGACTATATGCAGGTTCCTTTTTGTATGGGCGTTGGGGGCAGTTTTGACATTGTGGCAGGTAAATCCAAGCGTGCCCCGAAATGGATGCAAGATTATGGGCTGGAATGGGCATATCGTATTTATCAGGAACCTCGTCGTATGTGGAAAAGATATGCCAAAACTAATCCAGTTTTTATG
>Ga0207714_1002802_pt1 | contig 10275 bp, 16 predicted proteins | sample PonA232FremontCA_2_FD_187270 | JGI IMG/M metagenome (GOLD analysis project Ga0207714, IMG submission 187270) | Marine sediment microbial community from Fremont, CA, USA - Pond A23 Sediment 2 (SPAdes) | ecosystem: Environmental > Aquatic > Marine > Unclassified | place: USA: Fremont, California... | reverse complement strand
CCGCCTCGGACGCGAGCGGTGGACCCGCGAGCGCGGACGCCGGGGCGGCATCGGTCGCGGACGCCGGGATGGAATCGGTCGCGGACGCCGAGGTCGACCCCTCCGGCGAGTCCGCCGGCGCGCCGGCGGACTCGCCGAGCGACCGACCGGACCCAGCGCCGAGAGCGGTCGCCGACGGCCCCGAGGACGAACTCGCCGCGCGCTTGCGGGAGGTCGACGTAGCGACCATGACGCCGTTGGAAGCGATGAACGAGTTGGCGGAGTTGCAGCGCGAAGTGGAGTGACGGTCCTGTTCCGGGAGGCTTCGACGCGAAATCACTTCGAGAGGTTCGTGACTTGGACGTAGGATTCGAGAACGTCGGTTTCGAAGTCGCTGTCGGCCACGACGAGGTGGTCCCCGGTCGACCGAGCGGTCGCGGCGACGAGCAGGTCACGAGTGGCCATCCGCTGTCCATCGTCGAGGAGTTGGTCCTGAAGGCGTGCAGCCTCGACAGAGAGGGCATCGGTGAGTTCGAGTGCGCGAACGCCGCCGAAATCCTGCCGGGCGGCGACGACGTCGGTCGAACCGCTCCCGAGCTTTCCGTCGAGAACTTCGAAGACGCAGATGGAGGAGGTGAGGTACGGCTCACCCTGTTCCTCGACGAACTCGACGGTAGAGTCGACGCCGGCAAGCATGTCGATGATGACCGACGAATCGAGGAACGTCATCGCTCGAAGCTCTCGCGGGACCGGCTCACGGCCGCACGAGCGCGTTCCGCCTCGTCGTCGGACCACGACCCCACGTCGATGGGCTCTTCCTCACCGGCCAAGCGATTCAGGAACTCGTCCCACGTTTCGCCGTCGCGCTTCAATCGAGAGAGCTTGCTCTTCGTTTCGTCCGAAACTCGAATACTGGTACTCATACGTATGCATCGTGCATACACAAGTGTAGTCGTTTCGCTTGCAAGGGTCGCGCGGTTGAGGAAAGTCGGGTGTGACGCAAGCATCTCACCCCGAAAGCCCGCGCACGCAGTCGCCAGCGGCGACCCCGTTCGCCTCGCTCCAGCCAGCGTTCGCCTCCACGACGTACCGACCCTGTCCCGACGTCGTCTCGTAGGTGACGTAGTACGAGAGCAGCGAGTCGGGCGCGTCGAGCGTCTCGATAGAGGTTATCTCGCCGTCGCCCGAGACGAACAGCACGTCGAGCGGGAGGTCCATGTTCCGCATTCCGATGGCCTGCTCGCCGTCCTCGTCGTGGACGAACAGCAGGCCCTCCTCAGCGGCCAGCGACTCGGTCCGGCTCAGGCCCACGTACTGCTCGGCGAACGAGTCGGCGACCCCCACGTCGAGGTGACCGAGTTCCGTCCCCTCGCAGTCGGTGACCCGAAGCTCCCGCCGGTCGTCGAAGTCGGCGGGCACCGGGAGCAAGCCGGTGTGCAACAGCGCGTACCCGACGAATAGGCTCCCGGCGAGTCCGAACCACAGCGCGCGTCGCCAGTCCATACGGATACGTCTCGGAAGCGGGGCTTATATGCGCCGACTCGAACCGAGCGCTCGCGCGCCGCAGGGGAGGTGGCTCCCGGCGTCGTCACGCGGGCGGGGCGACCGAGACGAACTCCAGTCCCTTCTCGGCGAGCAGTCGGCGGGCGCGCTCGGTCACCGAGGGCGCGACCAGCACGCCCCGGACCTCGGCGTCGGCGTGGAGGTCCCGGTCGAGCGCCTCGACGTACCGGGCGAGTTGGCCCGCCGCGTCCGGGCCGACCCGCTTGCGCTTGAGTTCGACCACGACCGTCCGGCCGCGCGCGTCCTCGCCGTAGACGTCGACCGCGCCAGCGGGCGTCTCGCGCTCGGTCGCCAGCGGCTCGAACCCCGGTTCCACGAGGTCGGGGTCGTCGAGGATTCGCCGCCGGAGGTCCGCCTCGGTCCCCGTGAGCGAGCGGTCCCGCCGGTCGGTCACGTCGAAGGTGGCGACGCGGTCGACGCGCTCGAAGGCGACGAGCAGTTGCTCGTCGGGCGCGGTGCGCCGGCTTCGGACGCGAAACTGGCCGTCGCTCACGTCGACCGCGTGGGTCGACCCCGGCGGCTGCCAGTTGACCGGCTTCTGGCCCTCGTCGGTGTGGACCAACGCGGTGCCGTCGGGCTTGAGGACCACCAGTCGGTCGCCGGGGCCGAGCGTGCTGGCGGCCCGACCCTCGTACTCGACCGTACACCGGCCGAAGACCGTCACCATGTCGCCGACCTCGACGGCCGCCGCGACGCGGTCGCGGGCCGTCTCGGGGTCGAGGGAGGCGTCGGAACCGTCGCTGGCCTCGGAACCGTCGCCGTCTGCGAGCGTCACTGGCTCGCGGTAGGCGACCGAGCCACAAAAGCGCCCCGCGTCGGGCGGGCGACCGGGCGCGCTCGGTCGGGGCGCTCACCGGTCGGGCACGACCACCCCCCGGTCGTCGGCCCACGTCTCGACCCGGTCGGCGAGCGTCCCGAGGGCGTCCGCCCGACCGAGCGCGTCGCGGTCGACCATCTCGCCGACCACCTCCTTCGCGCCCCGGAACCACCCGCGAACGTAGTCCGAGTCGCGCGGGTGGGCCTCGACGAGCGCGCCGTGACCCACCGTCTCGCTGTGGTCGACCGCGTCGGCGTCGGCTTCCAGACCGAACCAGAGGACGTGGTACGCGGTCACCTCGTAGTCCGGGCTCACCCGGTAGAACGCCTCGTGATGGAGGTAATCGAGGTGATCGCTCGCCGCGTCCGCGAGCGAGCAGTCGGTCGCCACCGGGTCGGGGTCGACCGCGAACTGGGTGTCGGTGGCGTAGGGCGTCTCGGCCGAGACGTGGTCGACCAGCGCGAAGCCCGCTCCGCCCCAGTGCGAGCGGTGGAGGTCGTAGCGTGCGTCCTCGGCGGCGGGGTCGGCGTCGGCGTCGGAACCGGCGTCGCTGTCGGGCGAGTCGGCGTCGCGGCGGTACGCGACGAGTGCGCGATGTCCCATCGGGGGTACTTCGTCCCGTTCTCGGATTTAAAAGTACGGGCGCGAGTGCAGGTCTCGTTCCACGTCGGCGCGCGCTGGCGGACCCTCGTGGTCCGCCATCTCGTGCGAGGGAGGCGAGCGCGTTTACGCGCTCGCCGAGGCTGGGGAGGGGTGAGGCCCGCTGTTGCGGTCGCGGTGCGGGGCTGTGCGGGTGCGGTGTGGTCGTCCTCGGCGGACTGAAAGGGCGAGGCGCGCTCGCGTGTAGTTCAGTCGCCTCAGCGACTCCTATTCGACGCAACTACGTCCGTCGAATATGTCGCTGAGCGACCGCGAGCGCGCCGAGGGCTTTCGAGACGTTTGCGGTTCTGCTGTCGGAGAGCGCACCGGGGGGCTTTCGAGACGTAGTTACGGTTCCAGCGTCGTCACAGTGCGCGTCGAGAGTGTGGTCAGCCAGCCCGCTCCAGTTCGTCGAACAGCCCACGAACCCGACGCGCTATCTCGTCGCGTATCGCCGCGACCGCGTCGGGCGCGCGGCCGTCCGGGTCGTCGAGGTCCCAGTCGCGGTTCTCGCCCGACCACCCCGCCGGACACGCGTCGTCGGCCGAACAGCCCATCGTGACGACGTAGTCGCTCGCTCGGAGTTCCTCGGCCGTCACGTCGCGGGGCGACCGGTCGGAGACGTCGATGCCGACCGCACGCATCGCCTCGACCACCTCGGGGTGGACTCGCTCGGCGGGTCGAGTGCCGCCGGTGACGAGTTCGACGTCGAGGCCCCGCACCTTGCGCTCCCGCAGGGCGAAGGCGTACGCCATCTGGGAGCGGCCCGCGTTCTGGACGCAGACGAACGCGACTTGCGGCGCGTCGGCGTCAGTCATCGTCCCTCGCGGGGCCGGAGTTCGACGCGTCGAGGCGACCGGTGTCGAACCCGCTCCAGTCGAAGCGACGCTGGAAGTACAGCGCCACGTTGACCAGCGCGAGCAGGACCGGCACCTCGATGAGCGGGCCGACGACGGTGGTGAACGCGACGCCGGACCCGACGCCGAACACCGCGACCGCGACCGCGATGGCCAACTCGAAGTTGTTCGAGGCGGCGGTGAACCCGACCGCCGTCGTGGTCGAGTAGTCCGCGCCGATACCGCGCCCCATCCCGAAGCTCACGAGGAACATCACGACGAAGTAGATGGTGAGCGGCACCGCGATGAGCAGGACGTCGGTCGGCTGGGCGACGATGCGCTCGCCCTGCATCGCGAACATCACGACGACCGTGAACAGCAGCGCGACCAGCGTCAGCGGGCTGACGGCCGGCACGAACGTCTCCTCGTACCACTCCTCGCCTTTGGTTCGCGTGCCGACGTACCGCGAGAGGACGCCCGCAGCGAACGGAATCCCGAGGAAGACCGCGATGGCCTCGAACACCTGCATCGGCGTGATGTCGAACGCCGAGACGCCCGCGACCAGCGTCTCCATCCCGAGGGCGGGCGGGACGACGAGCGCGAAGAACCAGACGTACACCCCGTACGTGAGAATCTGGAAGACGCTGTTGAACGCGACAAGCCCGGCGGCGTACTCGTTCGAGCCCTCCGCGAGTTCGTTCCAGACCAACACCATCGCGATACACCGAGCCATCCCGATGAACACCAGCCCGAGGAAGAACTCGGGGCGGGCGGGCAGACCGGGGACTACGCCGCCGAAGAAAACCACCGCGAGCGCGAACATCACGGTCGGTCCGATGAGCCAGTTCTGGGCGAGGCTCAGCCCGAGGACCCGCCAGTTCCGGAACACGGTCGGGAGTCGGGCGTAGTCGACCTTCGCCAGCGGCGGGTACATCATCAACACGAGTCCGATCTCCACGAGGTGGAGGGTCCGAATCGGCTCGGTCACCGACGGAGCCACGGAGCCGAGTCCCACCCCGACCGCCATCGCGCCGAATATCCAGACGGTGAGGTACTTGTCGAGGAGGTCCATCGACCGGGGGTCCCCGCAGTCGGGACAGTCGCAGTTCGGACCGTGGTCGTCGTGACCGACCCCGTCGCGCTCGCGGTCGGCGCGCTCGTGGTCGGCGCGGCCCTCGCGGTCGGCGGCGTCGTTACTCACTGTCAGCCACCCCGGCGTCGGCGGTTGCGAACAGGTCGTCGGCGAGGTCGGTACTCGCGTAGTATCGCCAGTTGCCCTCCTTCCGGCGGGCGAGCAGTCCCGCGTCCACGAGGTCCGAGAGCGCGTGGCTCACGGCGCTCTCACCCACGTCGACCAGCGGTTCGAGTTCGCAGACGCAGCGTTCGCCGTCGTCGGTCGCGAGGACGCGAGCGAGTCGATAGCGCGTCTCGTCGCCGAGGACGGCGAAGACCGGGCGGGCGTCGTCCCCGGCCAACGCGTCGTCGGCCAGCGCCTCCAGTTCGTCGAGTCGCTGCTGTACGTCGGCGTCACAGCACTCGCCGAGGTCGTCGGCGAGGAGTCGTTCGAGTCGCGGAGTGGAGCCTGCCATCGAGCGCTGTTTGAATAGTGGTTCAGATAACCGTTCCGATTTGAACGCCGATTCAGATAGCACTGGGCGAACTCGGACGGTTGGCGCGACGGCCGAAACGAAAGTTCCCGGCGTTACGAGATAGCGCTCTCTTTCTCGACGGCGGCGGCGAGGTGCTTCTCGCCCCACTCGTGCATCTCCTCGATGAGCGATTCGAGCGAGGCACCCCGGTCGGTCAGCGAGTATTCCACGCGGACCGGTTTCTCGCTCACTATCTCGCGGTTCACCAACCCCTTCTCTTCGAGGTCTTCGAGGCTGTCGGACAACACCTTGCTGGAGATGCCGTCCACGTCGTCTTTGAGTTCGTTGAACCCCATCGGCCCGCTCTGGATGAGCCGGTGGACGACCACGGGGTGCCACTTCTTGCCGATGACCGTGGCCGTGGAGGTGATGGGACACCACTCTTTGCCCGCACACCACACCGCCAACTGCTCGTTCGAGTCGCTCATGGCCGGGGGTACTCCGGGCACTCTGAAAAAGTTACCTCCGAGTATCTGGTTACCGAGAGTAACTGTCTGTCGGGCGATGTCTGAATCCGTCGCGTCCTCCGGGACCGGGTAGATGTGAACCACCACCGATTAGTCCGCACCGGGAGTACCACCGCCAATGACCGACCTCGGGAAAGTCGACCGCGAATTTTTCGACGAGCGCATCTACCCGCACCTCGGGGCCGACCGCGAGGACGTGACCCTCGGCCCGCAGCACGGCGTCGACTTCGGGGTCGTGAACGTCGGGGGCGAGGCGGTGGTGCTGGCCAGCGACCCGCTCTCGCTGACGCCCGCGCTGGGCTTCGAGAAGGCGGCGTGGTTCGCTGTCCACGTCGCGCTCTCGGACGTGGCGGTGTCCGGAATCCCGCCCTCCCATCTCGCGGTCACGTTCACGCTCCCGCCCGACCTCACCGACGAGGAGTTCGGAACCGTCTGGGAGACGTTCGACCGCGAGGCGACCGAGTTGGGCGTCAGCATCGTGACCGGCCACACCGCCCGGTACGACGGCTGTCGGTTCCCGTGGGTCGGCGGCGCGACGGCGCTGGCCGTGGGCGACCCCGAGGACGTGGTGCGGCCCGACGGCGCGTCGCCGGGCGACCATCTGCTCGTGACCAAGGGGCCCGCAATCGAGGTCGCGGGCTTTCTGGTCACGGTGTTCGAGGACGCGGTCGAGTTGCCGCCCGACGTTCTCGCCGAGGCCAAAGAGCGGTTCTGGGACATGAGCCCGGTCCGGGACGCGCTCACGGCTTCGGCCGCCGGGCCGGTGACCGCGATGCACGACGCGACCGAGGGCGGGCTACAGGGCGCGCTGGTCGAACTCGCCAGCGCGGGCGGGGTCCGACTCGACGTCGACTCGGAGTCGGTCCCGGTCCTGCCGGGGGTCGCGGAGGCCTGCGAGTTCTTCGACGTCGACCCGTGGGCCGCGACCAGCGAGGGCGCGCTGGTCCTGACGGTGGCCGAGGGCGGGGCCGACGACGTGCTGGCCGCGCTCGCCGACGAGGGTATCCCGGCCGCCGAGGTCGGCGAGGTCCGAGCGGGCGAGGGCGTCTTCGTCGACGGCGAGCGCGTGACGCATCCGGAGGTCGACCCCTCGTGGGACGTGTTCGCGGAGTACGCCGAGAAAGTGGGACTGGAGTGAGGCAGGGGGCGTCCGGGGTGGCTTGGGGGGACGAACGGATGGCGGTGTTCAGAGAAGCGCGACCGACCACCAGTCGTGCTCGACTGACCAACCCACGTCCTTGGCGGACTGAAAGGGCGAGGCGCGCTCGCGCAACGCGTGGTCGTCTGACCGACCCCTATCCGCGACGGGCAGTGCTGAGAGGAGCGGATATGTCGGTCAGCGACCGCGAGCGCGCCGAGGGCTTTCGAGGACGTTGCGGTTCCAGTGTCGTCGCAGTGCGCGCCGAGGGCGTTCGAGGACGCGTTTGCGGTTCCAGTGTTGTCGCAGTGCGCGCCGAGGGCGTTCGAGAATCCCGCCACCAACCCCGCGCATCTGAACACTGGCACACGGATAGCTCGAAAGCTTATCCCCGGCCAGCTCGTATGCAGAGACGCTATGACCGACTGGTACGCGGTGGGAGTGGGGTTCGCGGTCACGCTCGTACTCGGAATCGTCGGGCTCGCGATTCCCGGTCTGGGTCAGCTCACGCCCGGACTCGTGGGCGGGTTCGTCGCGGGCTACATGGTCGGCGGGACGGGCGCGGGCGCGTGGCACGGCCTGCTCGCGGGCTCCATCGGCGGCATCCTCGTCGCGCTGGTCCTCGGGCTCGCCGTCGGCGTTCTCGGCATCGTGGAACTCGGCCCGCTCGGCCCGGTGCTGGGCGGCGGGCTGTTCCTCGTCGGCCTCACCGTCGCGCTGGTGCTGGGCCTCGAAAGCGCGCTCGCCGGGGCGCTCGGCGGCTGGGTCGCCGCGCGGTGACGGCGAGGACGCGACTGACGGAAGTGACGGCGAACCGGACGATAGCCGAATCGTTTTCCGGATCGATTCCCAACTGTCACGCGTGACCACGATAGACGCCGACACCCTGCTCCCGAACGAGCGGATGCGACGCGGCGCACAGGACGGCGACGTCAGCCAGATTCATCGCGGCGACCGGTACGCCGACGAGGGCGACGAGTTCGAACTCGACGGCGAGACGTTCGAGGTCGTGGCCGTGCGCGACCGGACGCTCGGCGACCTGACCGACGAGGACGCCCGCCGCGAGGGGATGGCCGACCTCGACGAGTACCGCGCGGTGCTGAATCGCGCCCACGACCACTTCGAGTGGGACGACGACAGCGAGGTCGTCCTGCATCGGTTCGAGAAGGTGGCGTAGCGAATCGTCGGACTGTCGTCGCGTCCGGGGCTGGGGAGGTGTGCGGCTCGCGGTCGTGGTGTCTCGTACGTCGAGGCGAGAGCTGCCCGAATACGGCCCGAATCGAGTTCGGTGGAATCACGAAGCCAGCTACGGCCGGGGCGACGAGACACCCCGACCGCACGGCACTGTGACGGCGAACCGCCTCAACCGATTGTGCTGTTCGTTCCCTGCGGCCACCGCGCTACTCAGCCACGGTCCGACCAAACCGCGTCCGCAGAGCAATCGCGCTCTCGGCGCGATGACGCCAGCGCGCGCCGACCGCAGGGGACCCGTGCAGTCGGTCGGAGACGGACAGTTGGGCGTTCGAGTGAACAGCGTCAGTCGTGGTACTCTTCGATCTCGACGACGCGTCTGGTCGCGTTGTGCGTGAGATCGCTGTCGTTCGTGACGACCGGGGCACCCAACTCCCGACCAGTCGCAGCTATCAACCCGTCCATGCCCGCCAGAAACGGGCCTTCCGGCCCGATTTCGTCGGCTATCTCGGCGGCGATAGCTGCCGTTTCGTCGTCGGGTTCGTACACCTCTCCCCACGAGAGGTCGGCCCTCGCAGCGCGGACATCACCGTCCGGGGCGTTCCCTTCCCCGACGAGTGCCTCGGCGTAGGCCGGAGCCGGAAAGACGAACATCTCGTCCTCGTTCGCCAGTAGATACTCCGCAGTCGCATCGACGCCGTCGAGGTAATCTATGAGAAACGTCGCGTCGAGGACCTTCATTGCTCGTCGGCGTAATTCGTCCGATTTTTCGCCTTCCGTTTCGCGGTTTCGCGGCTCTCACGAACCCGGTCGGCGTGCTCGTCCGACCATCGTCCGAACCCGGCGAGAAGATCGCGGTCGGTCTCGTCGAAGACTCGTTCGAGTACGTCGTTGTAGGATTCGCCCTCGCGCCGCCGTCGTTCGAGTTCGTGCTTGATCGACTCGCTGACGCGAATCTGTTCGTCGGCGGTTCCCATCTCGTGTCAACGTTAGCGTCGACATCACTTTAGCGTTCGCCTGGCATCGTGGGGCGTGTTCAGATACGCCAGTAGAATTGGCGAGTTGTTCTCGAAAGCCCTCGGCCGGTTCCGGTCCACAGGGACGACGCTCGATTCACCGAGCGCACCCGGTCAGTAGTCACAGTAATCTGAACACTACCGTTCACCGACGCTCGCGCAGTTCCGCCCGCAAATCCCCGAGGTCCATCTCCTTCATCGAGAGCAACACGAGCAGATGGTAGACGATGTCGGCGCTCTCGTGGGCGATCTCCTCGCGGTCGTCGTCCTTCGCGGCCAGCAGGAGTTCGGTGGTCTCCTCGCCCAGCTTTTCGAGGACCGCGTTCTCGCCCTTCTCGTGGGTGAACAGCGACGCGGTGTACGACTCGTCGGGCAGCGTCTCCTTGCGGGACTCGACGACCGCGAACAACTCGTCCAGCACGGGGTCGCCCGACTCCGAGTCGCCGGTCATGGGTCGAGTCCCGCGACGTCCCGAACGTCCTGTAGCTCCTCGAACTCCTCGCGGTCGCGCCGCCCCGACTCGAACACGTCGGGGTCGACTTCGACCGAGGCGTCGGTCCGGGCGGCCAGCGCCAGCGAATCGCTCGGCCGGGCGTCGATGACCGTCTCGCCCCGGGGCGTGTCGACGTGGAGGTCCGCGATGTAGGTGTTGTCCTCCAGCGCCGAGACCACGACGCGAGTCACGCGCCCGCCCAACTCCTCTACGAGATCGAGCGTGAGATCGTGAGTCAGCGGCCGACCGACGTCGTCGGCCTCCATCCCTCGGGAGATGCTCACCGCCTCGGCAAAGCGGATGAAGATGGGAAGCACGCCCGACTCGTCGTGGGGTGCGAGTACCACGACCGGGACGGGCCCGTCCTCGGTCACGGCGACCCGCACCGCGTCGATGTCGACTTTCATGGCTGCATCGACGGGGGCCAGCAAGAAAAGTCTGCCCTACCGCGCCGGTGTCGGCGTTCGGGCGACTCGCCGAGCGGTCG
>Ga0207714_1002800_pt1 | contig 10278 bp, 10 predicted proteins | sample PonA232FremontCA_2_FD_187270 | JGI IMG/M metagenome (GOLD analysis project Ga0207714, IMG submission 187270) | Marine sediment microbial community from Fremont, CA, USA - Pond A23 Sediment 2 (SPAdes) | ecosystem: Environmental > Aquatic > Marine > Unclassified | place: USA: Fremont, California... | reverse complement strand
CCGCGTCCACGTCGTCGACGAACGCGACGGCGTGAGGGACGCCCGTGTTCACGGCGGTGACGGGCAGGCCCTCCACCTCCTCGTCGATCAGCGGGCCGTCGTGGTCGGGCGCGAGGGGGACGTCAGCCGGATCGAACGACGGGGTCCCCATCTCGACGGTGACGCCCTCGCTCTGGACGACCGCGTGGCGGTCGCCGGCCGGCGTCCCGATCAGAATTTCGCGGGCTCCCGTCTCGCGGGCGGCCCAGACGGCGGTGACGCGTGCGCCGTTTCCACACATCTCGGCCGTCGAGCCGTCCGGCTGGACGAGTGTCATCGTCACGCGAACGGGCGACGCCGTGGGGTCGAGATCCAGAAAGAGGACGCCGTCGGCGCCGGTTCGCTCGCCGCCGACACCCGTCTCGCGGTCGCAGTGGGTCCGGGCGAAAGCCGCTCGATCCGGCACCGGCGCGCCGGCCGGGAGTACGAGGAAGTCGTTCTCGGTGCCGTGGAACTTCTCGGCGGTGGCGGCGGTCATTCGTCGCCCTCCAGTCGCGTGACGCCGGCGACGGTCTCGCGTTCGCGGGCGAGACGCGTCGTGTCGTCGGCCAGAACCACCTCGGCGGGCCGCGGGCGGGAGTTGTACGTGCTCGCCATCTCGTAGCCGTAGGCGCCCGCGTTGCCGACGGCGAGTAGGTCGCCCCGCCGCGGCGTCGGCATCGGGCGCTCCTCGCAGAACAGGTCCGCCGTCTCACAGACGGGGCCGGCCACCGTGACTGGGCGTTCCGGGCGCTCGGCGGTCAGGTTGCGAACGGCGTGATACGCGTCGTACATCGCCGGGCGCAGGAGCGTGGTCATGCCGGCGTCGACGCCGGCGACGACGGGCACCGTCCCGTCCGCGCCGTCGCCGTCGACGGGCTTCACCGTGTTGACGCGGGTCAGGAGGACGCCCGCGTCGGCGACGAGGTAGCGGCCGGGTTCGATTGCCAACTCGGCGTCCACGTCGCCCAGCGCCTCGCGGGTGGCGTCGGCCACGGCGTCCAGATCCAGCGGCGGGTCGTCCTCGTGATACGGGACGCCGAAGCCGCCGCCCACGTCGACGAACTCCAGCTCGCCCACCTCGCGGGCCAACTCGCCCATGCGGGCGACGAGTTCGCGGTGGTCGTCGAGCTGGTCGCCGCTGATGCCGCTCCCCGCGTGGGCGTGAATCCCCACTACGTCGAAGTCGGCGCGGGCGCCGGCGAGGAGTTCGGGAACCCTGTCGGAGGGCACGCCGAACTTGGCGTGGCCGCCCGTCGTCACCTTCTCGTGGTGGCCGGCGCCGACGCCGGGGTTCACCCGGATCGCGAGTCGGCCGTCGTACCCCCGTTCGCGGAGGCGGGAAACGGTGTCGCGGGCGCCGGCGACGGCGGTCAGTTCGGCGCCGTCGCGCCAGCGGTCGAGGACGATATCGAGGTCTTCGGCCGGTGGGTTGACCGCCGTGTACTGCACGGCATCGTAGCCGGCGTCGAGGGCGCGCACCACCTCGCCCGCCGAGGCGCACTCGGCACCGAGGCCGGCGTCGCGGACGGTCTCTAGGACCGCCCGGCCGGTGTGGGCCTTCACCGCGTAGCGCACGTCGGCGTCGGGGAAGGCGTCGAGGAGGCGAGCCGCGTTCTCCCGCACCCGGTCCAGAGCCGTGACGTACAGGGGAGTCCCGTACCCGTCGGCCAGGTCGGTCAGGTCGGCGGCCGACCAGTTGGCGAGGCGTCGGATCGGGGGGCCGGCCGCCGACTCGCTCATTCCCGCAGCGCCTCCTCCCGCTTCGTGGCGTCCCGCGTGTCGGCCTCGATGTCCATGGCGACGACCGCCGGCTTGTACGCCCCGCCCGCGAACAGGTCGTGGTCGCCGATCGAGGACTCCACCATGCGGGTGAAGGCGCGACGCTCCGGCGGTAGGCGGCCGTAGATCACCTCCTCCTCGACGAGGTCGTAGACGGGGATACGCGGCGAGAGGAGCGTGTTCTCGCCGACGACGGTGTTCTCGCCGACGACGAAGCCGCTCGTGACCCGACAGCCGGCGCCGAGCGAGACGCCGTCCTCGACGATGACCGGCGCGTCCTCGACGGGTTCGAGGACGCCGCCGATCAGCGTGTTGGCGCCGAGTTTGACGTTCTCACCGATCTGGGCACAGGAGCCGACGGTGTCACAGGAGTCGACGAGGGTGCCGTCGCCGACGTACGCGCCCACGTTGACGAAGGAGGGGCTCATCATGATGCAGTCGCTGCCGAGGTAGGCGCCGCGGCGGATGGTCGTCCCGTCGGGCGTGTTTCGGGTGCCGCGCTCGCCCAGATCGCCCGTCTCGCGCAGGGGGAGGACGTCGTGGTAGTCGACGCCGCCGTAGGATCGGGCCTCGGTCGCTCGGAGGCCGAAGTTGAGCAGGATCCCCCGCTTGACCCACTCGTTGGCCTCCCATCCGTCGCTCTCCTTCTCCGCGGCACGAATCTCGCCCGCCTCTAGCCCCTCGAGGAAGGCGTCGAGCGTGTCGTAGTCGTCGGCGGACGCCGTCTCGGCGTCCACGTCGTCGTCGTCGTAGCGCTGCCACAGATCGGATACGTCGGATTCCAGTGTCATATCGTGTCCTCGAAGTCGTACTCGCCTGCCGGGCGGCCGACGAGCCAGTCGGCGGCATCGAGCGCCCCGGCGGCGAAGACGCCGCGGGATTCGGCCCGATGCGTGAGCGTCAGTACCTCGTGGTTCCCCGCAAGTAGTAGTTCGTGTTCGCCGGTCACGTCGCCGGCCCGGCGGGCGTGGACACCGATCTCCCCCTCCTCGCGGGGCTGTTCGCCCTCGCGGCCGTGGACGTGGTCGGCGGCACCGCCGGACTCCGCCCGGCTCTCCGAGGAGCGTCGCTCCTCGCGAGCATCGTCGATGTCGTCGAGCATCGTCGACGCCGTCCCCGATGGGGCGTCACGCTTGCGGTTGTGGTGGGTCTCGGTGAGTTCGATATCGTAGTCCGGGACCGCTTCGACGGCCTCCCGGATCGCCCGCCTGAGCGCCATGATCCCACGCGCGAAGTTCGACGCACGGAGGACGGGCACCGACTCGGCGGCGGCGGCGATCACCTCGAGCTGTGACTCCGAGAACCCGGTCGTCCCGACGACGACGGCGACGCCCGCGTCGGCACAGGCCTCGACGTACCGCGTACTCGGGTCGGGGAGCGTGAAGTCGACGAGGACGTCGGGGTCGTGGTCGTCGAGCAGGTCCGGGAGCTCCGCCTCGTTGGCCACCGCGTGGCCGGCGATCGGATCGACCGCCGTGCGGTTGACCGCGAGGGCGACGTCCATCCCGTCGCGGTCGGTGGCGGCCTCGATCACTTCCCGTCCCATGTGGCCGCCGGCGCCGGTGACGGCGACCTCGATCACGCCTCGGCCTCCAGCGGGTCGAGGTCGGCGAGGACGGCTTCGAGGTCGGGGCGGAGGTCCTCGGAGAGGCGGCTGAGTGGGAGGCGCACGTGGCCCGGGCCGTAGCCGCGGATGGCCATCGCCTCGTTGACCGGAATGGGGTTGGTCTCCCAGAACAGCGCGCGCATCAGCGGTCCGAGTTCGTGGTGACGCTCGCGGGCGCGCTCGTAGTCGTCGTCGAGCGCCGAGTGCACCATGTCGACCGTCCGCTCGGGTTCGATGTTGGCGACGACGCTGATCGTCCCTCGACCGCCGACCGAGAGGGTAGGGAGGATGAGGCCGTCGTCGCCGGCGAGGACCGAAAAGTCCTCGTCCTGCGTGCGCTCGACGATTTCGGAGACCTGATTCAGATCGCCGCTCGCGGCCTTGTAGCCGAGGATGTTGGGGTGAGAAGCGAGATCGACGGTGGTGTCGACGCTGATGTTCTGTCCGGTGCGACCGGGGACGTTGTAGACGATCTGTGGGAGATCAACCTCGTCGGCGACCGTCCGGTAGTGTTCGTACATCCCCTGCGGTTCGGGCTTGTTGTAGTACGGCGAGATGAGGAGGAGGGCGTCGGCACCGGCCTCGGCCGAGCGTCGGGAGAGCGAGAGGGCCTCGGCGGTGTTGTTCGAGCCGGAGCCGGCGATGACGGGAACGTCGTCGCCGACGGCGTCGACGACCGCCTCGACCACCTCGATGTGTTCGTCGTGAGAGAGGGTCGCGCTCTCACCGGTGGAGCCGACGGGAACGAGGCCGTCGACGCCGGCGTCGACGAGACGCTGGGCGTCGGCGCGTAGCGTTTCGAAGTCGATACTGCCGTCCTCGTGGAACGGCGTGGTCATGGCGGGGGAGACCCCGCGGAGCTCGGTGAATGTCATGTGCGTGGGTGGGGTGTCGGCGCTGTTAGTCGTGTCGGAACGACGCTCTCGGAGGGCGCCCGTGACGGGGTCGCTACGCCCGCCAGGAGCGACGTTACCGGTCGCGTTTTTTCAGAAAGGTCGCGAGGCCGCGCGTCGCTGGCGGGTGGCGGGCGCCGTGAGCGACGCGGAGCGGGGTCACGCCTACAAACGCGGTGTCGAGGCGCTTATACTTTGTGTCTCAACACTACCGACGGGCGACAGCCGACAGTATTAGAAGGTGACGGCACTCACGTCCGGCATGCGTCTGTTCCGGTCGAGCGAACTCCTCGGCATCGCTCGGGAGACCATGGACTTCGTCCTCGAAGCCAGCGAGGAGACCCACCCCAACGAGTACATGGGCTTTCTCCGCGCGGAGGACGCGCGCAAACTCGGCCTCGACCGGCGTGGACAGGTTATCACCGACGTGCTCGTCATCCCCGGCACCACCTCGAACCCCGTCAGCGCGACGGTGCGCTCGGAGATGAAGCCCAACGACGTGCAGTCGGTGGGATCGGTCCACTCCCACCCGAACGGCGCCCTCCGCCCGAGCGACGCCGACCTTGCCACCTTCGGCCAGGGCGACGTCCACATCATCGTCGGCGCCCCCTACGGCCGCGGCGACTGGCGAGCGTTCGACAACCGGGGTGAACCGACGACCCTCGACGTCCTCGACGTGGAACTCCCCGAGGAGCGCTTCTTCGATTTCACACAGGAAGACATCGACGCCGAACTGCTCGCCGAGGGTCGGACCCGTGGCGTCGTCACCCCCGTCGACGAGGCCGACGAGGACGACGGCGGCGGCTTCCTCTCGTGGCTCCGCTGAGGTCGCTCACTCCGGATTTTGCCCCTGTTTCTCGGCTTCGCCATCGCCATCACCGGCACCGTCCGCCACGTCGTCGATCGTGGCCCGTTCCCGTGCGGCGGCCACCGTCTCTCGCGCCGTCTCCTCCAACTCCTCGATACCGATCATCACGTCCGCGGCGTCGAGGCGGCGCTCGAAGCGGTCGAGCATCCCCTCGGTGAACTCCTCCTGCGACCGACGGCCGGTGGCGACGCCGCTGGTCACGATGGACTGGATGCCCTCCTCGACGGTCATGTCCACGTCGAAGACGTGTTCCTCGGCGACGTGGAGGACGTACCCACCCATCACGGGGTTCGGGGCCATGGGAAGGAAGACGGTGATCATCCCCTCGCTCTCCCCGACCCCCTCGCGCACCACGTCCGGCGTCTCGGCGGTCAGGAAAGCGAAGGCGTAGGTGCCCTTATTCGGGAACTCGACGAGTTTCACCTCCTATAGTAGCGTTTGGAACTGTTTGCACACCTGATCGCCAGACTGCGTGCGATCAGGTGTGCGATGACTTACAAAGGCTACTATAGAAGCTGTCGGTGTCGCTGTCCAAGAGGAGGCCGCTCATCTCGTCGATGCTCTGATAGTGTTTATTGTAACTGTTTACCGGTGGGTCGCCAGAACGGGTCGGCGACCCACCGGTACTGACTTACACCAACCCGTATCACGCCACGCGGGCCGGCCATGGACGGAGCACTCGAGGTGATCGACGTACTCGCCGACTCGGGTCTCGAAGGCGCGGTCACGTGGCTCCTCCGACTCGCTGGTCTGCTCTCGGTGCTGGCCGGACTCGGCCTCGTCTTGCTGGTCGTGCCCAGCGTCATGCTCGCCATCGCCGAAGTCGCGTGACCCTTATGTCGTCCCTGGCGAACCGTCCCGTATGACTGGACACCCACAGACGCTCCGACCGTTCCTGTCGCGGGCGGCGCGGCTGTATCCGGATCGTGAGCTCGTCGCCCGGACGGCCGACGGGGTGGTCCGGTACACGTACGCCAAGTACGCGAACCGCGTCGGCCGACTGGCGAGCGCCCTGCGCGCGGCTGGGATCGACCGCGGCGATCACGTGGCGACGATGTGCTGGAACCACGACCACCACGCCGAGGCCTACTACGCGGTGCCGAACCTCGGTGCCGCGTTGCACACGATCAACCCGCTGTTGCCCGCGGACGACGTCCGGACGATCGTCGCCGAGGCGGCCGACCGGATTATCCTCGTCGACGCGTCGCTCGCCGGGGCGCTGACCGAGGCCTACGACCCCGACGCCTTCGAGAGCGTCGAACTGACCGTGGTCGTCGGCGGTGAGGTCCCCGACCTGCCCGTCGACGCCGTCGGTATCGACGCCTTCGTCACCGGGCACGATCCGGCGCCCGACTACCCCGATCTGGGCGGCGACGACGCCGCAGGCCTCTGCTACACCTCGGGGACGACCGGCGCGCCGAAGGGGGTTCGGTACACCCAGCGGATGCTCTGGAGCCACACGATGGCGATTCTGACGCCCGCGGGGCTGGACATCTCCCACCACGATACGGTGATGCCCGTCGTTCCGATGTTCCACATCAACGCGTGGGGGCTCCCCTACGCGGCGACGGCGGCCGGGGCCGCGCAGGTCTACCCCGGCCCGTCGCCCGACCCGGCCGACCTCGTGACCCTGATCGAGGACGAGGGCGTCACCCTCACCGCGGGCGTCCCGACGGTGTGGCTGGGCGTGCTCGACTATCTGGAGGATCACGACGCCGACCTGAGCACGCTGGAGCGCATCGTCGTCGGCGGCGCGGCGCCCCCCGAACGCCTGATCCGCGCGTTCGACGACCGGGGTGTCGAGGTGGTCCACGGCTGGGGCATGACCGAGACGGCGCCCGTCGGCGCCGTCTCCCATCTCAAACCCGAGTTGCGCGACGCGGGCTACGAGACGCGTCTCGACAGTCGACTCAAACAGGGGTTGATCCTCCCCGGACTGGAGTTTCGCGCCGTCGACGACGACGGGTCCGAGGTGCCCCACGACGGCGAGTCGATGGGCGAACTGCTGGTGCGCGGTCCGTGGGTCACCACGTCCTACTACGGCCGCAACGACGACGACGAGGCGTTCGAGGGGTCGTGGCTCCGCACCGGCGACGTGGTGACCGTCGACGGGAACGGGTACGTCGAACTCGTCGACCGCGCGGCGGACGTGATCAACTCCGGTGGCGAATGGATCTCCTCGCAGTCGGTCGAGAACGCCATCATGGGCGACGGCCGCGTGCGCGAGGCGGCCGTCGTCGGCATCCCTCACGACCGCTGGGGGGAGCGGCCAGTCGCGTACGTCGTCACCGACGCCGACGAGCGCGAGTCGCTGATCGACGCCGCCGCCGAGCGGGTCAGAGAAGCGTACCCCGATTGGTGGGTTCCCGACCGGTTCGAGTTCGTCGAGTCCATCCCCAAGACGGCGACGGGCAAGTTCGACAAGGTGGGGCTCAGAGCGGGGTTCGAAGGGTCGCTCGACGGGAGCGTCGACGCCGAACCACCGGGCGAGGGCTGACGGCTACCCGAGGAGCAACGCCGCGGTGCCGAGGGCGGCGGCGAAGGCGCCGATCAGCAGCCCCGCGAGCGACGTCGTCGACAGCCGCCGGAGCGCGCCGGCGGTCGTTCCCGCCGAGACGACGAGCGGGTCGAGGCGGCCGTCGTCGACACGGCCGGCCACGGTCACGTCGTCGCCGGGCGACGCGCGACGCTCGCCATATCGTCGGTGCCCGAGCGAGAGCGACCGCACGACGGGGGCGAGCGGTGCGGGGGGTGCCGTCCAGACCGTTTCCCGACCGAGGCCATCGGTCTCGCGTTCGTATCGGTCGATCCGCTCCGCCGGGTCGTCGTCTGCACCGACCGTCGCGACGGCGGTCGAATCGAGTGCTACCGTACGGATCGGGTCGGCGACCGACACCCTCGCGTGCGGCGTCCGGACCCCGAACGCCGCACTCCGGGTCGACTCGTGAATCGCCACGTCCGTGGGCACGAGGAACGAACCGGGCCGACGTTCCTCGACGACAGCGCGGCAGGCGACGCAGTCGGCCCCGCTGAATGGCGCCGTGAGCGTCCGTTCGGCGTCGACGGTGCCCGAGACGCGAACGAGCGTCCCGTTGGCGACGCCGTCGATCCGGTCGACTGGGTCGGCGCGGGCGAGCGCTGCCGTGCGCCACAGGTGGCGGGCGCTGACGAGACAGACGAACGCACCGAGCAAGAGCATGGCGACACCGAAGAGGGTGGGCAGGACTGGCAGAACGGGGAGGGCCATACCGGTCGTTGCGGCGACACACCACCTAAACCCCGCGCCGACGGTCGGAGTGGTTAGCGTAACTGTCCCCCGGCGTGTTGCCGAACGGGAGTGACGACACGCCGGTACTGACTTACGATACTCACTATCAGGACCGTCGCGGACTGTCCGGCGCCAGGGCGTCGTCGTAGATGGTCATATACAGGTCGGCGATCTCGTCGCGGGTCGGCTTCCGCGGGTTGTTGTCGGGGGAGCCGGAGTCGATGGCGTCCTGTGTCATCTCGTCGACGACGTCGCGGTAGGCGTCGCGGTCGGGCACCTCGCCGAAGTCGTCGAGATAGCCGGTGAGGTCGACGTCCCGACAGAGCCGGAGGACCCCCTCGGCGGCCACGTCGGCGGCCTCGCGGGTCGGTGTGTGGTCGTCCGCGACGCCGAGGATGCGAGCCACCTCGGCGTACTTCTCCGGCGCCGCCATCGACGAGAAGTCGACGACGTAGGGGAGGATGAGCCCGTTCGCCAGCCCGTGGGGGATGTGCAGTTGGGCGCCGAGCGGCCGCGCGAGGCCGTGGACGAGGGCGACCGAGGCGTTGGTGAAGGCCTGCCCGGCCTGTAGTTGCCCGACCATCACGTCGGCGCGGGCGTCGAGGTTGTCGCCGTTGGCCCACGCGACGGGGAGCGAGCGGGCGACCCGCTCCATCGCCTGTTCGGCGTAGCCGTCGGGGACGCTGTACGATTTGACCGAGACGTACGCCTCGATGGCGTGGGTGAGCGCGTCGATGCCCGTAAACGCCGTGTGGCTCTTGGGGAGAGAGACGGTGAGTTCGGGGTCCTCGACGGCCACGTCGGGGACGACGTTCGCGGAGACGATGAGGAACTTCGTCGACGTGGACTCGTCGCTGACGACGACCGACCGGGTGGCCTCGCTGCCCGTGCCCGCCGTCGTGTTGACGGCGATCAGCGGCGGCGAGGGGTTCGGCACCCCCTCGTAGCCGGCGCGGTCGACGCCGAAGTCGCGGATCGAGCCGTCGTTGGCGGCGAGGATGCCGACGCCCTTGCCCGTGTCGATAGAGGACCCGCCGCCGAGCGTGACGATCAGGTCGCAGTCCTCCCGTTCGTACAGGTCGTGGGCGGCCTCGATGTTCTCGACGGTGGGGTCGGGGCGGACGTCGGTGTAGACGACTGCCTCGACGCCCGCCGCGTCGAGTCGGTCGACGACCGTGTCGCCGTGGAACCCGAAGATCTGTTCGGTGGCGACGACGAGCGCCGTGTCGCCGTAGCGCGCGGCGTGGTCCCCGACGGTGTCGACCGCGCCGACGCCGACTTCGATCCGTCCAGGCGAGACGACGGTGCGTGTCTCGCTCGACAGTACGGTGTCGTGCATGACACCACGGAAGTTGACCGTGATGGTCTTATAGATTGGCAGCACGTCCGGAATGCCGCACGTCGCCGCAGCCGTATCGCCGAAGGTTTATCCCCGCCAGCCCTGGTGAGAGGCATGACAGCAGTCACCATCGAGGCCGCCGCGGAAGTCGGCATCCGGACCGTCGCGCTCGAACTCCGGACGCCGGAGGGATTCGACGCCGAACCCGGCCAGTTCCTGCTCGTCCGGGCCACCGTCGACGGGGTCGAGGAGACGGGCTACTACACCCTCTCCTCGCCCGACGTCGAGGGCACGATGGAGATCACGGTCGAGTACGTACCGGAGGGGACGCTCGCGCCGTGGCTGGCCGAGCGGACACCGGGCGACGAGATAGCGATCGAGGGGCCGTTCGGCGACGTGCGCTACACCGGCGGGGGAGATGCGGTCGTCCTCGCCGAGGGGCCCGGGATCGGGCCGGCGGTCGGTATCGCCGAACGCGCCCGCGAGGCGGGTCACGACGCCACG
>Ga0207714_1002799_pt1 | contig 10284 bp, 8 predicted proteins | sample PonA232FremontCA_2_FD_187270 | JGI IMG/M metagenome (GOLD analysis project Ga0207714, IMG submission 187270) | Marine sediment microbial community from Fremont, CA, USA - Pond A23 Sediment 2 (SPAdes) | ecosystem: Environmental > Aquatic > Marine > Unclassified | place: USA: Fremont, California... | reverse complement strand
CCCCAGGGGACTTCCACCCCCAAGTCACTTCCCGGCTCGCTTTCGCTCACCGGTTGACAGCGCCGGGACACGGCGCTGCGCGCCGTGCCCGGCGCACCACAAAAATAGCCCGCCGGGAATCGGACGGGCTATCGCTGAGCTGGCGCGCCGGGGAGGATTCGAACCCCCAACCTTCTGATCCGTAGTCAGATGCTCTGTCCAGTTGAGCTACCGGCGCTTAAAGCGCTTTACTTTATGGGATGACAGCTTTGCTGTCAAGCAAGTCTCGCTTGGCGGAGAGAGAGGGATTCGAACCCTCGAAGGGCTTTCGCCCTTACTCCCTTAGCAGGGGAGCGCCTTCAGCCACTCGGCCATCTCTCCTTAAAGGATTATGGTAAAGGCAACCTCCCTGTCCGTAAACCCTCACCCCTTGTACGGATCCGCATCGGCCTCCGAGGCCCCATCCGGGAGGCCCTCGTCCTCCTCGTGGCGGATCCGCTCGTAGATCTCCTCCCGGTGCACCGAGACATTGCGCGGGGCGTTGACGCCGATGCGCACCTGGTTACCCTTGACCCCGAGCACGGTGACGCTGATCTCGTCACCGACCATCAGCGTCTCGCCCACTCTCCTCGTGAGTATCAGCATCGAACCTGACTCCTTGAACTTGTGTTACCGCCACCAGCTGCCCCAGGGGAAACGACCGCCACGCCGGCTGGGCCCGGCAGCGCCACCGGTAAGCGAGGCGAGGTCCCGCGTCCTCGCGGCGCCTAGGTCTCGGCGCCCCCCTCCTCAAGCTCCGGGACGGGCTGTACGTCCAGCTCGAACGCCTTGTGCAGGGCGCGCACCCCGAGCTCCAGGTACTTCTCCTCAAGGACCACGGAGATCTTGATCTCCGAGGTGGAGATCATCTGGATGTTGATCCCCTCATCGGACAACGACCGGAACATCGTGTTCGCCACCCCGGCGTGGGAGCGCATCCCCACGCCGACCAGGGAGACCTTGGCGATCTTGTCGTCCCCGAAGACCTGCCGGGCGCCCATCTGCTCGGCGTTCTCCCGGACCAGGTCCAGGGTCGTCTGGTAATCGCGCTTGTGGACCGTGAACGTGAAGTCCGTCAGCCCCTGCTGGCTGATGTTCTGGATGATCATGTCCACTTCGATATTGGCCTCGGCGACGGCACCGAGGATCTTGGCCGCGATACCCGGGGTATCCGGTACGCCGATGACAGAGACCTTCGCCTCGTCGCGATTGAACGCAATGCCGGAGATCAGCGGCTTCTCCATTCCCTCTTCCTCGCAGGTGATCAGTGTTCCGGGGCCTGCCTCGAAGCTAGACAGCACGCGCAAGGGGACGCCGTACTTGCCGGCGAACTCCACGGCCCGGATCTGCAGGACCTTGGAGCCCAGGCTGGACAGCTCCAGCATCTCGTCGGAGGTGATCCGGTCCAGCCGCCTGGCCTCGGGCACCACGCGAGGATCGGTGGTGTAGACGCCGTCGACGTCGGTGTAGATCTGGCACTCGTCCGCCTCCAGGGCGGCAGCGAGCGCCACGGCCGTGGTGTCGGACCCCCCACGGCCGAGGGTGGTGATCGCCCCGTCCTCGTCCACGCCCTGGAAGCCCGCGACGACCACGACCCGGCCCTGGCGGAGATCCTCGCGCAGCGGATCGGCGTCGATGTCGAGGATGCGCGCCCGGCTGAAGGCGCTATCGGTCAGGATACGGACCTGGGCGCCGGTATAGCAGCACGCCGGGCAGTCGATCTGCTGCAGGGCCATGGTCAGCAGCGCGATGGTCACCTGCTCGCCGGTAGAGAGCAGGACGTCCACCTCCCGGCCCGGCGGATTGGGGTGGAGGGCCTCGGCCAGCTCGAGCAGGCGGTTCGTCTCGCCGCTCATGGCGGAGACCACGACGATTACATCCTCGCCTGCCTCGCGGCTCGCCTTGGCCGCCCTCGCCACCTCCTGGATGCGCTCCGAGCTCCCGACGGAGGTGCCACCGAACTTCTTGACTACCAGCCCCATGGGCGATCCCTAGTCATCGGCCGGATATCCTTTTGAAGCATTCTAGCATAAAGGGGAGGCACTATCAGATCAAGTTATGCTCAACCCAAGCCTCTACCGAGGCCAAGGCCTCCGGGACGGCGCTCGGATCCTTGCCGCCGGCCTGGGCGAAGTCCGGGCGACCGCCGCCACGCCCCCCTACCTGGCTGGCCACGTGGTTCACGAGATCGCCCGCAGAGAGCCGATCCGTCAGGTCCTTGGTCACGCCGGCGACCAGCTGCACCTTGCTCTCCTCCACGGCGGCGAGGACGATCACCCCGCTACCGAGCTGGTTCTTGAGCTGGTCCAGCGTCTCGCGCAGCCCCTTGCCACCCCCCTCGACGCGGGTGGCCAGGCAGCGGACGCCGGCAACCTCACGGGCCTCGTCCAGCAGCGAGCGGCCGGCCTGGGTGGCGAGCCTCTGCTCGAGGCGCTCGATCTCCTTCTCCTGATCCCGGACGCGCTCGTTGAGCTGATCGACCTTCATGGCCAGGTTATCGGGGCTGACCCGCAGCGTCTCCGCCAGGCGGTGGAGCAGCCCATCGGTCTCCTGGACCCAGGCCAGGGCCTGCTCCCCGGTCACCGCCTCGATCCGGCGCACGCCCCCGGCCACGCCGGTCTCCTCGACGATCTTGAACAGGCCGATATCCCCGGTGCGGGCGGCGTGGGTGCCGCCGCACAGCTCCCGGGAGTAGTCCCCCAGGGAGATCACGCGCACGGTATCCCCGTACCTCTCCCCGAACAGCGCCATGGCCCCGGTCTCCACGGCCTCGTCGAAGCCCATGTGCTCGGCCTCCACGGGGTGGTTGACCAGGATCTCGTCGTTGACGCGGCGCTCGATCGCCGTGAGCTGCTCGCGGGAGAGCGCCTCGTAGTGGGCGAAGTCGAAGCGCAGCCGGTCCGGCGCCACCAGGGAGCCCTTCTGCTGGACGTGCTCGCCGAGCACCTCGCGCAGGGCCGCGTGGAGCAGGTGGGTCGCCGAGTGGTTGCGCACCGTCGCCTCACGCGTGCCGCGGTCCACCCGAGCGCTGACCTGGTCGCCGACCCCGAGGCTGCCCGACTCCAGCCGCCCCAGGTGGCCGTGGGCCTCGCCCTGCATGACGGTATCCTCGACCCGGAAGCGAACCCCGTTGGCGAGGAGCTCGCCGCGGTCGCCGACCTGGCCGCCGGCCTCGGCGTAGAACGGGGTGCGATCCAGGACCACCATCCCCTCGTCGCCGGCCTCCAGGCGCTGGACCGAGCGGCCGTCCTGGTAGAGGCCGATGACCGAGCCGCTATCCTCCAGGGTCTCGTAGCCGGTGAAGCGGCTCTGCCCGGCGTCCACGACCTCCTCGCGGGGGCCGCCGAAGCGGCTCGCCGCCCGGGCCCGCTCACGCTGCTCGGCCATGCGGGCCTCGTAGCCCTCGTAGTCCACCGACAGGCCCCGCTCGCGGGCGATGTCCGCGGTCAGGTCAACCGGGAAGCCGTGGGTATCGTAGAGCTTGAAGACCATGTCGCCGTCGATGGTGCGGCCCTCGGTACGGGCGAGGTAGTCGTCGAGGAGGTTGAGCCCGTCCTCAAGGGTCTCCCGGAAGCGCCTCTCCTCCTGGTAGAGGAGCTTCTCGACGAAGGCCCGGCGCTCGCTGAGCTCGGGGAAGGCCTCGCCCATGACCCCCTCGAGGGGCTCCACGAGGCGGTAGAAGAACGGCTCATCGATGCCGAGCTGGTAGCCGTGGCGCACCGCCCGGCGGATGATCCGCCGCAGGACGTAGCCGCGCCCGTCGGTGGAGGGCAGCACGCCGTCGACGATCAGGAAGGCGCAGGCCCGGATGTGGTCGGCGATGACCTTGAGCGAGGCGTTGCGGCGATCCGTGACCCCGGCGATCTCGCCGGCGGCGTCGATCAGCGGCACGAACAGGTCCGTCTCGAAGTTGTCGTGCACGCCCTGCATCACCGCGGCCAGGCGCTCCAGCCCCATGCCGGTGTCGATGGACGGGCTCGGCAGGGGGTGCAGCGTCCCCTCGGCGTCGCGGTCGTACTGCATGAAAACGAGGTTCCAGACCTCGATGTAGCGGTCGCCCTCCTCGTCCTCGGAGCCCGGTGGCCCGCCCGGCACCTCGGGACCGTGGTCGTAGAAGATCTCCGAGCACGGCCCGCACGGGCCGGTATCGCCCATGGACCAGAAGTTGTCGTGGGCGCCGATGCGCCGGAAGCGCGCCGGATCGATGCCGATCTCCTCTAGCCAGATCTGCGCCGCCTCGTCATCCTCCTCGTAGACGGTCGCCCAGAGGCTCTCCGGCGGCAGCCCGACCACCTCGGTGAGGAACGTCCAGGCGTAGTGGATGGCGTCGCGCTTGAAGTAGTCGCCGAAGGAGAAGTTGCCCAGCATCTCGAAGAAGGTGTGGTGCCGGGCCGTGTAGCCGACGTTCTCCAGGTCGTTGTGCTTGCCGCCGGCGCGCACGCAGCGCTGGCTGCTCGCCGCCCGGGTGTAGCCGCGCTGGTCGCGCCCCAGGAAGACCTCCTTGAAGGGGACCATCCCGGCGTTGGTGAACAGCAGGGTCGGGTCATTGGCCGGCACCAGCGGTGAGCTCGGCACGACCTCGTGCCCCCGCTCCCGGAAGAAGGCCAGGAAGGCAGCGCGCAGCTGCGCCGAAGTCATCTTATCCCCCATACGGACCCTCTAGTCGTCCTCGTCCGCTGCGGCCGCAGCCGCACGCGCTTGCTCTGCCGTGAAACCGCGCCGCTGCAGGAACTGCGCCTGCCGGGCCGCCTCTCGCCGGCCCGCCGGCGCCGCCTCGCCGTAGCGTCGCCGCCGCACCGCGCGCGCCTGCTCCCGCCAGTCGACCTCTGCCGCGGCCAGGGCCTTGTCGGCGAGCGCCTCCGGCACGCCGCGCTGGCGCATCTCCTGGGCGATGCGCACCGGCCCCTGGCCTCGCTCGATGCGGCTATTGACGAAGGCCTCGGCGAAGCGTGCCTCGTCGAGCACCCCCTCCTCGGCGAGCGCCGTGAGCGCCGCCTCGACCTCGTCGGGATCGTGCCCGCGCCGGGCCAGCTTCTCCTGCAGCTCGTGGTACGTATGCTCACGACGGCCCAGCAGCCGCAGGGCCGCCGCGCGGACCGCATCGGCTGCCGGCGCCGCACGGCTCATGGCGCCTGCCCGCCACCCTCGCCGTCGTCGGCGGCCTCGTCGCCGGTCCCCGCCTCGGCGTCGCCGCCAGCGGCGGCGCCGAGGACCTGCTCACGGAGGCGGCTCTCGAGCTCGGCGGCGGTCTCCGGGTTGCTGCGCAGGTACTGCCGGGCGTTGTCCTTGCCCTGGCCGATGCGCTCGCCGTTGTAGCTGTACCAGGCGCCGGACTTCTCGATCAGCCCCTGGGAGACGCCCATGTCGATGATCTCGCCCTCGCGGGAGATCCCCTCGCCGTAGAGGATCTCGAAGTCCGCCTGCTTGAACGGCGGGGCCATCTTGTTCTTGACCACCTTGACCCGGGTCTCGTTGCCGAGGACCTCGTCGCCCTTCTTGATGGAGCCGGTGCGGCGGATATCCAGGCGCACCGAGGAGTAGAACTTGAGGGCGTTGCCGCCCGTCGTGGTCTCCGGGCTGCCGAACATCACCCCGATCTTCATGCGGATCTGATTGATGAAGACCACGAGGGTGTTCGAGCGCTGGATGCTGCCGGAGAGCTTACGCAGCGCCTGGGACATCAGCCGCGCCTGCAGGCCCACGTGGGAGTCGCCCATCTCGCCCTCGATCTCGGCCTTGGGCGTGAGGGCGGCCACGGAGTCGACGACGACCACGTCCAGGCCGGCGGAGCGGACCAGCATGTCGGTGATCTCCAGTGCCTGCTCCCCGGTATCCGGCTGCGAGACCAGCAGGTCGTCGATGTCCACGCCCACCGCCTCAGCGTAGTCCGGGTCGAGGGCGTGCTCGGCGTCCACGAAGGCCGCGGTGCCGCCGGCCTTCTGCGCCTCGGCGATGATGTGCAGGGTCAGCGTCGTCTTCCCGGAGGACTCCGGCCCGTAGATCTCCACCACACGGCCGCGCGGCAGCCCGCCGATCCCCAGGGCCACGTCCAGGGCCAGCGACCCCGTGGAGATGCTCTTGACGTCGCCGCGCACGGCGCGGGCGTCGCCCATGCGCATCACCGCGCCCTTGCCGAACTGCTTCTCGATCTGCCCTAGGGCTGCGCCCAGCGCCTTCTTGCGATCCTCGTCCATCTCTGGCTCCACCTCGTCGCGTGACTGCCCGGGTGACGGGCCTCGGCGCCTGCGGCTCCAGCCCGCTTCCCTGCTGCCGGCCCACTGGGGCGGCGCGATTATTCCACAATCCCCTCAGGCTTTCTACCCGGCCTCTCGGGGGATTCTAACAGCCGCCCCGGGCCAGCATATCCGCGCCGGCGGCAGCCATCCCCGGCGCCGCTGCTGGGACGCGCCACGCGCCCTCAGGGCGCCAGCGGCCAGCGCTCCAGCACCTGGTAGGCGGCCCCATCAGCGCGGCGCTGCGAGGCCACCAGGGTGAGCTCGCTGGCCCGCCAGACCAGCGGCTCGGCCAGGGTCCCGGACGCCGGCGGCGCGGCCTTGCGGAACAGGGTGATATGCGGGTGCAAGGGCTTGCCATCGAAGGGCTGACCCCGCCGGCGCAGCTGCCGGCGCAGGCCGCGATGCAGCTCCAGCAGCGGTTCCGGGGCCGCCTCGGTGCCGGCCCAGATCACGCCGGCGCGGGCGAAGAAGCCGATCCGGTCTAGGCCCAGCCGGACCGGCTCCGCCGCGGCGGCGGCCCGGGCGCCGGCGGCGGCCACCTGCTCCGGATCCCCGTCGCCGACGAAGAGCACCGTCAGGTGGAGGCGCTCCCGGGGCACCGGGCGACCCGCCTCGCCCAGCCGGCGCTGCAGGCCCGCCAGCGCCTCGGCCAGCTCCCGGGGCGGCCACAGGGCGAAGAACAGCCGTGCGCCGGCGCCGCTCATGCCCCCTCCCGGCAGCGCCGCAGCAGGCCGTCGAGGGCCGCCGCGGCGCTCGCTCGACGCACCGCATCGCGATCCCCGGAGAAGCGGAAGCGCTCCGCCTCGACCCTGGCCGGTGTCCCCCAGCCGATCCAGACCGTGCCCACCGGCTTCTCCGGGGTACCGCCCTCCGGCCCGGCAACGCCCGTGATGGCCACGCTGTGGGTCACCGGCGCCCGGCCGAGCAGCCCCACGGCCAAGGCCTCGGCCACCGCCTCGCTCACGGCGCCGTGCCCGTCGATGACCGAGGCCGGGACGCCGAGCAGGTCCTGCTTGGCGGCGTTGCTGTAGACCACTAGGCCCCGCTCGAACCACGCCGAGGCGCCGCCGCCGTCGGTGAGCACCTTGGCCAGGAGCCCGCCGGTGCACGACTCCGCTACCGCCAGGCTCAGCCGCCGGGCCAGGAACGCCTCGCCGACGGACCGGGCCCGCTCTTGAAGCGCCCTGTCGTCGTGTATCATATCGGCCCCTTTTTCCCAGTGTGGGATCGATCATGGCAGAGCAGAGCGAGGCTGAAGCCCCCAACCTCGACAACGCCCCCGGGCATACCCCGATGATGCGCCAGTTCCTGGCCATCAAGGCGGAGTATCCGACGACCCTGCTCTTCTACCGGATGGGCGATTTCTACGAGCTATTCTACGAGGATGCCGAGCGTGCCGCGAGGCTGCTCGACATCACCCTGACCACCCGAGGCGAGTCCGCCGGCGCGCCCATCCCCATGGCCGGCGTCCCGGTCCAGTCCGTGGAGAGCTACCTCGCCCGGCTCGTCCGCCTCGGCGAGTCCGTCGCCATCTGCGAGCAGCTCGGCGATCCCAGCGCCGCCAAGGGCCCGGTGGAGCGCCAGGTAGTCCGGGTGGTGACCCCCGGGACGCTCACCGAGGACGCCCTGCTCGAGGAGCGCAGCACCAACCTGCTCGCCGCCGTGGCGCCGGGGCCGAAGGGGGGCGGCTTCGGGCTGGCCACGCTGGAGCTCTCCTCGGGGCGGTTCACCGTGCTGGAGGCCCCCGATGCGGAGGGCCTGGAGGCCGAGCTGGAGCGCCTGCGCCCGGCAGAGCTCATCCTCCCCGATGACGACGCGACCACGACCCCCGGGTGCGACGGCATCGCCCGACGCCGCCCGCCGTGGCACTTCGAGCGGGAGCCGGCGCGGCGGCTGCTGCTGCGCCAGCTCGGCACCCACGACCTCTCCGGCTTCGGCGCCGAGGGCCTAGGGGCCCCGATCGCTGCCGCCGGGGCCCTGCTGCACTACGTCAGCGAGACCCAGCGGGCCACCCTCCCCCACGTCTGCTCGCTAGCCGTCGAGTCACGCGACGAGGCGATCACCATCGACGCCGCCAGCCGCCGCAACCTGGAGATCGAGCGCAACCTCTCCGGCGGCGCGGAGCACACCCTGGCGGCGGTGCTCGACAGCAGCGTCACCGCCATGGGCGGCCGGCTGCTGCGCCGCTGGCTGCAGCGCCCGCTGCGCGACCGCGAGACCATCGCCGCCCGGCACGCCGCCGTGGCCGCCATGGCGGAGGGGAGCTTCGCCGAGCTCCGCGCCAGCCTCGACGGCTGCGCCGACATCGAGCGCATCCTCGCCCGGATCGCCCTGGGCAGCGCCCGGCCGCGGGACCTCATCGGGCTGCGCGACGCCCTGGAGCGCCTGCCCCAGCTGCAGCTCCAGCTGCGGCAGCTCAACAGCCACCGCCTGCAGGCGCTCACCCGTGAGCTCGACGAGCACCCGCAGACCGTAGACCTGCTGCACCGGGCGATCATCGATACGCCGCCGGCGACGGTCCGGGACGGCGGGGTCATCGCGGACGGCTACGACGCCGAGCTCGACGAGCTGCGCTCGATGTCGCGCAACGCCGATGACTACCTCGCCTCCCTGGAGGCCGAGGAGCGCGCGGCCACCGGCATCCCCACCCTCAAGGTCGGCTTCAACCGCGTCCACGGCTACTACATCGAGGTCACCCGCAGCCAGAGCGGCCAGGTCCCCGAGCGCTACATCCGGCGCCAGACCCTCAAGTCCTCGGAGCGATTCGTCACGCCGGAGCTCAAGCGCTTCGAGGAGCAGGTCCTCTCCGCCCGCGAGCGCGCCCTCGCCCGCGAGAAGGCGCTCTACGAGGAGCTGGTCGGCCAGCTAGCCGAGGACCTGCCGCCGATGCAGACCACCGCCGCCGCCCTGGCCGAGCTCGACGCCCTGGCCGCCTTCGCCGAGCGCGCCCGGACCCTGGACTACGTCCAGCCCCAGCTCAGCGACACGCCCGGCGTCCGCATCGAGGGCGGCCGCCACCCGGTGGTCGAGCAGGCCCTGGACGCCCCCTTCGTCCCCAACGACGTACGCCTGGACAACCGGCGCCGCATGCTGCTGATCACTGGCCCCAACATGGGCGGCAAGTCCACGTACATGCGCCAGACCGCCCTGATCGCCCTGCTCGCCTACGCCGGCGCCTTCGTCCCCGCCGAGCGCGCCGTCCTCGGCCCCATCGACCGGATCTTCACGCGCATCGGCGCCGCCGACGACCTCGCCTCGGGGCGGTCCACCTTCATGGTGGAGATGACCGAGACCGCCAACATCCTCCACAACGCCACCGCCGAGAGCCTGGTCCTCATGGACGAGATCGGCCGCGGGACGAGCACCTTCGACGGCCTCGCCCTGGCCTGGGCCACCGCCGAGCGGCTGGCGGCGCACATCCGCGCCTTCACCCTGTTCGCCACCCACTACTTCGAGATGACGGCCCTGGAGCAGCACCACCCCGGCGTGGTGAACGTCCACCTCGAGGCGGCTGAGCACGGCGAGCGCATCGTCTTCCTCCACGCCGTGCGCGACGGCCCGGCGAGCCAGAGCTACGGCCTGCAGGTGGCGGCGCTCGCCGGTGTGCCCCAGGCCGTCCTGCAGGCGGCGCGGGAGAAGCTGCGCAGCCTGGAGTCCGGCGAGGGTGCCGATAGCGGCTCGGCGCAGCTGCCGCTGTTCGGCCCCGAGCCGGCGGGCGCGCCGCCGCCGGACCCGGCGCCCGAGCCGGAGCCCGACCCCGTCCGCGAGGCGGTGGCTGCGCTCGACCCGGACGAGCTGACGCCCCGGCAGGCGCTGGAGACCCTCTACCAGCTCAAGGCGCAGTGCCAGGAGTAGGTAGGAGCACGGGGGAAGACCGGTTAGAATGCCCGGGACGCGGGCCGGCCTCCCAAGAGCGCCGACCCCAGCAGGCGCAAGGACCTGAAACGGCAACGGAGCCAGTCACATGACCTACGTCGTCACCGAGAACTGCATCAAGTGCAAGTACACCGACTGCGTGGAGGTCTGCCCC
>Ga0207714_1002798_pt1 | contig 10288 bp, 8 predicted proteins | sample PonA232FremontCA_2_FD_187270 | JGI IMG/M metagenome (GOLD analysis project Ga0207714, IMG submission 187270) | Marine sediment microbial community from Fremont, CA, USA - Pond A23 Sediment 2 (SPAdes) | ecosystem: Environmental > Aquatic > Marine > Unclassified | place: USA: Fremont, California... | reverse complement strand
AGCATCAGGCGCTCGCCGCGCATCGCCGCCTGCGTCCGGTTGGCCACGCCGAGCTTGCGGAAGATTCCGCGCAGGTGCAGCTTCACCGCGCTCTCGCTGACGCCGTCGCGGCGCGCGATCTCCTTGTTCGACATACCGTCGACAATCCCCATCAGGATCATCCGCTCGCGGGGCGTCAAGCGTTCCAGGTCCTGGGTCGCCGCACGGGTGACGTCCACATGCTGCAGCAGCAGCCCCTGGATGCGGCCCGCCTCAATGATCGGCGCGGCGACGAGCTGATACCACGCGGGCGTGTCGGGGGACGGACACGGATAGGTGTGAACGAAGCGCGTGCGCACCCCGCCCAGCAGGTCCGTCAGGCCTTCCGCGACGGTCCCGGCGCCGTCGCGCCACGCGCCGCGCGCCCCGCGGCACACGGCGATGTAGTTCCAGCCCAGGAAACCGGCATAGGCTCCGCCGGCATCCGTATCGGCCCGGCGCATCCAGGCCGCATTGGCCCGCCGGATCACGCCCACCGTGTCGAGGACGGCCACGGGATAGACCATCGCATCCAGGACCGCTTGCGGGACCGAAGCGATATCGTCCTGCGGGTCGGCCGCCCATTCCGTCAGCGCATTCATGGCACCACGCTCGACTGCTTTGCCGAAACCTCACGATCCCGGCTTTGAAACATTTTCCAGACTGGTATTATGGGATCGGATTGGCCGGACGTCGAATCATCCAAATGTAATAAACACTGTCCTTTTCGCTGCACACAAATGTGTGGATTCCGTCAGCCACCGGTCACGCTCATGTGGCGGCCCACGGCGGGCTTTTGCTGGCGCCGGTCGATGACGAAGTCGTGGCCCCTGGGCTTGCGCCCGATCGCCTCGTGGATGGACTCCATGAGCGGGCCGTCGTCGTCGCTGGTGCGCAGGGGCGTCCGCAGGTCGGCCGAGTCCTCCTGGCCCAGGCACATGTACAGGGTGCCGGTGCAGGTCACGCGTACCCGGTTGCAGCTTTCGCAGAAGTTGTGGGTCAGGGGCGTGATGAAGCCGATCCGCCCGCCGGTCTCCTCGGCCCGGACGTACCGCGCCGGCCCGCCCGTCCGGTCGGGCAGATCCGTTAGCGTGTAGCGCTGCTGCAACTGCCCGCGCAGCATCGATAGCGGCAGGTACTGGTCAAGCCGGTCGGCACCCACGTCGCCCATGGGCATGACCTCGATGAAGGTGATGTCCCAGCCCTCGCCGTGCGCCCAGTCAATCAGGCGTTCGGCCTCGTCGTCGTTGACCCCGCGCAGCGCGACGGTGTTGATCTTGACATGGAGGCCCGCCTTCTTCGCCGCCGCCAGGCCGGCCATCACCTTGTCGTAGCGGCCCCAGCGCGTGATCGCGGCGAACTTGTCCGGGTCCAGCGTGTCGAACGAGACGTTGACCCGCTTCACCCCGGCGTCGACCAGGGGCTGGGCGTACTTGGCGAGCTGGCTGGCGTTGGTGGTCAGGGTCAGCTCATCCAGGTCGCCGCTGCCCAGGTGCCGGCCCAGCCGGTCGATCAGCCACATGATGTTCCGGCGCACCAGCGGCTCGCCGCCGGTCAGGCGCAGCTTGCGCACGCCCAGCCGGACAAAGGCACTGCACAGGCGGTCCAGCTCCTCAAGGCTCAACACCTCCCGCTTGGGCAGGAAGGTCATGTCCTCGGCCATGCAGTACACACAGCGAAAATCGCAGCGGTCCGTCACCGACACGCGCAGATAGGTGATCGCGCGATCGAAGGGATCGACCAGCTGGGTCATCGTTCCTCCCCGGTCTTTGGCGCTTTTGCGACAGCATGCCGCAAGCCGGCCTTCATGGCAATCCGGACCGTGTCGTTCAAGCATAAGCGTGCCGGGGTTTTTGCCGGCTATGCGGGGTGCCGATCACACCGGCTGCCGGTCAAGGCTGCTCGCATCGCGGCGCCACCCTTCACGCCAGTCGCGATTCCGGCGCCGGGGACGTGATTGCGTTTCGCGCCGGGGACGGGAAAAGCCCCCATGCTGCAGCTATCGCAGCATGGGGGCGGACAAAGAGAACGCGCCTCGGGCCGGCTTCTACTTCCAGCCCACGCGGTCGAAGATCTTCTGCGCCTGCGCCTGGTACTCGCCGAAGAGCGCGACGTTGACGTCATCCTGCTTGAAATCGCCCAGTTTCTTCAGCTTCGTATTGGGCGCGACCCCGGCGACGACCGGATACTCGTTGTTGCCGTCGGCAAAGTGGCGCTGGGCGAAATCGCTGGCAAGGAACTCAAGGAAGCGCACGGCGTTGTCCCGGTTCGGCCCGGCGGCGACCACGCCGGCGCCGGAGACGTTCACGTGCGTGCCCCGGCCGTCCTGGTTGGGGAACACCATTTCGACGTTCTTGGTGATGCCGGGCTCGTTCTCCAGCAGCCGGACGTAATAATAATGGTTCGCCACCGCGACGCCGCACTCGCCCGCGGCGGCGCCCATGATCTGGTCGGTGTCGCCGCCCTCGGGATCGCGGGCGAAGTTCTCGACCATGCCGGCCGCCCAGTCGCGCGCCTTTTCGGCGCCGTGGTGGGCGATCAGGCTCGCCAGCAGGGACTGGTTGTAGACATTGCTGCTCGAGCGAATGCAGATCTCCCCCGCGAGATCGTCGTTGGCGAGCCCTTCGTAGGTGGTCACGGGCGGCTCGGCGTAGCGCTGCGTGTTGTAGACGATGACGCGGGCGCGCGCGGAGAAGCCGAACCACTTGCCGTCCGGGTGGCGCACGTTCTCCGGCAGCCGTTCCTTGAGCACAGCCGAGTCGACGCCGGCCAGGATGCCCGCCTTCTCGGCCCGCCAGAGCCGGCCGGCATCGACCGTGATCAAAACGTCCGCCGGGGTGTTGCGGCCCTCGCTCTCGATACGCTGGATCAGCGCGTCGCTCTTGCCCTGCAGGCGATTCACCTCGATCCCGGTGCGTTCCTCGAACTCGGCATAGAGCTTTTCGTCCGCCTGATAGTGCCGGGCGGAGTAGATGTTGACCTCGCCCTGCGCCGCCGCGCTGCCGATCAGGCCCGCGCTCAGGCCGACGGCGCCCAGGGCGCCCGCAAAGCGTCGTGCCGTGGAAATCCGCATGATCCGTCAAGCCTCCATTGTGTACGTGCCCGCGCTAGCGGGCGCTCGCGCGTTTGAACCCATGCCGTCCTGGCGTGAACGGTGATAATGCAAATCATTCGCATGATCAAGCGGACAGGTGTGTCTCGCCCGAAAAAAGACCCCGCTGCATGGATGCGGCAGCGGGGCCAAGAGGGTCGACAGGAGAGATCGATGCCACCAGCCACGAGCGCCGATGCATCGTGCGTCCCTTATAGCGCCTCCGGTGGCGCTATGCAATTGCAAATCATTTGCAGAGATCACAGCCGCGGCCGAGGCGATGGCGCCGCCGCCGGGCCGCGAGCGCGGTTCCGCGCCGGCGATCTGGGGCTGGCTATGCGGGCAGCACAGCCGGCTATGCAGAAACTCCGTTTCCCGGCGCCCCCGCCGGCCTGATACCCAAGCGCTGCGAAGCTGCTGGATCGGCGCCGCGCGCCGCCGGCTCGTGCATTCCCACAACCCGTCACGTCGTTCCGGGAGGTGCCGCCCATGGCGCTCGCGTCCGTCCGCCCGCCCCGTGCCGTCGTGCGTCTTGCGAGCAATCCCACCATGGAAGCCGCGGGCGGCGTCTGGGCGCTGCTCGTCGGAATCGGGCTGCTCCTGATGGGCAACGGCCTCCAGGCCAGTCTGCTGGGTGTGCGCGCCGAGATCGAAGCGTTCGGCAGCACCCTGACCGGTATCGTGATGTCGGGCTATTTCGTGGGCTTCCTGTTCGGCAGCACCTGGACACCGCGGGCCGTGCGCCGGGTTGGCCACATCCGGGTGTTCGCCGCCCTAGCGGCGCTGGCTTCGGTTGCGATCCTGGTGCACAGCCTGCTCGTGACGCCGGTCGTCTGGGTGCTGATGCGCACGCTCACCGGTGTGTGCTACGCGGGCCTCTACGTCGTGGCGGAGAGCTGGCTGAACGCCCGTTCGGACAACGCCACCCGCGGGCGTCTGCTCTCGCTCTACATGGTGATCAGCTACATCGGTATGGGCGGCGGCCACCTGACGCTCAACGTCGCCGCGCCCGGCCAGCACGACCTGTTCATGCTGGTCTCGGTGGTGATCTCCGTCGCGGTGGTCCCCATCCTGCTCAGTGCCACCCGCGCGCCCGCCAGCGAGGCGCCCAACCGGCTCAGCCTGCCCGCGCTCTATCGCATTTCGCCGCTCGGCCTGGTCGGCACCTTCGCCACGGGAATCGCCAACGGCGCGGTGTTCACCATGGGCGCCGTTTACGCCCGCAGCGCCGGCCTCTCGGTGGCCGAGGTCTCGCTCTTCATGGTCGCGGTCATCGCCGGCGGAGCGCTCTTCCAGTGGCCCGTGGGCAAGCTCTCCGACCACATGGACCGGCGCGGCGTGATCGCCGGCACCGCCTTCGCCGCCGCGCTGCTGGGCACCGCCGCGTCGCGCATGGCGGGGATTTCGGACGTGGGGCTCCTGCTCGCCGTGGCGCTGTTCGGCGGGATGACGCTGTCGCTGTACTCGCTCTGCGTCGCCTACACCAACGACCACACCTCCAGCGACCAACTCGTCGCCGCGAGCAGCGGCCTCGTGCTGGCCAACGGCATCGGCGCCATCATGGGGCCGTCGATCGCCGGCGTCGCCATGGACGTCATGGGACCGGGCGGCTTTTTCGCCTGGCTGTTCGTGGTGCATGCCGGCATCGGCGCCTTCGGCCTGTGGCGCATGACCCGCCGCCCCTCGCCCACCGCGGCGGAGCAGGGACCCTACGTGGCCATGCCGTCGCGCTCCTCGCCCTTCGTCACCAGCGCCGTCGAGGAGGTCTATGCCGAATACGAGGCGGAGCAGGCGGCGGAAAGCGGAAGCGAACGCGCCGCGGCCGATCAGTCCTGAGCCACCGTGCGCAGCACGACCCGCCCGTCGGTACCCGCGTCGGCATCGACCCGGGCATCCAGCACGCCGGCCAGAAATCCGGTGAAATAAGCGTGCACGGTATAGGGCGTGAGGTCCGCCGGGCCCACGCCAGCCGCAAGTGCGGCCCGGTTGCCCTCGCCCAGGCGTGCGTCCTGCCCCGCCGCGGTCACCTCGGGCAGCCCGGCCGGCGCCGGAGTCAGGGCCACGGTGATGGCGCCCCCGCGGGGCAGCGCCTCCACGGCCAGACCCACCAGGTTCAGCGTCAGCTTGGCCGCGTCCACGGTGACCGCCTGCCAGCGTGCATCGTCCGGCCAGGTGATCGATGTCTTGCGCGCCGCCGCAAAGTTCCGCGCCAGCTCCGCCATCTGATCGGTATCGGTCAGCACCCGCCGTCCGCCCTGTCCATACGCCACGCGGTAGAACTGCAGGAGCGACGAGGCCTGGCGCGCCGAACCGCCCGCCAGGGACACGGCATCCTGCACCGCGGCCGGATCGTCGGGCGCTTCCTCCAGCAGTTCCATGCCGTTGTGAATCGCCCCGACGGGCCCGATCAGATCGTGGCAAAGGCGCGACGCCAGCAATTCGACAACGCGCAGATCCAGAGCCGTTTCCATCGCGCACCCCCCGATTCCGCGCGACGTGGACGCCTAGGGTATGGATGATAACAGGTTTGCCCGCCCGGATCACGGCGGGCGCAACCGGCCCTTGCCAGAACGCCGCCGTGGCGCGATTTCCCCGGCATTGGGTCCGTGCAAACGCGCGGGACCGGAACGCGCGCGGAGGCAACGATGCAGGAACTTGCACCCGGCATTCTGGTACACAACCCCGATGCGCCGGACTGGGGCGTCGGGCAGGTGCAGTCGGTGATCGGGACGCGGGTCACGGTTAACTTCGAGCACGCGGGCAAGCAGCTCGTCGACATCGCGCGCGCCACGCTGCAGCCGCTGGACGCGGGACGGCAGCCGTGATGTCATCGTGGGGCCACACAACGCGCGGGTCGCCGGCACCCGTCGCGGCCCGGATCCTCGGATGTCGCTGCAGCAGCTCAAGTACCTCGACGCCCTGGCGCGCTATGGCAACTTCCGCCGTGCGGCGGAGGCCTGTAGCGTCACGCAACCCACCCTGTCCGCGGGCATTCGCGCCCTGGAAAAGGATCTGGGCGCGCTGCTGGTGCAGCGGTCCAACCAGTTCGGCGGTCTCACCAACGAAGGCGAGCAGGTGCTGGCCTGGGCACAGCGCATGCTCTACGAGTGGGACGCGCTCCGGCACAACCTCATGGCCGTGCGCACCCGCCTGAGCGGGCGGCTGCGCCTGGGCGCCATTCCCACCGCCCTGCCTCCGGTCTCGGCCATCACCAACGAGCTTTGCCGTCAGCACCCGGATGTGAGCGTGACGGTGCTGTCCATGACCTCCAACCAGATCCAGGAGGCGCTGGCGCATTTCCGGCTCGACGTGGGCCTGACCTACCTGGACAACGAGCCGCTGCCCGACCTGGAGACGCTGCCGCTCTATCGCGAACGCTATGTCCTGCTGACCCCGCACGACAGCCCCTTTGCCGGACGCGCCAGCATCACCTGGGCCGAAGCCGCCACGCTGCCGCTGACGCTGCTGACCGGCGACATGCAGAACCGCCGCATCGTCGACGCGGCGTTCCGCGAAGCCGGCGTGCAACCCAGCGCCCGCGTGGACACCAACTCGATCATCACGCTCTGCGCGCACATTCAGCCGGGCGGATGGTCGAGCATCCTGCCCGCGGCGCTGCTCTCCACCATCGCCCAGCCGCGCGCGGCAACGGCCGTGCCCATCGTGGCGCCCGACCGCCGGCCGCTGATCGGCCTCGCCGCCCTGCACAGCGATCCAGTGCCGCCCCTGATCGCGGCCGTCTGGTCCTGCGGCCGGCAGATCATGCCCGCCGCGCTGACCGGCGATCCCGCTGAAACAGGGGTCTGAACAGGGGCTGAGCCCGCGCAAGGGCGATTCCGGCTTGATAGCCGTTGCCTATCGCGTTATTGGAAAAATCGCTTTGACGTTCGGCGGGGCCATTCCAGTCTCATAAGGCAAACCAATAATAACAGCCCTTCGGTTATCGAATATCGCGATTCGTGAGCGGTATTCGTACCAAACCGCAAGACGCGGCGCCGTCGATATCCGTTGCGAACGGCGTCAAAGATCTTGAAACGAACAGGGGAAACGGCTCATGGCAGGAATCCTGGATAAGGAACGTATCGTCGCGCCCAAAACCTTTAACCGGTGGCTCATTCCGCCGGCCGCGCTGGCGATCCACCTCTCTATTGGTCAAGTTTACGCCTTCAGCGTGTTCAACGAACCATTAACACGCATTATCGGGGTGAGTGAGTCCGCGCCGCAGGACTGGGAACTCACCACGCTGGGCTGGATTTTCAGCATTGCCATCGCGGTGCTCGGCCTCACGGCCGCGTTCGGCGGCCGCTGGCTGGAGCGCGTGGGGCCGCGCAAGGGCATGGTCGTGGCCGCTCTGGCCTGGGGCGGCGGCTTCCTCGTCTCCGCGCTGGGCGTCTGGCTCCACTCGATCTGGCTGCTTTACCTGGGCTACGGCGTCTTTGGCGGCATCGGCCTGGGTTTCGCCTACATCTCGCCGGTCAAGACGCTGATCCGCTGGTTCCCGGACCGGCCCGGCATGGCGACCGGCATGGCCATCATGGGCTTCGGCGGCGGCGCAATGATCGGTTCGCCGCTGGCCGTGAACCTGATGGAATTCTATTCCGGTCCGAACTCGGTCGGCGTGGCGGCAACCTTCGCCACCATGGGTGTCCTCTACTTTATCCTGATGATGTTCGGGGCGGCCATCGTGCGCATCCCGCATCCCGAGTGGCAGCCGGCCGGCTACCAGCCTGAGCAGGCCACCGGGAACAAGCTTCAGACGGCCGGTCACGTCCACGTGGACCAGGCCTTGAAGACGCCCCAGTTCTGGCTCGTCTGGGCGGTGCTCTGCCTCAACGTGACCGCCGGCATCGGCGTGCTCGGCCAGGCGTCGGTGATGAGCCAGGAGATGGTGGGCATTTCCGCGGAAGCGGCCGCGGGCTTCGTCGGCCTTCTCAGCATCGCCAACATGCTGGGCCGCTTCCTGTGGTCGAGCCTGTCCGACTACATCGGCCGCAAGGCGACGTACTCGACCTTCTTCATTCTGGGCCTGGTCCTCTATGCCGCCGTGCCCAGCATCGCCTCGGCGGGCGTGATCTCGTTGTTCGTGGTCAGCTACCTGATCATCCTGACCATGTACGGCGGCGGCTTCGCCACCGTGCCGGCCTACCTGCGCGATCTCTTCGGCACGGCGCACGTGGGCGCCATTCACGGCCGGCTGCTCACCGCATGGTCGGTGGCGGGCGTCGCCGGCCCGGTGATCATCAACTACCTGCGTGACTTCCAGATCAATCAGGGCGTGGCGCCCGCGGACGCCTACTCGCTGACCATGTACATCATGGCCGGGCTTCTTGCGGTCGGCCTGTTGTGCAACCTCGCCATCCGCCGGATGGAGGAGCGCCACCTGATGGACGAGCAACAGCTCGCCACCGAGTAATCCCTGACGGGATTGCGCACAACATCACCGGAGGTATGTCATGACACGCAACGACGATCCCTATGCCGGTCAGGACGCGGTGGACCGCGAAGCCTCCACCCTCGCCGGCGAGGAGCACGTCACCTCGGCCCAGGGCCGGCTGATCCTGCTCTGGCTGATCGTGTTGATCCCGCTGGCCTACGGCGTGTTCAACACTATCGAGAAATCGCTCGCCCTGTTCTGAGCCGGGCGACAACCTGGCGCTGTCGGATCGCGGGAAACAAAAACAATAAAAAATTTCGATCGCGCCGATAGAGGCCATGCAATGCGTAAAAGTGTCGCATGGGCGCGATTTGGCGTCGGTTCCGTCCCCGCGATCCCAACGCGCTTTCGCGCATACTCGAGCCTGGATGGGAACCCGACAGGCGGCCGGTGCGATCTATGCGCCGGCCGCCGGCGGGTGAGGCTCGAGATGCGCGAGGTTGTCCGCCATGCCCGATGGCACCCAGCGGCCCGAACGGCCCCTGGATCGCATGATCCACCCCGGTGCGGGGCGGCGGCAGGCGCCGCCCACGCCCAAGGGCCGCCAGCTCGATCCGGAACGCCTTGACGAGGTTCGAGCCGTTCTGGGCGATCAGCCGCGCGAGCGCGACTGGCTGATCGAGAACCTGCACGCCATTCAGGACGCCTATGGCCACCTGGCCGCGGCACATCTCCAGGCGCTCGCCGAGGAGATGAAGCTGCCCATGGCGGTGGTCTTCGAGGTGGCCTCGTTCTACGCCCACTTCGACATCGTCTTGGACGGTGAGACGCCGCCGCCACCGATCACGGTCCGGGTGTGCGACGGCATCGCCTGCGAGATGACCGGCGCGCAGGAGCTGATCGACCGCCTGCCGCCGGTGCTGTCGGATCAGGTCCGCGTGGTCCGCGCGCCCTGCGTGGGCCGCTGTAACTGCGCACCCGTCGCGGAAGTGGGCCATCGGTTCATCGACCATGCCGATGTGACCACCGTGGTGGAAACCGTCCGCGCGGGCGATACCGAGCCCGAGATTCCCAAGCACGTGGGTTTTGACGAATACATCGCGCACGGCGGCTACCAGCTCTTGCGCGATTGCCTGAACGGCACGCGTTCGGCGGACGATGTCCTTGAGCGCCTGTCCGGCGCGAACCTGCGCGGCCTGGGCGGTGCCGGCTTCCCCACCGGCAAGAAGTGGAGCATCGTCCGGCAACAACCGCATCCCCGCTATGTCGCCATCAACGCCGACGAGGGCGAGCCGGGCACGTTCAAGGACCGCTGGATCTTTGAGAACGACCCGCACCGCTTCCTGGAAGGGATGCTGCTGGGCTGCTGGGTCAGCCAGGCGGACGCCTGCTACATCTACCTGCGCGACGAGTATCCGCAGTGCTTCCGGATCCTTCGGGGCGCCATCGACCGCGTCGAGCGCGCGGGGCTCAATCCCGGCTGCCCCATCCACCTCCGCCGCGGCGCCGGCGCCTACATCTGCGGCGAAGAATCGGCAATGCTGGAGTCCATCGAGGGCAAGCGCGGCCTGCCCCGGCACAAGCCGCCGTTCGCCGCGGAAGTGGGCCTGTGGGGCCGGCCCACGCTGACCAACAATGTGGAGACGCTGTACTGGGTGCGCGACATCGTCGAGCGCGGGCCCGACTGGTTCGCCGGCATGGGCCGGAACGGGCGTTCGGGCATGCGGCTGTTCTCCCTCTCCGGCCGCGTGGCCGAACCCGGCGTGAAGCTCGCGCCGGCGGGGATCACCGCGCGCGAGTTGATC
>Ga0207714_1002797_pt1 | contig 10288 bp, 5 predicted proteins | sample PonA232FremontCA_2_FD_187270 | JGI IMG/M metagenome (GOLD analysis project Ga0207714, IMG submission 187270) | Marine sediment microbial community from Fremont, CA, USA - Pond A23 Sediment 2 (SPAdes) | ecosystem: Environmental > Aquatic > Marine > Unclassified | place: USA: Fremont, California... | reverse complement strand
TGGAGGGCGCTCTGCAGCGCTGGCGGCAGGTTTTGATTGAGGTTTTCGTTGATGCTGTTGCCGATGGTGAACGCCACCTCGCTGTTGATCTTCTTCGTCTCGGCGAGCTGCTCCTGTTCGAGGTCGCGCATCTCCGCAAAAATCGCCTGTGGGGTCACGAAATGCATCTTGCTCTCGACCGCGTCGGCGAACTTCACATAGGCATTCTCGATGAGCTGAGAATACAATCGGAAGACGATCGAGAGAAGAATGGACATTGCCAGACCGGCCACGGAGGTCCAGAACTTGAACGTGGCGGCTTTCAGAAGCTTCTCCAGCCCAGTGATCGCCTCGTCAATATTGCCACCCACGCTCGCGGTGGCAAAGTTCAACGCCGCGATCAGGCCCACAAACGTCAGTAACAAGCCCACGCCGACAAAATAGTTGGGCAGATGGGGCATGAACCGCAGCGCAAGGTTGTGGTCCTGTAGATGCTGCGCATTGATGAAGCTGTGCGGGCGCACCGTGTTGCGCACGACCGGTGGGTTCGTCTCCGGCTCCAGGACGGTTTCCCGGAACTCACGCCATGCGTGGCCGATGAGCCCGTCGCGCTCCAGCTTCTGGGAGACCCGGTCGAAGTCTTCTGCGAAGCGCTGTTCGTCCGGGTATTCCGTGACCCATTTACGCTTGTTGCGTAACCCCAGCAGAATCGGCAAAACGAGAAACAGGAAATATGCGATCGCCAGAGCGATGCCGACCGCAATAATGCCCGCCGCAAGAATGAGCGGGAATTGCTTATCCTCGAATAGGCCGAAAATCCACTCGGCAAATATATTCATCAGGTTGGCGGTCGGGTCCGCGAAGACCCAGATTCCGGCAACTGCAGAGATTGACAACAGCAGTACGAGCAAAAATGCGGGAAAATGCTTCACGACCCCTCCGTCTGCGGTCCGCTCTGGCGGTCCTTCCAAGTATGACAGCCTGCGGTTTACCAGACGGATACCGTTTTAGAGAAAGGTGATCTTTTATGTAAATCCCGCACGCCCTGCACGAAGGTTCCGAAGTCGTACGACGACCGTGACCCTGTGCGCTTCGTCTGTGCGCTTTCCGAGTTCTTACAAGGAAGTGCGCTGAATGCCTCGCCAGCAGCGGCAGCATAGGTCGCGCGCAGGCGAGGGGCGTAGCCGCGTAAGGTCGCTGGGGCGCCGCCGTGACCGCACCGGTCCGACGGCGCCCGAGGCGGCATTCAGGCTTGTCCGATACCGCGTGTTTCGCCCCGGCGTGGCCGCGCCGCCCGCTGAAGCGGACCCGCGATGGCGTTGGTCCAGTCGGGGGAAGCGGCACGTGCCGCTACTCGCGCGACCCCGGACACGAACGGCACGTTAGCGCGCGGACCAGGTCGGGAAGACCGGCGACCCAGCAAAAGCACCGCCGCGCGCCCACGCGCGCAAGTTCCATCCGTTTGCATGTGCGGTCGAGCTGTGGTAAAGAGATATGGGAAAAGGGGCGGTGGCAGTCCCGTTGGGCGCCGTTTCTTCCGGCGCATTCACGCCGATGGCGAATTACTGGTCTCGAATCCCGGTGGGGACACCAGTTTTGCCATCTCCCGGCAAAACCGGAACCGTTTGGGGGTCGTCGCAATTCGACCCGCGGCGCCGCGTTAAGTTCCTTTCATGGGAAGCTTGGAACGGCGCAAGCGGGCACGCGCTACCGCCGGTACATCCGCTCCTCCTCGACAACCTCGGCATCCACGACCTCCGCGTCGTCGTGATGGGCGTGTTCGTGCTTTCCGCGCGCCCCGCCCAAGTCGTCGATGTCCACCTTCGCCGGCGGGCTTTTCGCGCCCAGGTCGTCGAGGTCGACCTTCGCCTGTGCGGCTTGGCCCGCGTCCTCGGGGCGCGCGTCCACGGGGGGCGCCGCCTGTGCGGATTCGGCCGGGCGGGGCTGGCGCCGCCGCCTGGGCCGGCGGAAGACGACCGTGAGGATGTTGTCGCTGTGCGTTAGATCTTCCGGCGTGACCTCCCGGTCCTCCGCGGGCACCGCCGTGTCCAGCTTGGCCGGGCGGAGCCCGCCCGCCGCGACGCGCGAATCCTCGTCGACGTAGAGATGCAGCGCGTGTTCGCCGACCAGGTCCGGCACTGCCACCGCGCCGCGCACGACCGTATGGCCCAGCCGCTGGGCCAGGCTTTCCGGCGCCGTGTTCAGCATCCGGGCAAACAGTCGCCGGATCGCGGACGTGTTGAGCACCGACTGGAGGGCCGGATCGTGCCGGATGCGTCGGCGGCGGAGCTGGATACGGATCTCCTGGCCGGTGAGCCGGATGACGCCCCGGAAGACCAGGATGATCGCCCCGACGACGAAGACGCCGGGCGACATGGGAAAGCCGATCGCCGCCAGGACGGCGGCGGTGCCGCAGTAAAGCGTGAGTTCCTGTTCCCAGTAATCGCCGTTGATGACCTCGCGGAACCCCTGAAACCCGAGCTGCTCCTCGGCGCGCCGGCGCGCCGCCGTGGGCATCTCGTGGTGCAGCGCGTCCCGGTCGAGCGGTCCGCCGCGCTGGTGCAGCGGTACGTCATCGGGCTGCAACCGGGCGAAGCGCATGATGAGCTGGGGCGACTTGATCTCGCCGCCGATGGCGAACACCGCGACCGGGTTCCCGCTGGCGTTGTCGGCCGGATACACCGCGATGTGGAGGTTCGCGTCGAAGGCCGCGACCATGGACATGTTGTCGCGCTTGAGCGCGTTCAGTGCGGCGCGCGCCGGGTTGCGCGCCGTGACGCGGTACCGGCGGGCGTTCGGCTTGAGACAGGTCTCGCCGCGGCCGACGGCGGCTTCCCACATCCGCGGTTCGCCGCGGTAGTGACCGTCACCGCGGTGAGATCCGGTGGTCATCGACGCGTCCATCCTCCCTCTGAAGGGCGTATCGTAAACCCGGAAAACAGAACATGAAGTTAAGCGTTGCGCCGAAGTCGGCGGAAATTTTGCAGCGCGGTCCGCGTCAAGCTTGATTGTTCGCGGCTGCGGAATCTGCTAGCCATCCCCGCACGGCGGCGCGCGCCCGCGCGTCCGGGGCGATCGGCGCCGCGCCGCTTCGGCCCACGGATTCCCGGTCACGCAAGGCAAAAGGACACCCGCGGTGAGCGACACCACCGGCGCCGAGCCGGAGAACACGGCTCCCGTCACGATCGAGGAAGAAATGCGGCGCAGCTACCTCGATTACGCCATGAGCGTGATCGTGAGCCGCGCCCTGCCCGACGTGCGCGACGGGCTGAAGCCGGTGCACCGGCGCATCCTCTACGCCATGAAGGAGGGCGGGTACGACTACAACCGCCCCTACCGGAAGTCGGCGCGCATCGTCGGTGACGTGATGGGGCAATACCATCCGCACGGCGACGCCGCGATCTATGACGCCATGGTGCGTATGGCGCAGGACTTTTCCATGCGCGTCCTGCTCGTGGACGGGCAGGGCAACTTCGGCTCCATGGACGGCGACCCGCCGGCGGCCATGCGGTATACCGAGGCCCGGCTCGCCCGGGTCGCCAGCGAGGCGCTGCTGGAGGACATCGACCGCGACACGGTCGACTTCCAGGACAACTACGACGAGACCACCAAGGAACCCACGGTCCTTCCGGCGCGCTTTCCCAACCTGCTCATCAACGGGGCGGGCGGCATCGCCGTGGGCATGGCGACAAACATTCCGCCGCACAACCTCGCGGAAGTGATCGACGCCTGCTGTGCCTATGTCGACGACCCCGGCATCGACGTTGCCGGGCTGATGGAGCACATGCCCGGCCCGGACTTCCCCACGGGCGGCGTTGTCGTCGGGCGCAAGGGGATCCGCGACGCCTTCCACACCGGGCGCGGCTCGGTGGTCATGCGCGGGCGCACGCACATGGAGGACCTGCGCGGCGACCGCAAGGCGATCGTGATCACCGAGGTGCCCTATCAGGTGAACAAGGCGCGCATGATCGAGCGCATCGCCGAACTCGTGCGCGAGAAGGGCATCGAGGGGGTCTCGGACCTGCGCGACGAAAGCGACCGGGAAGGCCTGCGCGTTGTCGTGGAGTGCCAGAAGGCGGCCCAGCCTGACATCGTCCTGAACCAGCTTTTCCGGCATACCCCGCTACAGAGCACCTTCGGCGTGAACATGCTCGCCCTCAACGAGGGCCGGCCGGAGATGCTTTCGCTCAAGGACGTGATCGCCGCGTTCGTGCGCTTCCGCGAGGAGGTGATCACGCGGCGCACGGCCTACGAGCTGGCGCGGGCGCGCGAGCGGGCGCACACCTTGGTCGGGCTTGCCGTGGCGGTGGCCAACATCGACGAGGTCATCGCGCTCATCCGGAATGCGGCCAATCCGGAGGAGGCGCGACAGGGCCTGCTGGCGCGTGCGTGGCCCGCAGAGTCCGTGGCGGACATGATCCGCGTCATTGACGAGCCCGGGCATACCGTGCGCGCGGACGGCACGTACAAGCTCTCGGCCGAGCAGGCGAAGGCCATCCTGGACCTGCGCCTGCACCGCCTGACCGGTCTGGAGCGCGAGAAGATCGATGGCGAGCTGCGCGAGATCGTCGCCAAGATCGAGGAATACCTGGCGATCCTGGGCTCGCGCGAGAAACTCATGGGCGTCCTGCGCGCCGAGCTGGTTGAGATCCGCGAGCGCTACGGCGAAGCGCGGCGCACCTCGCTTGAGGAAGGCGAGTTCGAACACGACGACGAGGACCTGATCCCGCGCGAGGAGATGGTCGTCACCGTCTCGCACGGCGGCTACGTCAAGCGCGTGCCCCTCTCCGCCTACCGGGCGCAACGCCGTGGCGGCAAGGGGCGCGCCGGCATGGCGACGCGCGACGAGGACTTCGTCGATCAGGTCTTCGTCTGCGACACGCACACGCCGGTACTCTTCTTCTCCTCGCGCGGCATGGCGTACAAGCTCAAGGTCCATCGGCTGCCCCAGGGCCAGCCCGCCTCGCGCGGCAAGCACCTGGCCAACCTTCTGCCGCTGGAAACGGACGAGACGATATCGACGTGCATGCCGCTGCCCGAGGACGAGGCCGCGTGGGAGAACATGAACGTGATCTTCGCCACGGCCACCGGGCACGTCCGGCGCAATAGCCTGTCCGACTTCGTCAACGTGAAGTCGAACGGCAAAATCGCCATGAAGCTCGCCGACGGCGACCGGCTGGTTTCCGCGCGCGTCTGCGATCCGGGCGACGACGTGCTGCTGGCGACCGCCGGCGGCAAGGCCGTGCGCTTTCCGGCGCGTGATGTGCGTCTGTTCAAGGGGCGCGAGTCCGTGGGCGTGCGCGGCATCAAGCTGGCCAAGGGCGATAGCGTGATCTCGATGTCCGTGCTGACCCACGTCGAGATCGACACCGAGGCGCGCGAGGAATACCTGCGTTATGCCGCGCTCAAGCGTCGGGCGGCCAGCGGCGAGGACGAAACGGCGCCGGAGCAGGTGGTCTCCAGCCTGTCCCGGGAACGCGTGACACACCTCGAGGCGAACGAGGAACTGATCCTTACGGTCGCGGAGGACGGCTTCGGGAAGCTGACCTCGGCGTATGAATATCGCATCACCAACCGCGGTGGGCAGGGCATCGTCAGCACCGACCTGGGGCGCAGCGGCGGCAGCAGCCGGGTTGCCGCGGCATTCCCGGTGAACCACGGCGATCAGCTCATGCTGGTTACCGACGGCGGCCAGCTCATTCGCTGTCCCGTCGACGGCATCCGCATCGCCGGGCGGAACACCCGCGGCGTTCGCCTGCTTCGCGTGCAGCCCGGCGAGCGCGTGGTTTCGGTGGCGCGCCTGGCGGAGCGCGACATCGACGATGCGGCGGACGGCGAGCGCGCGGACGGCGATGGCGCAGATGGCGACGGCGCAGAGGGCCACCGTGCGGAAGGTAACGGCGCACCCGGCGCCGCTGCGGGTACGGGCGATTCCGGCAACGGGGCCGAGGAGACATAAGCATGGCCGGCGGCACGAAGGGCGAAGACGGCCTGACGGGGGTTTATCCGGGAACCTTCGATCCCGTCACGCTGGGCCACATGGACATCATCACGCGGGCGACGAAGGTGGTCGACAAGCTGGTCATCGCTGTCGCTGGCAACGCGGGCAAGAGTCCGCTGTTCACCAGTGACGAGCGGGTGGGCATGCTGCGCGAAGAGGTCCAGGGCCTGAACACCAATGGCGCGGCGGTCGAGGTGCGGCCCTTTGATTGCCTGCTGATCAACTTCGCGCAGGATGTGGGGGCACAGATCATCGTCCGTGGCCTGCGCGCGGTCTCGGACTTCGAGTACGAGTTTCAAATGGCGTGCATGAACACGCGCATGAACCCCGACGTGGAGACCGTCTTCCTCACCGCCTCGGAGCGCCAGCAATTCATCTCCTCCCGGTTCGTCAAGGAAATCGGGGCGCTGGGCGGCGACATTACGAGCTTCGTCAGCCCCCGCGTCGCCGAACGGATCCACCGCCGCTTCGCCGATAACGGGACATTCATGTCGGGCCAGACGGCTGCCGATCACGCCTGATCGCTCGTTTCGCGACGCCCCCGGACCGCGCCGCGTTTTCATCCGCCTTGGCATTTGGTTCAGGGGGTGCCGCCCGTGCTCCCGGCCGCCTGTGCGGGCCGGGAATCTCGCGCCTTGACGATCGTAACAATATAACATAAACAACTTTGCGCAGGGCAGCGATCCGAGAGGAGGAGCAGGGCATGCCGACGCGATTCCGTCCGTATCTGTGTGCCGTTTTCGCGCTGGTGTTCGTGGCGGCGCCGCTGAGCGCGGCCCCGGCGGAGGTTCCTCGGGTGGTGACCACGATCAAGCCGGTCCACAGTTTGACCGCCGCGGTGATGGGCGAGCTGGGCGCGCCGCGGCTCCTGGTGGACGGCGCCCAGTCGCCGCATACCTACGACATGCCGCCATCCGATGCGTATGCGCTGGAGCGCGCGGACGTCGTGGTCTGGGTCGGGCCCGCGCTGGAGACCTTCCTGCAGCGTCCCCTGGAGAGCCTTGCCAGGAACGCCCACCACGTCCGGCTCCAGGATGCGCCGGGCGTCAAGCTGCTGCGCACCCGTGTGAGCGGGACCTGGGCTTCGGCGCACGCGGGTCACGCGCACGGCGGCGCGGATCGCGGTGGCGACGGGCATGCCGCGCACGGCGGCGCAGGCACGCCGGTCTCTGGGCGCGGCGATTCCGCCATTCCGTCTGATCGAATCGATCCGCACATTTGGCTCGACCCGGCGAACGCGCGCGCCATGGTCCGGGCGATCGCCGACGCCCTGGCCGAGGCGGATCCGGCGCACGCGGAGCACTACCGCGCGAACGCGGCCAAGACGCGCGAGCGGATCGCGGCGCTGGCCAAGGACATCGACGAACGGCTCGCGCCGGTTCGCGACATGCCCTTCGTCGTCTTCCACGACGCCTACCACTATTTCGAGCGCGCGTTCGGCCTGAATGCGGTGGGGGCGATCACCCTCAACCCGCAGCGCCAGCCCAGCGCCCGGCGCCTGCATGCCATCCGCAGCCAGATCCGCGATCTCGACGCCCGCTGCGTGTTCCGCGAGCCCCAGTTCGCCCCGGACCTCGTGGCCACGGTGCTGGAGGGCACGCCCGCCCGCGAGGGCGTGCTCGACCCGCTGGGGGCCGAGCTCGACGCCGGGCCCGAGGCGTACCCGACCCTGATGCGCCGTCTCGCGCAGTCGCTCCGGGATTGTCTCGGCACGTCGTGACCCCGAGGCGCCGGGCCGCTTTCAGGGCGCCGATCGGCCCCAAAGCCACAACGCTATAACGTTCAATCATCGGCCTCGGCCGAGAAGGGAGGAGGTATGTCCAAAAACGAGATCCGCGCCGTCGCCGTCGGGCTGTGTGCGGCGGCCGCGACACCCGCCGCCGGCCAGGATGGCGCCGGCAACGACGGCGCCCGGACCCTGGGCGACCTTGTCGTGACCGGCACGCCGGTCCAGACGCGGCCCAGCGATGCCCCGGCGGACATCGACGTCCTTTCGGGTAAGGAGAAGGATCGCCGTCAGGCGACGTCGCTGGGCGCCAGTCTCGATCACCTGGGCGGCGTGGAGTCCCTGGGCGCCGGGCCGCAGGTGGGCAAGCCGGTGATCCGCGGCTTCTCCGGCAACCGGGTGCGCGTGCTCTCCGACGGCATCGGCCTGGATCACCAGCAGTTCGGCGTGCGCCACCCGCCCAACGTCGATCCCTTCGCGGCGGAGAAAATCGAGGTGGTGCGCGGCGCGCAAAGCATCCTCTACGGCTCGGGCGCACTGGGCGGCGCGATCAACGTCGCGCCGGCGCGGCCGCCCAGCACCACACCCGGCAACACCACCGGCAGCGGGCGCACGCTGCTCGAATACCAGACCGGCTACGACCAGATCACCGGCGCCGCGAAGGCTCAGGCGGCGTACGGCCCGTTCGGCGTCGCCGCCAGCTTCACCGGGCGGGATTCGGGCGGCCTGGAAACGCCGCCGGGCGACGAGGCCCTGGACAGCGGCAATCCCAACGATCCGCTGGTGACCGGGAACGTGCCCTTCACCGACTACCGGCAGTTCAACGGGGACCTGAACCTGGGTTACATGACCGAATGGGGGCAGGTGACGCTGCGCTACGCGGCCTACCGCAACCAGCACAACCTGGTCGTTCCCGATCCGCCGAACCAGCCCGGGGAAAACCGGCCGCGGCCCGGCGGCGTGGGGCAAACGCTGGAGAACGACCTCGTGCAGCTCAAGGCCGACCTGGACGTCACCCCGACCTGGACCGTGCGGCCCAAGTTCGCCTTTTCCAGCAACCTGCGCGTCGCCAATCCGGGGCCGCCCGACCCGCAACCGCGCGAATTCCTGCCGGATGCCAGGGCCATCGACATCCGGCGCAACAACTGGACGGGCCGGCTCACCGGCGAGCACGGGCCGCTTTTCGCCGGCCTGCGGGGGCGCGTGGGCCTGGAGGTCGTCCGCGTGGACCAGGAATCCCGCGGCAGCACGGTCCTCACGCCGGGCGGCAACGTGACCAACGTGGCCGGCTTCGTCTTCGAGGAGCGGCGTTTCGGTCGGCTCACCCTCAACGCCGGGGTGCGGCTCGACTACCGCAAGGTCGCGGCCAAGCGCGGCAAGACACGGGATACCAGCGGGCTGCCTGCGGACGACGACCAGTTGACCAACAGCTATGTCACGCCCACCGGCTCCGTGGGTGCCCGCTACGCCGTGACCGACCGACTTTCCATCGCCAGCAATGTCTCGCGCGGATTCCGCGCGCCCAACCTTTTCGAACTCTACGCCAGCGGCGTCCACGGCGGCGTTGCCGCATTCCAGCGCGGCAATCCCGACCTCGACCCGGAGACCTCGATCAGCGCGGACGCCCAGATCCGCTGGCAGTCGGACTGGCTCACCGCCAAGGCGACCGGCTACGTCAACGAGATCTCGGACTACATCTTCCTTGCGGGGACGGGACAGACCACCTCCGGGGGCGTGCCCATCTTCCAGGTGTCGCAGCAGGACGCGCGCATCTACGGTGCGGACCTCACCATCGACGCCACCCCGCGGCCCTGGCTGAACCTGCGCGGGACGCTCGGCTACGTCGACGGCGAGCTGGATGATGGTACCCAGGTGCCGCTGCTGCCGCCGCTCAAGGCAAGCGGCGAGGTGAGCCTGCGCCAGGACCGCCTGGGCGTGTTCCGGGACGCCGACCTGACGCTGGGCGTCCGCTACGCGGATTCGCAGGAATCGGCCGGCCTGATCGAGCCCTTCGGGCAGTTCGACCAGCCGCCGCCGCCGTTCGGCACGGCCTCCACCGACGCCTATGCGCTGCTCGATGTCAGCGTGGGCGCACGCCTGGCGAAGACGGGCACGCGTCTGGACGTCGGCGTGAACAACCTGCTTGACACCGAATACCGGGACTTCCTGGACACCTACAAGAACATCACGCTGGGACCGGGGCGCAACATCACCCTGCGTCTGACCCAGCCGTTTTAAGTCGGGAGCTTCCGTCGGTTCGGCGGCGCGTCGGCGGTTGCGGGACGGGCATGGCCGACCCGCCACCCCGGCGCGCCGACAACCGGAATCATGTCACACAGACAGCTCGAAACGATGATGCCGGATTTCTCCATCCTTTTTGGCGACGGCGGCGTCCTCGCCCCGCTGCGCACGCTTGTCGAGGCCGGCGGGGCGGTGGTGACGCTGCTCCTGGCGATGTCGGTCGTCACCCTGGCCCTGGTGCTCGCCAAGGCCGCGCAGTTCGCCATGATTCGGGTCGGGAACACGCGCGACGTGGCGGCCGGCCTGTCCGCCTACCGCGCGGGCAATCCGCGGCAGGCGCT
>Ga0207714_1002795_pt1 | contig 10290 bp, 5 predicted proteins | sample PonA232FremontCA_2_FD_187270 | JGI IMG/M metagenome (GOLD analysis project Ga0207714, IMG submission 187270) | Marine sediment microbial community from Fremont, CA, USA - Pond A23 Sediment 2 (SPAdes) | ecosystem: Environmental > Aquatic > Marine > Unclassified | place: USA: Fremont, California... | reverse complement strand
AAGCCATGATTCCCCAGCACCGGGGTCAGCGTCCACACGGCCAGCACATAGAGGGCCACGCAGACGAGCATGGCGTTCCGCATGGCGCGCGTGCGCGTGGCGCCGATGAACACCCCGTCGAGCTGGAACGCCCAGATGGAAACGAAGGGCGAGGCGATCATCCAGGGAAGGAAGACTTCCGCCCGCGCGCGCACCTCGGGCAGGTCGGTGAACAGCGCCAGCAGCGCCGGCCCGGCGAGCGCGAGCCCGGCGGCGAAGATCAGCGCCAGGCCAGCCGCCCAGATGGTCGAGGTGCGCACGGCTGCGGAAAAGGCGCGCCGGTCGCGCGCACCCACGGCGCTGCCAACGAGGGTCTCCGCCGCATGGGCGAAGCCGTCCAGGCCGAAGGACAGGATGTTCTGGAACTGCATCAGAACCGCGTTGGCGGCCAGCGTGGTCTCGCCGAATTGCGCGCCCCTGGCGGTGAAATAGGCGAACGCGAAGATCAGGGTGAGGGTGCGGATGAAGATGTCCCGGTTCACCCGGAACAGTCGCACCAGCGCGTCGCGCGCCAATAGCCTCGCGCGCGACCAGCGCCCGCCCATGCCGCGCAGCAGATGCGCGCAGAGGCCCAGGCCCAGCGCCGCCGCGGCCATCTCGGCAAGCAGGCTCGCCGCCGCCACGCCCGCGATGGTGTAGCCCAGGCCCACGACGAACAGCAGGTCCAGGATGATGTTGATGCCGTTGAGCGCGACCTGGAGCACCAGGGCGTGGCGCGCGCGCTGGGTGCCCAGGAGCCAGCCCAGCACGGCGTAATTGGTCAGGGCGAAGGGCGCGCTCCAGATGCGGATGGCGAAGTAGGTGCCGGCAAACGCCTCGACCTGCGCGCTGGCGTCCATCAGGGCGAAGGCCACGCGGCCGATGGGCCACTGCAGCGCGATCAACAGCACGCCCAGCACGCCCGCGATGACGAGCGGCCGGCCCAGGCAGGCGCGCAGCTCGTCGCGGTCGTCGGCCCCGTGCGCCTGGGCGGTGAAGCCCGTGGTCCCCATACGCAGGAAGCCGAAGCCCCAGTACAGGAAGGAGAAGATCACCGAGCCCACGGCGACCGCGCCCAGGTACGCCGCGTCGGGCAGGTGTCCCATGACGGCGGTGTCCACTGCACCCAGCAGGGGCGTGGACAGATTCGACAGGATGATGGGCCCGGCCAGGCGCCGGATCTCCCGGTGGCCGGGGACCATGGCGCGCCGGCCGTGGATGGGGGTCGGTTCGGCCATGGCGCGCGAGCCTAATGGCCGAGTCCCGCGCGGGCCAGCCGGCGTACCGGGGGCGGCGGCCGGCCAGCCGCCGGTTTACAACGGGTAAAGGTCTTTTTGTTATCACCTTCGAACGGGTTAGTTACGCCCTGTACGCGATCGGTCCGAAAGACGCCGTCTCGCATCGAAACCCGCGATGTGCCCGAGCCGGGTCCGGCTGATCGTCTTGCTTTGAGCAATGTCGGCAAGCTTGGAGAGTGAGGATGGCCGATCTGATCAATGGCCTCGGCGGCCCGACAGGTTTCGGCGAAAACGTCCTGGCCCGTTCGAACAACGGCCACATCGACCTGACCGGCGAGAATGTGCCCGACGGCGTCGAGGGCGGCACCTTCTTCACCGATCTGGCCCCCAGAACCGATTATCCGCCCCTGACGGACGACGACAACGACGAAACTCTCGAAGACTCGGAGCGATTTGACGATACGGAACTCTTCGATAACGGCATCGATTTTTTCGGCGAGACCTACAACGGCATCATCATCAACACCAACGGGGGCGTGACGTTCCGGGAGCCGAGTCAGTCGAGTTTTCCCTCACCGATCCGGGCCGGGCGGGACAATCCCGGCATCTTCCCGTTCCTGAGCGACGTGGATACGCGGATCAACGCGGATACGCGCGAGGAGCTCGCCGGGCCGGACGGCCGCAAAAATGGGACGCCGGTGGAGATGCTTCCCCAGGGCCTGGAGCCGACTGCGGGTGGCACCTCGACCGGAAGCAATCTCGTTTATTACGACCTGGACATCCCAAACGACCGGCTCGTGGTAACCTGGGACGACGTCGGGTTCTACGACCGGAGCACGGTGGACATCCGCAATCCTTCCGATGAGGAGGAAGTCCTCGAGGAGGGACAACCGGATAAGCTGAATGCCTTTCAGTTGATTCTGGAAAACCTACCGGAGAACGACGACAGCGGTAGCAGCGCGGACGACTTTGCTATCGAATTCCGCTACGAGGCGATCAACTGGGCTGAAACCGACAACGACGTCGCGGCCCGCGCCGGCTGGGCCGGGCCCCGGCGCAACGCCGATTCCTTCGTCGAATTGGAGGCGTCCGGCGATCCGGCGGCGTTGCAGAGCCTCCCGACGACAGCGGGCAACACGGGCGAACCCGGCCGATGGCGCTGGGAGATCCGCGACGGCGAGGTTCAGGGGAATCCGCCCGAGTCCTCCGACGCCGCGCTCGCCGCCATCTCCGGCGACCCGCACCTGACCACCATCGACGGCGTCGACTACGATTTCCACGCGGCCGGCGAGTTCGTTCTGGTCCGGGACCGGGACGACCCGGATTTCGCGGTGCAGGTGCGCACGGCCCCGGTCGCGGACAACGCGACCCAGAACGTCGCCATGGCCACCCGGGTTGACGGGCACCGGGTGATGCTGGATGCCACCGCAGACCAGCCGTTGCGCGTGGACGGCCGCGTTGTGGAACTCGGCGATTCCGCGACGCGGGCCCTTGGCGACGGCGCCATCGGCCGCGACGGCGATACCTTCACGTTGGCCTATCCGGGTGCCGACGGGACGCTCAATGCCGGCGACGACCGGGTCCAGGTCACGCTGTACGACGGCCGGCTCGACATCGGGGTCCGGATTTCCGAGGCGCGCCGTGGCCGGCTGGAAGGGCTGCTCGGCGACGGCGACGGCAATCCGGCCGACGACGTTGCAACGGCCGACGGCGAGGTGCTGCCGCGTCCCTTCGCGTTCGACGACCTGTACGGCGCGTTCCGCGCGGACTGGCGGGTGACGAGCCGGGAGCAGAGCCTGTTCGATTACGCCGAGGGCGAGGGTCCGGACAGCTTCTACCAGCCCGACGTGCCGCAGGGACCGGTCGGCCTGGACACGCTCGACCCGGATGCGCGGGCAGATGCCGAGGCGGCTGCGCAGGACGCCGGGCTGGCCCCGGGGTCGGCGGCGTATCGCGACGCCGTGCTGGACCTCGCGCTGACCGGCGACCGCTCGTTCCTGGATTCGGCGACGACCATGTCGCAGCGGAAACCGGCGGTCGAGGTGGCCACCCGCGAGCCCATTCCGGAAAGCCTGGATCCCGTCCCGTCGGCAAACGCCGAGGCGTTTCTGGAACCGGGTGGCGGTATGGCATTTTCGCAGCCCGCGCGGGTGTTCGGGACGGACAGTTCCGGCGAGCACGTCCACCTCGACGCGGCGGCGCACGGCGTCCGCCTGGACGCCAACGTCGACCGCCTCGACATCGCACGCCCCTTTGCCGAGCTGACCTTCCGGGTGACCGAGGACGGCCTGGTGATGGCCGATGGCGCCAGTCCCGTTGCAATTCTGCCCAGCCTCAACCAGGCGCTGGAGCTGCGCTTCGCCGAGGGCCGGGCGAGCCTCGAACAGACCGGTGCGCAGCGTTTCGCGCTTTCCGGCGAGGCCGGCGGCCGTGTGACCATCGATGCGGACGGCGTTGCCGACACGCAGGCCGTCGCGGTGGGTGGCCCGGCTGCCGCGGCGCCGGATGACGGCGGCCGGGCGGGCCCTGCCGGGACGGTTTTCCTGAACCCGGATCAGGAAGTGACGGTGGCCGATCCGGTGCGGGTCATGGGTCGCAGTGACGGTTCGGAAGCGCTGATCCTGGCGCAAGACGCGAGCGGTGTGCGCGCGGATGCCAATATCGAGGACGTGGCGATCCCGGCGCGCCTGTTGGATCTCGATATCGGCGTGACTGACGACGGCCTGCGGATCGCGGACGGCGGGAGCGTGCTGCTGCACATCCCGAGCCTGAACCAGCCGACGGCGGTCGAATTCGATGACGGCTGGGCGACGCTGGCGCAGACGGGCGCACAGACCTTTACCATCGCGGGCGGCGACGGCGGCCGTGTGCGGATCGGCGGCGAGACCGGCGACCTCGGGGATGTCGAGCTGAGCGACACCCCCGTTTCGGCCGCGGTCGGGACGGCATCGTCCGATGACATGCTGTGAGGTCGGTCCCGCACGGGCTCAGAGTGCGATGCGATCCGGGTGGATCGCTGAATCGCACGCTATCCTCTGAAAATAAGGCAAGATGCGATCCGGTGACCCAACCTGATCGCATCTTGCCCCAGGAATGCCGTGCAGCGCGGCGGCCCCTATCGGCAGGTCACCATCTCGTAGTCGAGCTTGCCCATCGCTTCGCCTTCGACCACGGGAATGTCGTAAAGGAGCTTGGTGCGCGCCTCGATGCTGCCCAGTAGGTCCTCGCCCAGGGCCATGGCTTCGTGCGCCTGCGTGTGGCTGTAGCGGGTGAGGTAGGCGCGCGCCAGCGCCGGCTTGCCGTTCTCATAGAGGGTGAGGGCGGTTTCTTCGACCTGCTCGCGATCCTCGAGCATGTCTTCCTCGAACATGGTCAACGCCGCCTGGACCTCGGGCAGGAAGCGGTCCGGCGCATGGCAGGTGAAGTACATCAGCCGCTTGTACAGCCGGCCGGCGAATTGCGTCGCCTCCTGGAGCGAGGCTTCCTTGGTGACGAAGGTGGAATCCGAGCCCTTGGTCAGGTAGCGGTGCTTGCGGAACTCGGGCGGCACGTCCGTCACGCCGATGCGCCAGGGGATGAAGGGTGCGGTCACCGAGCCCGTGGGCGCGACCCAGAGCGTGCGCAGCTCGGGATGCGGCGTGTCCGTGTTCAGCCGGGCGGCCTGGCCGTAGCCGTTGCTGTCCTTCGACATCGCCGGGTCGCGCACGATGTCCATGAATTTGCGGAAGGTCATGCCCGGCGTGAAGCGTTCCATCTTCGCCTCGATTTCGCGCACGGTGGGCCGGCGCATGAGCGCGTCCTGCGCGCCGTAGACCGCGTGGACGTTGAACGGCTCGCCCGACTCCGGGTCGTACCAGCCCTGCTCGACGGCGAAGGAAATCAGGTTGTCCGAGCCCATGTAGTCGGGATCGTCCTGATAATCCTGCGGGATCTCCCCGATGTAGCCGGGGTAGGACATGCGCACCTCGTCCGGCCCCAGACGCTCGGCGACCCAAAGGCCCTGGCTGCCGGCGAAGTTGATCAGCACCCAGCCTTCGTTGGCGTCGGCGAACAGGTGCGAATTGCCGCCGTAGGTGGAAAAGCCGTGCTGATCGATCATGTCGCCCACGATCTCCACGGCCTCGCGGGCGCTGTCGGCACGCTGCATGACGATGCGCGCCAGGTCGCTGTACTGCGGCCCGGTCTGGGGCGCTTCGGTCATCTCGATCAGCTCGCTGCGCGACGGCGACCAGATATCCCGGGCGGCCACACCCTTCTCGTTGAGCCCGCCGTTGGTCAGCGGCGGCGGGAAGCCCTCCCAGTTGGTGTAGGTCATGGAGATGTACTTGTAGGTCTCGGGGACCTGCGGGATCTCGGTCAGCTTGCCCGGCTTGTCCGTGCCGCCGTACATGCTCGCGTCCTCGGTGACGCCCACGGTGATCGTGGCGTCCTCGGGATGCGTCTGGTGCGGCACGATACGCAGGTAGTGGCTGGACACCTCGTCGCCGGTGCCGCCGATGTAGACGCTGCCGTCGCTGGTCAGGTTCTTGCCCACGTACAGGCCGTAGCTGGCCGACGCGAGCCCGGGCGCGAAGCCGGCGGCCACCGCGGCCGCGGCGAGCGCGAGCTTATTTTTTCGCATGGAAATCCTCCCTGGTGGGTACGAGCGGGGGCGGGTCGCCGTGACAATGCATGACGCGACGACGCCGGCCTTTTGTGTCAAATATAATATCACCGTATCCGCCGCAACGTCAAATCGCGTTCCGAAACATCCTTTGTCGTTACTTGTTTCATGTCGGTTGTATCCCTTTAAGAGGCGGCGCCACACGTCAAACGTTCGCAGGTTCACGGATATTTCGACAGGTCCGGCCACGCGCTGTGTTGGCCCACCGGCGGGCCTATCGGGTCGGGCGGCGTTGGGTGGGCGGATTGTCTTGAACCGGCGGGCCGGCTCGCCCATTTAAACCTGCGAATTCTCGCATTCTCGCGGAGGAAATCCCGGACATGAATACCTTGCGGACCTTCACGCTTCTGGCCGGCCTGACGGCGATCTTCCTCGTCGCGGGCTGGCTCGTGGGCGGGCAGGCCGGCGTCGTGATCGCGTTCGTGCTTGCGCTGGGCATGAACCTGTTCAGCTACTGGAACGCGGACAAGATCGTCCTGCGCATGTACAACGCCAAGGAGGTGGACGAGCGCAGCGCGCCGCAGTTTTACGGCCTCATCCGACAGCTTGCGGAGAACGCCAACCTCCCAATGCCGCGCGTTTACGTGATCGACACGGACACGCCCAATGCCTTCGCGACCGGCCGCAACCCGGAGAATGCGGCCGTGGCAGCCACACGCGGGCTCATGGAGCGGTTGACCACGCACGAACTCGCGGGCGTGATGGCGCACGAGCTGGCGCACGTGCGCAACCGCGACACGCTGACCATGACCATCACCGCGACCATCGCCGGTGCCATCTCCATGCTCGCCAACTTCGCCATGTTCTCGGCGATGTTCGGCGGCGCGGGTCAGGACGAGGAAGAAAGCCCAATGGGCGGCTTCGGCGCGCTGCTCGTGGCGATCCTGGCGCCGCTCGCGGCGAGCCTGGTGCAGATGGCCATCAGCCGCACGCGCGAGTACGCCGCGGACCGCGCCGGCGCGGAGATCTGCGGGCAGCCGCTGTGGCTGGCGAGCGCGCTGGAGAAGATCGAGGCCTACGCCAAGGGCCACGAATATGCGCGTGCGGAGCGCAACCCGGCGACGGCGCACATGTTCATCATCAACCCGTTGAGCGGGAAGAACCTGGACAGCCTGTTCTCCACCCACCCCAAGACGGGCGAGCGCATTTCGCGCCTGCGCGCCATGGCCCAGGAGGGCGGCGACGAGAACGTGCGCGCGGCCCGCACGGCAAGCCCCTGGGCGTGAGCGGGGCGATCGCGCAAGTCGCTGAAAGCGCCAAGCCGGGTGCGGCGGAAATCAAAATTCCGCCGCATTTCGTCCCTTTTCCCGTCACAGCCCCAGACCATCTCTGAGGTCACGGAGATCCCCTCTCTGTGTCCGAGGTTCGCCAGCCAACCTCCCGCCTCTTCCGGCTGGCCGGGCGTGCCGGGTGCGTTTCGGTCCGGCACGCTCGGGTCCCTTTTCGCAACGGAAAGGGATGCCCCTGGTCCGGTCTCCCCCCACCGGGCCAGGGGCTTCTTTTGTCGTTGGGTAGGTCGACAGAACGCTCATGACGGCGCGCGCCGCACACACGACCGCCCAGCCGCCCGGCCGGACTGGCCGAAACGGCGGCGCGTGGCGGCCGCCGGCGCAGCTCAGCGCGTGGGAACGGGGGTGTCGCCGCTGTAGTCGTAGAAGCCGCGGCCGGCCTTGCGACCGAGCCAGCCCGCCTCGACGTACTTCACCAGCAGCGGACAGGGACGGTACTTGCTGTCGGCGAGGCCGTCGTAGAGCACGTTCATCACGGCCAGACACGTGTCCAGGCCGATGAAATCGGCGAGTTCGAGCGGCCCCATGGGGTGGTTGGCGCCCAGGCGCATCGCCGTGTCGATGCTCTCCACGCTGCCCACGCCCTCGTACAGGGTGTAGACGCCCTCGTTGATCATGGGCAGCAGGATGCGGTTGACGATGAACGCGGGGAAATCCTCGGCCACCGCCGGCGTCTTGCCCAGCGCGATGGCGAGGTCGCGGACCACCTGGAAGGTGCGGTCCTCGGTGGCGATGCCGCGGATCAGCTCGACCAGCTTCATCACCGGCACCGGGTTCATGAAGTGCATGCCCATGAACCGGCCCGGCCGGTCCGTGATCGAGGCCAGGCGCGTGATCGAGATCGACGAGGTGTTGGTGGCCAGCGCGGCGTCCGCGCGCAGATGCGGCACCAGCGTCTTGAAGATCTTGCGCTTGACGTCCTCGTTCTCGGTCGCGGCCTCGATCACGAGGTCGCAATCGCCGAACATGGCGTAGTCGGTGCCCGTGTGGATCCGGGACAGCGCCTTGTCACGGTCGTCGCTGGAAATCCGGTCCTTGTCCACAGCCCGCTGCAGACGCTTGCCAATGTGGTTGACGCCGGTTTCCAAGTGCGAGTCGTCGACGTCGGCCAACCGGACGGTATAGCCCGACTGTGCCAGCACCTGCGCGATGCCGCTGCCCATTTGCCCTGCGCCGATGACGCCGACCGTCTTGACGTCTTCGCTCGCGACGAGGGGCCCGTCTTCGTTTTTCAGTGCCGCCATGAATCCGTCCGGTTTGCCGTTGCTGGGAAGCGGGCGCGCCGGGCGCCGCCGTGCGCGGCGCCCGCTGTTCGCGCCCTTGGTCGGTCAGCCTTTGAGCGAGGCGATCTCCTTCTCGAACGCCGGCATCGCCTCGAAAAGGTCGGCGACCAGGCCATAGTCCGCCACCTGGAAGATGGGAGCCTCTTCGTCCTTGTTGATCGCGGCGATGACCTTGGAGTCCTTCATCCCCGCGAGGTGCTGAATCGCGCCGGAGATCCCCACCGCGATGTAGAGGTCCGGGGCGACCACCTTGCCGGTCTGTCCCACCTGGTAGTCGTTCGGCACGTAGCCCGCGTCCACGGCCGCGCGGCTCGCGCCCACCGCGGCGCCGAGCTTGTCCGCGACCTGCTCCAGCAGGTGGAAGTTCTCGCCGCTGGCCATGCCGCGGCCGCCGGAAATCACGATCTTGGCTGTGGTCAGGTCGGGCCGGTCGGACTGCGTCAGCTCGCGGCCGACGTAGCTGACCATGCCCTGATCCGCCGGTGCGGCGATCTCCTCGACACCGGCGCTACCGCCTTCGGCCGCTTCGGCCTCGAACGCCGTGCTGCGAACGGTGATCAGCTTGGGGCTGTCTTTGACGGTGGTGGTCGCAAACGCGTTGCCCGCGTAGATGGGGCGGCGGAAGGTATCGGCGGAGACCACGCCGCTGATGTCGCTGACCTGCTGGACGTCGAGCAGCGCCGCCGCACGCGGCATTACGTTCTTGCCAAAGCCCGAGGCCGGGGCGAAGACGTGGCTGTAGCTGGACGCCAGCTCGACGACGAGGGGCGCCAGATTTTCGGCGAAGCCGTAGGCGAGGCTCTCGCCGTCGGCGTGCAGCACCTTGCTGACGCCCGGCACGCCCGCGGCCGCATCGGCGGCCGCCCGGCAATTCGCGCCGGGCACCAGGACGTGGAGATCGCTGTCGCCCACCTGCTTCGCCGCTGCAATCGTGCTCAGCGTGCCCGCGGTGAGCTGGCTGTTGTCGTGTTCCGCGATGACCAGGACGCTCATGACCCATCCTCGCTGTGGTCCGTGGTTGCACCTCGCTGCCCGGCGGCGCGACGCGCGGGCATGAAAGCGGCGGTTGCCCGGACCACGTTATTGTGCTCTGCACAATATGCGGCCCGGCGCAACCCTGTCAACGCCGCGGCATCCCGCGGATCTCCGCGGGTGCGGCCGTTGTTGTGCACCGGCTCACCGGTTGGCGCCGGGTTTCCAGAGAACGTCCCCCGCGCCGTTGTCGTTGACGTGGCGCGAGAGCACGTACAGCAGATCGGAGACGCGGTTGAGGTAGCGAACCGCCTCGGCGTTGAGTTCCTCTTCGGAGGCGAGCTCGCTCGCCTCGCGCTCGGCACGGCGCGCGATCGTCCGCGCCATGTGCAGGTTCGCCGCAACGGCCGTGCCGCCGGGCAGGATGAAGGACTTCAGCGGCGCCAGGTTTTCGTTCAGCCGGTCGATCTCCTGCTCCAGCCATTCGACCTGGCCGGGCGTGACACGCAGCGGCGTATGCTTCGGGTTGCTCTGTTCCGGGGTGCACAGGTCCGCGCCGACGTCGAAGAGGTCGTTCTGGACGCGCTCCAGAAGCCGGTCGACTTCGCCCGCGTCCAGATGCAGGCGCGCCAGCCCGAGCGCGGCGTTGGCCTCCTCGACCGTGCCGTAGGCGGCGATGCGCGGGTTGAACTTGGCGACGCGCTGGCCCGTGCTCAGCGAGGTTTTGCCCGTGTCGCCGCCGCGCGTGTAGATCCGCGTGATGTTGACCATCGGCCGTTCCCAGTCTGCCGTTGCCGGTGTGGTATCGGGCGGCGCGTCGGGCGCCT
>Ga0207714_1002793_pt1 | contig 10294 bp, 10 predicted proteins | sample PonA232FremontCA_2_FD_187270 | JGI IMG/M metagenome (GOLD analysis project Ga0207714, IMG submission 187270) | Marine sediment microbial community from Fremont, CA, USA - Pond A23 Sediment 2 (SPAdes) | ecosystem: Environmental > Aquatic > Marine > Unclassified | place: USA: Fremont, California... | reverse complement strand
CAAACGCGTTATTATAGAGAATCACATACCAATAAAATAAGCATTTTATGTTCAACATTGCCTTATTTGGCCCACCTGGTGCAGGAAAGGGAACACAATCGAAACTCCTCATCGACAAATACAACCTGGCCTACATCTCCACAGGCGACATTTTGCGCGAAGAGATGGCACAGGGTACAGTGCTGGGTCAGAAAGCCCAGGCGGTGATCGAGCGGGGCGAGTTGGTCTCCGACGACATCATCGTACAAATCATAGAAAAAAAGATACAAACCAACCCGGAGGTCAACGGCTTCCTGTTCGACGGGTTTCCCCGCACCGTTATCCAGGCCTATATACTGGAGGGCCTGCTGCTGAAGATGAACACCTCGCTCTCCTGTATGATCTCCCTCGAAGTGCCTGAAGACGAGCTGATGAAACGCATGCTGGAGCGGGCCAAGAAGGAGAACCGAAGCGACGACACCAGGGATGTGATACAGAACAGGCTAAAGGAATACAAGCACAAGACCATCCCGGTGGCCAACTTCTATGCAGAAAAAGGCATCTATTTCAAGATCAATGGCGTGGGCACCGTTGAGGAAGTCTTCAAGCGCATCACCACCACCATCGAACAGACCCTGACCAAGGAGTGGCTCAACGTGGTGCTTTTTGGTCCGCCCGGCTCGGGCAAGGACACCCAGGGGCGCATGCTGGCAGAAAAACACAATTTGATATACATCTCGGCCGGCTCGCAGCTCTATGAAGAGATCGACAAGGGCACCGAGATGGGACGCAAAGCCAAGTCGTATATAGAAAAGGGCGACATCGTGCCCGATGAATATGCCATCCGGGTGATCGAGCGGCAGATCAAGACCCATCCCAATGCCCGGGGCTTCTTCTTCAAGGGATTCCCCAAGACCATCGTGCAGGCCTACATCCTCGACGGCCTGCTGCGTAAGATGAACTCCACGGTCTCCTGTGTCTTTAACCTGCACATACCCACCCTGGAATCCATCAAACGACTGACGGCCAGAGCACAAACCGAAAACAAGCGGCCATACGACGAGAGCATCGACACGGTGGTGCGGCGGATGGAACAGTTCGAGGAGCGCACCAAGCCCGTGCTCGATTACTACCGCAAACAAAAACCCATATACGACATCAACGGACTGGGCACCAAAGAGGAGGTCTTCCAGCGGCTGTCCGACAAACTCGAGCTGGCTTTCCGCAAATTGCGCTGATATGGAACAACTACCCGCCATACATCTGGAAGGTCTGCTCATTGGACTGGCCGCTTTTGTGTTGATCGGGGTGTTTCATCCTGTGGTCATCCGCGTGGAATACCACTATGGCAAAAAGGTCTGGCCCCTGTTCCTGTTCACCGGCCTGGCCGCCATTGCCGGATCGCTCTTCACAGGCCACCGCATACCCTCCGTGTTGCTGGGGGTATTGGGTTTCGCCCTGATATGGAGCACAATAGAGCTTTTCAAGCAGCATGAGCGCGTTCTCAAGGGCCAGGCCAAAAAAAATCCCAAAAGAAAATACCACTGACATGACCATCACCCTGTTCGAGACCACCCTGCAGCTTGGCGGCCTGATCATCGGGGCGGCGGCTTTTCTGAGTATTGCCTTTGGAAGGTATGCCACCATAAAGGCTGAATACCATTTCTCCAAAAAGTTCTGGGTGGTCTTTCTCATCTTTGGTGTGGCCATGCTGGCGGTTGCCCTTTTCATCGACCGGTTCATGGTCTCGGCCATCCTGGCCATCCTGGGATTTACCTTTCTATGGGGCATAGGAGAGATCATCGAGCAGGAGGAGCGCGTGCGCAAAGGGTGGTTCCCCAAGAACCCCAGGAAGAAAAAGGGAGACAGCAACAATTTATAAGGCGTTTAAATAGACGCTCTGGTGGCTGCGTCCGCTTTTTATAACTATATTTGAGACAGAAATTACAAAAAGCCTATGTTTTTCGCCGGAATCATAACATCTGCACTACCATACATCCTGCTGGCCGGGTTGTTTGGAACCCTCCTGGTCAACCAGGTTACCGGTGCAGGCCAGGAGGAGGCAGATGATAAGGCTTCAGAAAAATCCCCCCATAGGCAAGTATACAGCAACCAGACCGGCAATTCCGACTTTTCTGATGCCACCTATGTGGTGGCACAGCAGAAAGAAGCGCCTGCCGGACAGGAAGAAACCCAGCCACCCGGAGTCACCCGGCAGGCTCAACCCCTGGCTGTTCCCGGCAGCTGTTTTATGCGTTTCTTCTTATGCCTTGTGCAACCATCCGGTCTGCACAACCCCAATGCCAGTTACACACTTCGGGGACCCCCGACAACTGCCTGAACCACCCTTGTACTTTAGCGTCTTCACGCTTTTTCCGATCACCCGGAGGGTACTTCCCGTATGACCCACGTTCCTTCGGGAAAAGCAGTTAAACGATCCGTTGATTACCAACTTTGTAACAAAACAAGTGAATCTATGAAAAAGATTCGTACCTTTTCCGGTGCCCTGGCCATCTTGCTTTTTGTCGTCCAGCAGACACCGGCCCAGAGTCAGGACTCAACACGCGCACCACAGGACAGTTCCCTGATAGATGAATATTACATAGAAGATGTGTTGGTCACCACCAACAAAAGAAAAGAAAAACTCACCGAGGTGCCGGCCTCTGTCTCCACCCTGAACACCCTGCAGCAGGAAAGGCAGCAGGTGGAGACCCTCAACGATCTGACCTACGTCACCCCCGGTGTGCACATGCCCGACTACGGCTCGAGCCTGACCTCGCCCATATACATCCGCGGCATCGGCTCCAAAATACAGGAGCCGGCAGTGGGACTCTATGTCGACGACATACCCTATTTTGAAAAGGCGGCCTTCGACTTCAACCTTTTCGACATAGAAAAAATAGAGGTCTTGCGCGGACCGCAGGGAACCCTTTACGGGAGGAACTCCCTGGGGGGCATCATCAAGATCCACACCGAACCACTCAAAAACCAGCCTTCCACCCATTTTTCCGCCGGTCTGGGCAACCACAGCCGCCGGCAGTTCCACCTGCGCCAGAACCTTCCCATCTCCGAGCGCTGGCTTTTCAGCCTCTCCGGCAATTACATGAACCACAATGGCTACTATAAAAACCACTACGAGAGCAACAACATAGGCGGCAAGGAGGATCTCTCCGGGCGCGTGAAGCTGGCCTGGCTGCCATCGCAGGACACCCGGCTGAAGCTCATCGTCGATGCCAAGAACACCCGCAACAACGGGTATCCCTATGCCATGTCGGCCAATGAGGAAGAGCAGGGACAGATCAGTTACAACCACGACAGTTTTTACAAACGCGACATCCTCAGCACGGGGCTGAAGGTGGAGACCGAGAAGGACGGCTACACCCTGGAGTCCATGTCGTCTTTCCAGTTGCTCGATGACCTGCAGGACATCGACCAGGATTTTTCTCCGCGCGACATGCTGTATGTCAAACAGGACCGCCAACATCACCTTTTTGCCCAGGAAATCAACCTGAGCACCCCGGCCAACCGCCGCCTTCAGTTAATAGGCGGTCTTTTCGGCTTCTACCAGTTGCGCGACAAGAACGTCGATGTCTACTACGGTGAAGATGCCGTCTCGGCATGGCAGCTGCCCGGGGAGATGCAGAAAGACAAGACCTACAACAAACACACCGGTGGTGTGGCCGCTTTTGGTCAGCTAAGCTACAGCGATTTCCTCACCGACGGTCTGACCGCCACGGCGGGTCTGCGCTACGACTATGAGTTCAGCCGGCTCGACTACAACTACCTCATGCGCATGGATGGCAGGGAGATGCCCCAGGACGCTTTCATCCACCGCAAATCGTATCCCGAAATGCTGCCCAAAGCCAGCCTGCATTACCGGTGGAGCGAGCGGCTCGTCCAATATGCCAGTTTCACCAAAGGCTACAAGAGCGGAGGTTTCAATTCAACTTTCGAGCGCCGGGCAGATCAAACCTACAAACCTGAATACAGCCTGAACTACGAGGGCGGCTTCAAATGGTCCGGCAAAAGGTTTTCCGCAAACATCGCCGCCTACCACATCGACATCAAAGACAAGCAGGTATACCAGGTCGACACCCTCAGCCAGGGTCCGCTGCTGAAAAATGCAGCCGAAGCCTGTAGCAGGGGAGTGGAGATGGAACTGCAGCATCGCACGGCCCGGGGATGGAACAACCAGTTCAGCTTTGGTTACACCCACGCCAAATATGAAAAGTATCTCAAGGATCCGGCCAGGGATGTAGACCACAGCGGCAACTTCCTGCCCTATGTACCCAGGTATACCTTCACCCTGGCCACCAACTACCGGCATGTATTCCCCGCCAACAGCGTCATCAATGAACTGCAGGTACACGGGTCGTACCACGGCATCGGCAAACATTACTGGAACGATGCCAACACCCTGGAAGAGGGATACTACGGACTTGTAAACCTGCGGGCCACCCTTGTCTTCAGCAACATGAGGCTCTCACTGTGGACCAAGAACGCCCTGAACAACGATTACAACGTTTTTAAGTTTCAGGCTTTCAACAACACCTACAGTCAACAAAGTGCACCGTTGCGTTTCGGTTTGACACTGAATAGTTCGATGAACCTGGCCAATGTAATTCAATAAAAAAAGATGAGACCACTGCAAAAATACAGCATACTGCTGAGCCTTTACCTGGCCCAGAGCATACCTATGAGCTTCTTTTCCACCGTGCTGCCGGTGATCATGCGCATGGAGAGCTATTCGCTTTCCAACATCGGGTTGCTCCAGCTTATCAAGATACCCTGGATCATAAAATTCATGTGGGGACCCATCGTCGACCACAACGCGCGCGACAACATGCATTACCGCAAATGGATCATCGGCTCCGAGGTTTTCTATGCAGTGGTGATCATAGCCATCGGCTTTTTCAGCCTCCAGGCCGATTTTACCACCATCATCGTTTTAATGGTGGGGGCTTTTGTCCTGTCGGCCACACAGGACATCGCCTCGGATGCTTTTGCCGTGCGCATACTCGCGAAAAAGGAGCGGGGTCTGGGCAACAGCATGCAGTCGTCCGGCAATTTCCTGGGCACACTCTTTGGCAGCGGGGTGCTGCTCTTTTTATACACCATTATAGGGTGGCAGTACCTGATGCTGGTGCTGGCCGGCATCGTCCTGGTGGCCCTGATACCCATTTCCCGCTACCGCCAGGGGAAAATGAACCGGCCCGGTGAGAAGGGACGCAAACGCATCGATTTCTCCGGCATTCCGGGATTTTTCAAAATACCCCGTATAGGCCGGCGGGTGGTCTTGCTGGTGATCTTCTACTCCGGTTTCATCGGCATACTGGCCATGCTCAAGCCCTACCTGGTGGACCTGGGGTACAACATACAGCAGATCGCCTTTATGACCGGTATCTTTGGCACGGCTTTCGGAGCCGGCAGCGCTTTCCTGGGCGGCTTCATACTCAAGAAGGTGGGCAACCGGCGGGCACTCAGACTTTTTGCCTTCTACGGGTTCCTGGGAGCCCTGGTCATGGCCCTTATTGCCACCTACAACCAGCATGTGGTGCTGGTCTATACAGGCATCGCCCTGATATGGAGCGCTTACGGGATGGCTTCGGTGGCGGTTTTCACCATCTCGATGAACACCGTGCGCCAGGGCCATGAAGGTACCGACTACACCATACAAATTGTGCTGACCCACCTGAGCAGCTTGCTGATGGTGGTGGCCAGCGGACGCATAGGCGACTGGATAGGTTACACCGGTTTGTTCTTCACCGAGGCAGCGCTGGGTCTGGTGGTTGCCGTTAGCGTTGGCGCCCTTTACCACGACCCCGAACAGAAATCTGTGGAAAATATTTCATTATGGCAGAAAAGAGCATGAACACAAACATCATCGACCGGGAGCTGATCAAGAAATACAACCGTCCGGGTCCGCGCTACACCAGCTATCCCCCGGCCAACCACTTCACCGACTCATTCTCGCGCGACGACTACCTCAGGATGCTCAAAGACTCCAACGGGCAGTGGCCCCGTAAGATATCGCTCTACATACACATACCTTTCTGTCCGCAGATCTGCTATTTCTGCGGTTGCAACACCAACCTGATGCGCAGCCGCCAGCAGGTGCGACGCTATATCGAAGCCCTGAAGAAGGAGCTCCGTATGGTTGCCGGGCACCTCGACCGCTCGCGGGTGGTCAGCCAGATCCACTGGGGAGGTGGAACGCCCAACGCACTCCCCATGGACGACATAGAGGAGGTGATGGGGGTGATTTACGATCTGTTCACCCTGTCCAACGACCCCGAGGTGGCCATGGAATGCAGCCCGGCCTACCTGGAGCTGGACGATGTGGTAAGGCTCGCCCGCATGGGCTTCAACAGAATGAGCCTGGGCATCCAGGACATCAACGACCGCCTGTTGGAAAAACTACACCGCCGGCCGGCACGTTACCCCCTGGAGGACCTTTACCGCACAGCTAAAAAGTCGGGCTTCCGGGGTGTCAACTTTGATTACGTCTACGGACTGCCCGGTCAGTCGCTCGACGACCACATGGCCAGCATACGCAAGGCCCTGGAGATAGGTCCCGAACGCATCGTCGCCTTCTCCTACGCACACGTACCCTGGTTCAAGGAACACCAGAAAAAGCTGGAGGTCTACCACCTGCCCGAAGCCGACGAGAAGCTCACCATGCTGGAGTCGGCCTACAACCTGATCACCCATGAGGGCTATGTGGCCATCGGCATGGACCATTATGCACGTCCCGGCGACGAGCTGGCACGCGCCCTGGAAAACAAAACCCTTCACCGCAACTTCCAGGGATATGTAACACGCGAGAAGACCGGGCAGGTATATGCCTTCGGAGCCACCGGCATCAGCCAGCTCTCCGACGGCTACAGCCAGAACACCCGTTCCCTCGATGGGTACATGGAAGCCCTGGAAGCCGGCCAGCTACCGGTGATGCGCGGTTACCGGGTAAGCACCACCGAAAAGATCCGCCGGCGGGTGCTCAACGAGATCATGTGCAACCACTACCTCGACTTCGAATCGGTGGCCCGCGAATTTGACAGCACTGCCAGCGGCATCAGGCAGGCGGTGGAATACAACCCCGAGAGCCTGGCGGAGTTCAAAGAAGACGGACTGGTCGACTACGACAACCAACGGGTGCGGGTCACGCCCAAAGGCTTTTTCCTGATACGCAACATAGCCATGAAGTTTGATCCCCTGATGTCGAACACAACCAAAGGATATTCCAAAACCATTTGATTATGCAAACCCAACAATACGATGTGGTGATCCTGGGTGCCGGTCTCACCGGCCTGAGCCTGTCACATTACCTGAAGGACAGCAACCTGGAGACCCTGGTGCTGGAGAAAAAAGACAGACCGGGTGGTGTGATCAACACCCACCAGGAAGACGGGTTCACCTATGAGGAAGGTCCCAACACCGGTATCGTCAAATACGGGGAGGTGGCCGAGCTGTTTGAAGACCTCCGGCCGTGGTGCCAGCCTTATATACCCGATGATTCGGTAAAAAGAAGATACATCTGGAAAAAAGACCGGTGGGAGGAGCTGCCCGCCGGACTGATGGCAGGCATCAAAACGCCCCTTTTCAGCTGGAAGGATAAGCTGCGCATCCTGGGCGAGCCTTTTCGCAAGCCGGGTAAGGATCCGGAGGAGACCCTCGACAGGATGGTTAAACGACGCATGGGCCGCTCTTTCCTGAATTATGCTGTGGATCCCTTCATCCTTGGTGTCTATGCCGGCGATCCCTCGGCTATCGTACCCTCCTACGCACTGCCCCGGCTTTACAACCTTGAACAGAACTATGGCAGCTTCATCGGCGGGGCGGTGAAGAAGAAATTTGAAGACAAAAGCCCGCTGGAGAAAAAAGCCACCAAAGATGTCTTTTCCATGAAAGGCGGACTCTATAGCTTCGTAGAAGCCCTCTACAACTCGGCAGGAGAGGAGCGCTTTCGCCTGGGCGTGGAAAACACCCAGGTTTGGTCTACCGACACCGGCTTTGAAGTCCGCTACCAGCATGGCGGCAGCGAACACCATGTCAAAGCCCGTTATCTGGTCTCAACGGTAGGGGCCTGGGAGCTTCCCGGCATCTTCCATTTCCTGTCGGAAGAAGAGCTATACCACCTCTCAAACCTGAAATACGCCAAAGTCATCCAGGCGGCCGTGGGATTCAGGCAGTGGAGAGGGCCAGAGCTTATGGGTTTTGGTGGTCTCGTGCCACATATAGAGAACCGCGACATCCTGGGTGCCCTTTTCATGTCGGCTTTTCTGCCCGGCCGCGCTCCCGACCGCGGCGCCCTGCTGTCGGTCTTCATGGGCGGGATCAGGAGAGAAGACATCTACCACCTTCCCGATGAACAAGTAAAAGAGGTGCTCAAACGGGAGCTAAAAGACATGTTCCGCCTGCCAGCTTTCGATCCCAGCCTGCTGAAGATCACACGCTATGAGCATGCCATCCCCCAGTATGGCAGGGAGAGCAGGCAGCGTTTTCAAACCATACGGCAGGTGGAAAATCAATACAAAGGCCTGATCATAGCAGGCAACTTGCGCGATGGAATAGGTATGGCAGACAGGATCAAGCAGGCGGCCGACATTGCTTCAGCCATCCGTGGCGGTCAGTAGAGAGTGTATTGATAGCGATACTGCACTTTGTAGTCGTAAAGGGCATAGTAAACTTCAGCCCTTTGAACGATGCCCTTTTCATCGTAGAAATACCGCTTGTGGGAGTATTCGTCGGCCATTGAATCGTACCACATCTCTTTCTTAAGCTGTCCGTCGGAGGTGTATTCAAAAATCTTCGAAGTATGCACCTTATCGCGGGGCTGCTCCTTGTGGATTTCCACAAGGTTGTTGTTTTTGTTGTAATGGTAGGTTTTGTGGTAGATGAAATTGCCTTTCTGATATTTGATCTCATCGGTCTTCAGGTTGTCCTGGTTGAAATTGTAGGAGATTTTTTTGGTTCTGTTGCCCTGGGGATCAAACTCCTTGTGCTCTACCAGGTTGCCGTGGCCATCGTATTTATTGACAATCCGTGAGATAAGCTTTCCCTGCCCGTTCAACACCCTGATGTTGGCCACATTGTCATCATGGGAAAAGACGCGTTCCTGCACCAGGTTGCCGTCGAGATCCTTTTTGACAATGTGATTGAGCCTGCCCTGGTCGTTGTAGCGATAATCTATGATCCGGTGCTCGCTTCCGTTGTATCGGTCTTCCCTGATTTTCTTGCCCTGATCGTTATAATCGATGGTCTGTTTGAAACGAATCTCATCCTCTTCAGCACTGTAGTTGACGTATTCAGTTTTCCTCTGGTTCTGATCGTACTTATAACTGAGCTCCTGGTTGATGTCGCCCCTTCGGTAGTATTCCTCCTTGGTGACATTGCCGTTGCGGTCAAATTCTTTATAGGAGTTTTTGTAGCCTTCTTCGGAGGGTTCACCATCGTTATACTTGTGGTTATACTGTACTTGCGATTTGATATCCTGCTCTATGATGGTGGATTTGTCCAAAGCTTCCGGCAACTGGGCATAAACCTGAAATATCGAAGAGAAAAAGAACAGCAATACCACGGCAAAGGTTCTCATACTTCCTTGAAAGGTTGTTGGTTCGTTGATTTTCATTCGCTCAAATTTAACGTAAAAAAGCAATTAAACACAAATAATTCAGCCGATTTTTGTGAATTTTCTACGAAAAAAACCCTTATATGTTTAATTTATAGATTGAATTATTAATAAATTTGAAAGCTGAACGGAAAAAATTAACTATGCAAAACATCCATATCCCCCGATCCTCTGACAATCCTGATAAGCCGGAAGTTAATTTTGATGCGGATACTGGTGTTTGTGAGATCAAGGGCGAATCCTATATGGAAAGCACCTATACTTTTTATATGCCCTTGATGAATTGGCTGGACGAGTACATCAAAACCGTGGGAAAAAAGATACAGCTCGACGTTAAGTTGCTATATTTCAATACCAGTGCCACCAAATGCCTGCTCGACATGTTTGAGATTCTCAAGAAATATGAAGACCAGGGCGGGGAAGTAGAGGTGAACTGGTATTACGATGCCGAAGACCCCGACATGGTGCATGAGATAGAAGATTTTGAGACCGAGTCGGGACTCAGGATCAACATCCTGGAATATGAATAAGCCACTCCGCCTGATCCACCTGCCCCTTTTTTCAGCTATATCCCCTGGGTTTGACAAGCAGACCCTTCCCGTTGGTCTTGTCCTGCTTTCACCGTAAACCATCAACATAGCCGTTGTGAAAACCTTTATCATGTCGCAGGGCTGCTGAGACATTTGC
>Ga0207714_1002792_pt1 | contig 10295 bp, 9 predicted proteins | sample PonA232FremontCA_2_FD_187270 | JGI IMG/M metagenome (GOLD analysis project Ga0207714, IMG submission 187270) | Marine sediment microbial community from Fremont, CA, USA - Pond A23 Sediment 2 (SPAdes) | ecosystem: Environmental > Aquatic > Marine > Unclassified | place: USA: Fremont, California... | reverse complement strand
TTTCTATGAAACACGGCTTCAACGCAATCCCTGACTCGCCTCGCTTGTAAGATTTTTACTTATAAATCAGAACGTTATTCACATTTTCATACAAAAAAACGAGGAAAGAGAGGAGAGTCATGACACTGGAAGGCGGCAGTCAACCGGAGTTGGAACAGACGGAAATTCTGATCCTGGGAATCGGCAATGTCCTGCTTTCCGACGAGGGAGCGGGAGTGAAAGCGGTATGGAAGCTGCAGCAGGACTACGTCCTGCCTCCGGAGGTGGAGGTTCTGGATGGAGGGACTTCGGGGATGGAGCTGCTCTCAACCATCGAGAACAGGAAGCGCCTCTTCCTCCTGGATGCGATCAATTCTGAAAACGCGGATCCAGGGAGCGTAATCCGGATTGACCTCTCCGAAGAGCCCGGATTTTTCCAGAACAAAGTCTCCCCGCATCAACTGGGGCTGAGCGAGGTTCTGGCCGTGACTCAGATTACCGGGACCCATCCGCAGAATATTGTACTTTACGGCATCAGGCCCTCGAGCCTGGAAACCGGGACCGAGCTCACCCAGGAGGTCCAAAGCGGCATACGCACCGCCCTGGACATGCTCTTGACCGACCTCAAGGAGCTCGGGATCAAGCCGCAGCAGAGGGAAAGCGGCTCGTAGCGGCTTGCGGCTCGCGGGTCAGCAGATGCGGGGCAACTGCTCCCCCTCCAGCATCTGGAGCAGCCGTTTGCCGCCAATCCCGGTCTCCAGGATCACCCTGCCCCGGCTCGATCCGCCCGCTTCCCCGATGCGGGCAGCGTTTCGGCCCACATCGTGCCTCTTGAGGATGCGCAGGGTCTCTTCAGCCCGAGCGGCCGGCACCAGACAGATCATCTTGCCCTCGTTGGCCAGGTAGAGCGGATCCAGTCCCAGAAAGGAACAGCTCTCCCGGACCTCGGAATCAATGGGGACATCGCTCTCGCGGATCAGGATGTCCCTTTCGGACTGCCCCGCGATCTCGTTCAGGGTCGTTGCCAGCCCTCCGCGTGTGGGATCGCGGAGCACGCGGACCTCGGGGACGTGCTGCAGAAGATCGGCAACCATGTGATTCAGGCAGGCGGAGTCGCTCTGTACGGGAGTCTGGAAGGAGAGCCCCTCTCTGGCGGCGAAAACGGCCAGACCGTGGTCCCCCATATTGCCGCTGACCAGGACGGCGTCGCCCTCCTCGGCCCTGTTTCCGGACAGCGGGGCATCCAGCAGGAGCTCGCCCAGCCCCGTGGTATTGATGAAAAGCTTGTCCGCGGCTCCCCTGGTAACCACCTTGGTGTCCCCGGCCACGACATGAACAGCGGATTCCTCGGCGGCCCGCGCCATGGAGGCCACGATCCGTTCCAGGTCCCGCAGGGGAAGCCCCTCCTCGATAATGAAGCCGCAGGTCAGATAGCGCGGCCTGGCCCCGAGCATGGCCACGTCGTTGACCGTGCCGTGCACCGCCAGGGAGCCGATGTCCCCGCCGGGAAAAAAGAGCGGGTCCACGGTGAAAGTGTCCGTGCTCACAGCGGTCAGGGGTCCGGTAGCCACGCAGGCGGCGTCGTCCAGGCCGTTCAGGGACTCATTGCCCAGATAGCGCAAAAAGACGTCGCTGACCAGCCGATGCGAAGCCAGGCCGCCGCTTCCGTGATCCAGAAGGATGCGTTCCTCGCTCAAATCCTCTCCTCCTGCCCGCAATCCGAAATGAATCCTCACCGTGCGGGCGAGATGCTTATCCTATGAAATTTCTCACTGGAATAAGTGACTGGTGAAACCCAGTCTTGGAACGTCAGATATTAGATGCCAGCACCAGTAACCAAAAACCCGAAATCCAAAACCCGAAAACCGAAATCCAAAATTCGAAATCCGAAATCCGAAATTCGAAATCCGAAATTCAAAACCCAGCACCCAGCGCCGAGCACCCAGAACCCCAACCCAGAACGCAGAACGGAGAACCCAGAACGGGGAACGGGGAACGGGGAACCCAGAACGGAGAACGGTCTACAGAGCGTCGATGTCGTAGTGGTAGCTGGCCGCGCAGCTTCCCTCGCTGGAGACCATGCAGGGGCCCACGGGAGACGAGGGCGTGCAGCTCCCGCCGAAGAGGGGGCAGTCTCCGGGGCGGATCGCGCCCTGAAGGACCTCGCCGCAGCGGCAGCCCGGCGGATCCTCCCCCTTGCTGCGGGTCAGCGTGAAGCGGCGCTCCGCGTCCAGATCGGCGTATTCCTCGCGAACTCTCAGCCCGCTGGAGGGAATGGTTCCCAGGCCTCGCCAAAGGGCGTCCCGCGGCTCGAAGACACGGTGCATCACTTCCAGGGCCCGCTGATTGCCCCCGGGCTTGACCGCACGGCTGTATTGGTTGTCCACATCCGGCTCGTCGTTCTTGATCCGGTTGGCCAGCATGAGCAGGGCCTGCAGGATGTCTCCGGGCTCGAACCCGCCCACAACCGCTGGAATGCCATGGTCGCGAGCCAGAAAGCGATACGGGGCCGTCCCGATGACCGAGGAGACATGGCCGGGCAGCAGAAAACCGTCCACCCGGATACCGGGGCTGTTGACCAGCGCCTCCAGAGCCGGGGGAATCAGCTTGTGGCAGGAATATATGCTGAAATTGCCCAGGCTCTTGCTCCTGGCCATCTCCAGGGTTGCGGCAACAGCCGGGGCGGTGGTCTCGAACCCGATCCCCAGAAAGACCACTTCCCGGTCCGGATGGCTTTCCGCGAGCTGAACCGCTTCGAAGGGGGAATAACAGATCCGGACCGAAGCGCCGTCGGCTTGGGCCGTCTTGAGGCTCTCCCCTCCCGGGCCGGGCACCCGAAGCATGTCCCCGAAGCTGGCCAGCATCACGCCAGGAGTGCGGGCTAGTTCCAGGAAAGCGGCAATATCGCTGCCGTGGGTGACGCAAACCGGGCATCCGGGGCCGGAAACATGGTGCAGACCGGCCGGCACGAGGCTGCGCAGCCCACTGCCGAAGATGCTCATGGTGTGCGTGCCGCAGACCTCCATGAAGCGGATTTCGCGGTCCAGCACTTCATCCAGCTTCCGGGCCAGATCGCGACAAAAATCCGGATCGCGGAGCTCCCGCAGATCGGTCGGTTTGTTGTTTTTTTCCGGCATGTTTTGTAGCATGGTTTCATTCCTCTTCCCGCGGTCCCTGGGGACGCGCCGACAGAGATCCGCGGGCTCTGCGCTGCTTTGCAGCGAGTTTGGATGAATTCGACGCAAAAGTCCAGCCTTTCGCTCCGCCACGTGGACCAGAGAGGCGGACGAGTGCGAGGTACCACATGTTGGATTCGCCTCTGGCCCGCATTGAATTCCCAGCGCAGTCAAACGGGGCTGTTCCGGATGACGAGACCTGCTTCCAGATCTGGCGGGAGCACGACATGCCGGACCATATCGGGACCCACAGCCTGATGGTGGCCCGCATTGCCACCACCCTGGCCACCTGGGCCAGCCAGCGGGGCCTGGCCGTCAGCGTACAGGAGGTCCGCGCAGCCGCCCTGTTGCACGATCTGGGCAAGGCGTATACCATCACTCATCCGGGAAATCACTGTCAAATCGGCGCTTCGCTGGTCATGCAGCGAATCGGCAGTCCGGCTATCGCCCAGGGGGTTATTCACCATGTCCACTGGCCCGGCGAGCTGAAGCCGGAGCGCCATTTCCTTCCTCTGGCGGTGCTCTACGCGGACAAGCGCGTGGTCCATGACCGCATCGTAACCCTTCGGGAACGCTTCGAGGACATTATAAGCCGCTACGCGCTCTCCTTCGAGCGGATGCAGATGATCTACAGGTCCCACGCCCGGGTGCAGGCCCTGGAAAAGCTTTTCACCCAAAGCCTGGAGGTGGATCTCCATGCGTATCCTTTTGATCGGCGGGGGATGGTCCAATGAGCGGGAGGTTTCCCTCAAGGGAATAGACGCCATCCACTCCGCCCTTGAAGAGCTGGGCCACGAGGTGGAATTCTTCGATCCGGCCTCGCAATTTTCCGCGCTCCCGGAACGGGCCGCGGCGAGCGATTTCGCCTTCATCAACCTGCACGGGGCCCCGGGCGAGGACGGAGTCATGCAGGGCATGCTGGAACAGAACGGATGCCCCTATCAGGGCTCCGATCCCAAAGGTTCCCTCCTTGCCCTGGACAAGGCGGCCTCCAAGACCATCTACGCCGCTCGGGGCATTCCCACGCCGGACTGGGAGTTCGTGCCCATGCCACCGGAGCCGGACTGGCGCTGCCGGCTCGATCCGCCGGTCTTCCTCAAGCCCCACGCCGGAGGCTCCAGTCTGGACGTTGCCCGAGCCACCGGGCAGGAAGAGATCCGGGAAGGCGTGGACCGGCTCCTGGCCCAAGGGGACTACGTCCTCATCGAGGAGAGCATCTCCGGAGAGGAGATCACCTGCCCCGTCCTGGGCGATCGGGCCCTGCCGCCGATCCTCATCCGCCCGGCGGACGCTTCCGGATTCTTCGACTACTACAGCAAGTACACCCCCCAGGCCGCGGAGGAGATCTGTCCCGCGCCCGTTTCGGAGGAGCTCACCCGGGAGATCACGGAGCTGGCCCTTCGCTGCCACCGGAATCTGGGGCTCTCGGATTACAGCCGGACGGACTTCCTGGTCCGCGACGGGCGGCCCTATGCTTTGGAGACGAACACCCTTCCGGGGATGACCGCAAACAGCCTCTTCCCCCAGTCTGCCGCTGTCGTGGGCTACTCCTTCACCGATCTCATCGCGGAGCTCATCCGGCTCGGCCTCTCCAGGCACCGCGCGGGTGAAACGTTGTGATCGCGATGGCCAGCTCCACCTGCTCTCCAGGGGTATCTGCCCCTTAAGGCTTCTGCTTTTGCCGGCTCAGGGCCCTGATACCATGAGTGGGCACGCCACTGGCCCTGGGCACGAGCCTGTTCCCTGCCAGTTTTCCCGGAAGGAACCGGAGCTTGGTTTCGCAAGATGAAGTTATCACTCAATTGTGCCACAACTCGCTTCCCTGGGCTATGTCCGGGCAGCGCATGGCCAAAGGAGAGATGAAATGCTGGGAGCGATCGCCGGAGATCTCGTGGGCTCCCGCTTCGAGGCACGGCCCACCAAGAACAGGGACTTCGAGCTCGTCACCCCCCAGTGCCGGATTACCGACGACTCCGTGCTGAGTCTGGCTCTGGCGCAGAGCCTGATGGATGATATTCCCTATGCGGACAATCTCAAGGCCTTCTTCCGGCGCTATCCTCGGGCCGGATACGGGGGGAGCTTCATGCTCTGGGCCGCTTCCGGGGAGAGCGAGCCCTATTACAGCTTCGGCAACGGCTCGGCCATGCGGGTCTCCCCAGTTGGCTGGTATCTGAATAGCGAGGAGGACGTGCTCCGGGAAGCCGAGCAAAGCGCGGCAGTCACCCACAACCATCCCGAGGGGATCAAGGGCGCCCAGTCCGTGGCACTGGCTGTGTTCCGGGCCAGGCAAGCACGGGGCAAAGAGGCGATCAAGCAGGAAATCGAGGAGCGCTTCGGGTACGATCTCTCCCGAAGTCTGCGGGACATCCGCCCCGGATACAGCTTCGACGTCACCTGCCAGGGCTCGGTCCCCGAGGCCCTGATCGCCTTTCTCGAGGCCCAGGATTACGAGGACACCGTGCGCAACGCGGTCTCCCTGGGAGGGGACAGCGATACCCAGGCCTGCATAGCGGGCGCTGTTGCCGAGGCCTCATACGGCAACATCCCCGCCTTTCTGTGCGAGACGGTTTTTCAGAATCTCGACGCCTTCCAGAGGAATATCCTGGAGCGCTTTCTCCAACAAACCCAAGGTAAAGCCCGTCCATGCTGAAGGTTGAAATCGCGGCCACTGGCAATGAGCTGCTCAAGGGACAGATCGCGGACACCAATTCCCCCTGGATTGCGGACCAGCTCCGCATCATCGGGGCCGGGGCGAGGCGTATCCATACCGTGGGGGACGAGGCCGACGCTCTGGCCCATCTCCTGCGCGAAATCGCCGCCCGGGCCGATCTGGCCCTGGTGACCGGAGGGCTCGGCTCCACTCCGGACGACGTCACACTCCGCGCTGCTGCGGACTGCAGCGGAAGGCGTCTGATCGCGGACGACGAGGCCGGGCGCTCCGTGGCCGGTTTTGCCCGCGAACGTCCCGATTCCGTTTCTCCGCGGACTGCGGCGAAACAGGCCCTGATTCCGGAAAAGAGCACAGTACTGCCCAACCCGCTGGGGACCGCTCCCGGCTTCTGCCTGAGCCTGAACGGCTGCCTCTTTGTCTTCCTGCCCGGAGTGCCCAGGGAGATGAAACAGATGGTCCCGGATTCCGTCCTGCCGCTCATTCGGAATCAATTTGCGGATCGCCTGCGTCCTGTCCTGGCCCATAGGCTGAACATCTTCGGGCTCACCGAATCCGGGATATCAAGGCGGCTGGAGGAATTCCGGCAGCTCTTCCCCACCATCGAGCTGGGCTTTCGCTTCCTCTTCCCCCGCATCCAGCTCAGCCTTTCCGCGGATCGGGCCCAAACCTCCCAAGAGGAGCTGGACCGGTCCAAACAGTGGGTTCTCAAGGAGCTCGGCAAGAATGTCGTTTCCGCAGCGGACGAAACCATGCCCGAGGTCCTCGGCCGCCTCCTTCGGGAAAAGGGGGCCACACTCTCCCTGGCCGAAAGCTGCACCGGAGGGCTCCTGTCCCGGAGGATTACCGGTGTGGCCGGCAGCTCGGACTACTTTCCCCTCTCCGCGGTAACCTACTCCAACCGGACCAAGATAGAGCTCCTCGGCGTTCGCGAAGCGACACTGCAGCAGTACGGGGCCGTCCACGAGGAGACCGCCGGGGAAATGGCAGAGGGCATGCGCCATCTCGCCGAATCCACTTACGCCCTGTCCACCACGGGGATCGCCGGCCCGGGGGGCGGCATGCCGGACAAGCCTGTGGGCACGGTCTGTATCGGTCTCGCATCCCCGGAAGGGACCGAATCCAGGCGCGTCCAATGGGACAGCGGGGGCAGACAGCCCAACCAGAGCTTTTTCGCCGAGTGCGCCATGGACCTGCTGCGGCGCCGGCTCACCGGCTGAGATCTTTTTCTTTCCTCACGCCAGCTGATTCCCGCAATTCGCCGTCGCCCTTTTTCCAATCAAATAGGTGCCGGACAACACCGCAATTGGAAGATTGGGGGCGCCCTGCCATGCCCGAGCTGAGCGACTGTTCACCCAGCTCGGGCATAAGCCAATCGAGCTCCGCGAAAACCCCAAACCTATGCCATTCAGCCAATGAGCGGGAAGAGGTCTTCCGTCACCACCTGGCTTGATCCCATGCCGCGGAAAAGCCGTGGCGAAGCCCAAGATTCGACAGAAGAGGACAACGCTCAATTGATGAGTGAAGTCCGGGCACCCATTCGTATTGCAGTCTTTTTGGTGAATCGAATTGACATAGTCATGTACCTCTTGATATACATTTAGATAATGCTATCATGAGTTTTGTTTATTCAAAATACAGGCTTTTAAGAGGATTTTTGCACCAAAGAACAGTCAAGTGTTTTTGTCATTATTCAGAAATAATAATTACTATCAAAAAATGCATCCTTTTTCGAGCCAAGGAAGGCAGTTCAGGGGAGTTTTCCGAGGAAGCCGAACATCTTGAAAACTGGTGCATCAACCATCAGGTAAAAAGCGGAAAGCCTTTTTCCTGATTACTCGATCTACCGCCTCGGGGGTTAGAGGGCGAAGTCCGAAGCACCGTCATAGCAGAAACCGTTCTATTGAAGGAAAGCCTTTTCCCCGAAATCGACTGATGAGGCAGAACCCGGTTCCGCTCAACGGAGGCATCTTCTAGGAGCCCCTATGCACAGATTCGTCAAATACGCCCTCTTTGTCGTTCTCGGCATCCTGATTGCCTTTCCCCTCTTCAGCATGACCTACTACACCATGGTCCGGACTTCCACGCCTCAGTTCTGCGCCTCCTGCCACGAAATCGAGTATGCCTACAACACCTGGAAGACTTCCACACACGCCAACAATCCCCAGGGCGTGGTCGCGGACTGCATGGACTGCCATCTTCCCGCCCCGCAGAACACCTTCGACTTCTTCTACGCCAAGACCTATCACGGCCTCAAGGACGTCATCGTCCACTTCACCATGGATACCTCGGAATACGATCATGAAAAGAACCGTCAAGTCGCGTACAAGGACATGACCAACGACCGCTGCCGCAAGTGCCACCGCAATATCCTGAACATGCCCTATCAGCGGGGCGCCATGCTGGCCCATCGGAACGTGCTCTATTCCGAGCCCGAAAACCGCAAAAAATGCGTGGATTGCCACGACCAGCTCGTCCATTTCCCCAAGGACAGTTATCAGTATGACAAGGCGGTGCGGGACAGCTACGACTAGCTAGCTAGCCGTATCAGGGGGGCTTTCCCAATCAGGCCCCGACGTGTGGCAATTAGGACCACAATTCGAGGCTGTTGCACTTTTCCATAGATGGGGACAACAAAGTCACATCAAGGTCGAGACAAAGGGGGGCGGCTATGATCAGAAAAATCGTATTCTTCGCTCTGGCAGGGCTCATCGCCATGGGATCACTCGCCTTTGCCCAGAGCAGCTCCGACGGAGTGGAACAGGGCAATCAACTGAAAAAGAAACAGTTCCAGATCACCCGGAAGATGCCCAAGGAGGCCAAGGCCTGCATCCAGTGCCACAAGGAGGAGCATCCCGGGCTGTTTGCGGACTGGGCCAACAGCGAGCACGCCAAGTCCAACATTACCTGTCTGGACTGCCACTTGGCCGAGGAGCATGATCCCGGAGTGAGCGAGGATCACTACGAACAGTACGAAAAGGCGAACGACAAATGGGGCAGCCAGGAGTACCGCGTGCCTGTGTCCACAATCGTGAGCCCCAAGGACTGCTCCCGCTGCCACCCGGCAGAGGCGGAGCAGTACAGCAAGAGCAAGCACGCCAACACCCTGGAGATCATCTGGAAAGTCGATCCCTGGCTCAACGACGGGATGAACACCGACTTCGAGCGATCCAGCGGCTGCTACAAGTGTCACGGCAGCGTGGTGCAGGTCACCGAGGACGGGGACTTCAAGGAAGGGACCTGGCCCAACGTGGGCGTGGGCCGCATCAACCCCGACGGAAGCAAGGGGAGCTGCACCTCCTGCCACACCAGGCATCGCTTCTCCGTGGCCGAGGCCCGCAAGCCCGACTCCTGCGGGCAGTGCCACCTGGGTCCGGACCATCCGCAGAAGGAGATCTACCACGAGTCCAAGCACGGGTACATCACCCAGGCCTACGAGGAGGAATACAACTGGGACGCCGCCCCCGGCACCTGGACCCCAGGGGTGGACTACCGCGCACCGACCTGCGCCTCATGCCACATGTCCGGATCCGGCGGGGTCAAAACCACCCACGACGTAACCGAGCGGCTCTCTTGGGAGACCCAGGCCCCGCTCACCGTCAGGCCCTCGGAGTTCTCCCCCTTCCCCGCAGACACCAACTGGCGCACGGAGCGGGAAAAGATGAAGAAGGTCTGCATGCAGTGCCACAGCGAGCGGTGGACGGATAACCACTACCGCGAGCTGGACAAGGCGGTGGAGCTTTACAACGAGGAATACTTCAAGCCGGCCAAGGCCAAGCTGGACACCCTGTACGAGAAGAATCTGCTTGACGACAGCAAATTCTTCGACGAGCGCCTGGAAGTCCTCTTCTACGAGCTGTGGCACCACGAGGGTCGTCGCGCCCGCATGGGCGCCGCCATGATGGGGCCTGACTACACCTGGTGGCACGGCTTCTATAAACTGAAACACAACTACAACAAGTTCATGACCAAGGCGAACAAGCTTCTGGAAACCGGGGAAAAGGCCCACCGCTACGAGGACTTCCCCGGCGACACCGGCAACACAACCAAGCCGAAGGAAATCTTCGGGCCCGAGGCGAAGTAAACCGGTCGCCGTCCCCCACACAGAGAAAAAAGGCCTTTCACCCCGTGCGGGGTGAAAGGCCTTTTTCGTTCATCCGGTTTAAGCCTGCGTAAATATTCAGAGGATTAAACGCCCGTTCGCTCCCGCTCACTCGACATGGGGGACCCAGAGGGACGTGATTGGCAAGCGAAGCTTGCCTGGGCCTATCCCCGCGGCAACGATCCGCCGCGGGGATGTCCCGCATGTCAAGCGACCGAAGGGAGCAGCTTGCCCTGCACACACTTTATTGCACCAGTACAATTTCTAAATAGTTTCAATTTATCTAGATAGATAAAGCTAATCATAAATAGTGTTAAAGTGGGTGCATGGGGGCGGTTTAAAGCTCTTCACCGCGTGCGGCCCAAGGCCG
>Ga0207714_1002791_pt1 | contig 10298 bp, 8 predicted proteins | sample PonA232FremontCA_2_FD_187270 | JGI IMG/M metagenome (GOLD analysis project Ga0207714, IMG submission 187270) | Marine sediment microbial community from Fremont, CA, USA - Pond A23 Sediment 2 (SPAdes) | ecosystem: Environmental > Aquatic > Marine > Unclassified | place: USA: Fremont, California... | reverse complement strand
GTGATGGTGATATATGAAACCCAGCTCAAGCGGCCCCGCCTGCCTTCGCTTTTTTGCTGTATTTCAAAAAGTTACGACACATTTTCATACAAAAAAAACTGACTCCCCGCTCTGGCACAGACCCAGGGAGACTAATCCTGGAGCCTGATCCGGATACGGTCTCCGGGGTGAATGGTGGCGTCCTCTCCAATGCCGTTCCAGGACAGGATCTGGTTGGTGCTCACCCCGAACCTGCGGGCGATGGACCACAGGTTGTCCCCCTGGCGGACGGTGTAAACGACAGCATCTCCGGACACGGCGGACTTCTCGGCTCCATCCGACACTCCGGGGATGAAGAGCCTGGCCCCAACCCGCAGGGTCTCGCCCCGTTCCAGGGCGTTGGCCTCGCGCAGGGTTTCGATGCCCACGTCGTGTTTGCGCGCGATCTCCCAGAGGCTGTCCCCCTTTTCCACGGTGTAGTTCGCCCTGTCCCGGGCGCGGACCCTCTTCTGGGAGGCTGAGCTCCGGGGGATGGTCAAGCGCTCTCCGGGTCGGATGGTGTGGCCCCTGTCGTCCACGTTGTTCGCCTGTCTCAGATCGGCCACATCGAGACCGAAGCTGCGGGCGATCTCCCACAGGGTATCCCCTTTTTGCACGGTATAGGTCCCGGATCCATCCCCGGACCGCGCGAGTTTCTTTTTCCGGTCATGGGCGCCGGTGGGGACAACAACCCATTCGCCGGGACGGAGGAGATTGGAGGAGCGGTCGTTGATATCCTTGAGAACACCTATGGGGGCATTGAAGCGCTTGGCCAACCGCCACCAGGAATCTCCGTGCTGGACGCGATACCGCGCGTACCCCGAATAGGAGTCGAACTCGGAGTTGTCCAGGACGTTCTGGGCAAGGGTCTTTTTGGAGCGGGGCAGATACACCGTCGTCGGACCGTTCGGAGGAGTCACCTGTCTGCGAAGGAAGGGATTGAGCTTGCGGAACGTGTCCCAGCTCATGTCGATATGACGGCAGAAGCCGCCCAGATCCGTGCCCGAGGGGATGTCCACCCGGCCAAGCTCGGGCTGCGCATCGAGGCTCAGCTCCTGGAACTCATACTCTTTCAGGTTCTTGACGATCTTTAATATAGCCAAGAACTTGGGCACGTAGTAGCGGGTCTCACGATGGAGATAGCGGCTTTCCCGGCAGATCTTATAATATCCGTCGAATCCCGAGCGGCGCAAAGCCCTTTGCACAGTCCCCTCCCCGGCATTGTATGCGGCGAGAGCCAAGTACCAACTGCCGAACTGGCGGTGGAGCTTCTTCAGATAGCGAGCAGCAGCCCGGGTGGATCTATAGGGATCCCGTCGCTCGTCAACCCACCAACTGACTTGAAGGCCGTAGTGACGGGCCGAGGAGGGGATGAACTGCCACATTCCGGCGGCTCCCGCACTGGAATAGGCCCAGGGATTGAAGCCGCTCTCGGCGAAGGGCAAAAAGATGAGATCCTGGGGCAGGCCCTCCTCCTGAAAAACTTCTCGGATATAGGGCAGATAGCGCTCGGAACGCCGAAGCCATCTGCTGAAGGTCTTGCGATGCCTGCGGGTGTAATAGTCCACATAATCCCGCATAATGGATGTATTCTGGATCTCTATCTCGAAATCGATCTCCTCGACGGGACTGGTGGGCTCGAGGTCTTTTTTCTCCCCTTTTTCGGCAGGCTCCCCTTCGGGAAGGGAGAGAAGGAGGTCCTTCGCCGGCCAGACCTCTTCCTCCAAGGGCTGGGTGAACTCCCTGGTGATATCCTTTTCCAGGTGGGCGAAGCCGGAATCCCTGTTCGCGGGGAGGGGATCCTTCGAAGGAGAGGGTTTGGCTGTGGCGTTCCTCTCCACAGCAGCGGTCCGGTTGGCGGATTGCTCCTGGGACGGGGAGAGGTCAATTTGACTGCAGGCCATGGTTCCGGCAGCGAAAAGCAGAAGAAGGAGGCAATACAGCGGGAGCGTCCATCCGCTCCGCGCTCCATGCCCAACCGGAATCATTGAATTCAAGACCCTATACACTGCGACTCCCCTTTTTCCCCGCTTCCAAACAGGACAACCCATCCGATTGCTTTTTGCAATTTTTTTGCCAAGACATCAGCTCATAGCAAGGGAGCAAGCCAAATGTAAAGATAATTCCTCCCGGACCTTCGTGCAACCCTTGGTTGAATCGATGGAAAAAATGAACGAGCGAGGACCATGGAATCGAATATTGTCGCCGGCAGGCGGGCTGTTCTTGAAGCGGTGCACCACGCTGCGGACACCGTGGAAGTGGTCTATGTCCAGAAGGACAAGAGCAAGGCCAATACGGATATTGTGCGCATGTGCCGCAAAATGGGTGTCAAATTCCAGACCGTGCCCCGGGCCAAAATCGACGCAACGACCCAGCTCAAGCACCAGGGCGCGGTTGCCAAAGTGTTTTCCCCGGGTTTCCGGGATGGGCCGGAAATGATGAGCCGGCTGCGTCAGGCAAATGTCCCCCTCTTGCTCTGCCTGGACCATGTCCAGGATCAGGGCAATGTGGGGAGCCTGGCCAGAACGAGCTGCGCCCTGGGTCTGGCCGGCATGGTTCTGACCAAGGACCGATCGGCCAGCCTGGGCTCCAGGGCGATCAAATCATCGGCTGGAGCGCTGGAAAAGCTGCCCGTGGGACGCGTGGTCAACCTGGCGCGATTCATGCGGGACTGCAGCGCGGAAAACATCAACACCTACTACGCGGGGACGGATGAGGGCTGCCGCAATCTGTACTCCGTGGCCATACGCTGGCCCGCTGTCCTGGTCCTGGGAAACGAGGAAAAAGGAGTCCGGTCCAAAGTGGCCTCTGTCTGCGATACCGGGGTGTCCATCCCCATGCCCGGTGGATTCGAGTCATTGAACGTGGCCCAGGCCGGAGGGATGATTCTGGCAGAGATGCTCCGTCAATGGACCGTGGGGCGGCAAGACAGGGAATAACTCCCGGGCGCGGAAAATCGGGGCAATGCAGGCGACCTGGTTCCATCCGCCGCGGGGATCAAGGGATTGACGGAGGGGATGCCTCAAGCCGGGGCAATTCCGTACAGGATCCGGGAAAACAACTCCCGAGGCCTTCCGGGCCGACTCGATCACTCCCGGAAACAGGCACGGATGAACTCCCCAGTGGATTGCAGGACGCGGCTCTGTGCCTCGAGGTGGGGGATGTGCCCGCATCCGGACAGGAGCAACCGGGTGGCCGGACCGGAGCTCAGGCCCACGATGCGATCCACCTGTTCCCGCGTGCCGTATTCATCGTCCTCGCCCTGAATCACGAGCAAGGGGCACCGGATAGAGGGTATCTCTCGGAGCATATTCCAGGAGGCGAATGCGTCGGAGAGCCAGATTCCTGACCAGGCCCGGAATAGATCACCGCTCTTGGAGCCGTGGTATTTGGCAAGCTTGCGCTCCAGATCCGTGTGGTGATAGCTGGAGAGCGCGGCCCTGATCCCCTGTCGGGTCACCTTCTCCACAAAGACGTGCGCCGCCTCTGTGACAGCGCAACAGGGCCATTCGGGAAACATCGCCGCAAAGAGCAGGGCAATGGTTCCCCCGTCGCTGTGGCCCACAAGAACGGGCTGGTCGATTTCCAGCTTGCGCAAAAGATCCGGGAGCACCTCTTCGGCCTCACGGTTCAGGTAATCCAGCTGTCTTGGGCCCTGCAGGGGATCCGAGGCCCCGTGACCCAGCCGGTCGTAGAGCAGTCCGGGAAGGCCTGTCTGCTGGCACAGCCGTTCCGGATAGGCCTTCCACATCTCCACGCAGCCCAGGGCCTCGTGCAGAAAGACCAGACACGGCCCATTGCCGCCGTATGCCTCTTTTTCCGGTAAAAGGCGGCGACAGCGCAGAACCGCCTGGTCCACCCGAATGGAGAAATCCCCTTCCTGCTGCATGGCAGCACGCTCCTGGTGCCGATCAGTCAGAACACGTGCCAGTTCCGCGGCTTCCGGCTCCTCTTCCCCCCCGGCTTTCCTCAGCCTTGGCCTCCTCCCAGAGGCGATCCTTCTCCGCCATGGACAATCGCTCCCAGTCCAGCCCCCTGTCCTCGGCCAGGGCAAGGGCTCGCTCGAAACGACGCAGGAATTTCTGGTTCGCCAGATGCAGGGCCGCATTGGCCTTGATCCCCTCGCGACGGCCCTGCTCCACCAGACTGAAGAGCAAGTCGCCGAACTCCTCCTCCTTTCGGGCATGATCCCGGGATTTGCGCACCTCTTCCCATTCGCCCCATTCCCGCTGAAGGGCCTCGTCCTGGTCCTGATCGGCATCCCAGGTGAAACCGCTCTGTTCCGCCTTGGCATGGATGCGATAGGCCTTGGGAAGCGGCGGGAGCGAATTGGGGAGAGAGGCCATCTTCTCGGCGTGCCTGCGCGTGCCGGAGCGGGACTCCCTTTCCTGGGCCTTGATCCGCTCCCAGGTCCGCATGAGCTCTTCCCTGGTGGCAACGTCGTGATTGTCGAATACATGGGGATGACGGCGCTTCATCTTGGCAGCGCTCGCTTCCCAGGCCTGTTGCAGATCGATTCCGTATTCCGCGTTCAAAAGCTCTGCCAGGAAAAAGAGGAGAAAGGACACATCGCCCAGCTCATCGGTGATTTCCCGCTCGCTTCCACCGCGCACCGCCTCCACGAATTCGAAGACCTCCTCCACAAGATATTCGCAAAGGGAATGAGGGGTCTGTTCCCTGTCCCAGGGACAGCCCTCCGGCCCGAGCAGGCGCTGCAACACGTTGAGGATGGGTTCCGGATCGAGACGCGACACTCAAGAATCTCCTTCTTGGTCATCTAATTCGAGCCACCGGGACAGATCGGTGTCCTCCCAGGCCTCGTGCAAATCCTTCGCTACATCCTGGAATCTCTTCTGGTAATGCTTGGGGATGTAGGAGGCCATCTCCCCGCTGATGCGAAACACGTAGGGCGCAATCCTCGAGTCGCGCAACACTGTTGCGTCCCGGCTGAAAACGGTCATCAAGAGCAGGATAATGATCCCGCAGAACAAGGCTCCCTTGAGCACTCCCAGCAGGCCGCCCCCTAGCCGATCGAGCCATCCCAGCATGAGGCCCTGCAGGATGTGACGCGTAGCAACGCCCAAAAACAGGACCAGGAGAAAGATGGCGAAAAACAAAAGGACATAGGAAACTGTGGCGGCGATCTCCGGAATGGGAATGATTTGCTGCAGCTTTGCGCTCAGGGGGGAATAGGCTTTCGAGGCGCCCAGAAAGGCGAGACCAAGGCCTGCGAGGAATGCGATCTCCTTGACCATTCCCCGAAGGATCCCTCGAAAAAGGGTTAAAACAATGACAATGAGGAAGACGCCGTCCAGAATGGTCATGGCGCTCAATGCCCTACACCCTTATCCCTTGCGGATCGGGTGATGCCGATCCTTTCCTGACCCTTGGAAAACATAGCACAATCAGCAGGGAAAACAAATCGCTCCCGGCTCTTGACACCCGCGGAGCCAATACATACGTTTATCTTTCAAATCTCGTGTCAAAGGAGTAGTGGTTATGGCGCTCGAAGTAAAGCTCGCAAAACTGGTCAGCGGGGATATGGTTCTGGGCAAATGGGATGCCCAGGAAAACAAGATCAAGGATCCCGCCACATTGCAAACCGTCCCCACGCAGCAGGGCGGGGTCCAGATGGCTCTGCTCCCCTTTGGGTACCCCTTCGATTCCGAGCTCCACGGAGAGATCTCCGCGGAGCACGTGCTCTACTGGTACAAAAACGTTCCCGAGGATCTCACCAACAAGTATTGGGAAGCAAGCAGCAACATCTCCATCTCCTCCTCCGGCGACCTGGAGAACCTGCAGAACCTGGCCGGTGGCAAGGGACAGGGAGGAGGAATCACCGACATCGGGGACCTGCTCAAATAGTCCCATCCCACACCCTATTCGAAAGCGACGGCTCCATGGAGCCGTCGCAATCAGGAGCCTGCCTCAACGCCTTCTATGAAGGAGCTACTACCCTACTTCGTCCATCCCAGCCACTATCTGGGAACGGAAATCAACTCCGTACACAAGGATCCTGAAAACCTCGCCCTGCGCTTTGGGCTGGCCTTCCCGGACCTCTATGAAGTCGGTATGTCCTACACGGGCCAGAGGATCCTCTACCATCAGCTCAACAGGCGTCCGGACATATGGGCGGAACGCGCCTTCGTGCCCGATGCGGAAGTGGCCCGCGTTCTGAAGGCCAATAACGCCCCTCTCTGCACCCTGGAATCGGACACCCCCCTGGGTCGTCTGGATGTCCTGGGATTCAGCCTGACCCACGAGCTCTGCTTCACCAGCCTGCTCTATATCCTGGACCTTGCCGGCATTCCCTTCCGGGCGGATGAGCGCGGATCAGACCACCCGCTGATCCTGGCAGGCGGGGACGCCATGTACAATCCCGAGCCCATGGCCCCCTTCCTGGATGCCGCTCTCATCGGGGACGGGGAGGAAGCGGTGCTGGAGATCTGCGACCTGGTGCTTCGAGCCAGGGAACAGGACTGGAGCAGACGGGAGCTACTGAACGCCCTGAGCCGCATTGAGGGGGTGTATGTCCCCTCGCTGTTCCGGGATACCGGTCAAGGGCCCCCGCAACCCCTGACCTCGGCGGAATATGTGGAAAAGCGCCTGGAAACCGATCTGAGCCCGGACAAATTCCCCGCGGAACAAATCGTCCCCCTGGGGAAGACGGTTCACAACAGGCTCAACGTGGAGATCGCCAGGGGATGCACCCGGGGGTGCCGCTTCTGCCAGGCCGGCATGACCGGACGGCCTGTTCGGGAGCGCTCCCTGGAGCAGATTCGATCTCTTCTCTGCAACGGGCTGGAGGCCACAGGGTACGAGGATGTTTCCTTCCTTTCCCTTTCCAGCGGGGATTTCTCCCAGCTGGAGCGGCTTTTCCTGGAGAGCTTCTCCCTGTGCCGGGAGAGGAAGGTAAGCATCTCCCTGCCCTCCCTTCGAGCCGGATCGGTCAGCCAGACCCTTATGCGGGTGATGGCCACCCTTCGCAGGACCGGGGTGACCCTGGCCCCGGAGGCGGGCAGCCAGAGGCTGCGCGATGCGATCAACAAGGGGATCACGGAAGAGGACATCCTGGAGCACACCGCAAAGCACTTTCAGCTGGGCTGGCGCAATGTCAAACTCTATTTCATGATCGGCCTGCCCGGGGAAACCCGACAGGATCTGGACGCCATCCTCCAGCTCTGCCGGCGCATTGAACAAACCGCCTCCGGCGGGAAGAAGCCGAGCATAACCGCTGCGGTGGCGCCCTTTATCCCCAAGCCCCACACCCCCTTTCAGTGGCAGCGCCAGGACAGCGTAAGGGAATCCCAGGAAAAGATCGAGCACCTGGTCCGCCTGTTCAAGCCGTACAAACGGCTCACCCTCCGCTGGCAGGATCCCCTGATGAGCTGGCTGGAAGGCGTCTTCTCCCGGGGGGACCGCTCCCTGGCTCCGGCAGTGGAACAGGCCTACCTGGACGGGGATGTGCTGACCAGCTGGTCCGACTGCTTTTCCGCAGAGCTCTGGTCCGAGGTCTTCCGCAAAACCGGGATTGATCCGGAAAGGTATCTCGACGCTCGACAGGAGGAGGCTCCTCTTCCCTGGGATCATATCCAAACCGGAGTGAGCAAGCGTTTCCTGAGCCGAGAGCTCGCCAGGGCCCACCAGGAGAAAACCACTGCGGACTGCCGCGTCAACGAGTGCCACAACTGCGGGGTATGCACGCATATTCCAGGGGGAAGCCGTCTCCGGAGCCAAGCGGAGCGAAAGACCATCCAGCCCGAGCTGAACTCGTCCGATAAAATCGAGGAATCCCCAGACCCCCCCGAATTGGAGCAGGATCCGACCAGCTCCGAAAAATGGGCCCAATTTCGGCTGTGGTTTGAAAAGACAGGCCCCGCCAAGTATTTGAGCCAACTCGAGTTGCAGGCCGTATTGGAGCGAGCCATGCGCAAGGCTGATATCCCCATGAGCTTCAGTCAGGGATACCACCCTGCGCCCAGACTTTCCTTCGGCCGGGCCCTTCCCGTGGGTGTGGACAGTATCTGCGAATGGTGCCTGATCGTATTGCGCAGCCAACCACCCAGGCAAGAATGGGAAAGGGATATCACCACCTTCCTGCCCCGGGGTCTGCGCATTCACCGGGCCGAAAAGCTCCCTCTCCGGGAAAAGCCCAGGGCCTCGGCAGCCGAAAGCTTCCAGATCACCTATCATACGGATGGGGCGCAGAGGAACCAGTTTGTTCAGGCCTGGCACGATGCCATGCGTTGCGATTTTCTTCCCTTGCGCAAGAAGAGCAAGAAGGGAAGGGAAAAGACGGTCGACGCTCGCCAGGCCCTGGCTGACGTCCGGGATCTGGGCCAGGGCAGGGTCTGTGTAGAGTGCGACTGGTCCGTGGTGTACATCAACCCCTTGGAGCTCGTGCGCTTGGTGACCCCAGGGGTCCAACCGAACGGCTACTCCCTGTGCAAAATGGATACCCGAGCCGGACAATAGCCTCCTCCCTTTCACTCCCCTAGCGACACCTTCCTGCCTCCGCATGTCCGGATCTCTTCGACCATGCCACAAGGTCGGGGAATCTTCTTCCCCGGTCCTCGCTGCTGGCTTCAGAAAGCCAGCCATTGTTTTCGGCTCGCTTCGCTCCCGGAAGCTGCTTCGAATGCGGGCTCGCCTTGCCAGGAAAAACCGCAGATGATATATATCCAAGCAGGACAAACAACCTGATGGGCCTTGTACGCAAGCCTGAATTGGTCTGTCTTCTCCCGCTTTACCAACCATCTATGCCCCGCTGTTGTTCGGCAGGGGAAGACAGGGCCATGGAACGGAAAGTAAGACACATTTCGTGGCTAGAAGCATGCGCATTCGCCGATTCGGCTTCGCAGGGACGCCGGTCTGCCTGAGGATCGTCTGCACTGATCCGAAAGAACAGCCTGGAACGGAGAAAAGCGATGCAGGAAAACAATCAAGCATTCCAATACGAACGGGCTATGGAGATCTGGAACAATAGCCGGTTCCCTATCGCGTTTACCGGGGCGGGAATCTCCGTAGCAAGCGGGATCCCCGATTTCCGGAGCCCGGGAGGCTTGTGGAGCAAATACGACCCCATGAAGGTGGCCACTGCAGAGGCGATTCAAAACAATCCGCAGGCGGTCTGGGAGTTCCTTCTGGATACAGCGGATCTTTTGCAGAGCTGCGAGCCCAACCCAGCCCATCTTGCCCTGGCTCGCCTGGAGGAAATACACGGACTGCAGGGCATTATTACCCAGAATGTGGACAATCTGCACCAACGGGCGGGCTCTCGGGAAGTCGTGGAGTTTCACGGCAATTTCGAGCGGTTCTATTGCCAGAAGTGCGGGAAAGAAGAGGCTCGGGACAGGGTGCAGGACAAGGCCAACCAGGCCATACCGCCCTGCTGCGACAAGTGCCATTTCTTTTTGCGTCCGGATGTGGTTTTCTTCGGCGAGGCCATTCCCGTCCACGCTATGCAAGGAAGCCAGGAGCTGATCCGAAGAGCGGATCTGATGCTCATTATCGGCACCTCGGGGGAGGTCGCTCCGGCAAATACGATTCCCAGGGAAGTCAAGATGAAAGGGGGACACATCATCGAGATCAACAAAGGGGCCACGTATTTCCGGGATATAACGGATATCCGTTTCGATGGCCCTGTTGAGGAAATCCTTCCCAGATTCCTGGAATATCTCCAATAAGCCACGTGCCCGAGCGGATCCAGGCCAAGCGAAACGCTCCACCCGCCTTCGCCTCGCTTGGCAATTTCACCTTAAAATTTAGTGAATTGGACACATTTTCCTACAAAAAAAACTCCATTCCTGAAGGGATCATTGAAGCTAGGTTTCTGTGATGCATTCATCAGATCAAAATGAGCGATATGACGAATTTTTTCAAGCCATATACATACGATGCGAATTATTCCCTAGATGATTTTTTATACAATCAAAAAAACAAATTAAATTTTATAACCTGTTACAAAATACTTAACGACGATATTCAAGAATTTAAAATTTTTTTGATATTTGGGGACAAGGGTACTGGAAAAACTCATTTAATAAAATCTATTCTTAATAATTTTGTAAACAAAAAATATAATACAATTTTATATACTGATCCTAAAGAAATTGATAAACTTAAAAAAAATACAAACTATTCACAAATAAATAACGATATTTTAAAATATTATAGTATAATCGGAATAGATGATTTTCACCTAATAAATAGTTGTCCTGATACAATTGATGTAATTCATTATTTTTTGCATTCCTTTTCAGAGAAAAAAATAAATTATT
>Ga0207714_1002790_pt1 | contig 10303 bp, 8 predicted proteins | sample PonA232FremontCA_2_FD_187270 | JGI IMG/M metagenome (GOLD analysis project Ga0207714, IMG submission 187270) | Marine sediment microbial community from Fremont, CA, USA - Pond A23 Sediment 2 (SPAdes) | ecosystem: Environmental > Aquatic > Marine > Unclassified | place: USA: Fremont, California... | reverse complement strand
GAGAACAGATACGATCTCCTTTCCAGGACCAATCCGGAACTTTCTGAAAAATACCGGAATCAAATGCAAAAGGAAGTTTATGAACGCTACGAAATCCTGAGGAGAATGGCGGAAGAAGAACCGGTTAATGTGGAAAATCTGCAGGACAGCTAACATGAAAAACTGTGTATGTGAAAGTGTATGTGACTGTTAAGAATGAAAGAGTTCGAAGTTCAAAGAATAAACACCTTTTATAATCACTTGCATCCGAAAATAGAGTTCGTTAAGCTTAAAGCAGTGTTTTCGTTCCAAGGGATCCTCCCTTGGAACGAATCCAACTGCTTTTTTTATCACTAGCATCCAAAACCCAAAGGGCCCTGCCATGCAAACATTTTCATTAGAACGTTTTTTTAACCCTGAAAAGATTGCTCTTGTAGGTGCGTCCGAAAATCCTTCCAAAATCGGTTATTCCGTATTAAAAAACCTTCTTGGTGCAGGTTTTGAAGGAGAAATCTATCCGGTTAATCCCAAAGCAGAGTACATTCAGGACTTAAAGGTCTACAACAGTATAGGTGAACTCCCGGAAAACCTGGACCTGGCTGTACTAACCGTGCCCAAGGATGCAGTGATTCCTGCATTCAAGGAACTGGGGGAAATAAAAACCCGCTCCGCGGTTATTATAACCGCAGGTTTCAAGGAAGTGGGCAAAGACGGTTATTATCTGGAAAATGAACTTATCCAATTGTCCCGGGACTTCGACATTCCCTTCCTGGGTCCCAATTGCCTGGGTATGATCAATACCAGTGCCAAAATGGACGTTACTTTCACCACAGGAACTCCCCCTCGGGGCAACATTGCCTTTTTCTCCCAATCCGGGGCCTTGTGCCAGGCCATCCTGGACTGGGCACTGGGTGAAAACATGGGATTTTCCAAATTTGTAAGCCTGGGGAACAAGGCGATTTTGAACGAAGCGCACATGCTGCAGGACATGGGTTCTGACCAGGAAACAGACGTCATACTGGGATATATCGAGAATGTAACCAACGGGCGCGAATTTTTGGAATACGCCCAGAGCATGAGCAAGAAAAAGCCTGTAATCATGATCAAATCCGGCACCTCTACTGCCGGGGCCCAAGCCGCATCCTCCCATACCGGTGCGATAGCCGGTTCTGACCAGGCCTATCAAGCGGCATTCGAAAAATGCGGGATTTTCAGGGTGCACGATATTTCCAGCCTTTTCACCCTGGCGCAGGCCTTTTCCACCCAGCCACTCCCACAAGGTCCCAATCTGGCTATTGTTACCAATTCCGGGGGACCGGGAATAATGACCGCAGACGCATGCGAGGGTTCCAGCCTCAATATTACCAGATTAAGCGAAGAGACAATCGCACAATTGCAAAAATTCCTGCCTTCCTTTGCCTCTTTGCACAACCCGGTGGATATAATCGGGGATGCGGATGCCAAGCGATACAAGAAAACCTTGCAAGTGGTGGCCAAGGACCACAATGTTAACGCCCTGATGGTTATTTTGACTCCAACGGGTACACTGATCGAGCAAATGGAGGAATGCGCCCGGGATATCATCGAAGTCTCCAAAAACGTGAATGTGCCCATTTTCACCTGTTTCTTGGGCAAAAAATCCGTGGTTACTGCGCAGGAAATGCTTCGGGACGCAAACATCCCCTGCTACAATTTTCCGGATCCTGCAATATTCAGCCTGGATGCAATGTACAAATACACCCACTGGAAGAACAGGCCCCTGGAAACTCCGGAAACTTTCACTGTGGACACGCAAAAAGCCAATTCTGTAATTGAAAAGGCCAAGGAAAGGCAAACTGGCAACAATGCAGTAGAAATCGTGGAATTCCAGGCCCAGGAAATACTGCAGGCCTACGGGCTGCCAACACCCGAGACCTACTTGGCCTGCAGGAGTAGTGAAGCTGCGGTGCTGGCGGACAAAATCGGCTATCCGGTAGTTTTGAAGATCGCTTCCCCTGACATCTCTCACAAAAGCGATGTCAACGGAGTGAAAGTAAATTTGAATTCGGCAGAGGAAGTTAAAAGGGCGTTTACTGAAATTACCAGCAGGACTATCACCTTGAAACCCAAAGCCCAGATTCGGGGTTGTTTGGTCCAGAAAATGGTCCCGAAAGATGTAAAAGAAGTCATTGTGGGTTATAAACGCGACGAACAATTCGGACCTCTGCTCATGTTTGGATTGGGAGGTATTTATGTAGAAGTCTTAAAGGACATAGCCTTCAGGCTTGCACCTGTATCCAGGTCCGAAACAAAGGAGATGATCAGGGGCATAAAATCATACATGCTCTTAAAGGGAGTGCGGGGAGAAAAAGAGGTAAACATGGAGCAACTGGAGGAAATCATCTTAAAGTTGTCCCAGTTCTCCATGGATTACCCCCAAATCTCGGAGGCTGAATTCAATCCGGTACTGATAAACGATGAGCAGGCCTGGGTCAGTGATGTCAGGATGTTGTTGGAATGATACCAGATGACAGAGGAGAGCTAAAGAGTTGATACCTGAGTTTCAAAGCTTAAAGACTAAATACCAAATTTATCCATTTATTGTAAATTTAGATATGGATTTTGGAAATATATTATGGTATTATGATTAATAATTATATTTGAGCATTTTAAGCAAAAAATAAACAGCATCAAACATAGAATTCACAAGGAGGGATTATGCCTACCAGTATATACATAGGTTCTACCACGGGTTATGCAGGAAAAAACATGCTGGCTATTGGCCTGGGCCTTATATTGCAAAGAGAAGGCTACAAAGTGGGCTATATGAAACCTGTAGGGACCCTTCCCAAACTTTATGAAGATGATAACAAAATGGGTGACGAAGACGCGTTTTTCGTTCAGGAAGCACTGGGATTGAAAGAAGATCTGGAATTGGTAACTCCTGTTCTTATAACACACGATCTAAGAATGCAGGTATTTTCCGAGGGTTGTCCCGATATGCTCGGTGAAATCAAAGACGCCTATGAAACATTGAGCCGGGACAAGGACGTAATGTTGATCTGCGGTTCCGGGAGCTTCTTGCATTCAGGAAAAGTTTGCCATGCTGCGGGCATTGACATCGTTCAAGAACTTGACTCCAGGGTTATCCTTGTTGATCGATTCTTCAACGAATTCTACTACGACTATATCCTGAGCGCACACGAACACCTGGGAGACAAAATGCTAGGGTTCATCCTGAACAGCGTACCGGAATCCAGGATGGAAAACGTGAACGAATTGCTTATCCCCTTGTTGGAGGACAGAGGTATCCACCACCTGGGCACAATTAAAGAGGACCCCATACTAAATTCCATAACCATTGGAGATTTGTCCAGAAGTCTGGGCGGCAAAATTATTACCGGATTGAACCAGGAAAGAAAAATGATACAAAACTTCCTGATAGGTACCATGCAGGTGGAAAATTTCATGACCTATTTCAAAAAGAACAAAGATGCCGCGATCATAGTGGGAGGTGACAGATCGGACCTGCAGCTGGTTGCCCTGGAGGGAAAGTGCCCTTGTCTGATATTAACCGGTAACCTGTATCCCAACGACATCATCCTGACCCGGGCGGAAGCGCTGGAAATTCCAATAATTACCGTGAGGGACGACACTTATACCGTTGCCAAGAATATGGAAAACATCCTGTCCAGTATCAAGGTAAGGGATGATTTCAAGATCTTGCACGGGGAAAAATTGATTCAATCCCATCTGGATCTGGGAACCATAAAAAAGAGCATTGCCTAGAGCTTACTTGCTGATACCAACTGCAGCAGAATAGATTACACTCTCTTCTTCCCCGGAGAGACCGAACATGGAATTGAGCTCCTCATCAAAAAATGCGGCAACCGGACATCCTGCCAGGCCCAAACTTTCCACGGCCAGGAGCAGGTTCTGGCATATGTGGCCTGCGTCCATGAATATGTACCGTAATCCCCTGTGACCGTATTTTGCCATGTTCCTTCTTAGCACGGCGGACCAAATCAGGCTGACTGCGGACTGGGCCATAAATTTCTGACCCAGACAGGCTTGTTCCAAGTTGGAGGAAAAATCCCCTTCCACAAGCTGCTCCAGTACGAAATCCCTTACGTTCAGATGATATAAACCTGGAGAGATCCCGTTCACCTTGTTTACTGCCAAATAAGTCTCAATAGGATACAGTCCGCCTGCAGACGGGGCTGTACGTAGATAGAGCCTTCCCCGCTGTTCCGTAATCCCCTGGCAAGACCAAAGCAAGAATCCCAGATCCTGAAGATCTATAGAATGCTCCGAATAATCCCGCCTGGACCTTCTCTTTGACAACAAACCCTGCAGATCCCGATTACTTGAAGCCTCTTGAGGAAAGGATATCCTGGGCACATCCCGGTACACCTTCATAAGAGGTGCGGGATCTACTTGCGACTTGCGAAGGGTAAACAAGGACTGCCTGTCAAACTTGGTACTTTGCAGGTATTCGTAACCTAGGGTTTGTTTTAATTCCGGCATAATTTTTTTAAGCTGCTTAATTTTTAAGTTGTTTGGCTGTTCAAATATTGTATAAGAATTAGTTTTGCAAATAACACAGTTTTTTTCAACCGTGAATCAAATAATCACTGCTAAAAATAAAAGAACATCCCTGACTGGACAATGCCGATAAAGAACCCGAGCACTCCGCCGATCACTTCCACGAACCACAATTCCTTTTTCATGATGGTGAATATCACTGTTTCCAATTTCTCCATGGAAAAGGACTCTATCTTTTCCTGAACTATATGACTGAATCTGAGCCTGGATTCCAGTTCCCCTGCTGCCTGCTCTATCATATCCGGGATGAACCGCTCCACCTCCTGCACGATCATCTCCTTCATCTTCTCCAGAGCCCTGCCCTTTAAGATACTCGCAAGTACGGGATGTATGGATTTCAATTTCTTGTTTATGAAACTCCCAACATAAATCTCGATCTGATTTCGCAACTTTTGGATAAATTCCGGATCATTGATAACCCCCTTGATATCATCGTGACTGATAAGTTCCTGTTCAACCAGTTCTCCCAGATTCTTGGCAAGCTCCTTTTGCCTTTTTGGAAATATACCCTGCCAAGTCCAGAACAATACTTTCACAGGCTGCCTGGGATGGAAAAGCATCCGTATGGCAATATAATTGGTCAACCAACCTATCAGTGCACAAATAAAAGGGGCTGCGATGTATTTAATCATATTTTCAAACAGCTTCCAGCTTATCTCTTCTTCAACTTTGAACTTTCTGCTTTTTCCAACTTCTTTATCTTGCTTTCAGCTTTTAGCTTATAACTTATAGCTTCTTCAATCTTCTATTTTCTTTTCCAAAAAATGGTCCCTGCATTCGTAACTGCAAAAACAATAGATTTCACCCTTGTCTTTCACCCTTATATCGCTGTCACTGGGCACATATGTCCCGCAGACCGGATCCTTGACCATTTCACCTGAATGGGACAAATTCTCCTGTTCCTGTTTTTGTTTTTCCATTTTCTTCTTTTTGTCCCCAATAAAGAACTTATACAGAAAAAAAGCAGCAGCTACAAAAATCAATATCCTTAACATATCCCCACCTTAAAACTAAGTTAATTTTGATTCCCATTACATTCTAATCCTGATTCAAAAACCTACACCGTGCTATCAGTCCTGCCATATCTTATTCCCGGAAACACTGTAATCCAACCTGGCCAGAAAATCCTCCAGTCTTTGACCGCTTGGCAGTGACAAAACCGGATCAATATCCATCAACGGAACCAGGATAAAAGCCCTTTGATGCATCCTGGGATGAGGCAGCACCAAGTCTCTGGTCTCAATTTCCATGTTTCCGAAGAGCAATAAATCCAGATCCATAATCCTGGGTCCGAAGCGTTCTGTCCGGACTCTACCCATACTGTCCTCAATTCGCAACAATTCTTTCAACAATTCTCCCGGATTAGGTTCAGCATCCACGAAGACGCTTATCACTTGATTCGCAAACCAGGATTGCTCCTTGACTCCCTGAGGCTCAGTGAAATAAACCACTGAACTTTTCCCCGGATGTACCCCTTCCATCTCCAGGACACGACTCTTGGCCCAGTCCAGATTATATAAGGTATCACCCTGATTGCTCCCCAAGCTGATGTATGTCTGTATCATAACAACCTATAGAATTTTTGATATTGGTAATCTGCAAAACACCCCAAATCCGGATGCAAATCCACGAACTCCCCGGTACTATAGTGAAAATTTCTCCCTTTGCCAAGTTTTAGGCAATAATTTTCTTTAAAATTGATGTTCCAAACACTTAAAACAGAATGCCAAGTTTTAAAATAATAATTGATTTCATTCCATCAAAAAGCTAGCATGAGGGTTTCTGCTAATCTCTTTGATTAACTGAAAACCTGAACTTGAAAACCTAACCCCTGTTTGAAACCTGACATATTGACAATAACTAGCGTCTTGTCACACTTTAAATGTTGGTCAGAATAAGCAAGTTAATTGCGACCCTGTCATCCCGGCTGACTTGATCCGGGATACAGTCTCTTTCTGTTTTTCTAGATTCCGTCCTTCGCCGGAATGAGATTATTGTAAAAGAGACAAAGTATGTGTGACAAAGCACTAGTTGGTAAGTGGCGAATACAGATCTAAAGCAATGCTTATCAAAGCATTAAAGGACTAGGTTATGAATCTCGAATCCAATTCCGGCAAAGAGGTCAATCATCCCTGGATTGACGGATATATAGAATTCCTCCTGGTGATGAAGGGACTCACGGAAAATAGTATAGAATCTTATTCCAGGGACTTGTACGACCTGTTTTCATTCCTGCAAAGCAAATCACACGGAATGGAAGACATAGACGAACAAAGCCTGTTCCTTTATTTCCTATACCTGCGCAAAAAGGGAATCACTAGCCGTTCCGTGTCCAGACGGCTTTCCACCTTTCGGATGTTCTTCGATTATACTTATGAACAAGGCTGGACAAATTACAATCCTGCCAGGCTCCTTGACAACCCAAAAATAAACAAGCTACTGCCTGAAGTCCTGTCCCAGGAAAATATCGGCAAAATTCTGCAACAACCGGACTGTTCCACAAAATTGGGTTACAGGGACCGCACCATACTGGAGCTCATGTATGCCGCCGGACTTAGAGTATCCGAAGTTTGCAACCTACTGCCCCTGGATTTCGACGACCAGTCCGGTATCCTAAAAATACGTGGAAAAGGCCAAAAAGAACGTCTAGTACCCATATACAAACAGGCCCACGAATTTTTGGACAACTTTATTTCCAACTGGAGGGAATGGTTTTATCCCAAGGAAGAAGCCATTTTCTTGAACCGCTCCGGAAGATCACTCTCCAGACAGGGAATCTGGAAAATGATCAAGCGTTACGCCCAACAAGCCGGGATCACCAGGAATATATCCCCGCATACAATCCGGCATTCTTTTGCAACCCACCTTTTGGAAGGCGGGGCTGATTTGCGTTCCGTCCAGCTTTTGCTCGGCCATGCCGACATCAGTGCCACGGAAATATACACCCATGTTCAGCAAAACCGGCTATTGGAAATTCACAAAAAATATCATCCCCGTTCACAAAAACATCCTGATTATGAACTCCAAAATTAAAGCACCCACGATAATAACTGCACACACCAATGCGGATTTCGACTCCCTTTCCTCCATGGTAGCCGCACAGATGCTCTACCCGGAAGCTGTCCTGATCATTCCCGGCAGCCAGGAACAAAGCCTCAGGGATTTTTTCATCCAAAGTGCAACCTACCTGCTCAACTTTTACACCTACAAGGATATTGATCCGGAGTCTGTAAATACCATCGTAATATGTGACACCGCTCATTCCGACAGGGTTCCTCATATATCCCATCTGCTGGAAAAGCAGGATGTCGAGATCCATATCTTTGACCATCACCCGGATTCAGAGGAAGATATCCCCGCCACCTACAAACTGGTCCGGCCCTGGGGGGCGACGGTTTCCGTACTCTACTCCCTGCTTGTGGAAAAGGGGATCTTCCCTTCCCCGGAACAGGCCACGCTGATGGGTCTGGGACTTTACGAAGATACAGGATGCTTCACCTTTTCCTCAACTACGGAACACGATTTGCGGACTGCAGCAGACTTGAAATCCGCTGGCATGGATATAGAATTCATATCCGACTTTTTGAACAGGGAACTCAGTTCCGAGCAGGTATCCATACTGAACACGCTTTTGGAAACTGCACAAACCCACACCATAAACAATGTGGAAGTATGTATCACCGAGGTGAGCACTGAAAAATACGTCCAGGACTTTGCAATACTTATACACAAGATGATGGAGATAGAGAATATAAAAGTAGTTTTCGCCTTGGCCAGGATGCAGGACCGGATACACGTAGTTGCCAGAAGCAAATTGAGCAGCGTAAACGCCGGCACCATATGCTCCTCCCTGGGAGGCGGAGGTCACTCCTTTGCCGCTTCCGCCACGATCAAGTCCAAGACCCTGGTTCAGGTCAGGGACGAGTTGTTCGGCCTGCTCTATTCCCACATAAACCCCCAGATCAAGGTCAATTCCCTTATGTCCAGCCCTCCTATAACTATCACCCAGGAAGATACCATTTCCAGGGCTGCAGAAGCCATGACCAGATTCGGACTAAAGGCAATACCCATAGTGGAGGCCGGAGGGAAAAGATGCATGGGGATCCTGGAGCATCAACTGGCAGAAAGGGCCAGAAATCACGGCCTGGGAGAATTCGAAGTCAAGGAATACATGCTGTATTCCTTCTCTATTGTTACCAGGGAAGACAGTCTGTATACAGTAATGGAAATAATAATCAATCAGGGACAAAGGCTGGTCCCAGTGGTTGAAAACGAACACATCATCGGGGTTATTACCCGTACCGACCTGATAAACACACTGGTGGACGAACCGGCCAGGATCCCGGAAACACTGAATTCGGGCAATCATTCAAACAAGAACCTCAAGGCCCTTATGAAAACCCGGCTTCCGGAAGATATATTCAAGCTGCTGCAAAAGGCTGGTGAACTAGCCCGTAAAATGGACTACAATGTATATGCAGTCGGAGGGTTTGTGCGGGACATCATGCTGCACAGACCCAACCTGGACATAGATCTGGTTGTGGAAGGAAACGGTATAAAGTTCGCCGAAGCCCTGTCCAACGAATGGGGAGGCAGATTCAGGTCGCACAAGAAATTCAAAACAGCAGTGGTGATACTACCGGACAACCAACGGATAGATGTTGCTACCGCCAGGATGGAATATTACGAACATCCCGCTGCCCTGCCTACCGTGGAACTCTCCTCCATAAAAATGGACTTGTTCAGACGGGACTTCAGCATGAATTCCCTGGCCATACAGCTCAATCCGAAAAATTTCGGATTACTGGTGGATTTTTTCGGCGGACAAAAAGATATCAAGGACAAGGTTATCCGGGTACTGCATTCCTTGAGCTTCGTGGAGGATCCTACCAGGATCCTGCGCGCCATACGCTTCGAGCAGCGTTTTGATTTCCGGATCGGGGTTCAGACTGAAAGACTTATAAAGAATGCCCTTTATCTTAATATGTTCCACAAATTGTCCGGAAACAGAATATTTCAGGAACTGAAACTCATATTCGAGGAATCTTCACCGCTTACCTGCCTGACCCGCATGGAAAAATACAACATGCTGCAGGCCATCCACCCGGAGCTGAAATTGAACCAGGGAAAGGAAAAAATACTGGAAAGTATCAAGAAAATCCTGGATTGGTACGAACTCTTGTACACCTCCCCTACTCCTGAAACATGGAAAGTCTTTTTCCTGGGACTTTTGACTGGTTGCAACCAGGACCAGGTACAAATGATCTGCAGGCGCTTCAATTTCCACAAAAAGGAACTGGATGCATTTACCCGCTTGCGCCAGGAGGTACAAACTGCCAGGGAAAGACTGTTCAGATGGCACAAGAACGAGTCTTCCTCCTGGAGCCAACTTTATTTTATCCTGGAGTCACTCCCTGTGGAGGGCTGCCTCTATATTATGGCCTCCAGCAAGATTGAAAACATAAGAAAGAATATATCCTATTATCTGAGCCAGCTAAAACACGAACAAATAGAAGTCAACGGAAAAGACTTGAAGGTCATGGGACTCACCCCGGGGCCAGCCTACAACAGGATATTGACCAAGATCCTGGAAGCAAATATTGACGGTTGGTGCAAAGATCGACAATCACAACTGGCCCTGGCGGAAAAGCTGGTACACCAGGAAAAGGACAAGGCGTAAAAAGTTCAAAGCTGAAAGCTAAAAGCTTTAAGAAAGTGGTTAAGTTATTAAGTGATTAAG
>Ga0207714_1002789_pt1 | contig 10305 bp, 8 predicted proteins | sample PonA232FremontCA_2_FD_187270 | JGI IMG/M metagenome (GOLD analysis project Ga0207714, IMG submission 187270) | Marine sediment microbial community from Fremont, CA, USA - Pond A23 Sediment 2 (SPAdes) | ecosystem: Environmental > Aquatic > Marine > Unclassified | place: USA: Fremont, California... | reverse complement strand
CCGCCGCCGCCACTGGTGACGACGTGGCTGGAATCCTTTCCAACTACGATGTCTACGGCGATACTGGTCAGGAAGAAGTTGGCCCCGAGGCCAACGTAAAGGTACGTGGCGAAGTTATTGCAGACATGAGCGGACTTTCGGTGACAGTTGGCTCCTACTGGGATGACAACGCAGACGTTTACGTTGCCGAACAGATTGGTTCAAGCGACCTATACCGCGTACAGGTGCGGTAAAATTAAGAGGTATATATAAATGGCACTTACAACACGCGACGTTATCACGCAGGATTTCGTTCGTGAAACGGTAGAAGAAGTTGTCGAGGAGAATCTCGTATGGCGTCGTGCCTTCCGAGAGATTGATGCGTCGGGCATCGAGTCGAACTCCTACACATTCCACATTGACAATGACGAGATGTCGCGTCCGACTATTGTCAATGAGGGCGAGGAGTCCCCGCGACACCAGAGTACAGTTAGCGAGAAGACGGTGAAGTTCGAGAAGTACATGGGCGAGGTTTCCCTCACCATGGAAGCGATGGAGGACGGACTCATCGAGATGAAGGCCCGAGAAATCGAGGACCTTGCTCGCGCAATGGCGGAGAAGCTGAACGCAGAAGCGTTCGACCAGCTCTTCAACAACCTTCAGACGCAGGACTCGAACAGTGACGCCATTGGTGACGGTAACACCACAATGTCCTTCAGTGACATTACTGAGGGAATCAAGGCGCTCTCCGAGGACGACTACGACCCGGACCTTCTGTTCGTGGACGTAGACGCCTACGTTGACCTCCTCACAGACAGCAACTTCAACCGTGCGACCGAGCAGGGTGACGAGGTTGTTCGAACTGGTGAGGTCGGGACAGTCGCCGGTATGACTGTCATCCTCGACTCCACGCAGGACATCACTGATGACGGTCACGGCGCTATCGCCGTTGACTCCACTCGCTACGGATACGAGCTTACTCGTACTCCGATGTCCACCCGCGAATACGAGGAGCCTGAGCGACAGGCAGACGTTGTGCAGGCCTTCACCCGGAAGGCGTGGACGACCATCTTCCAAGACGCGGCGGCACTAATCGACGGATAATACGAGTTTTCGTACTGTCCAACGCTCTTAAACCCACTGGATTATAATGGCATACTCACCAAAATACGTGAACCTCGAAGACGTTCCCGTCCGACAGGTTCCTGACGATTACGACAAGGCAGAGAAAGAGGATTCTCTGGAATTTGCAGAGGCCTCTGTTGAACTCGACTTGTACGATGGTGAGGAAATTCCGCCAGAAGACCGGATTCCACAAGTTATCGCGGCCATTAAGCAGAAGGCGACATGCGAACTTGTTAAAGGAGCAGAAGACCCAACCTCGACTAAGCTCGGGGATTTGGACGACAGCGGAACTAACAAGACGGATTACGCTAACTCCTTCTGTGACCGCTACGATGAAATCGTAGAAAAGATTCTTGACTCCGGCATTCTCGAAGAAGACGGTGGACAGTCAACTGGTCCATACGTGTACACAACCAGTGACCCTGACGGTGATTGCTAATGGCACTTGAGATGAACATTGGACAGTTCTCCGACGACTTGGAGGACTTCCAAATTACGCTTGAGGCAATCGACATGGAGTCTGTTAAGGAGAATACCGTGCGACGTGCGGCACAAGAGATGGCTGGGATGGTAAGACAGGCGGTCTTCGAGTCCAGCATTAAATCTCCTGCCAGCAAGATAAGTCCATACGAGTCCGGCGACGGACCCGCGATGGCAACAAACGACGCATGGCTGGTCGAGAAGGATGGCCCAAGCAGTTATACTGTTCGGCCACACCCACAAGTCCGTCAGAGAGCAGTCGTGCTTAACTTTGGGTATCCGGGCGAAATCACGCCAAAAAATGGCGAGTTCCTCAAGTTCACAGTTGAGGGACAACCAGTGTGGGCACGGTCAGTAGATGGGCCTGACGCAACAGGATACTGGCAGGCCGCAATCCAGAAGATGAGAAATAGCGGCAAACTCGAAGAGATTGCGGCAGAAGAACTCAACAAAGAGTTCGAGGAGAACACATAATGGTTTCACCGAGAGACACTATGGAGACAATTGCGACAGCAGTCGCAAAATCCGGCGAACTCCCATCCGAGATGAGCCTTCTGCTACAAGAGGCTGACGCCGCGTCTGACGACGCCGACGTTGACCTCCCGTTGCTTGAGGTTACTCCGGTCGAAGTAGACCATGTGGTCGTGAACAACACTGACCTCGTGGGATACGTGACCGATGATAATGGCAACAGGACTGGCCGGATTTACTACTCCGAGTACGAGATGACAATTCAAATTGACATCTGGACAACGAAGAATGATGGGTATGACCCTGACGACCTCGGAGAAGGACTTCGACGTGCGCTCTATCCGCACTCATCCTATGGCCCACAACAGCCATTCTTGGATGAAGATAGCAACCCTATCGACCAAATCACGTACTTCCGGCTTAGGCCGGGAGAGCGAACTGATGACCTGATTCAGACACCAACTGTACGACGGTGGTCACAGGAGGTCGAAGTGTGGGGTTGCGAGGAGTTCCGCACAGACGAAGACTACATCGCCGCTGTCAGTTACCCGAGCGACGGGGACTTCAATGACAGCGAAGAAGATGGAACGGTAGATAGCACATGACGTATCCGGTTGGTGGAGATACGTTGGACAGTACAAACTCGACCACTAATGACAACAGGTAAATAATACATGGTAACAAGTTATGGAAGTTTCCCCGGTGTACGAGTAGAGGTTGCCGGTGGCGGCATTACAGCCGTTTCCATCGGTGAAGAAGAGAAGCTCGTCATCTTCGGTGAAGCAAGCTATGAGGACGACGGTACAGTAACGTCCGATGGCGACGAGGACGGTCTTGCAACAGACCTCGTTGGCTCCCTTGAGGAACCAACGCAGATTAACGCACGACGTGAGGCAGACACTAACTTCGGTAGTGGTAGTGAACTGGCTGACGGGATGCGCGAAGCCCTCGGTAATGGCGCGAATATCGACCTCCTTTACGGAGTCGCTCCGCGTCGCTTCAACGTAGTTGGCGAGGTTCAGTCAACGCAGACTGGGACCCTCAACAACGCACCCATTTGGGAAGAAGACGTATCGGACGAATCGAACATTGCGGCCCTCAACTGTGAGGACGACGGTAGCACCATCGAGGTTCGCTACAGTTACGAGAGTCCTCCGACTGCACCAACTGAGGGTGCTACGGTTGCAGTGAACCCGCTCACTGGAGAGTACAACGCAGACTCAAGTCCTGACGTTGACTACTTGTTCGACTACAAGTACCTTGATTGGCAGAGCGCCTTCGAAGCGGGGCCTGTCACTCGGGTAGTTCAGGAAGACGAGACAGGTGTGTACGACGTGCTTAGTGACTCGGACCTTGTGTCCATCGACGCTAACAGTGCGGCGGCCACCCGTCGTGGAGCATTCCAGCTCGTCAATGTTCTGTCCGGCGCTGAGCCGAACAACAACGAGCTTATCGAGGACGACTCTGGTGGATACGTGCGCCGGGATGCACGCTTCGACACAGGTGCGTACTCTCAGGGTTCGGTTGACTCTGACTACTACTTCAAGCTCGCTCCTGTTCGTCAGGAGAACACGCCGCGTACAATCCTCGGTGGCGTAGGTGGACTGTTCGCTGGTAATCCTATCAGCGACCCCATCTACAACGACCCGGTTTCGGGATACACCGACCTTGAACAGCGGTTCACGAAGGCCGACGCTGACAACATGCGTGGAGAGCAGGTCATCCCTATCCGACAGGCTGGCTCCATCCGCGTAAAGGACAATCTCTCTACCAGTACGGAGACGGACTGGGAGCGAGACTTCTGGCGTCGTCGGATTGCTGACCGAGTTATCCTTATCGGGAAGACCATTGGTGACACCATCATTGGTCGCATCAACGATGCAGATACTCGTGATGCCGCCGAACGCCTCATCTCGGCAGAGATTCGAGAGCTTGTTGGCGACCGACTCCTCAAGCCGAACTCGGCTGAGGAGACTAACTGGTTCGTTGACGTGTACGAGTCCTCGACCGACCCGGACGAGGTGAAGATTGACATTGGCTTCACGCCATTCGGAATCGTCAAGCGCATTGACGAGACTGTCACAATCAACACGTAAAGAGGTAATATAATATGCCATTCGAATACAACGACGACCAAAAAGAGACAGGTGTAGACGTAACTCTCGAAGTACCCGGCGGCAGTGACCCTGTGCCGATTACGAGCGTTTCGTTCTCCGAGGAGGCTGAAACCAGCGAGGTTCAGTTCAACAATTCCTACTCGCAGAACATCGCCATTACTGGAGTAACGTACTCCGGTTCCTTCGAGTCTGCTGGACGAAACAACGACCTTCGAGAGACAGTGTGGGGCGCAAGTGCCGAGAACGAGGACTTGGACACAACGCTTCCGACATATCTTTCGAGCATCACAATCACTGACGGTGAGGGGCAGTCCTACACCTTCACGAACGTGATGATTACGAGTCACTCGAAGGACATGCCTGCGGACGACCGCACAACGCAGTCCTTCGACTTCTCGGCAGAACGTCTCGTAATAGACTAACGCTAACTACGGGTGTTAGGCAACACTCGTTACAATCAAAAACCCCGTTGACACACCACCTATTTTGAGGGGCGGATGATTGAGTTATTTGCCGCATTGCAGAAACCACCGATTTACTTAAAACAATGACAGAACAAAACGACGCGATTGCATTCTACGACCGAATCGTAAAGGGGCAGGACAATGACGACACTATCACTCTCGAACACAGTTCGGGAGAGAATCTGGAAAACGTAACGATGAAGCCGGTGAGCAAGCGAGTGCTTGCATCGGTTATTCAGCGGCTTCCAGAAGAGATGTTCAACGCCGTCGAGGAGACGGACGACTACGACGAAGCTGAGGAGGAGCTTGAGAATCAGGGCATGAGTGCCTCCGCTGTGACAGAAGCGACTGTCGCGGCATTCGAGGACCTCTGCTCTGAGTCGCTGAGCCACCCTGACCTGACAAATACGCAGATGGAGCAGATTGTCGAAGCTCTCGGTTTCGAAATGCTGTTCAGCCTTGGTGCGGAAATCATCGAGATTTCCTTCGAGAAGAGCGGTGACATCAAGGATTTTCACGCACAGCAATAGGTCAGCACCTCTACTACGCGCTTGAGGCAGGCCACGGCTTTAGCATCACAGAAGACGATGGCACGAAGCGGAAGGCCTTTGCCGATGAGATAACTCAGCCGCAACTTGAGTTCTTCTTCCACGCGAAAGAGCAACGCAAGAAAATGCGGCGAGAAGATAGCGATAGTGGTGGAAGTGGTGTAACCAACAGCGGCGGAACAGTCACCAAAAATACGACACACATTACCTAATATAACACATGGCGGAAGCAAGACTTACAGCGGCATTAGAAGCTGTTGACAACATTTCGACCACCCTTGAAAAGATAGGAGGGTCTGTCGAAGACCTTGGTCGTAGCGTTGAATCTCTTAGTAACAACTTTGAGAGCAACGTTGTATCGAGCGGTTCGATGGAGCGAGCGCAGGAGAGTCTTAGTGGAGCAGTAAACGAGACTGACCGTGCAGTCGATGGTCTTGCGATGACGATGGATATGTACGGTGCGAACACGCAGGTCGCAAATCGGGCGAGCGAGAGCGTCGGTAGCACGATGGACGACTTGGAGGGTGAGGTTGACTCCGCCCGTCGTGCGTTCGAGAGCCTTTCTGTTGTTCAAGGAATGTCAACAGCGGTAGCCGCGACCAATGCTGGCGCAATGACTATTGCTGGTAATGCAATAGACGAGATGGGTGACGATGCCCTGAAGACTGCTGGCCAGATGGGTGTCTTGAATACCGTCATGGAGGAGCTATCCCTCAGCGGTAGCGCACTCTCGATTAACATTGGAGCGTTCAACGTTTCGCTTCGTAACCTTGCACCACTGCTACCTATTGCGGCGTCCATGGGTTCAGTTGTCACGATGATGGGAGCATTTATTACCTCCCTTGGTGCGGCAACAGTTGCACTCGGTGCATTTACTGCGGCTGGTGCGCTCGGATTCTTGGAGGATATGCAGGCTGAGTTCGATGGATTAACTGACTCCACCGAGACATTACAGGCTGTTATGGGCGGAATTAAGGACCTCTTTATCGAGGCCCTTGAGCCACTCCGCTCGGCTGAAAACACACAGTTCTTCGTTACGCTTATCGAGGGCGCGGCTGACCTGACAAACAGGCTCGCGCAAGCGATTAGCCAGATGCGAAGTACGTTCATGCCACTCTTTAGTGGTATCTCAGATATTATCAGTGGCGAGTTTGATAATATTGCGAACGGAATCGAAGATATGATGGAGATGATGAACCCAGTTCTCCTTCGCTTCTTCGAGTGGTTCATGTCTAACTTGCCCGATGCACTTCGCTTTATGGGTCGCATCACGCAAGACCTCGCCGGACCTGTTGGAAATCTTGGTGATTCTGTACTTGACCTACTAACCAGCATTATCGAGACAGCGACGCAAATCTTCCAAGGCCTTGCACCTGCACTTTCAGTTGCAGTTGACATTGCAACTGCGTTAATCGACGTATTCAACAAGCTTAGCAACGGTGCGATGCAGGCGGCGCTATTCATCGGAACACTCGTGTTCGCCGCCAACAAGTTTGTTGGAATCGCTGATACGATTGCGAACGTTGGAATCAGCGCGGCCAACACAATGAGTCAGTGGGTTGGCTCGATTCGGAACGCTGGCGGTATTGTTCCGAGACTAAATAGTGCGCTGGCTAATCAGTTCGAACACCTCCGCGCTCTTGGCCAAGTTCTGCTTGGTAACATGAGCGTTCAGGAAGCCTCCGGTCAGCTTCAGAAGGACTTGGCTGAGGAGTACCGGGAGCAGGCTGAGGCAATCGAAAAAGCTGAAACCAACCTCGAACGTCTCCGTAATCAGTACGTTGAGACGAATATAGCTATGGGTACAGCGGCGGAAGCTGTCGAAGAAGGTACTGAGCAAATCGACGACGCCGCTGAGAGCATGGACTCGATGAACGATTCCTCGTTCAATGCGATGCAGTCCACTCGGAATATGTCCGAGGCCTTTGATGACGTTCAGGCTGGTGGACTTGACGGCGTTGTCGAAGGGATGGACGGACTCGATGAAGCCAGTACTAACGCGGCTGAAAGCGTTACTGAAGCCACTGGCGACATCGACGTTAGCGAGATGGCTACTGGTGATGTCGATGAGACACTCAGTGGCTTGGGCGATGGTGACGTAGACATGCCGTCGCCTGACGCTGAGGACGCTGAGTTGATGGATAGCCTGAAGGATACGACTGAGGGCGTTAGTGAAACCATCAATGACGAGATGGGTGATGCGGCTGATGCTGTCACGGATAGCACTGACCAAATGGACGGAGCGATGCAGTCGTCGCTCGGAACGTTCGAAAACTTCAATGACGGATTCCGTGATTCAAGTGGTCAGTTCTCCAGCTTCGATGACGAGCTACAAACTGTAGACAGTAGTCTACTGGACTTTAGCGACTCTGCTGACGAGGTTGGTGGAGCATTCGCTGGCTCGGTTGACGACCTCGATAATGCGCAAACTCAGCTACTCTCCTTTAGAGACATCGACGCTGGACAAGCGGCACTCACCGACTTTGGTGGTTCACTCGATGAGGTTGACGATAGTGCCATAGCCGCACAACAGGCGCTCGGAGACTTCGACAACGTTACTGACGCACTTGAGGCTGGTGCGCTCTCTGCTGGTCCGAGCGAAGCGGCGTTGTCGCTTGATGAGTTTGACGACAGTGCCGAGGCTGTGCAGGGCACATTCGCTGACTTCGGTAGTGAGCTTGGCTCTACGCAAGCAGACCTCGGTGACTTCGGTGGCGGACTCGACAATGTTGGCGACAGTATAAGTACTACCCAAGCATCGTTCGATGACTTTGGTGAATCGGTCGAGACATTCGACGTTCCGCAACTACCGGACGACACGTTCACCGCATTTGACGACTCGATGGAGAACATCGAAGATAGAGACTTACAAGAGTCCCTCGGTACAATCTCAACCGAGCAATTTTTCGACGGTGCGGACGATGAGATTCCCGGCTTCTTCGATGATATGTCTGACGACATGAATGCCTTCAGCGGAGAGATGAATGAGGCCATGCGTTTCGATGTCCCGATGGACGATGTTCAGATGGTCCAGCCATTCGAGCGTGCTGACGCGGCGGTCGAGAACTTTGACGACGACCTGCTCGCCATGGCCGACTCTGCTGACGACCTTGACCTCAGCGAGACGATGGACCCGATAGACACGACCAACCTCGATAAAGTCAAGAGCAAGCTCGGCGGACTCAAGGACAGCGCACAGAGCTTCGGTAAGCGCACGAGCGACGCCATCCGAGGTGTCGGTGACAGTATCCAAGGAGGAATGGATATTGCGAAGGACGGTGTGACTGATGGGGTTAACTCCATCACCTCCAACCTTGGTATGATGAAGCGTGCGGGCAAAGAACAGGCCGCTGTTCTAAAGCGTAGCTTTGTTCAAGCTGGTGGAGCGACCGGAATAATGAGTAGTGCTGTTACGAAGGCTCGTAACAGACTCGGCGCACTGAAGACCGCCGCTTTCAACGCCGCAGGTTCGCTCAAGCTGATGGCACAGAATGCGTGGGCCTCGATTAAGGCGCTCGTTGTTCAGGGAGCGCAGGCCGCACGTAGTGCCATGAAGAACTGGTTCCTCGCCTTCTCACAGGGAGGCGTTGTCGCAGGATTCAAGGCAATGGCCGCAAGCGCGTGGGGTGCAGTCACCGGACTGGCCGCCGCCGCCGCTGGTGCTGTTGCCACAGCCGCTTCGTTCATCGTCGGACTTATCCCGGCTACACTGTCGGCTGGTCTTGCACTGAACACAGCGTTCGCTGGAATCCCGGCACTGCTCGGTGCGCTTATCGCGGCATCGGCAGTCGTCGTGGGTATCCTTGGCAACATGGACGGTATTACGTCTGGACTCAAGGGAGCCTTCGATGGCCTCAAGAGCGCCATTAGCCAGATTGGTAATGCACTCCTGAATGTTGGTGTTCCCGCGTGGAACCTATTCATTGACATTCTTGAGATGGCGCTCGCACCATTCCTCGCAATTTGGGATGGTATCATGCTAATCGCTGACGCCTTCGGTCTTGCCGGTGGTGAAGGTGGTGGCCTCATGGGAATCCTCGGCGGACTGATGGATGGGTTCTCTGCACTAATGAACATTATCGGTGCAATGTTCGACTTTATTGCACCAGCGTTCAGTTTCATTGGTGACTTGCTCTACAGCGCGTTCATCATTCCATTCCAGATTGCCGCTGGTGTAATTAAGACGACAATCCAGATTCTCCAAGGACTCGTCGCACTTGCCATCGAGAAGATTCCGTTCCTCTCGGAAATCGTCGGTGGGCTACAGCAGGCGTTCGAGATGGTCAAGAACGCCATTGCGCAGATTCCGGCCTTCATGGATACAGTAGCCTCCATGATTGGCGGAACGATTGACGCGATTGTTGGCGGCATTCAGGACGCACTCCAGCCAGCCGTTGACTTCATCAATGGCCTTATCCGTCAGGCTAACAAAATTCCGAAAGTTGACATTGATACTGTCAGCTTTGACGACCTTGGTGGTGGCGGGGCATCCGAAGCACTCTCGGGCGCACAGACCACGACAGCAGAAGTTCGTGAGAACGTTGCCAGTGACGAGGAAGAGCCGGGCGACGACGTTGCGACAGAACCGGACGTTAACATGTCGCTGGAGGATAGCGTTGAGAACAACGTTCAGGTTGATGCTGACCCCGAGGACCAAGCACAGCTTAGCAGAATTACGAAGGACGCGCTTGAGGAAGCGAACTCCTTCGCTCGCAGACAACAGGGTGGACAATAAATGCCAAGTTACAAGGACGCATATAAACAGAATCACGTAGATTTCGAGATTTCAGGAATCGAGTACGAGGAAGACGCACAGGGCGCACAGCCTGACCCAATCGAGTTTGAGTACCCTGCGCCGAGCATCGCTGTTGACACAGCGGGACGATTCGCCACACACAAGATTGTCGGTGGTTCGACCGTTCGGCAGAAAATTGGCGAAGACCCGGTTCAGGTGAACGTTGGCGGCGTTTGCACAGAAGCAACTGCTCGCGCACTCGATGGACTTCGAGACGCCGAGTTTGGGACAATCTTCTCGAACCGACTCGTTGGTGGCTCACTGACTGTCCACTTCGGCTCAGTGAGTACGTCTCCTATGGAGGATGGCGGCGCGGCGGCGCTGAC
>Ga0207714_1002788_pt1 | contig 10307 bp, 9 predicted proteins | sample PonA232FremontCA_2_FD_187270 | JGI IMG/M metagenome (GOLD analysis project Ga0207714, IMG submission 187270) | Marine sediment microbial community from Fremont, CA, USA - Pond A23 Sediment 2 (SPAdes) | ecosystem: Environmental > Aquatic > Marine > Unclassified | place: USA: Fremont, California... | reverse complement strand
GAGGTTGCCGATGGCCGGGTCGCTGTTCGCGGAGATGGTGCCGATCTGGGCGATTTCCTTCTCCTCGCGGGTGGAATGGGCCAGCTTGTCCAGCTCGCCGACCACCGCGTCAACGGCCTTCTCGATGCCGCGCTTGATGGACATGGGGTTGCGCTCGGCCGCGACCAGCTTCAGGCCGTCGGCAAAAATCCTCTGGCCCAGGATGGTGGCCGTGGTGGTGCCGTCGCCGGCCACATCGCTCGTCTTGCTGGCGACTTCCTTGACCATCTGGGCGCCCATGTTGTCGACCTTGTCCTCAAGCTCGATCTCCTTGGCCACGGTCACGCCGTCCTTGGTGACAGTGGGGGAGCCGAAGGACTTCTCGATGATCACGTTCCGGCCGCGGGGACCCAGGGTCACCTTGACCGCTTCGGCCAGCTTGTCCACGCCGGCCTTCAGGGATTTGCGCGCTTCCTCGCGGTATACAATATCTTTAGCAGGCATAATCAACCCTCCTTTTCGCGTTTGGTATTAGTCCTCGATAATGGCCAGGATGTCGTCCTCGCGCATTACCAGGTGCTCTTCGTCCTCGATCTTGACCTCGGTCCCGGCGTACTTGTTGAACATGACCATGTCGCCGGCCTTGACGGACATTTCCATGCGATTGCCGTTATCGTTGAGCTTGCCAGGGCCAGCGGCCTTGATCTTGCCCCGGATGGGCTTTTCCTTGGCGGTTTCGGGGATGATGATGCCGCCCTTGGTCTTCTCTTCCTCTTCCACACGTTGAACCAAAACCCTATCGTGCAAAGGCTTCAGATTCATAAGCACCTCCATTTTTCTTATTGAGATTATTAAAAATTGGCAACCTCGGCAGCGCTGTTAGCACTCACTCACATCGAGTGCTAATACAAGATCTATCCTATACATCACACGCGCAAAAGCAATAGCCAATGTGAGATATTAACAGCTAAAAATTGGCTTTATAGCCTTTTAATATGAAATATATTATTTTTACGAATCATAACTTCAAATTGCGCTTTTTTTCTTCTTGTTCCAGTATATACCGCTCAGGGCCCGCTTCTTGGCAGGTAGGTGAGGGATGGCGTCTCAGAGTGCTAACGCTTCGAAAACACATATTTTTTTAAACAAAAGATTACACTGGTCCTTGTATGAACCCGTGCTTGTATGGGCCCAGCTGCCCGTCGCGGGGGGGGCCTCGCCTTGACATGTGGCTGTTGCGGCGACTAGTGTCTGTGCAGAATCGTCGGTGTCCGCTTAAAGGGCGTACTGGCGCTCCGTGCGGGACACGAGGGAACTGTTCCTTACCGAACGGACGGAAGGATCGCATCTGCGGCAAATGGGGAAGGAGGCATTTATGATCCGAATTTGGAGCGTAATCCTGGTTGTGTTCCTAGGGCTGTTTATGTGTGCGTCCCAGGTCGGAGCCGAGGACGCGCTTTCCCGGGCGGAGGCGCTCGAGGCGAAGGGAGGCATGGACAATTTCAAGGAGGCGGTGCGGTTTTACAAGCAGGCCGCGGAGGAAAACCCTCAGAGTTACGAGGCGCGCTGGAAGGGCGCTCGGACCTGTCGCAAGATCGCCAAGAAGGCCAAGCTGGAGGAACTGGAGGGTTGGGAGGACATCTGCGCCGAATACGGCAAACAGGGCATGGAGCTCGCGGCAGAAGCGGTTGAGCTTCGTCCTGAAGGCGTGGAGGGCAATTTCTATTACGGGGTCTGCGTGGGCAGCTACTCCGACGGGGTGAGCATATTCACCGCCCTGAGCGAGGGGCTCAAGGACAAGACGCGGAATCATCTGCAGAAGGCATACGAGTTGGACAAGCGCTACAACGACGCCACGCCGGTCATGGCCCTGGGCCGTTTCTACGAGGTTCTTCCCTGGCTCGCGGGCCGGGACAAGGACAAGGCCCTGGAATACTACCGCGAGGCCTTAGAGCTCATGCCGGAAAACAGCCCCTTCAGGCCGAAGCTTCAGGTTTTCGCCGGCAGGCTCATGCTGGATCAGGGTGAAGAACGGGACAGGGCCAAACGTCTGCTGCGCGGGGCCGCAGAATCCGATGATCCTCATTATGGCGAAAAAGCCCGCGAGGTCCTGGAGGACTACAGCTAGTTTTCATCACGAAACGAGCCGGTTTCCGTTCGAATCATGGCTTTCCGGACGGGAACCGGCCGTCTCAATAGGAATCGGAGATCTTCCGTTCATAGGAGGGAATGGCGCTCGCCGGCCCGTTTCGCGTCTGTTCGCGCCGCGTGGTGCGCAATCGAAAGGTTTCGGAGCGAAGGCGTCACTCCTGTTCCCACCTTCCATGCTCTGATGGATTCCCCTTCCCGTCTCTCGGCGCGCTTGATCTTCCTCACGAGCTCACAGAGGATTTTGTCTCCGCCGGTCATCAAGAGTATGATGAAAGGTAATGCACTGCGCGGTTCTGTCCAGGGCTCCTTCGCCTACCTCCGTGGCACGGGACGGCGCGTTGAGAAGGGGGTGCCATTGGCTCGTGAAGCGGGGAGAACCGGCTTCGCGGCCCGGCTTCATTCAGCCCGGAACCCTGGATACGCGAGGTTGTGGAGTGGGTAGATCTCTGCTAGAAATCATTCGTCTATCCGGCCCGTGACCGGCATTGGCGCGAACCGGCACAAACACAAACCCCGGCAAGCTGGAGAGCTATGGCAGCGAAAAAGAGTGACAACCCCGAATCGCTTCGCAAGGAGCTGTCCGAAGTGGACAGCGAGCTCATGCATCTTTTGGCCAGGCGGTGCGAGCTGTTCGACAGGCACCTGCAGGATCGGCGGGCCAGGAGCCAGTCCCTGTCCGATCCGGAGATGGAAAAGGCCCTGTGGCAGGTCTGGCAGAGGGAGAGCCGCGACACGGGGCTGGACGAGAAGCTCCTGCGCCGGGCCTTTCATCTGCTCAACGGCCTGGCCTATGACCGCACGGAACGGCCTCCGGACAAGGAGTTCGTGCTCCGTCCCCGAGCCGATTCCGCGGCAGTGGATCTGAAGGGGCCCAGGGACCGTGAGCTTACGAGGATGTGGATTGCCCTGGCCGCTGCCTCCGGAACCTCCCTGCGGCTGGAACGGCCTGTGATGAACGACGACCTCTTTGAGCTGCTCAAGGCCCTGCAGCAGGTCGGAGCCCGCGTCTCCTGGGATTCGGAGGCGGTATGGGCCGAGGCCGGGCAGACGACGGATTTCAACGGGAAGTCCCTCTATGTGGGCGGGGACGCCCTGAATCTCTACCTCATGGTGTTCATGGCCGCGCTCGAGCCCGGGAGCTGTAAGCTCACCGGCAGCACGCGCGCCAGGCTGGCCGATCTGGGGCCCTTGTTCGATCTCCTTCCCCGGATGGGGGCCCGAGGGGTGTCCATCCTGCCGGGCAACAAGGGGCTGCCCATGCGGCTGGAGGCCAGCGGCAACCCCGAAGAGGACATTGTTCTGCCCGACGACGCCCCGCGCGAGATGGGAATGGCCCTGGTGCTGTGCCACGGCTTTTTCCACGCCGCGAAACGGGGCATGCGCATTACCTGGAATCAGGACGGCTGGCGCGGGGCCCTGGAGCCCGCCCGCGAGGTGCTTGCCGCATGCGGAGTGGATTTTACCCTGGAACAGGGCTCGCTGCGTCTTGAGCCCGGGGAGAGGGAAAAACCGCGGCAGCCCGACCTGCCCATGGACCCGGAGCTCGGGGCCTATCTGTTGGCCGTTCCCCGCTTTGTGGGCGGTTGGACCCGCTTGAGCGGCGGACTCGCAGAAGGCAGCACCAGACGCGAGGTTCTGACCCGGGTGCTCGGGGCCTTCGATGTCGCCCTCGAAGAGGACGAGGAGGCCGTGGTAGCCACGCCGAGGGAGCCGTCCGGAGAGGAGGCGGAGCTGGATCTGCGCGAGACGCCGTGGATCGCCCCTCTGGCCGTGTCCCTGGCCATGGCCGCCGGTGGGGCCAGGCTGCGTCTTCCCCCGGGGGAAAGGACGGAATTCGCTCTGGAGGCAGCCCGGGAGCTGGGGGCCGAGGTCTCCTTTGAAGGGGATCTCCTGCACGTTGCCTCTCTGATAGGAGACGGCGGGCGGACTCCGGAGCTCACCAGCCCGGATTCCGGCTGGACCATGGCGCTTTCCCTGATCGCCCTGCTGCAGCCGGGGATCGTGCTGCGCAATCCGGGAGAGCTCCACGGGGACTGGCCCGATTTCTGGACCGTGTACAACGCCCTGCCCAGGCCGCAGGACGCCTTTGCGGCCCGGGAGGAAAAAGGGAGGAAAGATCATGGGACAAAACGGCGGCGATACATCGTCGAGTGATATCGAGCGCCTGGAGGCGGAGATCAAGGACCTGTCGGACAAGCGGGAGGAGACGGAGCGGGAGCTGAAGCAGCTGCGCTCCTCGGAGGACGTTCCCGCCGGGGTGGTCTATCCGGAGCGGATCCACAATCTGCAGCAGGAGAAGCTGCGTCTGGACGTGGAGATCCAGCGCCGCAGGAACCTGGTTGATCGGCTCCAGTGGGAGAGTGAGGCGCTGTCCGGAGACAGTTAGCTTCCGGATGGAAACGGGGCTACATGAGGCTCAGCCCGTTTCTCCCCGCGGAAAGGCACAGGAAGTCCTTGAGCAGCCACCCCAGGATGGCCAGGCACTCCATGTCCAGGTAGTCCGCCGCGTTGTCCGGGAAGAGGATCCTGGCCTCCGCGGGGAACTCCTCATCCGCGTCGTTGAACAGGAGCACCATCCGGATGCCGGGCAGGGCCGGAAATTCGCGGCACAGGGTGTAGGCGAGGCCCATGTCCGGATCCTCGCCCCGCAGGTCGCTGCAGGCCCGCTCCAGCGCCTCGGGCCGTCCGGAAAAGGCCGCGGCCAGGCCCTTTTCCACCTGCGTGGCAAAAGCGCCGGCGAAGGGGGCGGCGTCGGCAAAGTCCCTGAAGGCGCTCCAGTCCTTTTGCGGGGACGGGTCTTGCGGTGCGAGCAGAATATATCTGCTGAGCAGGACCGCTTCCGCATGGAGGGGGCGCTCCCCCGACGGCGGGAGGATGCCCTGCGGGGACACCCCGTAAATTCGTCCGAAAAGGGGGATTCCCAGCTCCGGCCCGGAATTTTTCCCTGATCCGTCTTCCCGAAGCAGGGTGAGGCCCAGGCGCTTCGCCAGGTCCGTCAGGTCCAGCTCCGCGAGCTGGCCCAGATAGTCGCTGTAGATCTCCTGGAAGGCCTGGGAAGGATTGCTTTCCCGCAATCCGCTCAAAAGGTCCTCAGCAGTCATCCGCGCATCCTCCCTCTATTCGCTTCCCGGCATAAAGCCCACAAAAACCTTCCGCGAACGCGGACCGTCGAACTCCGCGAAGAACACCCCCTGCCAAGTCCCCAGAACCAGATCGCCGCGCTCCACCAGGATCTGCTCGCTGCAGCCCACCAGGGAGGACTTGATGTGGGCGTCGCTGTTGCCCTCCATGTGGCGGTAGTTCGCCCCTTCCGGGACCAGCTTGGCCAGGGTCCCGGTGATGTCCTGCACCACGCTGGGATCGGCTGCCTCGTTGATGGTGATTCCCGCAGTGGTGTGGGGACAGAACACAGTGAGCATCCCCTGCCGCCATCCCTTTTCCCCGAGCGTCTGGCGCAGCTTGGGGGTTATCTCCACCAGTTCCTGCCTGCTGCGCGAGGAAACCTTGATGACCTCCATAGGTGCCTCCTGCGTGTCGGGTTTGCGCGGCGACTCAACAAGAAGACGGCCCGTCCGGATTCCGGGAAGGGCCTTTCGTAGGAACTCTGGCCCGTGAGACGTTAGGCGGGGCAGCCGCAAGGAGCACCGGGGCATTCGAAAGACAGGGCCCACCGCGACCACCGATCCCCGCAGAGCCTTCGCTGTCCTGCCAAATGCGGATCCTCGTTGTCAGTGCCGTCCAGGTCGTTGAGCATGATTCCTGCTGGGACAATTGAACAGAGGAGGGGCGCTACTCGGACCACAGTCCGCCCAGGTTGGATCTGGCCTTTTCCAGACACTCCTCCCAGAATTCGCGGTTGTTCTCGATCCATTCCCTGGCGTGCCGTTCGATGTCCTCCGGTTCGTCCTCGCCCTCGAACATCTTTTCGTTCTGGCGGGCGATATCCTGAAGCGGAACCTCCATGACCTGGAAGAACTTTTTGGCCGCGGGATTGTTGTTCAGGAACTCGTCGTTGGCCGCAACGCGGATGTCGTTGACCGCATAGCCCAGGCGGATGGGAGTGGAAACCGCGCCTTGCAGATTCCGGGCCACCATGGCGTCCCCCAGGCCCTTCTGACTGGAAGCGGGATTGATCTCCGGAACATTGATCCACACAACATCCTGTCCGGGCTGAAGTTTACCCACGGTCCAGTTGGGTGTCCAGGTGTAGAACAGAATGGGCTCGCCGCGGGAGTGGCGCTTGAACGCCTTCTCCATGTCCGCGTTGTAGCCCGAGGTAACCAGATTGATGTGTTCCCCGAGATCGTATGCCTCCATATGGTGGTCGATGACCTTGGCGCAGCCCCAGCCCTCGGGACAGGCCACCATCTCCGCCTTCCCGTCGTCGTTGCTGTCGAAGGCGTTCTTGACCTCATCGCGTTTGAAATCCTCCAGAGAGGTGATGTCGTAGCGGGCGGCATGGTCCTTGGACACCAGATATCCCTGCACCGCTCCGTTGGAGACAACACGGTCCACGAGGCTGGCCCTTTCCTCGAAATTCGAGGGGAGCTGACTGTTGTGCAGCGGGAACCAGCCATTGGCCCAGAAGTCCACCTCACCCCGGACCAGGGTCTTGTAGAAATCCGGGCTGGACATGTCCCGGGGCGCGGCCACGGTGTAGCCGAGCTCCTCCAATCCCATGCTGTAGATGGCTTCCAGGAAGTAGCCGGTGTCCCAGGTTGCCCTGGCGGGCTGGACCGTGACGCCCTCACCGGGTTTTTGTTGGGCCACGGCCCCTTGCGGGATGCTCACAAGGAGGACCGCGGCGAGAATGAAACCGATTAAGAGACAATTTTGCCAAACAGTTTTGGTGTTCATAGGTTGTCGTTCTCCGGGTAGAGAATTTTAGAGGTTTGCCGTGAGACGAGCCACCGGGGCGAATGCCCGAACGGAACGGAAAACCAGTTTCAACCGCGCGCTACGGGGGCGCGACTTCGACCTCAGGCACTGTACGGTCAGCGATGGAAACGCTGTCGCTGGGCGATTTCCGGTTTACGGCTTACGAACAACCGGACACTCTTCACAGGTGATAGTCAAAGCGCGAATTTCCGGGTGGCGAGTCGGGAAAATGATGGGTGTTCCGGCTAGACGTGCCGGACCGGCTTGGACGGGTTCCAGTCGTGTGTACCCAGGCCTCGAGGCGGCCAAGGCATGTCCTGTCGGCGAAGCCGATACCTTTTTTCTCAAGGAAATATTACACGAATTGGCGCGGAATTCAAAGCTCCCTTCATGCAGGTGGAAGCGCCCTCATGGCTGAGGATCGGTTTTTTTCCGTTCCCCGTTTTCCGTTCAGGGTTGGAAAATCCAGAGTCGAAGGTAGCAGGATGAAAAAAAGCCCCGTGACCATTTAGGGTTTCGCAAGTTGGTGAATAGTTATAACACGACAACGTGACTTCGTTCGTATTTGGCCGTAGCCGGGGAGTTGCCTGTGCTCATTGATCGGATTGCGCCAGAGCACAAGGCAACTCCCCGGCTACGGCCGAACTTGCGTTGTCCTGTGAAAGCGACTGGCAAAAGTTTCGTCGGCATCCTTGGCCTTGGTTCCCCCGACGAAATCACCGACATGTTCCTTCTAGCGGCTGGAAAAGCCCGACAAGCCAGACAGAACCGCTATTGCATCCCGCCATGCTCTGCCCTACAATGGACAATAGCCGAGAGTTCCCTGCGTGGGTCTTCTTGATCCCCGGAGAGGATGCAAGACAGGATCAAACCCTTCATTGCCGCCTCGTTGCGGCTCCGATCGAGGAGGGGCTATGTCGCAAAGGATGTCCTACACCAAGATCGAGAACGAGTTGTGGCCCGAATACAGGGACAGGCTGAACAAGGCCGAATCCACCGAGGACGTGAAGAAGTTCTTCGTCTATACCGTGAGGGAGCTTTTGACGCAGATCCTCGATCCCCAGGGGATCAAACCCCGCTTCGAGGATATCCAGCTCGATCCGGAGGGCGAGGAAGGTTATATTTTGAGCTCGAGACTTCGAGAGCGGGATGAGGTTATCGAGGTCCTCTCCGGGTCGGATCTCGGGGACATCCTGCAGCGCCTGGCCAGAGCGGCGGTCAAGCGTTTTCTGCATTTGAGCCGCAATTCGAGCAGATCCCGCTTCGGGACCTTTTACGACAAATCCCGCTACTAGGCCGTAGCCGACAGGCTTCCGCTTTCGGTACGGCTATTCCCAATAGGCAGCGCGCCCGCGCCCGCCTCCGTTCCGGGACCAATACCACCGGCGCATCGATTTCGAACAAGGGCTAGTGACTTGTCCAGCGTGAATCATCAGTTTTATTTCTGTCCCTGTTAGCCACACATGTGTGCCGTCTTAACGACAGATTGAGCATGACAAGTCATTAGCCCGCTTCTTCTTTTCCAAAAAAGAAGAAGCAAGAAAATTAAAATATTCTATTCACCGTCTTTTTGTTTTTTTTGAAAAAGAAACGATCTAGTGTCTTGTCTCCATGAATCACGGCCTACTGTTTTCTCTATACAGATATTTCTCAATGTTCGTCTTTTGCGATAAATGAAACTCGACAAGACACTGGGAGGCAGTATGGTCGATATCGATTCGATTCAAGCTGAAGTGGAGTGTCTGGGCGATTGCAAGGTCGGTTCCCCCTTGCCCTTCATGCATTTCGTCCCCCACGAGAAAAAGGTCACCATGGAGATCCCCCAGGAGCTCCATCAAATGGGGGAGGAGGGGGCGAAGTTCTATTCCTTCGACGAGTCCGGCCCCAAGGAGAGCATCTACTTCGACCCCAGCAAGACCAAGTGCGCCATCGTTACCTGCGGTGGGCTCTGTCCGGGGATCAACGACGTGATTCGGGCCGTCGTCATGGAGGCCTACTACCAGTACGGGATTTCGTCCATCCTGGGCATCCGTTTCGGGCTCCAGGGATTCATCCCCAAGTACAAGCACGAGGTCTGGGAGCTGACCCCCTCGGTCGTCTCGGATATCCACGAGTTCGGCGGAACCATTCTCGGGTCCTCGCGGGGGCACCAGTCCTCGGAGGAGATCGTGGAGGCCCTGGAGCGGCTCAACGTCAACGTTCTCTTCATGATCGGCGGGGACGGGGCCATGAAGGCGGCCGGAGCGGTTGCCGAGGAGGTCCGCAAGCGGAACATGAAGCTTTCAGTGATCGGCATCCCCAAGACCATCGACAACGATATCCCCTTCATTTCCAGGTCATTCGGCTTCGACACCGCCGTCTCCAAGGCCATCGAGGCCATCCGCTGCGCCCATACCGAGGCCACGGGGGCGTACAACGGCATCGGCATGGTCAAGCTCATGGGCCGCGAGTCCGGATTTATCGCGGCAGAGGCCTCGCTTTCCCTCAAGGAGGTCAATTTTGTCCTCATTCCCGAGGATCCCTTTGAGCTGGAAGGGGACAACGGCCTTTTGAACAATCTCCGCAGGCGGCTCAAGGAAAGGGGGCACTCGGTGATCGTCGTGGCCGAGGGTGCGGGGCAGGATGTCTGCTGCCAGGAGTTCGGGATGGAAGGGGAACAGCCCACCGACGCCTCGGGCAATCCCGTTCTCGGGGATATCTGCGGATTGCTCCAGGACCGGATCAAGGACTATTTCAAGCAGCGGAACATGGATCTGACCCTGAAGTTCATCGACCCCAGCTACATCATCCGCTCCGTTCCGGCCAACTCAGGAGACAGGGTCTATTGCGGCTTTCTGGGCCAGAACGCGGTCCACGCCGCCATGGCCGGCAAGACGAACATGGTGGTGAGCAAGCTCCACGATCGGTACGTGGATCTGCCCCTGGATCTGGTCACGCAGCGCAAGCGCCGCAAGCTGGACACCACGTCCAATTACTGGCGGGCGGTCCTGGAATCCACCGGCCAGGCCCTGACCCTGCGAAATACCTAGTGTCTTGCCAAGCGTGAATTGTCGTATTTTGTAAATCCTGAATACCCCCTTGTTGTTATGTTTCGGAGTGGTCTCTGTAAATAGGGCAAGACACTAGCTTCGCTTCTTCTTGTGACAAAAGAAGAAGCAAGAAAATCAAAAGATTATTTCACCATCTTTTTTTTTCTTTTTATGTAACTATTCAGCACCTTGCGAACCGTATTCTTCAACTGGGCCTTTTTTCATCTTGCACCTTCGACTCTGGATTTTCTAACACTCGCCACGCGGGGG
>Ga0207714_1002787_pt1 | contig 10308 bp, 9 predicted proteins | sample PonA232FremontCA_2_FD_187270 | JGI IMG/M metagenome (GOLD analysis project Ga0207714, IMG submission 187270) | Marine sediment microbial community from Fremont, CA, USA - Pond A23 Sediment 2 (SPAdes) | ecosystem: Environmental > Aquatic > Marine > Unclassified | place: USA: Fremont, California... | reverse complement strand
GGTACTTGTGAGCGTTGCGCTCGGCCAGCCAGCCGACTGTCATGCCGTCCATGGTACCACACTCCAATCCGAGCCACATAATTCTATCCTCGTACCACCGCCGGGCCGCAGCATGTGTGTTGTCGATGGCCGGCCCGGGTCAGGTGCGGTCGTCCTCGACCGCCGCCAGCAGGTCCTCGATGTGGCCCGGGACGATGTACTGGAACCACGCGCTGCGGACGCCGTCTGTCTCCCCTTCCTGATACCGGTGGGCGCCCGCGACGCCGCGGGTCATCATCGTGAACGCGGAGAAAGCCTGCCAGTAGCGGACCCGGTCGCGGTCGACCGTCCGGCCCGTCCGCTTCTCGTACTCGTCGTAGAACCACTCGCGCTCGACCAGCGCGCTCGCCAGTTCCGGCCGCTCGGTGGGCTCGATGAGTTTCCCCGAGAAGTAGCGGGTGCTCGCGTAGCCCAGGTCGTACAGCGGGTCGCCGACCCGCGCGAACTCCCAATCGAGGACGCCGGTGAGTTCGTCCTCGGTGACCAGGACGTTCCCGATCCGGTAGTCGCCGTGGACGAGCGTCGTCTCCGGGATCTCCGGCTTGTTGGCGCGGAACCATCGCAGCGCCTCCTGGACCGCCGGCTCCTGTTTCAGCTTCGTCTCCTCGTAGATCCGCTCGTAGGTGTCCAGCTCGCGGTCGACGACCTCGGCCGGGTCGGTCTGCTCCAGGGAGGGGACCGCCTCTGGTGGGACGGAGTGGACGGCCGCGGTCGCGTCGACGAACTGGCTCGGGAGCGCGTTCTCGGGGTCGTCCCACGCCTCGTACAGCTGCTGTCGGTCCCGGGGGTCCCAGGTGATCGGCGCGTCGCCCGCGAGGTGTTCGACGAGGAAGAAGGCGCCACCGAGCACGGATTCGTCGTCGGCGTACAGCACCGGCTCCGGCGCCGGGACCCCCGCCTCGTGGGCGGCCTCCATCGTCCGGTACTCCGTCTCGATGTCGTTTCGCGTGTCGTGCGAGCGGTCGACGTCCTCGTCGGTGTCGACCCGGGCGACCAGCCGCCGGGCCGTCTCGTCGCCGCCCTCGGTCCACGTCGCGGTGAAGGAGACGGTCTGTCTGGACCACCCCTCCGTGTGGTACTGGAGGTCGGAGACCTCGACCACCCCGTCGGCCAGCTCGCCCGACAGGTACGCCGCAAGGGCGTCCGTCGAGACGTCGCCGTCAGTCATCCGACTCCCTCCCGAGCATCTCGAGCTGTGCGGTGACCCGCACGCGGAGGAACTCGTAGAGCGGGTCGCGCACGGCGCGGGCCGCCTCGCCGTCGAGCTCTGCCTCGACTGCGGCGAGGGCGTCCGAGCTGACTTCGAGGAGGAGCTTCTCGTGGTCGTAGACGTCCGCCGGCGGGTTCGCCAGCCGGTCGCGCCCGTCCGCGACGGCCGTCCGGACCCCGGGCGCCCCTGCGTCGACGCCGTCGAGTGCCCGGTCGGCGTCGTTGAGCGCCTCCAGGAGCGCCTCGTGCTGGGCCTCGACGGCGCCGCGCATCCCGTCCAGTTCCCTCGAGAGGAAATCGAGCGTGCTCGACATCGACCCGACCTGCGCTTCGAGGAACTCGTCGCCCTCCCCCACGACCGAGGGACGGACGTCCTCGCGTGTGAACGCCGAAAACCGCCTGAGGACAAGCTCCGGATGGAGATACGGCATAGGTGCTCCTGATTCGACCGGCCGGTAAATAGCTGTCGACGGCGCGGTCCGGGTACCGACCCGCGGAGCCGCCACCCGGAAGGGACCTCGGGGGAAGTTATTTGTCCCGCTGCACGCAACGCCGATCCATGGCATATGGAGTGCCCGACGATATTCAGGCGCTGCTCGACGACCTCGACGAGTTCATCGAGGAGGAAATCAAGCCACTCGAGGAGGAGCACATCCAGTACTTCGACGAGCGCCGCGAGTACGCCCGCACGGACTGGGAGAACGGCGGCGTCCCCACGGAGGAGTGGGAGGCGCTGCTCGGGGAGATGCGCGACCGGGCCGACGAGGCGGGCTTTTACCGGTATCCGCTGCCCGAAAAGATGGGAGGGATGGACGGCTCGAACCTCGGGATGGCCATCATCCGCGAGCACCTCGCTCACAAGGGCCCGGGGCTGCACAACGTCCTCCAGAGCGAGGCGTCGGTCGTCGGGAACCTCCAGTTCCCGCAGATCCTCGACCGCTTCGGCAACGAGACCCAGCAGGGGATGATCGAGGATGTCATCACCGGCGAGACCCGGATCGCCTTCGGGCTGACCGAGCCCGACCACGGGAGCGACGCGACGTGGATGGAGACCACCGCCGAGAAAGACGGCGACGAGTGGGTGCTTGACGGCGAGAAGCGCTGGAACAGCGGCATGCACGTGGCCGACTACGACCTGGTCTTCGCCCGGACCTCCGGCGAGCCCGGCGACGGCGAGGGGATCACCGCCTTCCTGGTGCCGACCGACGCCGAGGGCATGGAGATCGACTACTACTGGTGGACCTTCAACATGCCGACCGACCACGCGGAGGTCACCATCGACGGCGTCCGCGTCCCGGAGTCGGCGGTCGTCGGCGAGGAGGGGAAGGGGCTGCACGTCGCCCAGCGGTTCGTCCACGAGAGCCGGATCCGGCAGGCCGCCGCCAGCCTCGGAGCCGCGCAGTTCTGCATCGACGAGGCCGTCGACTACGCCAAAGAACGGGAGACCTGGGGGGAGCCGCTCGCCAGGCGCCAGGCCATCCAGTTCCCGCTGGCGGAACTGCACACCGAAGCCGAGATGCTCCGGAACACCATCCGCAAGACTGCGGCGGCACTCGACGACCAGGGCGGCCAGATGATCACCGAGTCCCGCTCGTCGATCAGCCAGCTGGTCGCGATGTGTAACTACACGGCCAACGACCTCGTCTGCCGGGCGGCGGACCAGGCGATGCAGGTCCACGGCGGCGTCGGGTACAGCCGGCACAAACCCTTCGAGCACATCTACCGCCACCACCGCCGCTACCGGATCACGGAGGGCGCCGAGGAGATCCAGAAACGCCGCGTCGCCGGTCACCTCTTCGACTACATCTGACCGGCCATCAGTCCCGGCCTCCGGGCGGACCCCGGCCGCTCCCCGACCCTACCACCACAACATTGAAGTGATGGAGAACGATGGACCGTGTGTCGGCCGTCATCACACCAGCCCGTCTGGCAATCGCCTGGTCACACCCCTCGCCCGGGTCAGTCCCGTATCGCCAGCCACGCGATGTCGGCCGACTTATTTCCTTCTCCCTCTGTTTGTTTCCAACGTCACGCCGAGCAGCGAGCGCGTTGCCGTACCTATCCGGACAGGCGATACGGGGAGGATCACTTTGAAATACGCGCGCCGAAATAATGAGTCATGGCGACAACAGACGAGCCGGTCATCGATGGCGTGAGCTTCGATACCGACAACGAGACGCAGTTGATCCTCGACAGCCTTGACGACTTCATCGAACAGGAGGTCGAGCCGATCGTCGACGACCTCGGGGAGACATACAGCAACCCCCGGCTGCGCCACGAGCCCGACGGCCGGGTGGTCGACGAGGTCGTCGAGGCCAAGGAGACGATCCGGAAAAAGAGCGCGGATGCGGGCTTTTACGCGATGAACCTCCCGGAGGAGGCCGGGGGCGGTGGCGTCTCGAACGTGACATGGTACCGCGCGAAAAAGCGGGTCGCCTCCCACGGGACCGGCCTGACCGAAAACGTGCTCGCGGGGCCGGAGGGGCCCAAGCCCCTGCTGCTCCAGGCCGAGGGCGAGCAGGTCGAAAAATACCTCGAGCCGACCGTCGCCGGGAAGAAGTCGACGGCCTTCGGCCAGACCGAGCCGGGCGTGGGCTCCGACTCGCCGAACATGGACACCACCGCGGAGAAAGAGGGTGACGAGTGGGTGATCAACGGGCAAAAGCAGTGGATCACCAACGCCCCCTACGCCGACTTTATCCAGGTCTTCGCCCGCACCACCCCGCAGGAGGAGGCCGGCCGTTACGGGGGGATCACCTGCTTCATCGTCGAGGACGACGAGTTCGAGGTCGGGTCGTTCAACAACGCCGTCGGCTCCGTGGGGCTGCAGGCAGAGGTCATCCTCGACGACGTGCGCGTCCCCGAGGACCGCGTGCTCGGCGAGGTCGACAACGCCTTCTACGCGGCGATGGGCTTTCTCTCGCTGGGCCGGCTCGAACTCGGCGCGGAGGCCGTCGGGGCGGCCGAGAACGTGCTCGACCTCGGCGTGGAGTACGCCAACAGCCGCGAGGCCTTCGGGCGAACGATCGGGAGCTTCCAGGGGATCTCCCACAAGCTCGCCGAGGGGCGGGCCCGGACCTACGCGGCCGACGCCGCCGGCCTGCGGCTCGCGTGGGCGATGGACCGCGGCGAGGAGACCATCGAGGAGTCGTCGATCTTCAAGTACTTCGCCACCAACGTCTTCTTCGACGTCGCCGACGACGTGTTGCAGGTCCACGGCGGCAACGGGCTCTCCGAGGACAACCCTTTCATGGACAACCTGCAGTACGCGCGGCTGCTGCGGATCGTCGAGGGGACCGACGAGATCCAGCTGAACACCATCGCCAAGCAGCTGGGCATCGAGTGACGGCAGGAGCCTGATCCCTGCCCCGGACCGGCTGGGCGACTCCTTTCGACGAACGGTCGAGGGGGGCGCGAGCGCCGAGCGACCTCCCTTAATTATATGTCCCAGCCTTCAGTCTGACTGGTAGGATGCGCGAAATCGGTAGCGGAAACGTGAAACTCGAGACCGAGGACAGGCGGGCGGAAGTGCGGTTGAACCGCCCGGAAAAGCGGAACGCGATGAACGAGGCACTGCTCACCGACCTCCGGGAGGCACTCGAGGAAGTCGAGGCCGACGACGACGTGCGGGCCATGCTCCTGCTCGGCGAGGGGCCGGTCTTCTGTGCGGGGATGGACCTGGAGATGATGCGCGACCGGGGGGACGGCGAGAGCGCCGGGATGGAGACGTCGCTGGACGACGTCACCCACTTCATCGACGACATGAGCGTGCCGTCGGTCGCCGGGATCAGGGGCGCGGCGGTCGCCGGGGCGTTCGAACTCGTGTTGCCGGTCGACTTCCGGGTCATCGACAGCGAGGCGAACTACGGGCTGCTCGAGGTGAACCTCGGGGTGTTCCCCTCCGGAGGGGCGACCCAGCGACTCCCACGGATGGTGGGGCTGTCGAAGGCCAAGGAGCTCGTCCTCACCGGGGAGCTGATCGACCCCGAGGAGGCGGCCGACTGTGACCTGGTCCACGAGGTCGTCGACGACGCCGACGACGTCGAGGCCCGCGCCCGCGAGTGGGCGGACAACCTGGCCGGGAACGCGCCGCTGGGGATGAAACACGCCCGCGAGATGCTCAACTCGGCGCTCGATATGCCGCTGTCGGAAGGGCTGGAACTCGAGGCCGCCCGCGGCCAGCAACTGGTCGACACCGACGACTACACCGAAGGGTTCACTGCCAGACTCGAGGGCAGAGAGCCCGAGTTCGAGGGGAAATAACCGGGCGCCACCGGCGTGCGCTTTCCAAACGCAACCCTGTGAAAACCAAAGAACCGCCGTGCTTATTTTCGGCGGGAAGGAACTCCGGGTGATGAGTGAGTACGGGTGTAAAGTTTGCCGGGTACTGGACGAGTACGGCATGGAACGCTACGAGGAGCAACTCCTCGAGCAGTGGCAGGCCGACCCGCCCCAGCGGAAGGGCTACCGGCAACTCGCCGAGTGGTTCAACACGCTCATGCTGCGCCGCGAGATGGACCGCGCCGGCCTCTCGACGCTGGGCGGCGAGGCCGAGTCGAAGTACGAGCGGCTCCGGGGCGACGGGACGCTCGCCGAGGAGGTCGCGACGGGGCTGTCGAACGCGGGGGTTCCGATCGCCCAGCTGCGGGACGACTTCGTCTCCTACGGCGTGGTCCGGACACACCTCACGGAATGTCTCGGTGCCGAGGTCGCCCTCCAGAGCGGGGACTGGGAGCGTGACGCACTGGGGATCGCGCGGGACCACGCCGCCACGAAAGCCGAGGAGGCGGTCCGCTCGCTCCGGAACAAGGAGCAGCTGTCGGCTGGCGGCGAGGTCGACGTCTCCGTCGCCGTCGAACTCGAGTGTGAGCGCTGTCACACCCGCGTGCCCGCCGACCGCGCCGTCCGTCGGGAGTACGTCTGTCACTGCGACGATTGACGATGTCAGGGAACCTGCACCTCGAACTGGAGAACGTCGGTGGTATCGAACACAAGGAACTGTCGCTGGCCGAGGGGCCGACGTTCATCCAGGGGCCCAACGCGGCGAACAAGAGCTCCTTTCTCAGGGGCTTGCTCTTCGCGCTGGGGAGCCGGACGGTCCCGGTTCGTAGCGGCGCGGACGAGGCACGCGTGGTGCTGTCGACCGACGAGCGACGCGTCGAGCGGGTCGCGCGCCGGACCGGTTCCGGCGTCCGGACCGAGGACGAGGCGTGGGTCACCGACGCTGACGACGTGACGCTGCTCGAGCGGTTCGCGGGGTTGCTGGGGACGAACGCGCTACGCAGTGCCGTCGCCCGCAACGAAGACGTCGAGTCGCTGTTGAAAGAGCCGATGGACATCGAGGCGCTCGAACGCGAGCGGGCGCGGAAGGTGGGCCGCAAACGCGAACTCACCGCGGAACTCGAGTCCGCGGGCGACGTCGAAGACCGCCTCGAGTCTACCGAACGGGACCTGGCCGACACGCGCGAGCGCCTCGAGGAGCTGGAGTCGACCCTGGCGGAGCTGCGCGACGAGCGCGACCCCGCGGAGACCGACGACGCCCTCGAACGGCTCCGCGAGGAGCGGACCGAACTCCGGTCCGAGGCGGCCGAATGTGAGACCCAGGTCGGGGAGCTGGAGGCCGCCATCGACCGCCTCGAGGATCGACGGACGGAACTCACGGCGACCCTGGAGGAGGCGCGGGAGGCCGCCGGAGGGGGCGACGTCGGGGCACTCGAGCGGGAACGCGAGTCGGTGCAGTCCGAACTCGAGGACGTCACCGAGCGACTCGACGTCCTGCAGTCGGTGCTCACCGCGAACCGCGAGATGCTCGACTCCGGGTTCACGGGCGTGCTCGGCAGCGAGGCCGGGCTGATGGGTGACGACCTCACCTGCTGGACGTGTGGCCAGCCTGCGTCGGTCGACGACGTCGAGGAGACGGTCGAGGAGCTGGTTGCGCTCGTCGAGGAAGACAAGCGCCGAAAGCGCGAGCGCGAACCGGAGATCGAGGAGCTCACCGACGAGATCGAGCGCGCCCGGGAGGCCGAACGCGAGGTCCGGCGCCTCGAAAGCGAGACGGAAACCGTCGAGCGGAAGCTGACCGAGCGCCGCGACTCGCTGGAGGAGCGACGGGAGCGACGCCGGGCCATCCGCGAGCGGCTGGACGAACTCGACGAGAAAATCGCCGCCCGGCGGGCCGACCAGGCCTCCGCGCAATCGGGGCTCGCCGAGGAGATCGAGGAGACGCGGGTCGAGGCCGAGACGCTGCGCCGGGAGGTCGACCGGCTCGAGGAGGCCCGCGACTCGCTGCGCGAGCGGCGCGCGGAGCTACAGCGCAAACGGGATGAGGTCGACCGACTCTCCGAGGAGGTCGCGGCGCTGACAGACCGGGTCGAGAACCGCGAGCGAGAGCTCCGGACGGTGTTCAACGAGACGATGGACGAGCTGTTGGAGGCGCTGGCGTTCGAGGGGATCGAGCGCGTCTGGCTCGACGGGGAGTTCGACCTCGTGGTCGCCCGGTCGGTCGACGGCCGGACCCGGGCGGACTCCGTCGAGCACCTCGCCGAGAGCGAGCGGGAGATGGTCGGGCTCGTCCTCGCGCTGGCCGGCTACGTCACCTACGATGTCGACGACGTCTCGCCCGTGCTCGTGTTGGACTCGCTGGGTGCCTTCGACGCGGAGCGGACCCGGCGGCTCGTCGACTACTTCGCCGACGAAACCGACTACCTGGTCGCGACCGTCCACCCCGAAGCCGCCGTCGACGCCGCCTTCGAGACGGTGCAGTTCGAACCGCCCGCCCGGAGCTGAACGCGGGTCCGGTCGGGTGCCGGGGCCGGTGCCCGCGGGCCCGGCCGACGGCGGGTCAGTACACCGGGAGGTAGTTTCTGATGTTCACGGTGCGGTCGGTCTCGATGAAGTAGTCGACCTCGGTCACCGGCTCGAGCGCCCGCACGTCCACCAGCAGGTCGTCGATCTCCGGGTTCGACTCCGCGGTCGCGATGCCGTACAGGTCCACGGTGCCAAAGCCCTCGGCGACGAACCAGAAGTCCATGTCCGACATCGCGTCGAAGGCCTCCCGCTTGGCGTCGGCCTCGTTTCGTGTCCGGGCGGCCACGAGCACGATCTCCCAGCTGTTGCGCTCCGGGCGCGGCAGGAAGAAGCTCGTCATGTTCGACAGCAGGGAGGTCACGCGCCGGCGGACGCCCTCGCTGCTCATGTCGATGTCGTACTCGGCCAGCTCGTCCGCGATGTCGGCGTAAGGGCTCCGGGGGTCGTTGGCCAGGATCTCGAGGATCCGGCGGTCGATCTCGTCGATCTCGAGGACGTCGTCGCGCGAGCGGTCTGTCATGCTCGAACACTGCAGCCACCGCCTATTAAAAGCCGCTCTACGGGCCGTCGCGCGGATCCGCCGGACGGCTGTGGAAAACACTATACCACTCGGAGGGTGACCACCATCATGGAGGGACTGACCCTCGGTGACGTCGCGGAGACGAACGCAACGAAATATCCCGACGACCACTGCCTCGTGTCACTCACCGGCGACACGCGACGGGAACTCACGTTCCGGGAGTTCGACGACCGCGTGAACCAGCTCGCCCGCGCCTTCGCCGACCGCGGGGTCTCGAAGGGCGACCGCGTCGCGGTCTACATGCAGAACCACCCGGAGACGCTCGTGACCTACTACGCCGCAATGAAGCTCGGGGCGCTGCCGGTCCCCGTCAACCACCGGTTCAAGGACGAGGAGGTCGGCTACGTCCTCCGTGACAGCGGCGCGGGGCTCTGTGTCTTCGACGCCGACGCGAGGGAGACGATCTCGACGGTCGCCGACCGGAGCGGCACGGACATCCAGGAGTACCTGTATCTCGGGGACGACGTCCCCGACTTCGCTGACGGTTTCCACGACACACGCGAGCGCGCGTCGACCGGCCGGGTCGAGGTCGTCCCGGACCGGCTGGACGAGGCCGCCCTCATGTACACGAGCGGGACGACGGGGAAGCCGAAAGGCTGCGTCCTCACCCACGACAACGTCATCCAGAACTCCGTCAACACGGTGTACACCTGCAACTTCGAGGAGAACGAGGACCGGTTTCTCGTCGTCACCCCGCTCTTTCACGTCGCGGCCTTCGCGCTGTTCAACAACACCTTCTACTGCGGGTCGACGACCTACCTGATGGACGACTTCGACCCGGTCCGGGTGATGGAGGCCATCGAGGCGGAACGGCTCACCGGCTCATTTTTCGTCCCGACGATGAGCCGCGCGTTGCTCAACGTCGACGGCTTCGAGGACTACGACCTCGGGTCCTTCCGCCACTACATGACCGGCGCCGCGCCCTCGGGGGAGGAACTCAAGCGGGAGGTCATCGACGCCTTCGACGCCAACCTCTATGACATGTTCGGGCAGACGGAGATGTCCCCGGTCACGTGTCTGCTCGACCCCGAGGCCGCCCTCGAGAAGCCCGACAGCATCGGAAAGCCGATCGTCAACGTGGCGGTCAAGGTCGTCGACGACGACGGCGAGGAGGTCGAGCAAGGCGAGGTCGGGCGGATCGCCTACCGCGGCCCGACCGCGTTCCGGGAGTACCTCGGCATGCCCGGGAAGACCGAAGAGGTGTTCGACGACGAGGGATACTTCGTCTCCTCGGACCTCGTTCGCGAGGACGAGGACGGCTTCTTTTATTTCGTCGGTCGCCACGACGACATGATCATCTCCGGCGGCGAGAACATCCACCCCGCGGAGGTCGAAGAGGTGCTTCACGAACACGACAACATCGCCGAGGCGGCGGTCGTGGGCGTACCGGACGAGGAGTGGACCGAGCGGGTGAAGGCGGCCGTCGTTCTCCACGACGACGCCGAGATGGCCCCCGGGGACGTCGCCGAGCACGTCGGACACAACCTCGCCGACTTCAAGAAACCGCGGGAGGTGGAGTTCTACGACGAACTCCCGCGCAACCCCTCCGGCAAGATCCTCAGGGCGGACCTCGAGTGAGTCTGCAGGGGGAGTGACACCCCGGCCGGTACCGGCGGGCGCATCGCTTCTAACCGGTGTCGATGGGCGCGCCGTTCCCGGCAGGTACCGGCAGG
>Ga0207714_1002785_pt1 | contig 10309 bp, 8 predicted proteins | sample PonA232FremontCA_2_FD_187270 | JGI IMG/M metagenome (GOLD analysis project Ga0207714, IMG submission 187270) | Marine sediment microbial community from Fremont, CA, USA - Pond A23 Sediment 2 (SPAdes) | ecosystem: Environmental > Aquatic > Marine > Unclassified | place: USA: Fremont, California... | reverse complement strand
ATTTCTTGCAATACGTGCTGAAAAATCTGTTGGCAATGCAATAGCCTCATCCAGCGCATTGGTGTGTAACGATTGTGTATGGCCTAAAGCTGCTCCCATTGCTTCTATACTTGTTCGGGCAACATTATTGTATGGATCCTGCTCTGTCAGACTCCATCCTGAAGTTTGGGAGTGCGTGCGCAATGCCATGGATTTCTTATTTTCAGGTCCGAACTGCTTAACGATTTTTGCCCATAACATTCTGGCAGCACGCAATTTAGCGATTTCCATGAAATGATTCATTCCAATACCCCAGAAGAAAGAAATTCTCGGTGCAAATTTGTCGATATGCAAACCTGCATTTTCTCCGGCCCTAAGGTATTCCAATCCGTCAGAAAGCGTGTATGCCAGCTCAATGTCAGCAGTTGCTCCTGCTTCCTGCATGTGATATCCTGAAACTGAAATGGAATTAAACTTAGGCATATTTTTAGAAGTATATTCAAAAATATCGGCGATGATCTTCATGGAAAAATCCGGCGGATAAATGTAGGTATTTCGTACCATAAATTCCTTCAGAATATCATTCTGGATAGTTCCGCTCAGTTTCTCCAATGGCACGCCCTGTTCTAAACCTGCAACAATATAAAAAGCCATTACAGGTAACACGGCACCATTCATTGTCATAGAAACGGTCATTTGATCCAATGGAATTTGGTCAAACAACACTTTCATGTCCAGAATAGAATCAACAGCTACACCGGCCTTCCCGACATCACCAACAACTCTTGGATGATCCGAATCATAACCGCGGTGGGTAGCCAAATCAAAGGCAATCGACAACCCTTTTTGCCCGGCAGCTAAGTTTCTCCGGTAAAATGCATTGGACTCCTCTGCTGTTGAATACCCGGCATATTGACGTATTGTCCATGGACGCATGGCATACATAGTAGAATAAGGACCTCTTAAATAAGGCGGAATTCCGGCAGCATAATCCAAGTGTTCCAGGTTTTCAAGATCTTTTTCTGTATAAGCCGGTTTTATATCAATTTTTTCCGGTGTTTCCCAATTGGGTTTATATTCTTCTTTGTTACCCTTCAACTTTCCGAAGTCGGGTTCTATATTATTAAAATTTGGTCTCATAATTATCTTTTCTTTTATACGTGAAGTTAAACAATACCTAGTTCTTGCTGAAACCCGTTTAGTGTCTCAATCAGGTTTGTTTTAACATGAATGAAATGCTTGATTCCTTTTTCTTTGAGTTCTTCGACACTATCTTTTGGATAACCTGCAAGAACAACAATTGCATCGTCCTTCAACTTTTCGTTAATCTGAGGAGCGATTTCAGGATATTCGGAATCGGAGCTACATATAACAACAATATCGGCATTCTTATCTTTTGCTTCCTTAACTCCTTCATCAACAGAATCAAATCCGATGTTGTCAATGATGTCAAAACCGCCTGAAGCAAAGAAACTGGAAGAGAACTGTGCCCTTGCTCTTCGCATCTTGGCATCACCGATGGTTAACATAAATACCTGAGGTGTATGAGGATGTTTATCTGTTTTGAAACGTAATGTTTCCAGTTCTTCTCCGCCTCTATAAGGTGTAATCGGTTCTCCTATGGCATCATCAGCTTTTTGAGATTTCGATTGAATCGTTGATTCATCATACCCTTTTTCCATCTTTTCATTGGCATTCGGATATAAATTCACTCCTAACAGCGCTTCCTTTTTTACTGCAACATTCTGATTTCTCTTATTTGCGCTCTCTTTTAGTTGTTCCTGAATAATTCCTTTTTTGAAAGCTTCAATATAACCGCCCTGGTTTTCTATTTCCTGGAATAATTTCCATGCATGCTCAGCAATAGACTGAGTAAGATTCTCAATGTAATATGAGCCTGCCCCGGGGTCTACCACTCTGTCGAAATAAGCTTCTTCTTTGAGAATAATCTGTGTATTTCTTGACATCCGTTTTGCAAAATCGGTTGGATTCTCAAATGGCTTATCATAAGTAGTAACCATAAGAGAGTCGGTGCCTCCGAGGATTGCAGACATTGCCTCAGTTGTTCCTCTTAGCATATTCACATAAGGGTCATAGATGGTTTGATTCCATTCTGAGGTCTGCGCGTGTATTTGAACTTGCTTTGATTTTTCATCTGAAGGTTCATAAGCTTCAACCAGCTTTGCCCAGAGCATTCGTGCAGCTCTGAATTTGGCTATTTCCAAGAAATATGACGGTCCAACTCCTAATTTTAAACGGATATTTTGGGCTACATCATCAGCATTCAATCCTTTGTCTGTAAGGTTAGCTAAATATTCATTGCCCATTGCTAAACAATACGCCAATTCCTGAACGTTTGTTGCTGCTGCGTTATGAAGAGTAGCACCATCAACTTCAAGAGCTTTAAAGTTTGGAAGTTTTTCAACTTTTTCAATCAGCTCCTTTGATTGCTCGAATGAATAATCAGCCGATTTGCAGAACTTTCCTTTAATGTTCAGGTAGCCAATTGGATTAAAATCAACTCCTCCTTTAATTTCTTCAGTATTAAGATTTTCTGTTTTGATCTTTTGCTGCAGATAATCAACTAAAGTATGCGAAGCATGACTGGCTATGAAATTTAGTTCAATTGCCGGGAGGCAAATCTTCTGTAATAACTGCTCAAAACTCTCCTGAGTGTATTTTTTATCCTCATCAAGAAGGAATCCCAACGAATCAACACCGCGATTTAATACTTCAAGCGCTTTCTTATTTGCTTCTTGCTGGTTTTCAGAGGCATCAATGTCCTGGCGTATAAACCAGTCATTGCTGTCGTCTTTTTTTCCTCTTACATAAGGGTATTCAGCAGGACCTGCAGCTAAATGTTTAATGTTCTGAAGGTCTTCACTTCTATAATACGGTCTTATTTCAAAACCTTCTAACGACCTCCAGATTAATTTTTTTCGATAATCTGCGCCTTTCAGGTCTTTATGGATCTGCTCTTCCCACTTTTCAGTCGAAACTGGCGGGAAGTCATCTTGAAATTTTAGTTTGTCTTGTAGTTTTGCCATAATCTATTGAATATTAAATTCTGTCCAAAAATATATTATTTACCGTTAAAAATCAGCTTCAAAAGTATGATTTTTGGCATAAATCACCAAGCTACTTAAATTCCTTTTATGAACCCATTGGAGAAGCTGAGATACATTTTATAAGGAAGCAGTTAAAATTATTGTAAGAAAATATTCTTTAACATTTTATTAAGTGTTTTATAAAATAAACTGCAAATAAGCCTGTCATGCACAATTATTTATCAATTTCACCTGTATTTATGAGTCGAATAATAATGTGCTGAAAACCCGACAGCAAATATTATATTAACGCACCAGCCTAAACCTGGCAAATACCGGATGATGATCGGAATGTTTGAATTCCTGATTAAGTGTTTTTACCTTCAAAGCCTCAACATTAGGCGAAATAAGATAAAAATCAATTAGCGATTTTCTTGTGTCTTTATTTAGCGGAGCATCAAGCGCTCTGTTAGTAGCAGTTTCATAGTCTGCAACCCACTGCCAGTCAGAAGGCATAAAATCTTTGTTAATTATCGATTTTTTTGACAGGTCAAATCGGTCATTGTATTTTTCAATTCCTGGTGGAAACTGATTCCAGTCCCCTCCTACAATAAGATAGTTCCCTTTCTTATATTCAGAGACTAAAAACTTTTTCAGAAAATTCATTTCTTTACGCTTCAAAGAACCATCGTCATAAGCAGAATTATGGGTGTTTATTACGAAAAGTTTTTTTTCATTTTTCAATATAAACTCATTTACCATAAAACATCTGTCAAGCATGAAAAGATTTACCGGCCACGAATAGCTGCTCGGATAGGCATATCTGACAACGCGTTTAGGAGTATATTTAGAAAAAGTAGCCAGTCCGCCACGTACTTTTCCAAGCGGGTTTGTAACAGGCACGGGAACAAAATCCACATGATAATTTGTGGAAAAAAAACCTTGATATGAGCTTAATACTTTAGATATGTGATCGAATTGATCAATATAATAGCTTCTTTTTGAAGCAGTGTCCACTTCCTGCAGCAAAAAACACTGGACATCTTTAGCACCGGCCAACTGCTTTTCGATAAACTTAAGGTTTTCTTCTGTCATTTCCTTTGAAGTTCTTACCTTGTTTCCCCCATCATAAAAGAAATCCATATCATCACTCAGTCCGCAATAGCCTATGTTCCAGCTCATGCAGTTTATTGTATCAATAGAAATTGGCTTAACTCTATTTTCGGCAACAACAATTTTTTTATCCGGATGGTATTTACGCAGCGTAAAATAACCTAAAATTGCCATAAATAATAAGAGGATAACTCCAAACATAACCAATGATTTTTTTACAAACCTCATGTTGTTTTTTTTTGTCCGATTATTCAAACAAATTTAATACTTATATTTTAATCTGCATTATTCATGAATTTTTTTAAATTTTAGTAAATCTTTGTCATTGTCGGGAACAGGAATAATTTGTGAATTATTAGGTTTAAAAGATAGACGAAGGATATTTGACCTTAATATTAATTTATCTATATTTGAACCCTATAAATAAACCAATCAGAAACCTCTAAATAGATTATCATGAAGTTTGGTGTTGTTGTATTTCCGGGTTCAAATTGCGATCATGACACTTTTTATACGCTTAGGCAAATTCTTGAACAGGAAGTTGTGGAGTTATGGCACAAAGATTCTGATATACAAGACGTTGACGCAATCATATTGCCAGGCGGTTTTTCTTACGGGGATTACCTTAGATCCGGATCAATAGCCCGTTATTCCCCTGTTATGGACAAGGTTATAGAATTTGCTAATCAGGGAGGTTTAGTTGTCGGTATATGCAATGGGTTTCAAATTTTATGTGAATCCGGATTACTACCTGGTGCATTATTACATAACAACAATCAAAAATTTATATGCAGGAATATTCATCTTCTTCCCGATAATAACGATAATATCCTTACAAAAGATTTAGACAAACAGACTCCCCTTATGATACCAATTGCTCACGGAGAAGGCAAGTATTACGCAAAAGACTCCACTCTTCAGGATATGCGGATGAATGGCCAGATACTTTTCCGTTATGCCAATCAACATGCTGAAATTACTACAAATGCTAACCCAAATGGCTCGTTAGAGAACATTGCAGGTGTCTGCAACGAAAATAAAAATGTGTTTGGCATTATGCCGCACCCCGAAAGAGCTGCTGACGAAATGCTGGGGAATACTGACGGGAAGATAATTCTGGAATCCCTTATTAACAACATGTTATCGCGATAGATTCCGTTAATCAGACAGTTTTATAGGTAGAGGACAATATCTACAAAGAATGCAGAATACAGAATTGCCTGCTGCCTACCGCCGGCTGCCTTCTGTAAGCTGCAAATTCCTACTGCGACTGCTTACTCATCAGCAAATTAATGGTCATCTTAATATTTGCCTCTACTTCCGGAGATGTATCACTAAACAGGAATCAATCCTTCAAAGCAACAAATAAATAACAGGACGGATAAACTAATATCTGCCGTTACAACTTTCCTGTTTTTCCAGCGAGCATAAATTAAGGTGAAGAGAAGACGAAAAAACAACTGGACAATAAAAAAAGAAAATACTTTCAAACTTTCTTCATTATATATTAAGGCTTTATCAAATTCTAACTGCATAATAGCTGAAAATGCCCTTGAAAGGCCGGAGCTTTTTGTAGATTCTCCGGTTAAAAGCCTATAGCCGGAAGGTATTGGATGATTGGCTTTTTCCGGGGAGAAAATACCGGAATAAATGAAGACACACACTATTATTCCGGCAAAAATAAGGTTTATCTTTGGGTAAGGGAATTGGAACAAATAAGATCTATTCACGCCTCATGCTATTTTTCAATGCTTTTGTAGGCCGTATGAAATATGTATATCATAACAGAAGCCATGTTTAATTTTACACAAATTGAGCGATTTTCTTTCACGACAAAGAAATTGTAAAGCTTTCATCTCACCTATTCGGTGAAAACCGACAATTTCTAAGTCGGTCCGACAGCTGCCGTATAAGCAGAGCGCTTTTTTACTTTGTTCAAACCGCTCAACTTAGGTTTTAATCTTGTTTTTTTTACCCTGTTAATCTTTCTTTTCTTTTCTCAGGTTATCAAGTTCTTCCTCTATTTTTTCCAGCGAATCTTGATTTTTTTCAACAGCTTCCTTTGTTTTTCCGTTCTCTCCTTCTATATCTCCTTCCAGTTCTTCCATCTTCTTTTCCAGTTCCTTCATTTGCTCTTCCCCTTTTTGCATGTCATCCTCAACTTCATTTTCTATATCATCAGAAATATTTTCCAGATTTTCAATTTTATTTATCCATTTATCATCGTCAAAAATTTCCTGAAAGAAGGAACCAATAAAGAGAAACCATAGTAATGCAATAGAAGTACCAATAATAGAAACAACCAGGCCGGACAATGTTAGTCCTCTTGGCTGGCTGCTTTGATTCGCCTGAGACATTCCTATTGCACTTAAAACAATTCCCACACCGCCAAATAAAAGAGCGACAAACATTGTACACCCCATTATCGCTAAAGGTATTGAAATAATACCAAGAACTAAACCGGCTATTCCAAGCCCCTGTCCTGTATTGGTTCTGCCTTGTTCTACCATAATGTTTAATGTTTAGTTTATAATAATATCAAAAATAGTAAAAAATATGATCAAGATAAAAATAAACCCCGTTTTAACCAAAGACGCATTCATTTTATTTTTTGTTGCATAAAACAATGCTAAATCTATCCTGATTATTCTGTATAATTTATTAAATTTGATAGATTATAAACTTTGTTAAAATGAAACTACCAATCTATCAGATTGATGCCTTTACCAGCCGCATCTTTGAAGGCAATCCGGCAGCAGTAATTCCTCTGGAAGAATGGATCACAAGTAAGTTGATGCAAAAAATTGCGATGGAAAATAACCTTTCGGAAACGGCTTTTATTGTAAAAGCCGGGCCAGATTATGAAATAAGATGGTTTACTCCTCTTTGTGAAGTAGATTTGTGCGGACACGCAACTCTTGCGGCAGCTCATCTTGTTTTATACCTTCTGGAGCCGGACAAAAACGAAGTAATCTTTTCTTCAAAAAGTGGTAATTTAAATGTAAAAAAAGAAGATGGACTGTTAGCGATAAATTTACCTTCAGCACAAAATAAAGAAGCAGATGTTCCTGAAAATTTAACCGAAGCCCTTGGAAAAAAACCACTTGAAGTTTATGAATCTGATGACCTTATGGCGGTTTATGAAACTGAATCGGATATACAAAACCTTAATCCTGATTTTATAAAACTGAAAGGAATTGACACCCGCGGAATAATCGTAACAGCTCCGGGAGAGCATGTAGATTTTGTATCCCGTTTTTTCGCGCCTGCCGTTGGAATTAATGAAGACCCGGTAACCGGATCCGCACACACCAAACTGGTACCTTTCTGGAGTGCGAGAACAGGCAAAAAGGAGTTAAATGCAAAACAGCTTTCCAAACGGACAGGCAAACTCATTTGCAGAAATAACAATGAGTATGTACAATTACTCGGAAATGCCAGAATTTATTTGACGGGTGAAATCACCACCAAATAAATTTAAGTTGTTAGCTTCAGAAGCAGAAGCAACTATAAAAAAGACAATCAGTAACTACTCTGCAGCACAAAATGGATTAACAAATACCCTCCATAATTCGTATTTGAATAATCTAAGGTTTTGTGAGTTCCTTTCTTAGGTCAATAATTCTGCTATCCCATCTTTATCGGTTTTTGCATTTTTTTGGGTTTCGCGTTGCTTAATTTTGTTTATAACTTTATATAATTTAGCATATTGTATGTTTTTAAAAACGTCTGAATAAACCACTCATATTTCACCATAAATTTTCCTTAGGTCTTTACTCTCATTGTATTATTTTCTATATTGAAAGATGAATCTTAGACTGAATAATTCAGGTTTGGTTAATTTCTAAAAATACAATACTATGGCCACAAAAAAGAAACAGACAAAGGGGACAATTGGTATTCTGACAGGCGGAGGCGATGTACCGGGACTAAACCCGGCAATTCGCGCTGTAACCATCCGCGCTTTAAGAGAAAACTACAAAGTTATAGGAATTCGCAGGGGATATGCAGGACTGCTTGAAATGGACAGAGAAAACGAAGAAGCGAATTGTAATTGTTATACTGAATTGACAGAAGACGTTGTGAACAAAGCGGGTCGAACCGGTGGTACATTCCTCCACAGTTCCAGAATGAATCCGGGAAAAATACCTAAAGATAGCGTGCCTCAGCATTTTAAGGATGATTACAATGAAGAAGTCAATGACCTTACTCCTGAAATATTAAAAAATCTTGATTATCTGGGTATAGACTATCTTATCCCTATTGGCGGAGATGACACGTTAAGCTATTCTGTAAGACTTTATTCCGAAGGAGTAAAAATTATAGGTATCCCAAAAACGATGGATAATGATGTCCCCGGAACTGATTATTGTATAGGATTCAGCACCTGCGTAACACGCACAATAATGATGACAAATCTTTTACGGACAAGTGCCGGTTCACATGAACGAGTGATGGTGCTTGAAGTTTTTGGCAGATACGCCGGGTTTACGGCAATGCTCCCAACAATGGCGGGTTCTGCAGACCGGTGTGTCATCCCTGAATATAAGTTTGATATTGAGCAATTAACCCGTCTTTTAATGGAAGACAGGGCTAAGCATCCGAGCAATTATTCTGTCGTTTTAGTTTCTGAAGGGGCTATGTTTGAAGGAGGAGAAATGATGTTTAAAAATCAGGAAAAAGATATGTATGGACATGCAAAACTTGGCGGAATAGGGGATATGGTATCTGAAAAAATCAAGGAATTGTCAACAAAACATACTAAGGGGCAAAGAGTTGGCACAATCAATCAAAAATTGGGATATTTAGTAAGAGGCGGCGACCCTGACTCTATAGATTCAATCGTTCCTATGGCCTTTGGTAACCTGGCACTTGATCTTATTTTAAATGGTGTTCATGGACGCTTAGTTGTTTTCCGGCAGGGACACTATGACAATGTTCCTATTGAAGTGGTCACCAGCAAAAGCAAAATGGTTAACATTTACGCTCATTATAATACTGAAAGACTCAGGCCACAGTATAAAAGCTTTGCTATGAGGCCACTGTTTATTATGACAAGTGAAGTATAAAAGGGATGTATTATATTGGTTTTAGACGAATAGGCTAAATATTTATAAGAATATATTATGCGATAAAACTGATTATAAGCTAAATATATTGATTAAAAGAACGCATTTATTTCTTTGATTTGTTTATTAGCCGATTATAGAGCTTTTCTTGTTCTTTGATTTTTTCGCACATATTACAGTGATCAGGGAAGGGACATTTATTAACGTCAAACTTACACATATCGATATAGACCGGGCTTGAGCCAAGATAAACATGAGATGTTTTCCAAATGCCCCGAAGAAACTTATATCGTTTATAAGCTGGTAAACTTTCGGGAAAATCGGGTATAAAACCCCATGCATTTAGAAGACGCTCCATAAGCCTGCCAAGATCTTCTTTTTGTTCGTTTGTCAGAAATGAAGGATGGGGAAGTGCATTGGTCGGGATATTTGTAATTTGCTCCAAAGTGGCAGGATTTCCATACAAATAATTTTTCCGGTTAGGATTATTGCCCTTATTTACCAGTTCTTTTTGGGCATTTACAGTACATTTTTTATTTTGGGCTTCTCGTATAGCTGAGTTGATCTCTTCTTTCAGATCTTTAATATATGATTTCATTACAATTTATTTTTTTCTAAGCTCTTTAGCCTTATTAATATTATAAAAACAATAAGAACTCAAAAATTGAAACAGATTTACAGGCAATTTGTTTTCACGAATATAATTCAAGAATTATGAATTTACAACCTTTTGGTTTTCAGTACTTATATCCATAAAGATTATGTGTTTTTAAATTATTTCTCTGTGGAACAGTTTTTTATATACTATCCTTGATATTTTTTCATAAAAAAGGACAGGCTTTTGAAAAAATAAAACTATTCAATTTTATCAAGCTTATCTTGTGTGTCGTGGAAAGTTGGATCTATCCGTAAAGTCCTCTGAAACTGTCTCCTGCTCTTTTCCAGATAAATATCTCCCTTCAACTCATGGATAACAGCCTTGCCCGGGTAAAAATTTTCCGCTACCTGCAGTAAAATTAGTGCTTCATCCAAATAATCACGTTCAAACAACCATTTTGCATATTGTTTTATATTTTCTGCACTCGTAGCTTCTTTGTTTTT
>Ga0207714_1002783_pt1 | contig 10312 bp, 9 predicted proteins | sample PonA232FremontCA_2_FD_187270 | JGI IMG/M metagenome (GOLD analysis project Ga0207714, IMG submission 187270) | Marine sediment microbial community from Fremont, CA, USA - Pond A23 Sediment 2 (SPAdes) | ecosystem: Environmental > Aquatic > Marine > Unclassified | place: USA: Fremont, California... | reverse complement strand
AAAAAAAAAGATTTCCGGTCGCTGCGAAGTAACTCGCAGGCCGAAAGGAAGGACTTCTGGAAATGGAGCCGACGCATTCCGCCACAATCCGGGTCGGCGCTTTCATCGCCGTATTCGCCCTCTTCGCCCTTTGGGAGGTGTTCGGCCCGCGCCGCGATCTCAAGGCTTCAAAACGTGTCCGGTGGACCAGCAACCTGAGCATCACCGCGATCAATCCCGTCGTGGTCCGTCTGCTCATGCCGGTGCTCCCGGTGTCCGTCGCCTCATTAGCCCAGATCCAGGGATGGGGCCTGTTGAACACCATAGCCGTCCCCTATTGGGCCGCTGTGGTCACGGGAATGATCCTTCTCGATCTGATCATCTATCTGCAGCACGTGATATTCCACGCCATCCCCTTCTTGTGGCGTTTCCACATGATGCACCACGCGGACCTGGACTTCGATCTCACCACCGGCCTTCGCTTTCACCCCTTAGAGCTCGTGCTGTCCACGACAATCAAGCTGAGCGCAGTCGCCGCCATTGGTGTGCCCCCGCTGGGCGCCCTGCTCTTTGCCGTCCTGCTCAACGCCACATCCCTGTTCAACCACTCCAACATCCGCCTGCCGCTGGCAGTGGACCGGATCCTGCGCCTGATCGTGGTCACTCCGGAAATGCACCGCGTACACCACTCGGTGATCCTCCGGGAGACGAACAGCAACTTCGGATTCAATCTCCCCTGGTGGGACCGGTTGCTCGGCACGTACAAGGCCCAGCCCAGGATGGGACATACCGGAATGACCATCGGCCTGGCCCAGTTCCGGGATCCGGCGCTCCTCACCCTGCCGCGGACGCTCCTTTTGCCCTTTACCGGAGATCCGGGACGTCAGCCGATCAACCGACACTAGGGGGATCAGCACGGGTTGGCATCCCGGAAACAGGTCCGCGGTCCTCAAAAGGTATTCTTGGTACTGGAAAGGGAGAGACATCCGATCTGCTCGGGGCCGCAAGCCCACAAAAAAAGCCGCATTCCGGCCAGGAAGGGGGGATAAAAGCCGGAATGCGGCACGCAAGGAGGGAAGAGAGAAAAGCCGTTCGGTACTCGCCTCGTATATCCTGAACACCTATACCCCGAGCCGGCATGACCGTCGTACGCTCCATGAAAAGCCGGGACATAGGGTGATTGCCCGAAGACAAAGCTTCAAGGAAACGTCTTTTCCCCCAAACCCGTGAGGGGGAAAATCCCGTCCTTAACTCTCCCTATGCATCAAACATGCCACTTTACCCCCAGGGCTCGAACTCACCAGCTCCCGGCAATCACGAATTGAAAAGACGGTCTTTCTGCAAGCTGCCGCGCGGAGTGTGTCAAAATGAAACATGTGAACCTGCCGGCACTCCAGCCGGAATGACCATCAGCTATCCTCCTCCATCCAGCGATACAGGGTTCGTCTGCTGATGCCCAGGATGGTCGCGGCGCGCCTCTTGTTGCCATTCACCTGCTGCAGCACATAGTTGAGGTAGAATTTCTCCATTTCCTGCATCGAGGGCATAACCCCCTTGTCTTCCGCGCACTGCGCCATGAACTCTTCGCCGATCCCCTGCCGCCTCGCCTGCGAATACTGATCATTGCCGCGCTGCAGCCGAAAGGGCAAATGGTCCACATCCACCTTGCGCTCGTGACAAAAAGTTACAGCGCGTTCCAGGATGTTCTGCAATTCCCGTATGTTTCCCGGAAAGTCGTATTGCTGCAGGGTCTTGAGCGCTTCCTCGGTCAGTCCCTCGACTTCCTTCCCCAGCTGAAGGTTGTAGCGATTGACGAAATGCGCGGCCAACAGCTGGATATCCTCCTGTCTTTTCCGCAGCGGAGGAATGCTTATGCTGAACGTCTCCAGCCGATAGTACAGGTCCTCCCGGAAACGTCCCTCCTGGGTCAGCTCGTCCAGATTCTGGTTCGTGGCACAGATAATCCGGACATCCGCCTTGCGTTCCAGATTGCTTCCCACGGGCCGGAAGCTGCCGTCCTGGACCACCCGCAGGAGCTTGGATTGCAGGCTCAAGGGCATTTCCCCGATCTCGTCCAGGAGAAGGGTCCCTTCGTGGCAGCGCGGGAACAGGCCGGTCCGCTTCTTGTTCGCACCGGTGAAGGCCCCTTCTTCATGGCCAAAGAACTCGCTTTCCAAGAGATCCGCCGGGATGCCGGCGCAATTGATGGCCTGAAATGGACCGTTCTTCCGAGGACTCAGATCGTGCAGGGCCTTGGCCACGAGCTCCTTGCCGGTTCCGCTCTCGCCGTGAACCAGCACTGGGCCTTGCGCCCGGGCGATGTTCTGGATCTGGTCGTAGAGGATGCGCATTTCCCGGCTCCTGCCGATCATCCCCTGGAAATCCTGATGGTGCACGAGCTTTCTAAATCGCGACACTTCCTTGCGCAGGCGCTGGTTCTGTAGCGTCCGCTGCACGCTGAGCCGGAAATGATCCAGATCGAGGGGTTTGGTCAGGAAGTCGTCCGCTCCCGATTTCAGGGCCTCGACAGCCTGGGGGATGCTCCCGAAGGCCGTGATGATGAGAAAGCTCGGCTGCATGTAGAGCTGCTGGCTCCATCTGAGGAGCTCCATGCCATCGGCTTCCGGCAGCTTGAGATCGCTCACCACGAGATCCGGCTCCCAGGTCTGGAGCAAGGGGAAGGCCTTCTCGGCGCTGTATTCGGTGTGAACCGCGAGCCCCTCGTCCTCCAGCTCTTCCGCCAGAAGCTGTTTCAGGCTCTGATCGTCCTCCACAAGGAGGACCCGTTCCTGGATGCCGCTATTTGCCATATTCGGAACCGTCCTCTCTGATTTCCCCCTTCCGTTCAAATTCTGCCGGGAGCTCGACTGTCAGGCAGGCTCCCCCGAGCTGCGAATCGGAAACATGCACCTCCCCGCCGTGATCCCGGACAATGCCGTGCACCACGGACAATCCCAGTCCCGTGCCCTGTCCCGTCTTCTTGGTGGTGAAAAAGGGCTCAAAGAGCTTGGTGCGAATATCCTCGGGGATGCCGCTCCCGTCGTCCTCAACGCGCATCACGATCCATTCCTCGTCCTTCAGGGACCAGCTCAGCACAACCTTGCTCACGCCATCCGCCTGAAGGGCGTTGCGCAACAGATTGGTCAACACCTGTTCAATGCGCATGGGATCCACATAGATGGACGGCCCGGGTTCCGGGCCATCCAGCATGACCCGCACATCCGAGTGGACTTCCTGCTGCACGAGGGAATACGCGGAGCTGGCTACATGCGCCACAGGCACCCATCTGCGATGCTGCCGGGATGTCCGCCCGAAATCCAGGAGCTGACGCACAATGCGCTCCATGCGCTGGACCTCGTAGCGGATATCCTGAAGGCCGTCGCGCTGAGCGTCGCTCAGGTCCTGATCCCTGAGGCAGCGCTGGGCCTTTCCGTCGATCACCGACAGGGGCGTTCCCAGCTCGTGGGCCACTCCCGAGGCCAACTGACCGATTGCCGCCATCTTTTCGCTTTGACGAAGCTTTTGTTCCAGATCCTGCTGGGCGTCCCTGCGCTGGGCAATCTCCTCTTCCGCCTGGGACATGCTGTCCAGCATGGAGTTCAGGGCCCGGCTCAAAGAAGCAATCTCTCTGGGGCCCTGCGTGCTGGCCCGGTGAGAGCGTTCCCCGGATCTGACCCGGGACATGGTTTGGGAAATGCCGCTCAGATACCGCCCCACCGCCCTGTGGAAGCCGAACAATACGAGGCCTGCCATGATCGTGGCGGCCAGGGCCAGAAAGGCGATCGCCTGAATCTTGACCCGTTGGATGTTGTTTCGGATGTCGCTCTTTTTGCGGCTCACCTGGAGCAGGCCGATACCGTCGCCGACCGAATCATACAGGGGCACGAAATAGGAGTACACCTCCCGTCCCCCGAGGCTTTCGTATTGGCCCGTGCGCTCGTTTCCCAGAATGATTTCCCGCGCATCCCCCGCTCTCGAGGAGGGGCCCAGCGCCCCCACGGAGGCGATTCGTTCTCCCCGTATATTGTAGACCGAGGCGCCGTAAACCCGGCCAATACGGAATACCGATTCCAGGGCCTGCCCCAGGCTGCCCACCCGCTCCTTCTCCAGGCTATAGCTGATCGGCTCCCTCACCGCGCGGGCCACGAGCTCCACCTGTTCCTGCATCCGTTCCTCGATCGTGGTTTCCAGGGACTCGAGCCCCAAATAGGTGAAGACAGCCATGGTCAGCAGCAGGGGAATGATGGCCATGCTCACCAGAGCCGTGCGCAAGCTGAATCTGGATATAATCGCTTCCAGCACGATCCCTCCTTTCGCGGACGAATAGTACGTTCTTCTCAAAGGGGAGCACCATACTGAATGTGTCATTATGACACAATATGACGCTTTATAGCTCCGCCTCATCAGCGGGGAAGAAGGCGTCGAATTGGAGCAAAATCATACGACAGGAGGGAGTGCTCGGGGTTACGCCACGACAGGGCCCCGAAATGAGAACAGCCCCTCCGACCCGTTTCCTGCATGATGCGGGCCGAAGGGGCTGCTTCTTTCGCCAAGAAAGGAAAATCGATTCAAAAAAGGAACCAGTCCCGTCAGGCCGCCTCCACACGCCCTTCGGACTGACCGGCTCTGGGCAGCCATACCGTCATGCGCGAGCCCCATCCCGGTTTGCTCTCCACCTCGATACGCCCGCCATGCCGGGAGACCGTCTGTCCGGCGATGAACATGCCCAATCCGGTCCCCCGATTGCCCTTGGTGGAAAAAAAGAGGGTGAACATATTCTCCCGTGTCTCCCTATCCATCCCCACCCCGTTGTCCTCGATGACGCAGGCGGCCCAATCCTCGCTTTCCTTACGGAAGTAGAGGCGGATCACATGACTCCCGCTCTCCTTGGCCGGGTCGGCCAGACAGGCCTCCACAGCATTGTCCAGGATATTGTGGAGGGCGTTCAGCATCTGCTCCGTGTCCGCAAAGAGCTCCAAATCCTCTCCCGGCGGCTCGTGGTCCAGACGGATGCCGTATCCGGCCGTCCTGGGCTCGATCTGCTCCACCAAGCGCTCATGCAGCTCCCGCGCCGAAACCGAGTGGCGTTCCAGCTCCCGCTGCTTGGCGTAGTCCAGGATATCCACCACCATTCCCTTGATCCGGCCCACCAAATGGGACACACGGTGCCACCCCTGCTCCACCTTGGCCTCATCCTTTTTGGCCAGGCCGGAGCTCACCTTGTACATGGCCCCGTCCAGGGCTGTGAAAAGGTTCTTGATGTTGTGGGACACCGAGCTGAGCAGCATGCCCAGATTGGTCAGGTGATCCTGCAGCTGCCGGATTTCGGTGATATTGGTGGACATCTCCATGACCTGGGTCACCTCTCCCTCGCTGTCCCGAATGGGGGCGGTCCAGATGAGCACGTTCTGCTGCTCCCCGCTCTTGGCTGTGACCACGGTCTCGTATTGGTGCGACCGCCCGTCCTCGTAGGTTTTGAGGACCGGACACTCCGGGCAGGGCTCGGCGCGGTGCTTGTAGATCCTGTAGCAGGACTCCCCGGGCTCGTCTCCGAAATCCTGCTTGAACTGCCTGTTCATGGCCTGGATCCGCAGGTCCCTGTCCTGAACCGTGATATAACAGGGCACTTCGTCGAAGAGCTGCTGGTAGCGCCACTGGGTGGAGAAAAGCTCCTGCTGCAGGTTCCGCACCCGGGTGAGATCCACTCCCACCTCCATGACCATGTCCATCCGCCCTTGAGTGTCCTGAATGGGTACGGTGTGGACCAGAAGCGGAACGATATCCCCCTGGGCATCCGTAGCGAACTCCCGGCTCTTTTCCGGTTGGCCGGATTGCAAACAGCGCTTGGCCGGACAATCTGTCTCCCCGACGGCCCCTTTGCCGTAGACGGCCCAGCTTGGATCCCCGAGCCTGTCTCCGAAGCGTGCCCTGAAGGGCTGATTGATCCGGAGCACGCGCAATGACGAGTCGTGCAGGCTGATGAGGCAGGGAATCTCCTGGAAGAAAGGGCTCTCTCCGTTTTCCAGATCGTCCGCGATCCCGTTCAGGGCGGTGGTCAGCCTGTCCAGCACCTGACCCGCCGCTGCAACCTTTTCCGCCTCCACCAGCTTGGCGGACTGCTCCCGGACCATCTCCTCCAGTCTCTCGGTGTAATCGCGCAGCTGACGCCGCATGGACAGCTTTTCCTCTGCCCGCCCCAGGGCGATGTCCAGCACGTCCTCCTTGATCGGCTTGGTCACGAAATCGCAGGCGTCGTGCTTCAGGCTCTGGATGGCCAGCTCCATGTCCCCGTGGCCGGTGATCATGATCACCTCGGTATCCGGGCTCTCCCGCTTGATCCGCTTCAGGAGCTCGATCCCATCCAGGCCGGGCATCTTGATATCCGCGAGAACGATATCCGGATCGTGCTCCCGATAGACCGCGTACGCGCTGTGCCCGTCCTCCGCGGTCAGGACCTCGTATCCCCTGTCCTCCAGGGAGAGCCCCAGAACGCGGCGTATGCTCTGCTCATCGTCCGCGAGGAGGAGCTTGCCGGCCTCGATATCCAGCGCCATCTCACTCTCCCAGGATTTTTTTCAGCACATCCAGGATCTGCTGCGGGGTGAAGGGCTTGTCGATATTGGCCACCGCGTCCTTGACCGCGTACTTGTTCCCGGACAGGGCGCTAACCACCACAATGGGGACATCCTTGAGATTGGGGTCGCGGCGGAGATTGCGATAGAACCGGGTACCCCACTCCTTGGACATATCCAGGTCCAGGGTGATCAGGTCCGGCTGCTCCCTCTTGGCCACCTCCAGGCCCTCCTTGCCGTCGTAGGCCTCGCAGGTGGCGTATCCCGCGTCCTGCAGGATGTCCCGCAAATACTCCACCACCTCCGGCTCGTCGTCGATGCACAGAATCTTTTTGGCCATGTAGGCTATTCCCCTCGCATGCCCCGCTGCTCCAGCAGGGCCCTGGTTTCACGGATCAGGTGTTCCGGATCCGGCGGCTTTTCCAGATAGCGATCCGGATCCGGAAGATCCTCCGCTCCCCCCGCCCGGAGCATATTCACCGAGTGGTGGAAGCTCTCCTCCTCAACGGCGGAGAGGACAATCACCGGTATCTCCCTGAGCCCGGGATCGGCCTTGAGCTCCCGGTACATCACAAGTCCCCCCTGTCCGGGCATCATCAGGTCCAGCACGATCACCTGCGGCATGTGCTTGTGCGCCTCCTGCAGGCCGATCCGGCCGTCCCTGGCCAGAAAGGGGGTGAAGCCGTTGGTCTCGTACACGGCCTTGAGCAGGAAGCGCATATGCATGTCGTCTTCCACCACGAGCACCTTGCCGGACAAAAAAACACCTCCGGTTCACATGTCCACGACCTTGTCCGGATGGTTGACGCTGGCCACGGGGCAGGCCGAACGCAACACAACCTGTTCCACCGTGCTGCCCAGGTCCACCTGCTCCGGCCCGACATCCTTGGCGTGATGGGCCATGACAATCAGGTCCGCCTCCTTCGCCCTGGCGAACTTGAGGATCTCCACATAGGGGATGCCCTCCCAGACCTCTACATCGTAGTTGTCGAAGTCCTCCATCTGGGAGATGTAGTGATAATTGATCTTGCGTTTGGCCTCGTCGATCTTCTTCTCGATTTCCTCCTGGTCGATTTCCTTGCCCGCGTACATTGAGGAGAGGTCCGCCGCGTGGAAGACGTGGAGACGGCAGCCCAGATCCCGGGCTGTCTTGTACGCGAACTGGAAGGCGTATTCAGAGGCCTTGGACATGTCCACGCCGACAACGATATGGGAGAAGTAGGACCAGCAGGTATCACAGGGCCTGTTGACGATGAGAACCGGCGTTCGCGAGGATTTGGCCACCTTCCGCAGGGTGTTCCCCGCCACTGCCCTGTACTTGGTTATGGCCACGTCCTCGTCCTTGGTGTGGGCCCCCAGGACCACGATATCGGCATTGTTGTTCCGCGCAGCGCGCAGGATCTCCCGGGAAGGCCTGCCAGTGACCAGCTGGATGCTCCAGTTGCCATAGCTCTGCATCTGCAGGTCGTAGGTATTCTTCAGCTCTTCCTCCACCCATTGCCGATAGTCCTGGCTGACCTCCTCTTCCTCGCCGGTTCGCACGTCGCGGACGAACTGGCTGTAACCGTGGGAGGGCAGGCCGAGCACATGGAAGAGTGTCAGATGGGCCTCATGCACCCTGGACAGATCGAAGGCGACCTTGGCCGCGTTGTCGCAGGCAGGCGAACCGGTTGTGGCGAATAGGACCCGTTCAAACATGGCTCCACTCCTTTTGGATTAAAGGGTACATTTATCGGGTGCGCCCTGAAAGCTCACATGCCAAATGATGGTATCCACCGTTTCGAAAAGGGTGTACCTGGTGGCGAAGTCCAGGCTATCCAGGGTGTCCCCCAGGACCATGTGCCGCAGGGGGCCCAGACGGAGGGGGTGATCCAGGAGCTCGCCGTAGGTGAACTCCTTGACATCGCGGGGCTCTTCCTCCCCTGCGCCATAGAACAGACAATAAATCTGCAGACTTCTCTCCCCCGGCGCTCCTATCAGCTCCACCCGCTTCATGAGCTCGAGATGCCGCAGCCTCGGTGTTGTGCAATCCGAGGATGGCCACCGCGCGATTTCCTCGAGGCACGTGGCGGAGAAGGGACTGAGTCGAGCAAGATCCGGATAGACCTCGATGCAGCGGAAAAAGGAACGCAGGGTGCAATCCCGATCCAGCGTGAGACTGGAGCCGAGAGAGGCCAGAGGATCGGTGCCCAGAGGGTCCCCTGCTTGTGTTGCGAGCACGCCCTCGGCGGTCAGGCGCAATTCTTCCTGGCCCATGAAACCGCTCCCCTATGAATGGAAATCTCTCTCCCACCACCGTTGCTTGCCAACTCTTGGTCGACCGGTCAGGAAAATGCCGTGCGTCGAACTCCGCTTACTCAGGTCTTCATACGATTCAACAAGCTGGAACTATTTATCCTCAGAAAGCTCAGTGCGGGGCCCGTAGTCGTCGATCATTCCCCGGACTCTTCTGAAGCGCTTCCGTCACCGCTTTCCGCGAACTCCGGCAGCCACACACTGAAGCGGGTTCCTTCTCCGGGCTCGGACTCCCACTCCAGGGTCCCATTGTGCTCCATCACCGCCTTCCTGCTGAACATCACCCCCAGCCCGAAACCCTCCCCGCTTTTGCCGCTAATGCAGGGCAAGCCCAGCTTGCCCTGCATTTCCGCGTCCATGCCGCAGCCGTTATCCTCCACCTCCAGGAGGACCCCCGACTCCGATGCCCTCCTGCTGCGCAGGACAACCCTCGGCGCAACGCCCTCCCTTTCTTGCTCCAGGACCGCATCGAGGGCGTTTTGCACCAGATTCAGGAAGCATTTGCGCAGGGACTCAGGATCCATCCGCAGCCGGGGCAGATCCGGATCCAAATCCGCTTTGAGCTCAATTCCCAAGGATTTGGCCTTGTCCTGATACAGTGCCTGCACATCGCGAAGAGGCGCATTCGGGTCGGACCACTCCAGCCGCAGGGACTCGGGCCTGGCCAATTGAAGGAGCTCCAGGGAGAGATCCTTGAGCGTGGAGACGTTCTTCTTGAGCATTTCCCAGCCCTGTTCCCGGTATTCGGCACACTCCCCCTCCCGGCCCTGTTCCAGGAGATAGATGCTCCCCTCCAGCCCGCCGGCGATATTCTTGATCGTATGGGACAGCCCCAGAACGGCCTGCCCGGCCAGGGCCCACTTGCGAGCGTCCCAGAGCTCCCGGTTCCGCTGCTGGACCTGGTTTTCCAGACTGCTCGTATACGTCCTGATTCCCTGCTTCAGCTCCAGGCGTTCCTCTGCCCGCCGCAGGGCCTGCTGCAGGACCTCGTCCCGGACGGGCTTGGCCAGAAAATCCGCCGCGTCCCAGCGAAGCCCCTGTACCGCGGTATCCATGTCCCCGTAACCGGTGAGCAGAAGCACCTCCATATCCGGCTCCCCGGACTTGATCCGCTTCAGGAGCTCCAGGCCGCCCATGCCGGGCATCTTGATGTCGGAGATAACCATCTCCGGCCGAAACTCGGCGATTCGGGGCAGGGCCTCTTCCCCGCTCGAGGCGGTTTCCACCTCATAGCCCATATCCCGGAGGCTGATGGAAAACACATTGCGGATGCCCGCCTCGTCGTCGACGAAAAGAACTCTGCGCGCCATCAGGCATCCTCCAACCGCTCGAAATCCAGAGAGAACGCAGTGAAACGACCCTCCTCAGAATCCACCCGCATCACCCCACCGCAGTCCTGAACGATGCGGTAGCTGATGGACAGGCCGAGACCGGTCCCCTTGCCCACCTCCTTGGTGGTGAAGAAG